>Ga0213876_10000880_pt1 | contig 20080 bp, 17 predicted proteins | sample BarmaccomBMRX_R9_FD_160113 | JGI IMG/M metagenome (GOLD analysis project Ga0213876, IMG submission 160113) | Root-associated microbial communities from Barbacenia macrantha in rupestrian grasslands, the National Park of Serra do Cipo, Brazil - RX_R9 | ecosystem: Host-associated > Plants > Roots... | reverse complement strand
ACCGAGCGGATGCGTTTACCGGTCGCCGCGAAGAAGGCGTTGAGCACGGCGGGGGCTGCGACTGCAATCGTCGGCTCGCCGACGCCGCCCCAGAAACCGCCGCTCGGCATCACGATCGAATCCACCTTCGGCATCGCGGCGATTCGCATCGAATCATAGCTGTCGAAGTTGGTCTGCTCGATGCGGCCGTCCTTGACGGTGCAGCCGCCATAGAACAGTCCCGACAGGCCATAGACGAACGAACCCGCGATCTGCCGCTCGATCTGCGCCGGGTTGACGGCGTAGCCCGGATCGGTCGCCGCGACGATGCGATGCACCTTGATCTTGCTGCCATCGACGACGGAGATCTCGGCCGCCGCCGCGACATAGCTGTTATAGCTCATGAGATGGGCAAGGCCACGCGAGACGCCCTGCGGCGCCGGCTTGTCCCAGCCGATCTTCTCCGCCACCGCGTTGAGCGCGGCCAGATGTTTCGGTTTCGAGGCCATCAGCTTGCGCCGGAATGCGAGGGGATCCTGCCCGGCCGCATGCGCGAGCTCGTCCATAAAACATTCGAGATAGATCGCGTTGTGATTGACGTTCACCCCGCGCCAAAAACCCGGGATGATGTGCGGGTTGCGCATCGAATGCTCGATCAGGATATTCGGGATGGAATAGCCGATCGCGGCCTCACCGCTCTCGTTCAGACCGGCAAACGTCGCCGGATCCTTGCCGTTGACCAGCGCCTCCGGGCGCAGGCTGAACAGAATAGACTGGCCGGAGATCCGCATGTGCAGGGCGACCAGATTGTTGTCGGCATCAAGCCCGCCAGTCAGCTTGCACTGTGTGATCGGATGATAGCGGCCATGCGTCATGTCCTCTTCGCGCGACCACAACAGTTTTATCGGCGTGCCCGGCATCTGCTTGGCGATCTCGACCGCCTGCCGGACATAGTCGGTCTGGCCGCGCCGGCCAAAGCCGCCGCCCAGGATCGTCTTGTGGACGTCGCATTTCTCGGCGGACAGGCCTGAGGCTTCCAGCACTGCAGCGAACGCAGCTTCGCCATTCTGGGTGCCGCACCAGACCTCGCATTTGTCGGCCGTGTAGAGCGCGGTCGCGTTCAGCGGCTCCATCGTGGCGTGGTTCTGATACGGATAGTTGTAGACCGCCTCGATCTTCTTGGCGGCGCCGGCGAGCGCCGCGGTGACATCGCCGCTCTTGTTGCCGACATAGGCCGGACCGGAGTCGAGACCCTCCGCGAGCCACTTCGCAATGGTTTCGCTCGAGACCTTGGCGTTGTCGCCCTCGTCCCAGACGATTGGCAGGGCATCGAGGGCAGTCTTGGCGTGCCACCAGGTGTCGGCGACGACGGCGACCGCGGTGTCGCCGACGCGGGCCACCTTCTTGACGCCCTTCATGCCGCTTATCTTGGCTTCATCAAAGCTCTTCAGCTTGCCGCCGGTGACCGGGCAATCCTTGATCGCAGCGTTGAGCATCCCAGGCAGCTTGATATCGATGCCATAGGTCATCGCGCCGGTGACCTTGTCGGCGGTATCGAGCCGCTTGATCGGCTTGCCTGCGATCTTCCAGTCCTTCGGATCTTTCAGCTTCACATCGGCCGGCGGCGTGAGTTTTGCGGCGGCTTCCGCGACCTTGCCATAGGTCGTGGTCTTGCCCGAGGGTGTATGGGTGATGACGCTGCTAGCCGCCGTGCATTCGGAGGCGGGCACCTTCCACTCGTCGGCGGCGGCCTGGATCAGCATCACGCGCGCGGTGGCGCCGCCCTTGCGGACATAATCCTGCGAGGTGCGAATGCCGCGGCTGCCGCCGGTCGAGTAATCGCCCCAGGCGCGCTTGCGGGCGACGTTCTGCCCCGGCGTCGGATATTCGGTCGTCACCTTCGACCAGTCGCATTCGAGCTCTTCGGCCACGAGTTGGGCGAGGCCCGTCAGCGTGCCCTGGCCCATTTCGGAGCGGGCGATGCGGATCACCACGGTGTCGTCGGGCCGGATCACGACCCAGGCGTTGACTTCCGGCGAGCCATCGGCGGCGCGGACGACGGCGGGTCCACCGAAGGGCATGTCGAGCCCGATCGCAAGGCCGGTGCCGACGGCCGCAGACCCGATCACGAATGCGCGGCGGCTGAGTTTTGGCGAGACGTGTTGGTTCATCGTGGCCTCCTTACGCGCTCGCGGCAGCGTGAATGGCCTCGCGCACCTGCTGGAAGGTGCCGCAGCGGCAAATGTTGGTGATGGCCTCGTCGATGTCCTGGTCGGTCGGCTTCGGCTTGTCCTTCAGAAGCGCCGCCACCGCCATGATCATTCCGCTCTGGCAATAGCCGCATTGCGGGACCTCGTTCGCGATCCAGGCCTGCTGCACCCTGTGCAGCGCGCCGCCTGCTGAGAGGCCCTCGATGGTAGTGATCTGCTTGCCCGCGGCGTCACTGACCGTCATGCCGCAGGAGCGCACGGCGACGCCGTCGACATGCACCGTGCAGGCGCCGCATTGTGCGATGCCGCAGCCATATTTGGTGCCGGTAAGACCGACATTCTCCCGGATCACCCAGAGCAGCGGCGTGTCCGGCTCGACGTCGACGTTGAATGATTTTCCATTGATCGTGAGGTTTGCCATCGCAGTCCCCTTGTTGGCCCGATCCACCGATTGGGCTCGTCGGGAAATTGAGTGGCAAAACGGAGGGGTTCAAATCAAGATATTCTGCGCATGCGGGCCGAGGATATCTGGCATGCATAGGCGCCAGGAAGATATCGGCGGATCCGGTGTTAGTCGTCTTCTGGACAATCAGCGATTGCGTTGCAATGGGGCGGTCAATCGCAACAGGCTCATGATTGCTCCCAGCGCGGCAAAGCCGGCACCGAGCGCAAGCGCCAGGGTTGCGCCATCGCGCCCGGCGAGACTGAAGCAAAGCGCGGCCAGCGCGGCTCCGGTGGTCTGCCCGATCAGCCGGGCAGTCGCTACAATGCCGCTGGCGCTCCCGCTGCGATGCGGCGGTGCACTGAGCATCAGCGCCTTCATGTTCGGGGTCTGAAAGAAACCGAAGCCGATCCCGCAGATCACCATGCGCCAGACGATATTGGCGACGCTGGGGCCCGCCGGGAGGGTCGCGAGCAGCGCCATTCCGATCCCCAGCATCCCAAGGCCTAGGCCGCCGAGCAAGCCCGCGGGAAAACGATCGGACAGACGGCCGCCGATCGGCGCCATGATCGCGACCACCAGCGGCCAGGGTGTCATCAGAAAGCCGGTCTCGACCTGCGAGCGCTGCAAAATGTCCTCGAAGTAGAACGGCAGCGCGACAAAGCCGAGGCCCTGCACGGCGAACGAGCAGACCGCGGTAGCCGCCGACAGCGCGAACAGCGCTCGGCGGAACAGGTCGATCGGCAGCATCGGCGCCGGATGTTCGGCATGCCGGCGGGTCAAAATCCAGCCCAGCACGATGGCGGCGATCAGGTAGGTCCACACCAGCATCGGCTGCATCTGGTGTGCCGCCCCGCCAATGGCGATGATGAACAGGCCGAGAGCGGCAGCGGCCAGCAGCGCGCCGGGAAAATCGAAGGCGTGTTTTGCCTGCGGCAGGATTGGCAGGGTTTTCAGGCCGATCAGCATCGCAATGACACCAAAGGGAAGGTTCACGGCGAACAGCCACGGCCAGGGTCCGAGCGCGAGAATGCCCGAGGCGATGCTCGGCCCGAGCGTGAAGGCGGCGGCGACCACCAGCGCGTTGTGCCCGAACCCGCGTCCGTGCATGTGGCTCGGATAAACGAAGCGAACCAGCGCGGTGTTCACGCTCATGATGCCGCTGGCGCCGAGACCCTGCAGCGTCCGGGCCACCAGCAGGCTTGGCAGCGACCACGCCAGCGCACAGCCGAGCGAGGCCAGCGTGAACAGCAGGAGGCCGCCGAGATAGATACGTTCGTGCCCGACGATCTCGCCGAGCGCGCCGAGCGGCAGCAGGGTCGCCACCAGCGCGATCTGGTAGACATTCACCACCCACACCGCCTCGGCCGGTGTGACACGGAGATCGATAGAGATGGCGGGCAGGGCGATATTGGCGATCGCGGTGTCGAGCGAGGCCATTGCGAGGGCGGTGAAGATGGCCGCGATCGCCCAGCGCCGACGTTCCCAGGGCAGCCCGTCAGTCGCGGGTTGAGCGGGTGGACGCGGCGCATTCCTGTCGACGTACATTCGAGAAGCAATCTCCGGAGCCAGCCCCGGTGTAATACGGCGCCGCCTTTCTCCACAGACTTGCTGCTGCATATGGCCTATGCGGAGGCCTTGAATACCAGCCCCGGGACAGACGGAAGGCCGATGCTCGCTCGACGTTGATCTGCGCCTCTCCCCGGCGCGATCCGCAGCAGCGCGAACGAGGCCGTTCGCCTTGGAATCGGAGTCCCCCTTCGAAGGCGGACCACGGACTGCAAGCGGGCAGGGTTATCGTCAGAGCAAGCGGGGGTGGACGCGTGGGGCGGGAAAACATCGTGCAAAAAAACTCCATCAAACAGGACGCATCAGCTTTCAGCCGGCAGCTCGCCGTCCAGAACCCTGGCCAGGCGGTCGGCGTCCAGCGCATTCTCCCAGCGCGCAATCACGATGGTCGCAACCGCATTGCCGACCAGATTGGTCGGGGTCAGCCCCTGCGACATCAGCCGGTGAATGCCCAAAACCAGCGCGACGCTCGCAACCGGGATCGTGCCGGTCGCGGCCAGCGTTGCCGCGAGCACCACGAAGGCAGCACCGGCGATGCCTGCGGCGCCTTTCGAGGTCACGAGCAGGATCAGCAGCAATCCGATCTGCTGGGCGAGATCGAGCTGGGTATTGGTCGCCTGCGCGAGGAACACCGCAGCCGTCGCGAGATAAAGGCAGGTGCCGTCGAGATTGAAGGAATAGCCGGTGGGGATCACCAGCCCGACGATGCTCTGTTCGCAGCCCAGCGTCTCGAGTTTTGACAGCATGCGCGGCAGCACCGTCTCCGAAGAGGTGGTGGCGATGCAGACCAAAAGCTCGTCGCGGATATAGCGGATCAGCTTCCACAGGCTGAAGCCGCAAAGCCGCGAAATCGGCCCCAGGACAATGACGATGAAGAGGATGCAGGTCACGTAGAAGCCGCCGAGCAGTTTTCCAAGCGAGGCCAACGATCCCAGGCCGAACTTGCCGATCGTGAATGCGATGGCCCCGAATGCGCCAAGTGGCGCGGCCCACATCACCATTCTCACCATGCCGAAAATCATCTTGCCGCCGACATCGATCACGTCGGTGACAGGCCTTGCGCGCTCGCCGAGCCAGATCAGGGCAAAACCGCACATGACAGAGATGAAGAGGACCTGCAGGATGTTGCCCTCGGCGAACGCGCCGACAAAGGTCTGCGGGATGATGTTCATCAGAAAGGGGACGAAGCCGACCGCGGCGGTCTGCTTCACATAGGGCTCGACGACACTGGCATTGATCGAGGCGGGATCGATGTTCATCCCCGCTCCCGGCTGCCAGAGATTGACCGCGGCAAGGCCGATGATCAGCGCGAACGTCGTGACCACCTCGAAATAGACCAGCGCCTTGATAGCGACGCGGCCGACCTTGGCCATGTCGGCCATGTGAGCGATGCCGCTCACCACGGTGCAGAAGATGATCGGCGCGATCAGCATCCGGATCGCCTTGATGAAGGCATCGCCCAAGGGCTGCATCTGGGCGCCGAGATCAGGCCTGATGGCGCCGAGCGCGATGCCCAAGGCCATCGCGATCATCACCTGGACCCACAGCTCCCGCCACCATGCACGGCGCACATCCCGGCGGGTTTCGGTGGCCAAAGTCGTGGCTGTCATCGTGTCTCCCTTGCTTTAACGGTGCGGCGGCACTTGCCCTTTTTCAACCCTTGGCGTCGAACTTGAACAGCCGTTCCGGATTCTCACCAAGAGCTTGTTCTGCTTCGCCGGATCGGGCGTGTAAAGCGCGATCCGGTCGACCAGATCCCCATCATTTGGCATGAACTTGACATTCGGCGGCCAACCCGTGCCCCAGATGACGCGGTCCGGCGCATTGCGATCAGCTTTTGCGCAAATGGGACGGCGTCATGGAAGGGCGGCCCGGACGCGGCGGCCCGTTGCGGGCCCGTGACCGATGTTCAGGAGGCTCCGGTCAGGCCAAGGCTCGCATAGATCCGCCGCGCATAAACGCCGAATTCATCGGTGGTCTTGATCGGCAGCGCGCGCGGATAGGGCAGCAGGATCGGGAAACACTCCGCCATGCGTGCCGGGCCAGCGCTGAGCACCGCGCAGTGCGAGCCGAGAAACACCGCCTCCTGGATCGAGTGGGTGACCAGGATGATGGTCTTGCCGCTCTCGTGCCAGATTCGCAGCATTTCCAGGTTCATCTGTTCGCGTGTCAACGCATCCAGCGCACCAAACGGCTCGTCCATCAGGATCAGCTTGGGATCGTGGATCAGGGCGCGCGCGATCGCGGCGCGCTGCTGCATGCCGCCGGAGAGCTGCTGCGGGTATTTGTCTTCCTGGCCCGAGAGTCCGACGAGATTGAGCAGGTCGCAAGCCCGCGTCCGCGCGGCCTTGATCGGCAGGCCGACGATTTCCGCGGGCAGCAGCACATTGTCGATCACGGTCCGCCATTTCAACAGCAGCGGCTGCTGAAACACCATGCCGACGTCGCGGCCGGGGTCGAACTGCGTGCGCGCATTGCCGATGCTGATGCTGCCGCCATCAACGGCATGCAGCCCGGCGAGGATTTTCAGGATTGTGGTCTTGCCGCACCCGGAGGGGCCGACCAGGGAGACCATCTCGCCTTCGCGCACATCCATGGTGACATCTGACACCGCGAGGAACTCTCCGGTGTCAGTCGGATACGTCTTGCGGACGTTGCGCAGGCTGATGAAGGGTTCGTCACCCATCACGCCAGCCACCTGTCGAGATTGGCGGCGACGAAATCGTCGTCGGAGAGATCGGCGTGCTCGCTGGTGACGCGATCGATCTCCTGCAACTGGCCGGGACTTAAGCCCTCTCCCGGATCGAGACACCAGATACCTTGCATCAGGCCCTGCCGCCGCAGCACCTCGTGGCAGCCGGCAATGCAGCCGTGGAAATTGTTGGCGACGTCGAAGAACGCACTGTTGCAATCGGTGACGCGGGCGTCGAGCGCGAGCAGGTCGGCCGGGATGCTCGCCTGGTTGCGCGCGGCCTTGCAGCGCTCAAACTGTCTGATAGCGCTCGCCGTCCAGACCGACCAGTGGCCGAGCAGGCCGCCGCGAAAATGGGTCCTGACCGTCACGCCCTTGTCTCTGAGATCAAAGGGCAAGGTGAGATCGAGCAGGATGTGGTCGTCGTTGCCGGTATAGAGCGCGATCCGGTCGAGCGCCCCCGCCGCGCACACGCCACGCAGCACGTCGAGCGTGCGATAGCGGTTGAAGGGCGCGATCTTGATCGCGATGACATTGTCGATGCCGGCAAAGCGGCGCCAGAAATCTGCGCTGAGGACGACGCCTCCGACCGCGGCCTGCAGATAGAAACCGACCAGCGGAATCGCCCACGCGACAGTTTCGCAATGCGCGATGATCTCGTCCTCGCTCGCGGCCGTCATGGCGGCGAGACTGAGCAGGCCGGCGTGATAGCCGATGCCGCGGGCCATCTCGGCTTCCGCGACGGCCTGCTGCGTCGGTCCGGCGAGGCCCGCGACCAGCGCCAGCGGCCGCGAAGTCCAATGCAACGCGGTTTCGGCCGCCAGTTCCAGGACAGGCCGGTAGAGGCCGACGTCACGGATCGCAAACTGCGTGGTGTGCACGCCGACTGCGATCCCACCGGAGCCCGCGTCGATATAATAGCGCGTCAAGGCGCGCTGGTGGGTGCGATCGAGGGTGCGGTCGGCATGCAAGGCCAGCGGATGCGCCGGGAGCACGGTGCCGTCAGCGATCAATCGCCGCACGCCCGATTTCATTTGGCTGTGATGCGCTGCCACGGCTCTTATCCGTATTCAGGACCGGCGACCGCGAACGGGGGCTCATCGGCATGGCTTGTGGTGCGTCCGAACCACATGCGCTGGAACGGCCGCTCTTCACGCCAGCCGCACTCTGCCAAGCCTTCGAGAAACCCATGCTGCGTGGTGACGGCATCGATCAAGAGGGGGCCGGCTTCGCTAGCGGCGATATCGCGGACCATCTTCAGCGCATGCGCGGAGCTCTCCGCAAAGACCGGACCGATGTGGCGCGCGGTGCGTCCGCTGCGGACAAGCGCTAATGCGTCGCCGTTCGAGACCAGCCGCGAGCCGGGACGGCCCGCGAGCTCTTCCAGCAATGTCCGGCGATCGAAGCCCATGGCACTGATGTCGCAGGTGATGAAGTCGCCGAGCTTGCCCCGCGGCAATGGCGCGCCCGTCATGGCCGGCGGCAGGTCGAGGCGCATCCGTCGCAACTGGATCGTGGGCGCAAATCCGAGCGGCCCGTAGACCGCGGCACCTGCCGGCGTCGCATCGAGCCAGCAGGTCACGCCGAGGCTTCTCGCTTTCTTCAGACATTCATCGACCAGCCGCGTCGCAAGGCCGCGCCGGCGCCAGCTCGCGGTGACCAGCACCATGCTGATCCAGGCGTCGCTTGCGCCGTAGGGCATCAGCGCCGCCGTCGCGATCAGACGATGATCTGGGGCGCGAATTCCGAAGACTGTTCCACTGCTCAGAAAAAAGCTCCAATCGGCCTCGTTCTGATTCCAATGGGCTTCGCTGGATAGTGCAAGACCGCCAGCGGCCTCCTCCGGGCCGAGCTGCACGATCGCCAAATCGTCAGTAGCGTCCATCGCGTACCTCATATTTGGTCGGCTTGCCGAGGCTCGGCATCGCGCGTGCGACCCAATCCGCAGTCCAAGCGATCATTCGCTCGATGTCGACGACCGGCGGCCCAAACAGTTTTGTCGCCTGCCGCGTGTCCGTCAGCCAGGCGGTCGGCTGTTCCCTGCCGACAATTATCGGATCGCGGCCGAGCAGTTTGCCAAAGGCCGCAGCAAGGTCCCGCACGGCGAGGATCTCGTGACCGCTGACATTGAGGGGCGACGTCGGCATGTCGCAATGCGCAAGGCACCGCAAGGCCTGTGATGCGGCGTCGCCCTGCCAGATGAAATTGACATGGCCGAGGCTCACGTCGATCGGCGTGCCGGAAGACACATTCGTCGCGATGTCGTGCAGCACGCCGTAGCGCATGTCGATCGCGTAGTTCAGGCGGAACAGGCGGCCCGGTGTGGCGAATTTTCGGGAAAAATATTCGAACATCCGCTCGCGCCCTACGCACGACTGCGCATATTCGCCGGGCGGATCGGGCGCCGTCGCCTCATCAGCTCCTTTGCCGTCCACCGGCACGAATGGATAGACGCAGCCGGTCGAGAATGCCACGATTCGCGAGGCGCGAAAGGCTTGCGCAACGATCGCGGGAACGTGGGCGTTCATGGCCCAGGTGAGGGACAAATCGCCTTCTGCTCCGAATTTGCGCCCGGCCATGAAGACGATGTTCGGAGCCTTCGGCAAGGCGCTGACCGCGGCCTGGTCCAGCAGATCGCAATGGATGGTCTCGATGCCGCGATTGGCGAGCCAGTCTTCTGTGCTCGGGTCCGAAAAACGCGCGACCCCGATGATGCGGCGGCCGGGCGCGGCAGCCTTGGCGAGGCCGGCCAGGGTGGGCCCCATCTTGCCGGCGACGCCGAGGATCATGATGTCGCCGCTGGTCTTGCCGAGGTCGTCGATCAAGGCCTGGCTCGGCCGGCAGAGCAAGTCGTCGAGCGCGGTGACGTCGGCAATCGTGTTTGGCAGGGTGTCGCGCGAGAGCAGCATATGTCTTCAAAGGACCTTCTAGTTCAGTCTGATGTCCCGGACCACGAACATGCGCTCCAAGCCGAGCACGACGCCATAAAGGGCGACGCCCAGCAATGTGAGCAGCACGACTGCCATGACCATGGCCGGCGTATCGAGCGAGGACTGGACCTGGATCATGAGATAGCCGAGGCCGCGTTCGGAGGCGATGAACTCGCCGACGATGGCGCCGGCGACGGCGAGGATCGCTCCGACCTTCATGCCGGAAAACACGTAAGGCAGCGCCCCCGGCAACTGGATCTTGCGAAAAAGGGTCCAGCGCGAACCGCGCAGCGACCGGACGAGGTCGAGCAGGTCGGGCTCGACCTCGGAGAGGCCGCGCGCCGTGGTCAGCAGGATCGGAAAGAAGCAGATCGAAAACGCAATCAGGATGTTCGGAACGAGGCCATAGCTGAACCAGACGATGATCAGCGGCCCGAGCGCGACCTTCGGGATCATGTTGAGTGTGACGAACAGCGGCAGCAGCAGCAAACTCACCAGCCGCGACCAGGTGAAGATGACCGCAAGCGCGACACCGACCAGCGCGCCCAGCGCAAACCCGCCAAGGATTTCGGCGGCGGTGACGGCGACGTTGGATGGCCAGGCATAGTTTGGATGGAGCAGCGTTTCGATCGCCGCCAGCGGCGTAGGCAGGATGAATTTCGGCACGTGCAGCGCATCCACCAGAAGCTGCCACAGCCCGATGACGGCAAGGTGCACGCCAAGAACGATGGCAAAAGCCCGCGCCGATCGCTTTCCGTCACCGGGCACCCGATGCTCCTCATGGCCTCTTTCGTCGCCTGTCGGCCAATCTATCGCGGCGAGCGCATGCATTCAACCATATGGTTGATAAGATCGTCAGGGCCGCAGCGAATGCATGACGAGATCGACCACATGCCTTCGCCGTGCCCGCCGCTGCGCCGGGCTGCTGAGATCCGTGCCGAAGATCGCCGACAGGGTCGGTGTGTTAGAGAAGAAGAAATAGCTGAGGCCCGCGATCGAAATGTAGAGCTGCACCGGATTGATACCCCTGCGGAAAGCCCCCGTGCGTACGCCCTCGCGCAGGATCTTGGAAACCATGCTGACGAGCGGGGAATGCATGGCCGGCAGCCGCCGCGACCCCCGGACATGCCTGGCCCCGCCGCGGTTCTCGTCGTTCAGCAGCACGATGAAATCGGGGTGCGCGGCGAGATGGTCGAAGGAGGCCTCGATAAGCCTGCGGATCGCCTGTTCGGGCGGCAGGCCCGTGAGGTTGAGCTCTCGTTCCTGGATACGCAATTCCTCGTAGACCCATTCGAGCACGGCGAGGTAGAGTGCGTCCTTGTCGCCGAAATAATGATATACAAGCTGCTTGTTGACGCCGGCACGGTCCGCGATCTCGTCGACCCGGGCGCCCGCGAGGCCGCTGCCGGCGAATTCGCGCCGCGCCGCCGCGAGCAGCTTGGTTCGCGTCGCGGCGGGATCACGGCGCCGTGGCCCGTTTCCATTTGCTCGTTTTGCTGGCATCCCCAACCGAATAGTTGACAATTGACTTGGCGCTTTGTTGCATTGGTAGCGTCGTCGGCGAGGATCGACAAGGTTGTAGGGAAGGCATGGCCATGAAATATCTGATGATAGCCGCTCTCGCGCTGGCCCTTCTGCTGCCCGGGGGCCCGGCTGGCGCCGAGCCGATCAACCTGATGTTGAACTGGACGCCGACGGCGGACCATTCGCCTTTCTATTATGCCAAGGCGCAGGGCTGGTACGAAAAGGCCGGGATCGATCTCACCATCGAGGTCGGCAAGGGGTCCGGTGTCTCCTCGCTCAAGGTCGGCTCCGGCGGCTCGCCATTCGGCATCGCGGACCTCGCGACCGCGCTGGTCGCGCGCAGCAAGGGGGCCGACCTGGTTGCATTGATGAGCATTTACGCCAATACCGGGCAGACGTTCTATTGGCTGAAGAGCTATGGCGTGAACGGCGTGAAGGATTTCCCCGGCCACAAGATCGGCAACCCGCCGGGCGATGCCTCGCGGGTGATGTGGCCGGCCTTTGCGAAGGCCGCGGGGATCGCGCCCGACGCGGTCAGCTTCGTCAATGTCGGTCCGACGGCGAAGATCGCGGCGCTGAAGAGCCATACCGTTGACATCATCAGCGATTTCTACAACGAGCACGACCTGAAGCTGATCGAGTTCGGCGGCGATCTCGGCTATCTCAACTGGAAGGACATGGGGCTGAACCCTTACGGCAACTCGCTGATCGTCAACGGAGCGTTTCTGCAGAAGAACCCAAAACTGGTCGAGGATTTCGTCAGGATCACCCAGAAGGCCTACGCGGCCTGCGTCGCCGACGTGACGCCCTGCCTCAAGGCGCTGCTCGACCAGGTCTCCGGGCTCGACGAGGAGAACCAGAAACGCCAGTGGGAGCGCATCAAATTCCTGATGAAGGATGAATTCACCACCACTAAGGCGCTGGGCTGGATCGACGGCGAGCGGATGAAGAAGGATTATGAGTTGGTCCAGACCTATCTGGGCATGGAGAAGCCGTTCGATGTGCAGACAGCGTTCACGACCAAAATGCTGGACACGTCGATCAAGATGGATGCAAGCAAGGTGAAGAAGTGACAGCCGCAGCGGCGCTATTCGCTTCGATCGTCGTTGCCGAGGCGAAGCCGTCCGGGCCTTCGGGGGTCTCGGATGGCGTCGCTGTTTGCAAGGCCCTCCGGCACCTAGTCGGCGCGTGCTGACCACGTTTAGATGTCCTCTGAGATCGGTGGGAGGGCAACGAAGATGGCGGAGGCGCGCACAAGCCGCCAAAGGATGTGCTGCCGGAGACCCCAAAGTCGGCCTCCGCCCGGGTTGTCGCACAGCACGAGGCGATGCTGGAGGCGTTGCCGAGACACCGCCGATTTCGACAACGCCGCCCGCGGCTTTCTCGGAACCATCGAGCACGCAAGAATCACCTCGGCCCAGGGCAGGGTGGTCTGGAGCCTCGAGCCTTATTGTTTTCTGTTCGCAGCCAAGGCGCCGGTGGTGAGCTAAGGCCGTCTTTGCAAGCGAAACAGTCCACGATCGCAAAATAGAGCTGGATTGGGCCATCATAGCGAATACATCGTCATAGGAAGGCGGCCGGGAGCAGGACATGGAGGGCATGCAGGACAGGACTTCTTCATCTGATATCGCCGTCAGCACGCTTCCCGGTCAGGTCGTGCTGGTGCTGCAGGGCGGCGGTGCGCTCGGCTCCTATCAGGCCGGCGTGTATCAGGCGCTTCATGAGGCCTCCATCGAACCCGACTGGATCATCGGCACCTCGATCGGCGCCATCAATGCGAGCCTGATCGCCGGCAACACCCGCGAGGCGCGGCTCGGCCGCTTGCGGGAATTCTGGAAGCGGGTGGAACAGAACCCGCTGTTTCACTTCCACGAGGCGCTGGAGGCCTTCACCGAGCGGCTGTCCGCCTGGTCGGCAGTCGCCCACGGCATCGGCGGCTTTTTTGCGCCCAATCCGATCGCCCATGTCGGCGAGTCCTTTCCGCTCGGCGCCGATCGTGCCGGCTATTATTCGACCGCGCCGCTGCAGGCGACGCTTGAAGAGCTGGTCGATTTCGATCTGGCGAGCCGCGGCCGGCCGCGGCTTTCGGTCGGCGCCGCCCATGTGCAGACCAGCCAGATGCGCTATTTCGACACGCGCCACTGCGCGCTGTCCGTCAAGCACGTGATGGCGTCCGGCGCGCTGCCGCCGGCCTTTCCGGCCGTGCGCATCGATGGCGAGCTCTATTGGGACGGCGGCGTGCTGTCCAACACGCCGACCGAGGCGGTGTTCGACGACAATCCGCGCCGGGATTCGCTGATCTTCTCGGTTCATCTGTGGAATTCGCATGGGCCCGAGCCCGCCACGATGGCGGATGTGTTCAACCGCCAGAAGGACATTCAATATTCCAGCCGGATTGCGACCCAGATCGCGCGGCAGGACCAGATCCATCGGCTGCGTCACGTCATCAAGGAGCTGGCTGCGAGGCTGCCCGAGGCCGCGCGTGACGATCCGCGGGTGCGGGAGCTCATGAGCTACGGCTGCCAGACGCGGATGCACATCGTCCGTCTGCAGGCGCCGCAGTTGAAAAGCGAAACCCACACCAAGGACATCGATTTCACCGCGGCCGGGATCGCGGCGCGCTGGAACGCCGGATACGCGCACACCAAGGAGGTGCTGGCGCGCGCGCCCTGGGTCGGCGAGTTCGATCCGCTCGCCGGCGTGATTTTTCATGAGTAGCGGAGAGTTCGAGGTGTAGGGTGGGCAAAGCGAAGCGTACCCACCATCTTAGTTGTGCGCGTGGTGAGACGGTGGGCACGGCGCAAGCGCGCCTTTGCCCACCCCACACTTGCCGCTACACTTGTCGCAAAGAAAACGGCCGAAGCGGTCGCTGCGGGTTCTTCTGAGTGCGGGGAGGAACGTCAGGCATCCATGGTGTGCAGGCGCTGGCGGTTGCGCAGCACGATCTGGCGCGCGCCGGAGAAGCCGAGAACGCCCTGGCTGTGGAGTTGCGACAGCGCGCGAGACACCGTCTCCAGGGTCAGGCCGAGATAATCGCCGATATCGCGCCGGCACATCGGCAGCGCGAGCATGCCGGCGACCGTCAGCCGGCGGTCCATTTCGAGCAGGAAAGTCGCGACCCGCTCCAGCGCGGTCTTGCGCCCGAGCAGCAGCATGTGATCCTCGGCGTGGCGCAGATCGCCCGCCGTCATGGTCCAGAGTTTTCGCGCGACCTGGACATCGACTGCCGCGGCCTGCTCCAGGCTGCGCCGCTTCACCAGGCGCACCGTGGTGTCGGTGATGGCTTCCGCCGCGAGGCGGTGCGCTGCGCCGGTCTCCAGGCCAAACACGTCGCCGGGCAAATGGAAGGCGCCGATCTGCCGGCGGCCGTCGGAGAGCAGCTTGTAGGTGCGGACCGCGCCGGACATCACCTGATAGACGTATTCCGCCGGCTCGTCCTCGCCATAGATTTCCTCGTCCTTCCGGTAGGAGAATTCCGAGGCGACCAGCCCGGCATGCCCTGCGATCGCGGCAAACTGGTCGGAAGCCGAGGGGGTCGCATGGCCCAGACTGATCTTGTTGGCTACAACGGGTGTGGTCTGGGTTTGGGTGAGCATGTGCCATCTCCTGTGCGGCGGATGGCCAAGGGGTACATGCGTTCACCCTGTTCGGAAATTTCGGCCGATATCTTAAGGAGGTCCACGTAAGTAGAACTACGGAGGTCTAGCGGCCGCTTTCGGCCCCGGGATGCCCTCCGAAATGGCGCCCCGGATCTCCTTGACCAGCCCGTCGCCCAGCAGCGGCTTTTGCAGCACATGCTCGACACCAGCCGCGGCGGCGCGCGCAAGAATGTTCTCGTCGGGATAGCCGGTGATGAGAATCACGGGCGCCGCGACGTGGTGCTCGCGCAGCCGTCCGACCAGATCGATGCCGTTGATGTCGGGCATCTTGTAGTCGATCACCAGGCAGTCGATGCCATCAGGCGCCGCGGCGTTCAGGAGCGCCATCCCGCTTCTGAAAGTTTTCACTTCAAAACCGTCGGTCTCCAGCAGAAAGCGCAACGAGCCGAGCACGCCGGCATCGTCGTCGACCACGTAGATCGTAGGTTTGCAGCAGGGAGCCATGATGAGAGGCCGTGGAGCAAGATTGGTCATCCGGCATCATGCACCATTCGTCGCAAGCGCGGCTTGATCTGCCTCAATCCTTGACGAGGCCGGCCCGTATCGCGAACCGCACCAGTTCGGAGAGGCTGTTCGCCTGCATCTTGGTCATGACGTTGGCGCGGTAGACCTCGATGGTGCGCGGCGAGATGTCGTATTCCCTGGCGATCAGCTTGTTGGACAGGCCGGCGACCAGTCCGTCCATGACCTGGCGTTCCCGGGGGCTCAAGCTGGCGATCCGTGCCGCGATGTCCTGCGCCACCGCGTCACCCCTCGCCGCCGGCTCGGCAACGCGCAGCGCCGCCTCGATCATGGCGATCAGGCGCTCGTCCTCGAACGGCTTTTCCAGAAAATCCATCGCGCCGAGCTTCATGGCTTCGACCGCCAGCGGGACGTCGCCATGGCCGGTCATCACGACGATCGGAAAACCGCTGCGCAGCGCCTTCAGGCGCTTGAGCAGCTCGATTCCGTCGATGCCGGGCATGCGCACGTCTGAAATCACGCACCCAAATTCGAGCGAGGGCAGCGCGTCGAGGAACTGCTGGGCGGTCTCGAACAGCGCTACGACGAAACCGGAGGAATCGAGCAGGAAGTTCAGCGAATCCCGCATCGCCTCGTCGTCGTCGATGACATAGACATTGCGCGACATCGATCAGCTCTCGCCCGGCGCCGCCGGCAGCGTGAAACGAAACGTCGCCCCACCCGCCGCGTTGTTTTCGGCCCACATGCGTCCGCCATGGGCCTCGATGATCGAACGGCTGATGGACAGGCCAACCCCCATTCCGGTCTCCTTGGTCGTGAAGAAGGTTTGAAACAGATTGGGCATGACGTCATCGGCGAATCCGGTGCCGGTGTCGGAGACCTCGACCTCGATCATGTCGTCCGCCACCTTGCGGTTGGCCGCGACGAGCTCCCGCCGCGGCGATTGCGCCATGGCCTCGAGCGCGTTGCGGAACAGGTTGACAAGCACCTGCTGGATCTGAACCCGGTCGACCAGCACCAGATCGGCCAGCGGATCGACGTTGAAGCGCAGTTGCACGCTCTGTTCGCGGGCGCCGGCCAGCCCCAGCGCGCCGGCTTCCTCGATCAGCTTGGCAAGCGACTCGACGCGGCGCTCGGATTCGCCGCGCGAGACGAAATCGCGCAGCCGCCGGATGATCTGGCCGGCGCGCAGCGCCTGTTCGGCGGCACGGTCCATCGCGCTCTCGATCTTCTGGATGTTGCGCTCCTGGCTGCCTGCGAGCAGCCGGCGCGAGCCTTTCATGTAATTGGCGATCGCGGCGAGCGGCTGGTTGAGCTCATGCGCCAGTGCGCTCGCCATTTCGCCCATCGCGGTCAGGCGCGACACGTGCATGAGCTCCGATTGCAGCTGCTGCAGCTTGGCCTGGGTCTGCTGGTGCTCGGTCAGGTCGCGAATGAAGCCGGTGTAGTAGGGCTCGCCGCCGGATTCCATCTCGCCGACCGACAGATGCATCGGAAACGTGGTGTCGTCGCGGCGCTTGCCGGTGACAATGCGGCCGATGCCGATGATGCGCCGCTCCCCGGTCCGGCGGTGCCGCGCGATGTAGCCGTCATGGCGCGTGCGGTCCGGCTCGGGCATCAGCACCTTGACGTTCTTGCCGATCGCCTCGGCTTCCGAATAGCCGAACATGCGCTCCGCCGCGGCGCTGAAGGACTGGATGATCCCTTCGCCGTCGATCACGATCATCGCGTCCGGCACGGTGTCGAGGATCGAGCGCAGATGGCTTTCCCGGCGGCGCAAGGCCTCCTCGATGTGCTTTTGCTCGTTGATGTCGACAATGATTCCGCAGAGATGCCGGGCAGTGGCGCCTCCTTCGTCCACAACACCAGCGCGGGCGCGGACCCATTGCGGGTTGTCGGCCTGGCCGCGCAGCTTGATCGAGACGTCGAACCGGCCGCCGCTTTTGGCGACCGTCTTGATCTCCTGTTCGATGCGGGCGCGGTCCCGTGGCTCGAGCAGCGACAGGAACAGCTCATAGGTCACGACCTGGTCGCGGGCGACACCGAACAGATCCCGCGTCGTGTCCGACCACACAAGCCGGTGCGTTTCGAGATTGAGATCGAAGGTTCCGACGCCAAATCCGTCGATCCGGCGCCATGAGCTGTCGTCCCGAGCGAGATCCTCGGGGAAGGGATGCGTTGCGTCGGTCACGCCAAAACCTTCCGTGCCATCAAGCCGCTTTCCGGCCCCCATCCGGCCGCATGATTGCGCCGGCGGATTCTATACGAAATTCGCGATCCGGAACCGGGCAGGGCGCAAAATGTGGTTATCGGTTGATCAAATCGCCCGTCCAGGGGACCAATGGCCGATCCCCGCCGGACACCCAGCGAGATGAGGAAAACATGATGAGGTTCCCGAAAGAGCTCAACCCATCCTACCGCGCTGTCTTTCCCTGATGGCCCGCACTTTTGCGCGGTTGCCGCAGACGCGCATCTCGCACCAGCGGCGGCGGTTGTTCTTGGTGGTGTCGAAGAACAGCCAGCCGCATTCCTGGCCGGCGCAGCGCCTGGTGCGCAGGAGGTCCTTCTCCATCAATAGCGTCAGGGCTGACAGTGTGATCGGGCCGAGGATGGCCGCCAAAATGTCGCGGCGCGGATCGAACACGAAGATGTAGCTGCCGAGGCGCATCCGCATCTCGGCGTGGCGCAGATTTTCCGCATGGGCGGCCGAGAGCAGGTCGAGCAGCCTGGCCGGGAGCGGACGCTGTTCGGCGAGCGCGGTCCCGATCATCCAGATCAGCTCGCGCAGCTCTATCGCGCGGTCGAAGACGCGGCGCGCCCGGCGCGGATGGTGCGACAGCGCGGCACGGATGTGCGCGCAGTCGGAGGGCGGCATGACGCGGGCGTGTTCGACCCACTGCATCAGCGTGTCGAAATCCCGCAAATGCTCCTGGTGCGCGGGCGAGCCGCGCGCTGAGGACGTGTTGGTGAAGTCCCATGCCAGTTCGCCGCCGACCAGATCGAGGCTGCCGGCGCGCGAGGGCGCAACGACGGTCGGAGCTTTGCCAGGCGCGCGCATGTGTAACCATCAAACCGCATTTTCAGACCCGCAAGCTGGTCGCCCGCGCGACGGCACGGTGTCATTTCAGGCATTTCCGCGCGCCGACGCAAGGAAAAACCGTAACCATCTATCGATTATTGACTGGTAGCTAGGTGCGTGACAGCCTCCGACCAGCAAAAAGCTGTTTGGAGGTTACCATGACCCGTTGGCGCGGCGCTCTCCCCGTCCTTGTGTGCGTTCTCGCTCTCGGCGCTACGGCCCCCGCCGCCGCGCAACTTAGTGGCAAGGAGGTCAAGATCGGCATTGGCGGGCCGCTCACCACGACCTCGGCCGGTTTCGGCGTCGAGATGAAACAGGCGGTCGACCTCGCTGTCGATGAGCGCAACGCGGCCGGCGGCGTCGCCGGCGCCAAGGTTTTGGCAGTGGCCGTCGACGACAGAGCGGACCCCGAGGCCGGCAAGGCCGTCGCCAAGGGTTTTTGCGATGATCCGGCCGTGCTGGGCGTGGTCGGACACGTCAACAGCGGCGTCGCCATCGCGACGGGGCAGATCTATGCGGACTGCTCGCTTGCCGTGATCACGCCGATGGCGTCCAACCCAAAAGTGACGGAAAGCGGCTTTGCCACCATGTTCCGCCTCACCAACCGCGACGACCGGAAGGGGCCCGGCCTGGCGCATTATCTCATCGAGAAAATGGGCAAGACACGCGCGCTCGTGGTCGACGACGGGACGGCCTATGGCATGGGCCTCGCCGACCAGTTCGTGGCCGGCTTTGGCGCGGGCGGCACCGTGGTGGCACGCAAATCGGTCAAGGTGGGCGATAAGGATTTTGCCGATTTCGTAAGATCGTGGCCGAAGGATTTCGACGTGGTGTTTTTTGCCGGCATTCGCGAGGGCGCGCTGATCCTGAAGGAGATGCGTGCGCAGGGGGTTTCGCAATTGTTCACCTGCGGCGACGGCTGCTGGGACACCAAGGCCTTCATCGCGGCGTCCGAAGGAGCGGCGACGAAGGCGGAAGGCGTGCGCATCCTCTCCGCCGCACCGGCGATTGGCACCGTGCCCGGATCAGCCGAGTTCGGCGCGAAGTACACCGCGAAATACGGGCCGATCAACAATTATGCCGCCAGCTCCTACGATTCGGCGCGCCTGCTGATGGTGGCGATCGCCGATGCCGCGAAGGCGAAGCAAGGTCTGCCGACGCGCGCCGACGTCGTCGCGGCGCTGCGCAAGCTGACGTTCCAGGGCATCGCCTATGCCAAGCCGGTGCAGTGGACCGAGAAGGGCGACAACAAATCCGCGGTCATCTTCGTCAACACGGTCGAGGGCGACCACTTCAAGCCGGTCGACCAGATCGGCGAATGAAATCGCTCATGGATTTGTAGGGTGGGCAAAGCGAAGCGTGCCCACCATTGTCGACGCGGGAAAGATGGTGGGCACGGCGCGCGAGAGCGCCTTTGCCCACCCTTGTATGGGGCTTTGGAAGTCAAGAGGCTAGCATAGCGGCGAACTCCTTTTTCGGAGGGCATGTCAGTTTCTTGGTTCGACCGAGGGTGTTTCTTCGTCCCGACCACGAT
>Ga0213876_10000879_pt1 | contig 20100 bp, 23 predicted proteins | sample BarmaccomBMRX_R9_FD_160113 | JGI IMG/M metagenome (GOLD analysis project Ga0213876, IMG submission 160113) | Root-associated microbial communities from Barbacenia macrantha in rupestrian grasslands, the National Park of Serra do Cipo, Brazil - RX_R9 | ecosystem: Host-associated > Plants > Roots... | reverse complement strand
GTGGCGTCGTAGTTCCCGAGCGGGACGTCCTTGGCCACCTCGACGACCTTCAACGCCGGCCCGAGGTAGTCGAGCCCGGCGAGGACCTTCGCCTGACAGCCCTTCGGAAATCCCGCGCCGTCTCCTTCGGCCGCCGCGATCACGCCCGCCACGTCGCCGAAGGCGTTGATCAGCTGCGCTGCGGTCTTCTCGCCGACCCCCTTCAGGCCCGGTAAGCCGTCCGACGGGTCACCCCGCAGGGTCGCGAAGTCCGCGTAGGACCGCCCCGGGATCCCGTACCTGCGCGCAACCTCGGCCTCGTCGATCCGCTCCCGGTTGTTGACGCCCTTGGCGACGTAGATCACCACGACGCCCCTGGAGTCATCGACGAGCTGGAACAGGTCGCGGTCGCCGGTCACGATCTCGACCGGCTGGTCGGCGTTCGTGGCCAGCGTGCCGATCACGTCATCGGCTTCGTAGTCGTCCGCGCCGATCCGGCAGATCCCGAAGGCGTCCAGCACGGCCTCGATGATCGGCACCTGCGGGCTGAGGAGATCAGGCACCTCCTCCTCGTTGGTCGCCGCGTCCGCCACCCGATGGGTCTTGTACGACGGCACCGCCGCCACGCGCCACTCGGGCCGCCACGAGTTGTCCATCGCCGCCACCAGGTGGCTCGGCCTGTGCTCGTCCACCAGCCGCGAGATGTAGTCGAGCAGTCCGCGCACGGCGTTGACCGGCGTACCGTCCGGCGCCGTGATCGTGTCGGGCGTGCCGTAGAACGCACGGAAGTACAGCGATGCGGTGTCGAGCAGCAACAGCATGGGCCGAGTCTGCCGTACCCGTCGCACACCTCTCCCGACCGCACCTGGGACGCTTAACAAATGCCTGCTCTGAACCGCGACGGCGACGTCTGCATCCTCAACATCGGCGACGACGAGAACCGGTTCACGCTCGAGTGGACGGCGGCGATGCGCGCGTGCTTGGCCGAGGTCGCGGCCATGCCGGCGCCGGTCGCGCTCGTCACCGTCGCCGACGGGAAGTTCTGGTCGAACGGCCTCGATCTCGACTGGCTCACCGCGAACCTCGACCAGGCGGGTGACTACATCAGCGAGGTCCAGGGCCTGCTCGCCGACGCGCTGATCCTGCCGGTCCCGACGGTTGCGGCGATCCAGGGTCATGCGTTCGCGGCGGGCGCCATGCTGACGCTCTCCCATGACTTCCGCACGATGCGGTCGGATCGCGGGTACTGGTGCCTGCCCGAGGTCGACATCAACATCCCGTTCAGCGTGGGCATGGATGCGCTGATCCGCTCGAAGCTGACGCCTGCCGTTGCGATCGAGGCGATGACGACCGGTCTGCGGTACGGCGGTGATGCGGCAGCGGCGTCCGGCATTGTCACGCGGTCAGTGCCTGGCGATGCCGTCGTCGCCGCCGCGGTCGAGATCGCTGGACCTCTTGCCGCCAAGGCCGGGCCGACCCTGGGCACGATCAAGGCGCGAATGTTCGCCCAGGTCACCGACCTGCTTGCGCAGCCGACAGCGCTCTGAGGACTTAGCCTGAAGCGGTGACCTCGATCCACTCGGAGCGGCTGGCAGCCAGCGCCGCCGCCGCGAAGTCGGCTGGCATCGACGCGATGCTCATCACGCCTGGCGCCGACCTGCGGTATCTGATCGGGTACGACGCCCTGCCGCTGGAACGGCTCACCTGCCTGATCCTCACCGCGAACGGCGAGGCCACCCTGCTCGTCCCGTTGCTGGAGCAGCCGGCGGCTGCCGCCAGCGGAGCGGGCAACACCGTCACGATCGCGACTCACGGCGAGACCGACAACGCGTTCGCCATGGCGACGCAGATTGCCACCGACGCTCTCGGCGCGACCCCCGACACGGTGGCGGTCGCTGACCGGATGTGGGCGGAGCAGGTGCTGCGCTTCCGCGAATTGCTGCCGCGCGCCGAGCAGACCACGGCGGGCACCGTGCTTCGGCCGATCCGCATGCGCAAACGACCCGACGAGGTCGACGCGCTCCGCCGGGCCGGTCAGGCGATCGACCGCGTGCACCAGCGGGTCGGGGAGTGGCTGCGACCCGGGCGGACCGAGGCCGAGGTCGGGCGGGACATCGCTGACGCGATCCTCGCCGAGGGTCACACGGCTGTGAACTTCGTCATCGTCGGATCCGGCCCGAACGGCGCGTCGCCGCACCACGCCCTGTCCGACCGGGTCATCGACGAAGGCGATCCGGTCGTGATCGACATCGGCGGCACGATGGCCGACGGCTACTGCTCGGACTGCACCCGCACCTACATCGCCGGTGGCGCCGCGCCGGCGGACTTCGCGGACTACTACGCCGTGCTCCTCGAGGCGCAGCAGGCGTCGTGCAACAGCGTTCGGCCGGGAGTCACGGCGCAGAGTGTCGACGCGGCAGCCCGCGATGTGATCGCGGCCGCCGGGTACGGCGAGCTGTTCATCCACCGGACCGGCCACGGCATCGGCCTGGAGGAGCACGAAGACCCGTACATCGTCGCGGGCAACGACATCGAGCTGGCGCCCGGCATGTGCTTCTCGATCGAGCCCGGCATCTACTCCACCGGCCGCCACGGCGCCCGCATCGAGGACATCGTCGTGGTGACCGAGGACGGCGTCGAGCGCCTGGACACGATCGACCGCGAGCTCGTCGTACTCGGGGCCTGAGCGTGCCGGTCGACCGCGTCCTGCCCACCCCGGAGTCACGTGAGCTGCTGGCTCTGGTCACCGACCTGGCCCGTAACGAGCTGGCGCCGAAGGCGTCCGCGTTCGAGGAGCGCCAGGAGTTCCCGCGGGATCTGGTTCGCACCGTCGGCCAGATCGGGATGCTGGGCCTGACCTACGACGAGGAGTACGGCGGCGGGGCGCAGCCGTACGAGGTCTATCTCCAGGCACTCGAGGAGCTGGCCTGGGGGTGGGGCGCAGTGGCGCTCGCGGTCAGCGTGCACACGATGTCGTGCTACCCGCTCGCGACGTTCGGCACCGCCGAGCAGAAGCAACGCTGGCTGCCGGACATGCTCGGCGGCGACCTGCTCGGCGCGTACTGCCTGTCCGAGTCCGGCTCGGGCTCGGACGCCGGCTCGTTGCAGACGAAGGCGCACCGCGACGGCGATCAGTACGTGCTCAACGGCACCAAGGCGTGGGTGACGCACGGCGGCGTCGCCGACTACTACGTCACGTTCTGCCGTACGTCGGATGACGCCAAGCGCGGCATCTCCACCCTGCTCGTCCCCGCCGACACTGCGGGCCTGCACCCCCAGCCGCCGGAGCGGAAGATGGGGCTGCTCGCCTCACCGACCGCCTCGATCCTGCTGGACAACGCGAAGGTCGACGCCGACCGCCTGCTCGGCGACGAGGGCTCGGGTCTGAAGATGGCGCTGTCGGCGCTCGACAACGGTCGGCTCGGCATCGCTGCCGTGGCCACCGGGATCGCGCAGGCAGCGCTCGACGCAGCCGTCGAATGGGTGAAGGAGCGCAAGCAGTTCGGCGTACCGGTCGCAGAGTTCCAAGGCGTCAGCTTCATGCTCGCCGACATGGCCACCGGTATCGAGGCGGCACGTTCGACGTACCTCGCCGCGGCACGCCGTCGGGATCTCGGGCAGCCGTTCGGGCCGCAGGCGTCGATGTCGAAGCTGCTCGCGACCGACACCGCGATGAAAGTCACCACGGACGCGGTGCAGCTGTTCGGCGGCTACGGCTACACGACCGAGTACCCGGTCGAGCGCTACATGCGCGAGGTGAAGGTCATGCAGATCTTCGAGGGCACGAACCAGATCCAGCGCATGGTGATCGGCCGGCATCTGACCCGGTGACGTGTGTCAGCCGCCTGACTGCAGCCGGGTCGTCGACGGAGGTCGATGGGGAGATGACGACGCTCTTTCGTCGTAGATCCCCCATCAGCGTCAGGGCGCCAAGCCGGGGTGCGGTACGACGGCGTCCGCAGCGACCGCGCTCACGCTCGGGTAGAGGATTTGCACGATGACAACGGCGGCCGCGCCGCCGACGAGCTCCATGAGGATGAACATCGGCACCGAGGCGGGGGCGATACCGGCGAAGGTGTTCGACAGGGATCGGGCGATGTCGATCATCGGGTTCGCGAAGCTGGTCGATGAGGACCACCAGTACGCCGCGGTGATGTAGGCACCGACCGCAAACGGGGCGATCGCCGCGCGGTTGGAGCGGACCAGGCCGAAGATCAGCACGATCAGGCCGAAGGTGGCAAGCACTTCGGAGAGCCAGAGCCCGCCCGATGACCGGTGATGTGTCGAGATCGTCACCGCGTGCAGGCCGAACATCAGATTCGCAGCGATCGCACCGACGACTCCGCCGACGAGCTGCGCCGGAAGGTAGACCGCAACCTGCCGATTGGTGAGCCCGCCGAATGCACGGTCGGCGAGCGTGACGACGGAGTTGAAGTGGGCGCCAGACACGGGTCCGAACGCGAGGATCAGCGCGATCAGCCCGCAGCCGGTGATGAGGGCGTTCTCGAGCAGTTCGAGCCCGACGTCGCCGGGCGAGAGGCGTTGCGCGGCGATGCCGGAGCCGATCACGACGGCGACCAGTCCGGCGGAGCCCAGGAACTCGGCGAGCGCCTGGCGAGCCAGCAGGGGAGCGGTTCGCATCAGCAGCAGTTGGGGTCGATGACCCGGCACAGAGCGCCGAGCGCATCGCGGCGGGCGCGGTAGTACACGTTCAGCCCGCGACGTTCACCGTCACCGATCAGGCCGGCCTTCTTGAGCACCGAGAGGTGGTGGCTGACTGTTGCCTCGGTGACGCCGAGCGCCGGCGCGAGGTCGCAGGTGCAGACCTCGGCTTCGGCCAGTAGCAGTGACATCAGCCGGACCCGGACTGGATCCGCCAGCGCCTTGAGGCGTACCGCGACTTCGAGGGCATCCGTTTCGGTCATCGGCGCAGCCGCAACCGGTGAGCAGCAGATCGGCGCCGAGGTGTCGATCATCGGGAGGGCTTTGGGCACACGATCATCGTCACCAGTAGTTTGACATATGTCAAATCTCTTGCGATGGTCGGAGTGGTTAGACGAATATCGAAGACCGTAGGAGGTCGGCATGTCCCGTGTCCAGCTCGCCCTCAACGTGGATGACCTCGATGAGGCGATCGGTTTCTACTCAAAACTGTTCGGCAGCGAGCCCGCGAAGGTCCGGTCCGGCTACGCCAACTTCGCCGTCGCCGACCCGCCGCTCAAGCTGGTCCTGCTAGAGAACCCCGGTCATGGCGGCAGCCTCAACCACCTCGGCGTCGAACACGCCACCACCGACGAGGTCGACGCCGAACAGAGCCGACTCGGAGCGGCCGGCCTCGCGTCGGTCGACGAGCGGGACACCCCGTGTTGCTACGCCAAACAGGACAAGTTCTGGGTCGAAGGCGCTCCGAACGGGGAGCGCTGGGAGATCTACACCGTGCTCGCCGACAGCGAGAACTTCGGCGCCGAGAGCGGAGCAGTGGACTGCTCTTGTGGAACCGCCGCCGGCCGGCACCTCGCCGGCTGACCTCGCTTGTCGCGCCGTTGGCGCGGCGACTGGGCCAGTTGTAGGGCCGCTTTCGCGCGGCTGGCTCTTATCCTTCGGGTATGCCCCGGCGCCGGACCGACGTCCTGCTTCCGCTCGAAGAGGCTGTGCTCGAGCTCGCGATCCGGCGTCGCCGGGACGGCGATTCCGAATTCCACGGGTTCGCCATCGCGCGCCAGCTCGAAGACGACCGCGACCGCAATCTGACGGCGCACGGCACCCTCTACAAGGTGCTGGAACGGCTCGAACGAGACGGCCTGCTGAGCAGTCGATGGGAGACCGACGACGAGGTCGAGCCCAATCGGCCCCGGCGACGGCTTTACCAGGCGTGTGACGGCGCCGCCGACGCACTTCGGCGATCCCGAGAGATCGAGAGTGCCGCGCGGCTGCGCCCCGGCGTCGCTACGCATTGACACCCCTTCGCGCGCGTTCCAGCCGCGGCGTCTGGTTGTGGTGCCTTGCATACAGCGCGCTCGTGCCGGCTCCGGCGAGACAACGTCGCCGAATGGAGATCCGTTGCCACTTGCTCGATGGAGAGGTCGCCGGGCTGCCCGGGCGGGCCGTGGTCAGTGCGGCGGCCCGAGGCGTGATCGACGATCTTGCCTGGTCCCTGACCGGCGGCTTCGACTCGGCGCGTCACGCTCTGCGCACCCCGGGCGGCTACGTCGCACTCGCCGCGATCGGCCCGGTGCAGGCATTCATCATCTCGGCGTTCGCGTCGACCGCGGTAGCCAACGCCTCGCAGGCGATCGGAGCGATCGACGGTGGCGCGATGCTGCTCGTCGCGGGCGCGGTCTGGCTCGTGCAGCGTCGGAACAACCGACGGTGATTCGCCCGACAGTTGCGCCCGACCCTATCTTCCGATAGATTCCACCCCTATCTTCCGATAGCCCGGACGGGCCCGCTTCCGAAGGAGGGGACATGAGGCGACTGTTCGACCGGCCTGGCGTCACCTACACCACGCTCGTGGTGGCGATGGTGATCCTGTTCGGCCTGTCAGCCGTCGGAAACTCCGGCTCCGACGCGCAGAACGCGAAGAGCAGCGTCGGATGGATCGGCGCGATCGGATGGTTCGGATTCCTGCTCACGATCCTGGCAACGGTGGCGTTCTCCCTCGCGCTCGTGGTTCGGCGAATCCGTCGGCGGGACACCTCCAGTGCATGAGACAGCGCGGCTCGGCGTAGCGGGGCTAGCGATCCTCCTCGCCGCCGGTACCACCTCTGCATGCAGCTCGAGCGGGTCTGCTTCCGCCCCGACTACGAGCGGGTCGAGTGTCGCCCTGTCTGCCACGCAGTACCGTGCTGCCCTGCACAACATCAACGTGACCGAGACCAAGGCGCAACACGCCATCCAGCAAGCCTTCGGGTCGCCGAACACAAGGACGATCGCGAAGGCGATGTCCCGCTTCGCGGCCGATCAGAAGCGCATCGCGATGACCATCGGGCGACTTCATCCACCGGCGGATGCGATAGCGGCGAATCACGATCTCGCGACCGCGTTCGCCCAGAACGCCGCCGCAACCCGCACGCTCGTCCCCAAGATCGCCGCATCGCGCAATGCAGCCGCAGCGCAGCAGTTCCTGATGAACGCCAAGGCACCACAACGCAGCGGGCACCAGATCGACGCGGCGCTAGGGATCTTGAAAGGTCTCGGCTACACCACGGGAAGCTGACCCCCTCGGACTTCACTCGCGCAGGTCGTCACCTGACCCGACCACGGCGGAATGCTGCACCCTTGATTCGCATTGATCGACTGTGAGCCCTGCACCCGAACCAGCCCTGCCGCTCGGCGTACTGGACTTCGTCGGAATCGAGTACGGCGAGACGGCAACCCAGTCCATCGCCGGCGCCGTAGACATCGCTCGAGCGGTCGAGGCAGCCGGCTACCGGCGCTACTGGGTGTCGGAGCACCACAACATGCGCAGCCTCGCGTGCAGTGCCCCGGAGATCCTGATCGCGCACCTAGGTGCGCACACCGATCGAATCCGGATCGGGGCAGGGGGGATCATGCTGCCGAACCACTCATCCTTCAAGGTCGCGGAGACGTTCCGCACCCTGCTCGCGATGTATCCCGACCGGATCGATCTCGCCCTCGGCCGAGCCCCCGGCACGGATCCGCTCACCGCGCACGTGTTACGACGGGGAGCGACCGGGGACCCCGGCGCGGAGTTCCCCGGCCAGGTCGGCCAGCTCTTGGCCTTTCTCGGTGACGGCTTTCCAGACGATCACCCGTACCGGTCGCTGGTCGCGGCCCCGGTCGTCGACGAGCAACCGCAGCTGTTCGTGCTCGGGTCAAGCGGCTATGGCACTCGCTTCGCGGCGATCAACGGCATGAGCGCGGTGTTCGCCCATCACATGAGTCCGGAGATCGCGTTCGATGCTCTGGTGGCTTACCGGCAGGAGTTCGAACCGCGACAACCTGGAGCGGAGCCGTGGTCGGCGATGTCCGTGCTGACCTTCGCCAGCGACGACCCGGAAGCAGTCGCGGAGTTCGAGGCCGGGTGGACGCTCACCATCGACAACATCCGCCGCGGTATTCGTGAGCCACTACGACCCGAACAGGTTCGCGAGTTCGCGCACTCAGGCGCGTTCGAGCAACGCCGTCATGCCGACAACCGGATGGTGACCGGTCCGGCGGATGACGTCGTTGCTCGGCTTCAGGAGATGAAAGCCGCGGCGCAGGTCGACGAGATCATCGTCGTCACTCCAGGTACCGACCGGTCCCGTCGTGCCGCCAGCTTCACCGCTGTTGCCGACGCCTGGCGCCGCGCGGCGTGACCCTCGGTCGCCTCAGCCTCGTTCCACCGGCAGGCCCGCGGCCTCCCAGGCGTCCATCCCACCCACGACGTTGACGGCGTCGTACCCGTTTGCCTCGAGGGCATCCGCAACCACCGCCGACCGCCCGCCGACGTGGCAGATGCAGGCAATCGTCGGACCGGCCGGAAGCTGGTCAAGTGCGGCACCGACCTGCCGCATCGGGATGTGGGTGGCGGCCGGCGCGCGCACGAATCGCCACTCATCCGGCTCTCGGACGTCGAGCAGAACCGCGTCGCCGGCTTCGACGAGCTGCGCGGCCTGCATGACGGAGATTTCACGGGGCATCCGGTTAGTCTGCCCCGAGACGCTTGCAGAGCATCGGTCGACCCGGCCGGCGCCTCGTCAACGAATGAAAGGCCTCGGACGTAGAGCGGGTAGCGAAATGCGCTTGTGATCGCCGGAGAGGATGACGTGCGGAATCACCGATTCGGCGACAGACGCGGTCGGACTTTGGTCGCGCTGATGTCTATCGCCACAGTCCTCGGCGTGCCCTCGTCACGTACCGCAACGGCCCACGAAAGCGCGCGCCCCGTGTCGGCAGGCACCGCAACTTCCTTCTCGCCGTTGTCGAGAGCCGAGCCACCACTGCTGGGAATCTCCGACTTCACATGCACACCAGACGGCTTCTGCATGATCATCGATTCCACCGGGAGCGTGGCATCCTACGACGGTTCATCGTGGTCACGGTTCACCACGATTCCGCACCACGGGTCGGTGCAGGGCCTGTCCTGCGCCTCGTCATCGTTCTGTGCCGCCGTCGACCTCGGTGGGGATGTGATTGCGTTCGACGGACGCCACTGGCGCAAGCACCGGGTGGATGGATCTGAGTTAGTTGAAATCGACTGCCCGTCCAGCAAGTTCTGCGTCGCGCTCGACGGGAGAGGTCGGGCAATCATCTGGGATGGCGACCAGTGGTCACGGCCGACCGCGGTGTCGAGCGATCACCGCACCTTCGCAGCCCTCGATTGCTTCGCTGCGACATTCTGCGAGGCGGTGACGGTCAGCCCGACGGTCCACCATGCGCCGACGCCGGCCGATTCCTACACCTATAACGGTCATCGCTGGCGCGGCAACGGCACGGCGCCGCGACACACCACCTCGATCTCGTGCCCAGCGGCCGGGTTCTGCGTCGCGGTCGGGGGCGTCAACGCTGCCACCTTTGACGGCCACGCCTGGTCGTCGCCGACCGTGGTGTCGGACGACTCACCGCTGCAGTCAGTGATCTGCGCCAGCGCCGACTTCTGTCTCGCCGGGACCTACTACTACTGGTCCGGGACCTACGTGCTGAACGGCACGACATGGTCGCGAACCGCTGACCCGCCGGTCGAGATCACCGGCGTCCTTGCCGGCGCATGCTTCGGGACCGGCAAGTGCATCGTGGCAAGTCGATCCGGCACGGTCGCGACGTACGACGCCGGCGCATGGAAGTCGCAGGGACTGATCGATAGTGCGCCACGCTTCATCACATCGATCGAGTGCCCAACGGAATCGTTCTGTCTGGCCGAGAATTGGCAGAGCGAGCAGCTCGAGCTCCACGCCGACCGGTGGTCACCCCCGAAGCCCGTGAACACGCTGCCAGGCTTGGAGATCAGCTGCCCGACGGAGACATTCTGCTCCGGTGTTGCCGGGGATTCGGCGTACACCTGGGATGGCAAGACATGGTCCGACCCAGTCACCCTTGGGACGGACTCGACGTTCGATCAGATCTCCTGCCCAACGACGACGTACTGCTTAGCTGGCGGCGAGTTCGGCGCCGGCCTCGCGCTGTACGACGGGTCGTCCTGGAAGTCGGTGAGCACACCGGTCGATGACCCGCGTTGGATCGCGTTGTCCTGCGGGCGACCAGGTCACTGCCTCGTCTCGTTCAACACTGCCACGTTCGAATACACAGACGGCATTTGGCGCGACCGCACCCGAATGTCGCCCAATTCATCAGTCGCGTGCGCGGGCGAGTCGTTCTGCATCGCCGTAAACCGTCACGGTCGTTCCTCGTCGGTTGACCACGGCAAATGGCGCGCTGCCGGCCACGTGTCCGTGGCGGATTACCCGCGGGTGACGTGTACCTCCTCGACGTTCTGTCTCGCAACGGGCGGTGCGGGACGCCTGAGCACATGGAACGGGTCTGAGTGGTCCGCTCACCTCACGGTCGGCGACATCTCTTTGGGCGATGCGAGCTGCTATTCGCCGCGCCGGTGTGTCGCCGTGTGGGACACGTTCTTCAGCATCGGCGGTATCAGCGACGCGATGACGACTACAGCGCCCCACCGCGCACGGAAGGGTGCTCGGCCAACGCTAGTTGTCCGACTCCGTGATCCGTCGACGGGCCGTGCCGTTCGCCGCGAGAACGTCGAGTTGTTCGCCCGACGGTCACCGTCGACGAGCTTTCATCACATCGCGCAAGCCAAGACGAACGCACGCGGCCGCGCCGCGGTTCGGATGCGGGTGAGGAGGACGATGACCTACGAATGGGTCTACGCAGGCGGCCGTCACCATTCAGCGGCATCGTCGGCGCCTTTCGTGGTTCGCGTGGCCAGACGGGTGCGCAACTGACGCGCTCGATCGTCACACGCCACAATCGGGGAATGAGCGAGATGCGCGCAGTCGCCCTCGGCGTCCACGTCGTCGACGTGTTGGTCCGCCCCGTGGAGGCGATCCCACAGGGTCAGGGCGGCCAGCTGGTCGAGGAGATCCGGATGACGCCCGCCGGATCCGCGGGCGGTACGGCGATCATCCTCGCGAAGCTCGGCGCGACGGTCCACTCGGCCGGCGCGATCGGCCGCGACCCGTTGGCCGACGTCCTGTTGCGGATGCTGTCCGACCAAGGCGTCGATGTGACACACCTGGTTCGGCGAGACGACGTCCAGACATCTGCGAGCGTCCTGCCGATCCGGCCAGACGGCTCCCGGCCTGCCTTTCACGTGGTCGGGTCGAACGGCACCTACACCTCCGCAGACGCGCCCTGGGACACGATCGCGGCGGCGACGCACCTGCACCTCGGTGGACCTGAGTTCATGGGCGGCGAGGAGGCGGCGAAGATCTTCGCGTTCGCGCGGGAGCACGGCGTGACGACCTCGGCTGACATTCTCGCGCCGGGGGAGCAGCTTCGCGAGCTACCTGGCTGGCTGGACCCGATGTATGAACACCTCGACTACCTGTTGCCGAACGACGAGCAGGTCCTCGGTCTGACCGGTGCGAGTTCGCTCGACGACGGTTGCGCGCAGCTCGTTGAGCGAGGCGTCGGTTGCGTGGCGGCCACGGCGGGGGCGGATGGTGCGGTAGTGGCGTCGGCGGGCGGCATCGAGCGAGTCCCAGCCTTCCCGATCGAGGTGGTGGACACGACCGGCTGCGGTGACGCGTTCTCCGCCGGCTTCCTGCGCGGTCTGTCGCTCGAGCGGACCACGCGCGACGCTGCGGTCTTGGGGTGTGCCGTTGCCGGACTGGTTGCGCAGGGTCTCGGCACCGATCACGGCGATTTCGACCTCGCCGTGGCGACAGAACTCGCTTCCACGTGAGCGCCGCCCAGAACTAGGTGTTCGACGTCGTGCCGTCCTGAGGCGTCACGCCAGGCGGCACGCCGAGCTGACCGGCCCCCGGCACACCACCGGGGCCACCCATGGTCGCGGAGGTGCCCGCGAAGACCCGCTCGACGACCGTGCCACTCCCGGATGCTGCCGGGATCAGGTGAACCAGCACGGCGTCACCGACCTTGAGATCCGCCAGCGTCGCCGTCGAGTTGTCGCGGATGATCTCGGTCGTGCCCGGCACGGAATAGCTCGCCGTCGTACCGTCACTCGCCTTGACCGTGATCTTGCTTCCGCTCTTTGCGGTCAGCGTCCCCTGGATGCGTTGTTCGCCCGCCACTCCGCCGCCGAACCCGCTCCCACCGGATCCGGGCAGGCCGGCGGACCCGCCAGGAAGCTCACCGGCTGCCCCGAGCGGGCTGAGCGGCAGGCCTGTGGCTGCTGTCCGCGCACTCGACCCTGACGAGCCGTCATGCCCGACCGCGTACCCGACTCCGCCGCCGACGATCAGGCCGCCGGCGAGCACGGCCGCTGATATCGACATCCGGCGACTGGTGCCGGCAGTGTCGATGGTGCTCGGATCCGGGTTCGCCGCATCGGTGTCCGCAGGAATTTGCCACTCCTGGGCCGCGGGCGGCGGCTGCTCGTTGTCCATGCTGTGCTCCTCAACGGTGTGACGGGGATGTGTCGTGAGGTCGACAGTCGCCGGGCGGGCTGCGAGGACTCCGACAGATCGCTGCCAAATCGCTGTGAGCCACCTCCCACGTCCGCTCACAGACTCCGTACAGGTATGTCTCAGACCGAGGTCAGGTCGGTCCGCGACAACTGTCCTCATGCTCAGCGCTCCCGTGGCCGCCTCACGCCCCGCAGCCGGCGTCCTCCCTCGACGCTCACCGGCACGTGTCGACCCGACGGCGGTGCTCGCCCTCATCGCGGCCGGCGCCATCGCCGTGCTCGGCCTGTGGTGGCAGAACACGCCATCGATCCACGGAGTGGGGGACTGGCTGACCAACGCCGGCCGGATCACGGGTCTGCTGGCCGGGTACGGCGTCATCGTCCTCGTCGCTCTCATGGCCCGCCTGCCGCCGCTCGAACGCGGGATCGGTGCCGATCGGCTCGCCCGGTGGCACTCGAGGGGTGGGCGTTACACGGTCAGCCTCGTCGTGAGCCACGGCCTCCTGATCATGTGGGGTTACGCCGTCACCGCGCACACGACCGTGGTCTCGCAGACGAAGACCCTGCTGGTCAGCTATCCCGACGTCTTGATGGCGACGGTCGCCGGCCTGCTCCTCGTCGGTGTCGGGGTCACGTCCGCACGGATCGCGCGCCGCCGGCTCCGGTACGAAACCTGGTACTACCTGCACTTCTACACGTACCTCGCGGTTGCCCTGGCCTTCAGCCACCAGTTCGCCACCGGCGCCGAGTTCATGGACAACGCGGCGGCGCGTGTGGCGTGGGCGAGCATGTACGCCGCGGTTGCCGCCGCGATCGTGTGGTACCGCTTCGTCACTCCAGTCCGCCAAGCCCTGCGACACCAACTGCGAGTCGCAGTGATCACTACCGAGGCACCCGGCGTAGTGAGCCTCGACATCACCGGCCGACGCCTCACGGAGCTTCGTGCGGAATCGGGCCAGTTCTTTCGCTGGCGGTTCGCGACCCGCGAGCTGTGGTGGACGGCCGCGCCGTACTCGCTGTCGTCGGCCCCACGTCACGACCGGCTGCGGATCACCGTCAAAGTCGTCGGCGACCACAGTCGCGCGATTGCCGCACTGCGCGCCGGCACGCGGGTGCTCGCCGAGGGACCGTACGGCGCGATGGCCGCGGTACCCAGGCGGCGCTCCAAAGTCCTGCTTCTGGCCGGTGGCGTGGGCATCACCCCGCTTCGCGCACTGTTCGAGTCGATACCCGCCGCGAGCGGCGACCTCACCTTGGTCTACCGCGCGAGCACCGCCCGCGACCTGGTGTTCCAGGCGGAGCTCGCGCAGCTCGCTGCGCAACGAGGCGCCAGCGTGCACTTCGTGGTCGGGCGGCGCAACGAGCTGGGTCACGATCCGTTGGCCGCGGCAGCGCTGTCGGCGAACGTCCCTGACCTGGCGGACCACGAGGTCTACGTGTGCGGGCCGGACGGGATGACTGCCGCGGTCACCCGCGCGCTGCGACGCGCCGGCGTACCGCGCCGCCAGATCCACCACGAATCCTTCGAGCTCTGAGGCGAGTGAGTCCCATGCGTCGAGTTGTCCTGGCGGTTGTCTCCACCGCCGCGTCCCTTGTGCTGCTCCTGTCGTTCAAGTCGCACGGAAGCACGGCGACCGCGACCCCACCGGCAGCGGTCAGCACCGCGACGACCAGCAGCGGATCGTCGGCGGGTGACTCCGCGACCAGCTCGGCCGGCTCCGCCACTTCAACGAGGCGGAAGACAACCACGTCGTCGACCGTCACCGGCACGGCCGCCAACACGCGATACGGCCCAGTAGAGGTCCGGATCACGGTGAGCAACGGCAAGCTGACCAGGGTCAACGCGGTCGAGTACCCCACCAGCGATCCGCGTGACGCGCAGATCAACGCTTACGCGATACCAGCGCTGAGCCAGGAGGCGCTCGCCGCGGGCAGCGCGAACATCGACCTGATCAGCGGCGCGACGTACACGTCGTACGGCTACATCAGCTCGCTGCAGAGCGCACTCGACAAGGCTGGCATATGACCCGGCACGTCGAGCCGTGCATGGGCACGGTGTTCACGATCGACATTCGCGATGAGGGGGAGTGGCGCGCCGCGATCGCGGAGGTCGTCACGTGGCTGCACCAGGTCGACGCGGTGTTCAGCATCTATCGCTCGGACAGCGACATCAGTCGAATACGGCGTCGAGAGATCGGCATCGCGGACGCGGACCCCCTCGTCAGCGAGGTGCTCGACCGGTGCCTCGACATGCAGCGCGCCACCGATGGATTCTTCACGGCGCGCCGTGACGGCGCCTTCGATCCGACCGGCCTGGTCAAGGGGTGGGCGGTCGAACGAGCGAGCCGACTGCTCCTCGAACGCGGGAGCCGCCATCACGCGATCAACGGCGGTGGCGACATCCAGGCCGTCGGTGGCACGGCGCCCGGCGCGCCATGGCGAGTCGGGATCAGCGACCCCCACGACAAGCGCCGGGTGGTCGCCACCGTGTCCGGCATCGACCTCGCCGTCGCGACCTCAGGGACGGCGGAGCGGGGATCGCACATCACGAACCCGTACACCGGCCAACCGGCTGCCGGCCTCGCCAGCGTCACCGTCGTTGGTCCAGCGTTAACCGCGGCTGACTGCTATGCGACCGCGGCATTCGTCATGGGGACGGCTGCGGCGGCCTGGCTCGATGCAGTGCCGGGTTACGAGGCGATCCTCGTCGGGACCGACGGCTCCGCGGTCAGGACGCGGGGGTGCCCGGTCCGATGATGCCGGCCGGTCCGTCGAACCCGGGTGGTCCGATGAGGCCGCCGGCGGGCGCCGTTGCCGACGTACCCGCAAGAACCCGCTCCAAGAGCGTGCCGCCGGCTGAGCCCTCGGTGACTTCCAGCACGACCTTGTCAGCCGCCCTCAGATCGGACACCGTGGCCACTTTGTCGTTCCGCACGATCTGCGTGCTGGCGACAACGGTGTAGCTCGCGGTCGTGCCGTTCACCGACTTGACGGTCAGCTTGCTGCCGCCGACCGACGACAAGGTGCCCTGCACCAGCTGTGAGCTCCCGAACCCGCCGCCCGGGACGCCGAACGCCCGGCCAGGTACGCCGCCGCCGTTGCCGATCGGGTCACCGAAGCCCGCCACCGCGAAGGCATGCCGTCCCGGGCCGCCGTGATCGCCGTGATGATGGCCAATGGCATAGCCGACACCGCCACCGACGAGGAGTCCGATCACAGCCAGCAGCGCGGGAAGCGTGGGAGCGCGGTCCCAGCGCCGACTCGCCTGGGGCGGTTCCGACGCCGGTTCGTTGCTCACGGTGGTCGGCTGATCAGACTCGGTCACGATCTCTCCTTCGAGCTGGCTGCGGATCGGGCGGCGTCAGCGTGGCCGCCGATCCTGGGAGAAACACTGAACGACCCTGCGAAGTACCTGTGAGCCCCTACACCGTTAGGCGTTATATCGTGGTGCGAAGTACCATGCTGAGGTGGATCGCAAGCAGCTCGCGGCCGGGCTCTGGGTGCTGCTGACGGCGGGAGCGTCTGCCGCAGTGCTCGCCGTGCCGCGTTTCATCACGCTCGACAACTACAGTCACGAGACCATCTATGACGGCTCCCGATGGGTGCTCGTCGCCATGCTCGCCGTTGGGGGAGCGGTCGTGGCCACTGCGACCGGCGCGGCTCGATCGTCGGCAGCTGCCGTGTCCTTCGTGATCACGTTGCAGCTGGCGGGTTCTGGTGTCGTCGCGCGCAAGCACTGGCTTCCCTATTACGGCAGCGGGGGAGGACCACCGCGCCACATCGCGGTGCTCTACGGCCTCGCGATCGTCCTTGCCGTCGTCAACGCGGTCGCCGCGGTCATCTGCTGGCTGACGCTGCGACCGGCAGCGGCGCCATGGCCGCGTGCCTCGTCGTACATGGCACTCGGCGTCGCGACCAGCGTGGTGCTGCCGTACCTGTTCGGCCGCGGCTCGAGTGACAATCTCGACCTCACGTCATTGGTCGGCTACGCGGCGCTCGCGTCGGTCCCGTTCGGCCTGTCGTTCATAACCGCCGGGCTGGTACGACGCGAGGTGGCCGCGAGCCTGCTCGCGGCGGTGTGCCTCTCCAGCCTGATCGACGCGCGGGCGGCCGCACCGATGACCTTCGGGTTCACGAACCCGGATCGACCCTTCCTCCTGGTGGCCGCGGTCGCAGGGTGCTTGGCGGCGCTGGAGACAGCACGACGGGCCCTGCAGATCCTGCAGGGCCCGTCGAGTGCGGAGCGGCGAGGAGAGGGGGCAATCTCTCAGTAGCCGTAACCTCCGCCGCCGCCGCCGCCCGATGAGGGGGTCGGGGGCGGACTGCTCTGCGGAGCCGGTGTGGTGGTCCCGGTCCCCGGTGAGGTAGGCGAGGAGGGCTTCGACTTGTTGCCGCCACACCCCGCCAGCACCGCGATGCCGATGGCGAGCGCGGCGATCAGTGGGGTGGCACGGCCGCGCAGCTGATTCATGTCGCTTCCTCATCCGGTCCGTGGTGATCACCCGGCGACCTGCACCGGGTTTCATGTCCTTCACGGGGCCCGCCCGTCATCGGTTCACCCAACCGATGACCGGCGGCCGCGGCAGTCGTGTTCCGCGGCGCCCGACGGCGCGTGGCACGCTGAACCCGTGCGGATCGTTCTCAGTACTGCGCTCGGCGCCGCGCTCGCCGTCGGCGCGACGGGGTGTGGCGGCGGATCGGGCGGAGGCAGCGGCCCCGGTTCCGTCCCGGCTGCCGATGTCCGTGCCTACGTTGACGCCGTGCAGCAGGTGCGGCTGCCGGTGAACGATCTGTTGCTCGGCGCGGACCCGATCACGAGCGCGTACCGCGAGAGGCGGATCACGCCGCTGCAGGCCGCTCACCGGATGGATCGGCTCGAGGAGTCATTCGCGTCGTACTTGCTCAAAGTGCAGCAGATCCAGCTATCGAACCCGCAGCTCGCGGCGATCCACCGGCCGTACGCCGACACCTACTACTACGAGGACGCGTATCTCGCCACGCTCGCCTCCGACCTCCGCGAGGGCGACTTCGACAACCTCCCCGACACCCAGCGTCAGCAACGGCTCGCGATCATCATCTGGCGGACCAAGCTCGAGCTGATTGCTGCCGCAGCGGGCGTGACGTTGCCCGCCGACCTCCAGCAGGCCGGCCGCGGGGAGATCGCTCCCGAGTCGCCGGAGAACCCGCCGTCGACGTCGACCCCGGCCCCGCTGGGCCGCAGCTGAGCCGAAGCGTCCCGTTTGGCACCCGAATCCGATATGTCTCACCCGCCCGGCGCACTCAAGGCGACCCCCCCAGCGGTCGAAGCCTGAATTGTCATCAGCACAACGTTGGTGACGACGGGACACGGTGATCCGAGCGACCCTCACCGACCCTGGCGCCCCCGGGCGGCGGGGCACGGAGATATACGGTCGCCTAGGTTGCTCGGGGAGTGAGTGGCGAGACCGGCCGGTCCAACCGGGCGAAAGCCCCTTGGGCGGGAGCACTCAATGCGCACGGTCCTGAACAGGTCGGCGGGGCGCGCCTCGTTCACCTTCGCTTCGGCGTAGGTGGTGGGCAGCGCGGCGCTCCCCGCCGTACCGGCTTGTCCGCGAAATAAGCCGCAGCAGGTTTCCCGCGTCGCCGGAAATCTTCCTGTGCTTTAGGGTCTTGAGTTCGTGGAGGACGTGGACCGGGCAATCGTGCGGTTGCTGAGCGAGGACGGCCGACGAAGTTTCACGGATCTGTCCCGCGAGACCGGCCTTTCCGTCTCGGCCGTCCATCAGCGCGTCCGCCGGCTCGAGCAGCGCGGCGTGATCCGTGGATACCGGACGATCGCGGATCCGGTCGAGCTTGGGCTGCCGATCACCGCATTCGTCTCGATCAAGCCGATCGATCCCAGCGCGCCCGACGACGCCCCGGAGCGCCTAGAGCCGCTGCGAGCGATCGAGGCGTGTCACAGCGTCGCGGGGGAGGAGAGCTACATCCTGAAGGTCCGCGTCGGGACGCCGGGCGATCTCGAGCAGCTCCTCCAAGAGATTCGGGCTGCCGCCAACGTCTCGACCCGAACGACGGTCGTGCTGTCAACGCCCTTCGAGGACCGCCCACCCGGCCTGTAGAGCGAATCTCGGTTTCTCGATCTCGCGACTTGTCGACTTCCAGCAATTCGGTGGCGGCGTCCGTACCTGGAGTCGAGGTTGAGGGTCGTCGCTGACTTGTCGTGTTGCAGCACACGTCGACCCAAAACTCCGAGCCGAGGGGCGATCGACCAGGAGACCTGACCCGGTTGTCCGGATTTCGTGCGTGTTGAATCGCATTCGGGGATTCAGTTGCGAAATCCGGAAACTTTTCGAAGATCACCCGCCCTGCGTCTGACCTGCACCTTCCCGCGTTTCCGCAGGTCAGGAGGGTGTTGACAGCTACCGGGTGGTAACCGCTAGTTTGCCTCGCGTCCACCACAGGGACGCTTGATCCAGACACTCCGTTCCCCTGGAGTCACCAGCTGGCCGGTCGGTTCGCGTGCACCCGTGAACCGAGACTGGTGCCAGGTCCAGTTGGCCTCCGGTTCTGCGGACGTGTTCTGGGCCAGGCGTGGTGCGACTACTCGGGAGAGGCCCGGGTGCCCAGTAGACAACGGCGGCAAGACGGCGGCCGGCCGCCTTGACGTCGGTCCGAAGGGCATCCGGGCCGGTCCCGGTAGAAGCCGACTCCGCCGCCGCGGTTGATACCGTCGACCCGGTCGTGGCCAGGACCCTGCTTCGCGCGGCGAGCGCACTGCTCAGCGGCATCGCCATCTGGACGTCGTTCCCACCGCTTCGCTGGTGGCCGGTCGCGATCCTCGGTGTTGCGGCCCTGACCCTCTCGCTGCGATCAGCGCCGAGCTGGAAAAGTGCGGCCGGTGCCGGATACCTCGCCGGCATCGGGTTCTGGATCCCCTTGATGAGCTTCCTGCGGGGTGGCTTCGGGTTCGCGGCGTGGGGCGCGGTTGCTGCGTTCGAATCGCTGTGGTTCCTGTTGCTGGCGTTGGCTTTGCGACCGGTGTTACGCCTGAGATGGTGGCCGCTCGCGACTGCGTTGCTCTGGATCGGCGAGGAGTTCCTTCGCGATCGCCTGCCGTTCGGCGGCTTCCCGTGGGGCCGGCTCGCGTTCGGGCAGGCAAACGGGCCGCTGCTCCACCTCGCGAGCCTCGGGGGAGCGCCGCTGGTCGGGTTTGGCGTCGCGTTGGCGGGTGGCCTGCTGGCCTACGCGGCAGCCTCGAAGCGACCGTCGATGCGGACGTTCGTGGCCCTTGATGTCGTGGCGCTCGTCGTGGCCGGCCCCCTGTTGATCTCCCTGCCGACCGCGGGCACCACTCGAGGCGGCGCTCCGGCCTCAGCGGTGGTTGCCGCCATCCAGGGCAACGTACCGCGGCTGGGGCTCGAGGCGTTCGCCCAGAAACGCGCCGTCACCGCGAACCATCTTGCTGAGACCGAACAGCTTGCCGCGGCCGTCGCCGAACAGCGCGCGCCGGCGCCAGATTTCGTTGTGTGGCCTGAGAACTCCGACGATCTCGATCCGCGGACGGACGTCGTGTCGCACGTGGCGAT
>Ga0213876_10000878_pt1 | contig 20118 bp, 19 predicted proteins | sample BarmaccomBMRX_R9_FD_160113 | JGI IMG/M metagenome (GOLD analysis project Ga0213876, IMG submission 160113) | Root-associated microbial communities from Barbacenia macrantha in rupestrian grasslands, the National Park of Serra do Cipo, Brazil - RX_R9 | ecosystem: Host-associated > Plants > Roots... | reverse complement strand
CGGCCGGGACCTCACCCCTGCTCGCATTGCTCGGAACCCTCGTTGGTATCTTGGGCGGTGCCGGGGGCGCATTCCAGGTCATCCGGCCCTATACCCGCAGCAGCACGGCTGCACCCCGACCAGCCGAACCAGACGACGATGTCCGATCCGACCGGTGAGAGGAATACGGTGGCCCTCGACGCTCAATGGAGCGCCGTAGCGCGTGGGTATCGCAATGCGTTGATCCTCGCCGCAGTGCTCGGCGCGATCGCAGTCGGCCTCGGGTTCGCCGTTCACGAGCCACTCGTCGGGCCGTTCATCTGCGTTGGTCTCGGGCTCGGCGGCTACAACGCTCGCAAGCTCTGGAACGACACCACGTCGCTGGACCCGACGGCCGACCACCCGCGTGGCGCCGTCATGAAGACCTCCCTGTCACGGCTCGGGATCATCACCGTGTTCGCCGTCCTGGTCGCGCTGGTCTATCGCCAGGACGGCTGGGCGGTCTTCGTCGGACTCGTCGCGTTCCAGCTCGTGATGATGTCGCTGCTGGTCAAGCCGCTTCGTCGGGTGGTCGCGCCGTGACGCCGGCCATCGTCGCGCTGCCGGCCGCGAGCATCTCCGTCGGTGATCACCCCGAGTGGCACTTCCTCGGGCTGACGTTCAACGTCGACACGATGTACACGACGGTGTTGGCCGCCGCGCTGACCGTCGGGTTGCTCTGGTTCGTCGCGCGCAAGGCCACCAGCGGCGTACCAGGCCGGCTTCAGATCGTGACCGAGCTCGTGCTCAGCCAGTCGAAGGCCTACATCGAGGACGCGGTCGGGCACGACGTCCCGAAGTGGCTGGTCCCGCTCGGCGCCACACTGTTCTTCTTCATCTTGTTCTGCAACTGGCTGGCCTGGATCCCGAGCGGCCATCACCCGGAGCGCCTCGCGCCGCCGACCGCGGACACGAACCTCGTCTACGCGCTCACGGTGACGGTGATCATCCTCTACACGTACCTCGGCGTGAAGCGGAAGGGCGGGCGTTATGTGGGGGACTGGTTCACGGTCAAGCCGGCGATCCGGCGCCCGATCCTGATCCTCGAGCAGGTCATGAACCCGCTCTCGCTCTCCCTCCGACTTTTCGGCAACATCTTCGCCGGCGGCATCATGCTGGGCGTCATCGCGCTGCTGCCGTTCTATCTGTTCCCGCTGTACGGCGCGGCGGACTTCATCTGGCGCCTGTTCGACTCCGGCCTGATCGCCCCGATCCAGGCCTTCATCTACTCGTTCCTGACGATCTTGTACTTCGGATTCGCAACCGCGGAAGAGCACTGACGCGCCACCCGGCGTGTTCGCATCTAAGGAGAAACAGTGGCGGCAACTGACTATTCCAGCGCAATCAAGACCGCTGGCGGTCTGATCGGCGCGGGTCTCGCGCTCGGTGGCGGCGCCATCGGTGCCGGTATCGGTGACGGTGTCGCCGGTAACGCGCTGATCAGCGGCATCGCGCGCCAGCCCGAGGCGCAGGGCCAGCTCACCGGTCAGTTCTTCCTGACCGTCGGCCTGGTCGAGGCGGCGTACTTCATCAACCTGGCGTTCGCCGCGCTGTTCGCGTTCGTCCTCGGCAAGTAAGCGGCGCTCGTGTCACTCGCGTCTGTCGCCGTCTGGCTGCACCTGGCCGCGGCATCACCCTCGCCGAGCCCCTCGGGGTCGGTCCTGAAGGACCAGTGCGTCGACTCCGCCACGAAGCAGGTGGTCGCGTGCCCGACGAGCAACTTCCTGGTGCCCAACGGGACGTTCATCTTCGAGTGGATCGTCTTCATCCTGCTGCTGGTCTTCCTCGCTCGAAAGGTCATCCCGCGGATCATCGCGATGATCGACCAGCGCCAGGACACCATCAAGAAGCAGTTCGACGAGGCAGAGGCGGCCAGGGCGCGGCTCGAGGCCGCTGAGCGTGAGTACTCCGAGGCGCTCGCCGAAACCCGGCGGGAGTCGACGAGGCTGCGTGAACAGGCTCAGTCGGAGCGGGCGGAGATCGTCGAGGAAGCTCGATCGGAGGCTCAGGCCCGGGTCGACGAGATGCTCGCGAGCGCGTCGGAGCGCATCGCGACCGAGCGACAGCAGGCGATCCTCGCGCTGCGCAATGAGATCGGCGAGCTTGCCACCACTCTCGCTGAACGCATCGTGCACACCTCGCTCGCCGACGATGCCCGGCACCGCCAGCTCGTCGCTGACTTCATCGCCGGCGTCGGCGCGGAACAGACCGCGACGGCGGGTGACAACACGTAATGCAGGGCGCCAGCCGTGACTCTCTCGCCGCGCTTCGCGAACAGCTCCCGACCGACGGCGAACTGACAGAGCTCTCGGAGCAGCTGTACGCCGTCGTGTCGCTGCTGACCGTGCAGGCGTCGTTGCGGCGGGCGCTGTCCGACCCGGCCTCGGCCGAGGCCACGAAGGTCGGCGTCGTCGACAGCCTGTTCGGCTCGCGGCTGAACGACGCGGCGCTTGAGCTCGTGAGGGAAGCGGCCCGGCGGCGCTGGTCGCAGCCGCGGGACCTGCTCGACTCGCTCGAGACGCTGGCCGTCGACGCCGCGCTCGCTGCGGCGGAGGGCGCCGGCGACCTCGACAGCGTCGAGGACGAGCTGTTCCGGTTCGAGCGAATCCTGGATGCCGAGCCGGAGCTGCGGGCGGCCCTGACCAACCGGAACTACCCGGCCGAGGCGAAGCAGCAGATGTTGCACCGCCTGCTCGACGGCAAGGTCAACGCCGTGACGTTCAACCTGCTCGAGCGCGCGGTCCTCGAGCCGCGGGGCCGCACCATCGAGCGGGCACTTCGCGACCTGTCGAGCCTTGCCGCCCAGCGTCGCGAACGGTTGATCGCCCACGTGACCAGCGCGGTTGAGCTGACCGAGGACGAGCAGCGAGACCTGATCGCTGCGCTCGGCCGAGCGTTCTCCCACGACGTCCGGCTCCAGGTGGTCGTCGACCCCTCGATCGTCGGGGGGCTCACCGTTCGAATCGGCGACGAGATCATCGACGCCAGCGTTGCCCGTCAGCTCGACGAGGCGCGCCGCAAACTGACCGGCAAGTCGGGCTCACGGGCCTAGGCCGGACGACGAAACACCGATTGAGGAGCACTCAGTGACCGAGTTGAGCATTCGCCCCGAGGAGATCCGCGAGGCGCTGGAGGGGATCGTCTCCTCCTACGACCCGCAGGTCTCCCGCGACGAGGTCGGCATCGTCACCGACACCGGTGACGGAATCGCCCGGGTCGAGGGCCTGCACTCCGCGATGACCAACGAGCTCCTCGAGTTCGAAGGTGGCCTGCTGGGCATCGCCCTGAACCTCGACGTCCGAGAGATCGGCTGCGTCATCCTCGGCGAGGCGCAGGGCATCGAAGAGGGCCAACAGGTCCGTCGTACCGGTCAGGTCCTCTCGGTACCGGTCGGTGACGGCTTCCTCGGCCGCGTCGTCGATCCGCTGGGTCGCCCGCTGGACGGCAAGGGTGACATCGAGTCCAGCGAGCGCCGCGAGCTCGAGCTGCAGGCCCCCAACGTCATGGCTCGCCAGCCGGTGAAGGAGCCGCTGCAGACCGGCATCAAGGCGATCGACGCCATGACCGCCATCGGTCGCGGCCAGCGCCAGCTGATCATCGGCGACCGGCAGACCGGCAAGACCGCGGTCGCGCTCGACGCGATCATCAACCAGCGGGACGGCTGGAAGAGCGGCGACAAGAAGCAGATCGTGAAGTGCGTCTACGTCGCGATCGGCCAGAAGGCGTCGACGGTGGCCCAGGTCCAGGCGGCACTCGAGGAAGCCGGCGCGATGGAGTACACCACCATCGTGGCGGCCCCTGCGGCGTTCCCGGCCGCGTTCAAGTACATCGCCCCGTACGCCGGCTCCGCGATCGCGCAGCACTGGATGTACAACGGCGAGCACGCGCTCATCGTCTTCGATGACCTGTCCAAGCAGGCCGACTCCTACCGCAACATCTCGCTGCTGCTGCGTCGCCCGGCCGGCCGTGAGGCCTACCCCGGCGACGTGTTCTACCTGCACAGTCGCCTCCTCGAGCGTTGCGCGAAGCTCTCCGACGACCTCGGCGGCGGCTCGCTCACGGGCCTGCCGATCATCGAGACCAAGGGCAACGACGTGTCGGCCTACATCCCGACGAACGTCATCTCGATCACCGACGGCCAGATCTTCCTCGAGACGGACCTGTTCAACTCCGGCGTCCGCCCGGCGATCAACGTCGGCGTGTCGGTCTCCCGGGTCGGCGGCAACGCGCAGACCAAGGCGATGAAGGGCGTCGCCGGCCGGCTCCGCCTGGACCTCGCGCAGTACCGCGAGCTGGAGGCCTTCTCGGCGTTCGGGTCCGACCTGGACAAGGCGTCGAAGGCCCAGCTCGAGCGTGGCAAGCGGCTGGTCGAGCTGCTCAAGCAGCCCCAGTACACGCCGTACTCGGTTGAGCGTCAGGTGGTTTCGGTGTGGGCCGGGACCTCCGGCGCTGTCGACGACGTGCCGGTCGAGGACATCTCGAAGTTCGAGCGTGAGTTCCTCGAGTACGTCGGTCGCCAGCACAAGGGCATCTACGACGAGATCCTGTCGGGCGCCAAGGTCGAGGGCGGGCTCCAAGAGTCGCTCGAGACGGCGATCGCCGACTTCAAGAAGACGTTCGAGACCTCCTCAGGTGAGGCGATCGGCGGGGACGCCCCGAAGCCGGGCAGCGATGCCGTGAAGGCCGAGGAAAGCAACGACTCGGACGACGATGCCAGCTCCGACGCCACCGCCCCCGACGACAAAGCCTCGGCTGAGAGCTGATCTGAGCCATGGGTGCACAGCTCCGCGAGTATCGCCGACGGATCAAATCGGTCCAGTCGACGAAGAAGATCACGCGTGCGATGGAGCTCATCGCCGCGTCGCGGATCGTCAAGGCGCAGCAGCGGATCGCCGCCTCGCGGCCGTACTCCGAGGCGATCACCGGCGTCGTGCGCACGGTCACCGCTGAAGGGGTGGTCAACGAGGACCACCCGCTGACCACGCCGCGAGAGAACCCTTCCCGGGCCGCGCTGGTGCTGATCACGAGTGACCGCGGGCTGGCCGGTGGCTACAGCGCGAACATCCTGCGTGCCGGCGAGCAGCGCATCGCGAAGTTGAAGGAGGACGGTCTCGAGACCGTTCCGTTCCTGATTGGCCGAAAGGCCGTCAGCTTCTACCGCTTCCGCGGCCGCGACACCTCCAATGCGTGGAGCGGATTCTCCGAGCAGCCGTCGTACGACGACGCGCGCGCGGTGGGCGAGGCGCTGCTCGAGCAGTTCGTCAAGGGCGGCGACGACGGCGGGGTGGATGAGATCCATCTGATCTACACGCGGTTCGAATCGATGGCGACCCAGAAGGTGCAGCACGTCAAACTGTTGCCGCTGGATCCCGACGACGTGCCGGCCGAATCCGACGACGACGATTCAGGTGGCGCGACTGGCTTGATCGAGTTCGAGCCGGAGGGCGCAGGTGTGCTCGACGCCCTGCTGCCGCGCTACCTCACCGCACGGATCTTCGCGGCGATGCTCGACGCGGCCGCCAGTGAGCAGTCCGCACGGCGGCGTGCGATGAAGTCCGCAACGGACAACGCGGACGAACTGATCAAGCAGCTGACTCGGGACGCGAACGCGGCCCGGCAGGCTGAAATCACGCAAGAAATCATGGAAATCGTCGGTGGCGCCGAGGCGCTCGCCGGGACTGGGAGTGAATTATGACGGCGACCGTCGAAGAGACCTCGACCGAGGCCACGGAGGGCGGTACCGGCCGGGTCGTCCGCGTCATCGGCCCGGTTGTCGACGTTGAGTTCGCACCCGATGAGATGCCGGAGATCTACAACGCACTCGAGGTCGAGCGGACCCTCGGTGAGGACACCCGTGTCCTCACTCTCGAGGTTGCCGCTCACATCGGCGACAACATGGTCCGCGCCATCTCGATGCAGCCGACCGACGGTCTGATCCGGGGTGCCGGCGCGAAGGACACCGGCGCTCCGATCTCGGTACCCGTCGGTGACGCGACCCTCGGCCACGTGTGGAACGTGTTGGGCGACGCCCTCGATGTCGATCCGAACAATCCGCGGGCCGAGCAGATCCAGGTCAAGGAACGCTGGCCGATCCATCGCCCGTCGCCCCCGATCGACGAGCTCGAGCCGCGGACCGAGATGTTCGAGACCGGTATCAAGGTCATCGACCTGCTCGCCCCTTACGTGCGAGGCGGCAAGATCGGGATGTTCGGCGGTGCCGGCGTCGGCAAGACCGTCGTCATCCAGGAGATGATCCGCCGGGTCGCGCAGCAGTTCGGTGGCCGCTCGGTGTTCGCCGGAGTCGGTGAGCGCACCCGTGAGGGCAACGACCTCTACCTCGAGATGGAAGAGGCGGACGTTCTCAAGGACACCGCCCTGGTGTTCGGCCAGATGGACGAGCCGCCGGGCACGCGGCTGCGGATCGCGCTGGCCGGCCTGACGATGGCGGAGTACTTCCGCGACGTCCAGAAGCAGGACGTGCTGCTGTTCATCGACAACATCTTCCGGTTCACGCAGGCTGGCTCCGAGGTGTCGACCCTGCTCGGCCGCATGCCGTCCGCGGTGGGCTACCAGCCGACGCTGGCCGACGAGATGGGTGAGCTCCAGGAGCGGATCACCTCCACGCGTGGTCACTCGATCACGTCGCTGCAGGCGATCTACGTGCCCGCCGACGACATCACTGACCCGGCGCCGCACACGACGTTCGCGCACCTCGACGCGACGACCGTGCTCTCTCGGTCGATCTCCGAGAAGGGCATCTACCCTGCGGTCGACCCACTGGACTCCACCTCACGCATCCTCGACCCGAGGTACGTCGGTGACGAGCACTACCAGACCGCGCGCCGTACCCAGGAGATCCTGCAGAAGTACCGGGATCTGCAGGACATCATCGCGATCCTCGGTATCGACGAGCTCTCCGAGGAAGACCGGATTGCCGTCAACCGGGCCCGCCGGATCGAGCGATTCCTGAGCCAGCCGTTCTTCGTCGCCGAGCAGTTCACCGGCATCGCCGGCAAGTTCGTGTCGCTCGACGAGACGATCGACTCGTTCAAGCGGCTGTGTGACGGCGAGTTCGACGATGCGCCCGAGCAGGCGTTCTTCATGTGCGGCGGCGTCGAGGACGTCGAGGCGAACGCGAAGAAGCTGTCCGAATAGCGGGTGAACTTTTCGCGTGCCACCGCCCGCGGGGGCATCGGTGAGCGTGCGGTGTGGCTCGCGTCACATAAATAGTGTCAGTTTGCTGACACTGGTACTTGCGCGATCGGGCCTGGGGGGCAAGACTGCGCACGAAACTCTCCGTAATCACGGGGTGGAGGGGCGTTCCGCGCATTCAGCGGACCAAGGGGGAAAGACACGTGCGAACACGCAGGATTCTGACATCAGCTGCGGCCGTGACGGTGAGCTTCGCCGTCGCGATGCCGTTCTCGGCGACAGCGTCGCCGAGCAAGGTCGCGCCAGACGGGGGGCATAAGGGGGCGGCGGCCGCGAAGCCGTACAAGTCCATGGTGCCGATCCAGGTGCGCGACCACAGCGCTCGCAAGCTCGGCGCCTTCGGGGCCCACAAGCAGGTTCGACTGGCCATCGGCCTGAACCTGCGCCACGCGGCCAAGCTCGAGAAGTTCAACCAGGCCCTCCAGGACAAGCGCTCGCCGCTGTTCCACCACTACCTCACGGCGAAGCAGTTCCAGACGCGGTACTCGCCGTCGGCGGCGTCCCAGCGGCGCGTGGTCAGCTACGCGAAGTCGCAGGGCCTGAAGATCACCCGCCGCTACCCGAACCGTCTGATCGTCGACGTTCAGGGCAGCACGCGCCACATCGAGTCCGCGTTTGGCGTCAGGCTGAACCGTTACTCGTTGGCCGGCAAGCACTTCTTCTCCAACGACCGCGACCCGGTGCTGCCGCTCTCGCTGCGCTCTGTCGTGTCCTCGGTCGACGGCCTGAACAACCTCCAGCAGCTGACCAGCGGCGGGAACCGGGCGCATCCGCAGAACTTCAAGCGGTTCTCCCGTGGCCCGGCGGCCCGGTCAGCCGGCGCGATCCGGCACAGCGCGAGCGGCAAGGCTGCGCACAAGATGCTGAAGAGCCTCAAGAGCGGCATGCAGCCGAACGCCGCGCCTGGAATTTACGAGCCGACTGACATCTACTCGTCCGAGGCTTACGACGAGAACGCGTTGCACAAGCAGAGCAACTGCTGCAACCCGTTCCACAACCCGAGCACGCAGAGTCCGGCGCAGTCATCGATCGCGATCGCTACCGCAGGCTCGCACTCGCTCTCCGGTGACATGGCCGGGTGGAACTCGGCGTTCCCGTACATCGCGTACAGCATCAACGAGTACTACATCGATGGCACGCCGAGCTCCCTCGACTACGAGGGCACGATGGACACTGAGTGGGCGACGTCGCTCGCGAACAGCTTCGGCTGTTACTGCGACACGGCTCACATCTACCTGTACAGCGGTGTCAACGCGCAGTTCTCGACGTTCGACGACATCTACAACTCGATCCTCACCAACAACACGGCGAAGATCGTCAGCAGCAGCTGGGGATGCGCGGAGTTCTACTGCACTCCGGACGCGACGATGAACACCGACCACAACATCTTCGCGTCGATGGCCTCGCAGGGCTTCACGTTGGTGAACTCCTCCGGTGACCGCGGTAACTTCGCCGACTGCTCGCATGTCAGCGTGTCGCATCCAGCGTCTGACACGTACTGGCTCGCGATCGGGGCCACCAACCTCGAGCTCGGCTCCGGTCCGACCTACTCCTCGCAGAGCGCGTGGGGCGACGTCGGCAACTGCTCCGGCAACGGCGGTGGCACGGGTGGTGGTTGCAGTGCCAAGTACGCGGCACCCAGCTGGCAGTCGTCCATCTCGGGGTTCTGTGGCTCGGGGGCGAAGGCACTTCCCGACGTCTCGCTGAACGGTGACTGGTCCAACAGCCCGCAGTACGTCTACTTCAACGGGGGTTGGAGCGGCAACGGAGGCACAAGTATCTCGGCACCGATGATGGCCGGCTTCTATGCCCAGCAGAACTCCTATGGGATCGAGCTCGGAAGCATCTGCGGTGGCGGCTCGGCGGCCTGTGCGCCGATTGGGCAGGCTGGTCCCCAGCTGCAGCTCTCGGCCAACACTCACGCGGCACAGGGCAACAACCCGATGTACGACATCACGTCGGGCTGCACGACCAACGAGATCGGCCCCGGTTTCTGCGGCGTCACCGGATACGACCGGGCTACCGGTTGGGGTACGCCGAACATGCTCCAGTTCGCCTGGGCGAACAACTACTGGAACATGCCTGAGGCGTCACCGCCGACGATCGCGTTCAGCGGCCCGAGCACGTCTGGTTGGGTCAACAGTGGGACGATCGGCTGGACCGTCACTGACCAGGGTTCGCCGGCCTCCGGCGTCGCGGGTTACACGGCTCAGTGGGACTCCGACCCCGGTGACCAGTCCAGCGAACCCACGCCGGGTCACGGCGCGACGTGGTACGACGGACCGGCTTCAGCTCACGGTGCCACCTCCGGCTCCACGAGCGCGATCAACGGATGCCACACGCTGTACGTCCGGGCGTGGGACAACATCGGTGAATCGGCCGTGAACAGCTACGGCCCGGTCTGCCTGGACACCACGGCTCCGGCCGCACCGACGCTCAGCAAGCCGTCGTTCGTCACCGGCTCGCAGCTCGTCAACGGCAAGATCCCGGTCCATGTCACGTTCAACACCTCGGACAGCCAGTCCGGTGTTGGGAGTTCGCTGGTGTGGCACAACACCGATGGTGGGGCGTACGTGCAGGACGCCACGGTGTCCGGCAACTCTTACGACTACCAGTTGGCACCGGCGCACAACTACACCTTCGCGATCGGTACCTACGACAACGCAGGTAACTTCAGCGGGTACAGCTTCACCTCTCAGTTCCGGCTGAAGCTGGTCCAGGAGACAGTCGCCGCCCAGGTGACCTATCCGGCTGGCACGTGGACGAGTCAGTCCGTAACGTCGGCTTCCGGTGGCAGCTTGGAGTACGCCACTGGGGCAGGGGCGCAGTCGAAGTTCACCTTCAGCGGCACCCAGGTTGCGTGGGTCGGCACAGTGAACACCAACCGCGGATCCGCGAACGTGAGCCTCGACGGTGGCGGCGCATCTGCTGTCAACACCCAGGGCGCGTTCAAGCCACGGACGCTCGTGTACACGAAGTCGGTTGCGGCAGGAGCGCACAACATCCTGATCAGCAACCTCGGTACTGCGGGTCACCCGCGGATCGATGTGGATGCGTTTGCAGTCATCGCGCATCCGTAACATCACCTAGCAGTTAAAGGTTGGGGCCAGGCCGCGAAAGCGGTCTGGCCCCAACGTCGTTTTCCGGTGTGATTGGCTTGAAGCCTTCGATCGGACATCACGCTCGCCGAACAAGGAGCACCGCATGCCTCGCCGAACTGCCCTGACCGTCGCCACGCTGGCGGGATCGGTCGCACTGGCCGCGGCGGCCCCGGCGGCGGGCAGCGTGCCGCATCCCGGGCACGCGACGATCACGCACGGCTCGTCGAAGATCAAGCTCTCCAAGAAGACGCGTAAGGCGATGTCGCACAAGCACTACACGCTGACCGCTATTGCGCCGGCGAAGTACAAGAAGCACACGTTGAGATCGCCGATCAAGAGCGGGACCTATGAGAACTTCTCCGCCACGGTCAACACCGCTGGCGGCTTCCGGATCTCGCACGGTGGTACGAGCGTGTCGATCAGGAAGTTCCAGTCCAAGAGCAGCGCGGGCAGCGGCTCCGGTACGGCGATCGTCACCGGTCACGGCCGGATCAAGGCGGTCACCACGGGCGAGCCGAGCAGCGTCGTACCTGGCAATCCCGTCCGCGCCTCTGGCTTCACCGTGACGATGGCCAAGCCGCTCGTGAAGGCACTGGACGGCGCCTTCGGAACCAAGCTGTTCAAGAAGCACGCGAAGATCGGCAAGGGCTCCGTGGTCTTCTACTACAAGTAGCCGCTCACCGGCTCGGATAGTGACGAGCCATCCAAGGGACCAGGCGAGCGGCCTCGCCGGCAATTCGCCAGTTCATCTTCGAGCTGCCGGCCCGGCGCTCATGGAAGATGATCGGGATCTCTGCGATCCGGGCGCCGGATCTGGCGGCTCGGAGCGTCATCTCCACCTGAAATCCGTAACCGTGGCTGGCGTTCGCCTCGTGGAGCAGCGTCGCCAACAGTTCAGTCCGCCAGGCCTTGAACCCGCCGGTGAGATCACGGACGCCGGTCCGCAGGAAGCTGCGGGCGTAGAGGTTGCCACCCCGCGACAGCACCTCTCGGCCCCCGGTCAGGCCGTCGCTGCGGCCGCCCGACACATAGCGCGACCCGATCACGAGGTCGGCATCGGCGGTCGCGTGCACGAGGCGGTCGACGTCAACCGGATCGTGCGAACCATCGGCGTCCATCTGCAGGATCACGTCGTACGCGCCGCGGTCGATGGCGAATCCGAAGCCGGCGGCGTAGGCCCGGCCGAGACCCTCCTTGCCGGGCCGCTCCAACAGCTGGATGCGGTCGGGTGCCGCCGCGATCGCCGATCGGACCAGGTCAGCAGTGCCGTCTGGGGAGTTGTCATCCACGATCAGGATGTCCGGCTCGACCGGCCGCTCGAGCAGCTGGTCGATCAGCTTGGGGATGGTGTCGCACTCGTTGTAGGTCGGGACCACGACCACCGAGCGCATGGGGCGGAGTCTAGGAGAGCCGGCCGACGACGATCATGAAAGCCCGAAGCTCGTGGGTTGTCGCGGCGCAGCTAGAATCGTCGCGTGGCAACGATGCAGGTCCAGCTGGTGGCCCCCGACCGGATGGTGTGGTCTGGCGAGGCGGAGATCGTCCTCGCCCGCACCGTCGACGGCGAGCTCGGAATCCTCCCTCGCCACGCCCCGTTGCTCGGCGTGCTCGTCGAGAGTCCCGTGACGATTCGTCGCGAGGGTGAGGATGACTTGGTCGCGGCAGTCCACGGTGGCTTCCTGTCGGTGAGTGAGGAAGGCGTCAGCGTCCTCGCCGAGATCGTCGAGCTGTCGGACGAGATCGACGTGCCTCGCGCCCGCGAGGCGCTCGAGCGCAGCAAGGACAGCGAGGACGACGCCGACAAGGCGGCCGCTCGGCGCGCCACCGCGCGCCTGAAGGCAGCCGGCGAGTCGGTCTAGCCGCTACTTTTGGTCGCCTGCGGCTGCCACTTCACGTCGCCGGTTGCGAGGTTCGCCACGCGAGCCAGGATGAAGAGCAGGTCCGACAGGCGATTGAGGTACGTCGCGGTCAGCGGGTTCGTCGCCGCCGCCTCGGCTTCCACGACCTCCCAGGCGCGGCGCTCGGCACGCCGGGTGACGGTGCGCGCGACGTGCAGCAACGCCGCACCGGGGGTGCCGCCGGGCAGGACGAAGGAATCGAGTGTCTCCACCCGCTCGTTGTAGGTGTCGCAGGCGGACTCGAGGCGCTTGATGTAGTCGTCATCGATCCGCAGGGTCGCCCACTTGGGATTGGGCGCGATCGGCGTGCAGAGGTCCGCCCCGACGTCGAAGAGGTCGTTCTGGATGCCGGTGAGCAGGTCGACGATGTCCGCATCGAGCTGGCCAAGCGCCACCGCGACGCCGATCGTGGAGTTCGCCTCGTCGACATCGCCGTACGCCGCAACCCGCACCGAGGACTTCGCAACGCGGCTCATGTCGCCGAGGCCGGTCGTTCCGGCGTCGCCCGTGCGGGTGTAGATGCGCGTCAGATGGACCGTCGAGGACTGTCGCTCTCGCTCCGTCATGACTGCGACCCTAAACGTTCGGGCCGAACCTCCTACGATGCGGAGCGTGGAGCAGTTCGAAGTCACCGGTGGTGCGCGCCTGCGGGGCGAGGCGACAGTCGCCGGCGCCAAGAACAGTGTGCTGAAAGTCATGGCGGCCGCCTTGCTCGGTTCCGGCACCACGCGGCTCACGAATGTGCCCGACATCGGCGACGTTCCCATCATGAGCGAAGTCCTCCGCGGGCTCGGTGCGCAGGTCAGCGGCCATGCTCCGGACATCGAGATCACTGTGCCGGAAGAGATCGGTCACGAGACGGATTACGACCACGTACGCCGGATTCGCGGATCGGTCTGCGTCCTCGGTCCGCTGCTGGCCCGGGCCGGCCGGGCGAAGGTCGCGTTGCCTGGAGGCGATGCGATCGGCTCCCGCCAACTGGACCTGCATGTGACGGGCCTCGAGCGGCTCGGCGCCGTCTTCGACAACGCGCACGGCTACCTCGTTGCCGAGGCGGCCGACCTGCGTGGCGCGCAGATCTGGCTGGACTTCCCCAGCGTCGGTGCGACCGAGAACATCATGATGGCGGCGGTGCTCGCGAAGGGCACGACGACGATCGACAACGCTGCCCGCGAGCCGGAGATCGTCGATCTCTGCGAGATGTTGGTCGGCATGGGTGCCTCGATCGGCGGCATCGGAACGTCAACGCTCGAGATAGACGGAGTGGACTCGCTGACCCCGAGCGAGCACGAGGTCGTACCGGATCGCATCGTGGCCGGCACCTGGGCGTTCGCCGCGGCGATGACCCGCGGCGACATCCGAGTGCGTGGCGCCAGCCACAGCACGCTCGAGATCGTGCTCGACAAGCTGACCCAGACCGGTGCGGAGGTGACGGCGTACGACGACGGGTTCGCCGTCCGCTGCGAGGATCGTCCGCGAGCCGTCGATGTGGTCACGCTGCCGTACCCCGGGTTCCCGACCGACCTGCAGCCGATGGCGATTGCGCTCAACGCCATCGCCGATGGCGTGGCCTTCGTGACCGAGAACATCTTCGAGGGCCGCTTCATGTTCATCGACGAGCTTGCGCGGCTCGCGGCCGACGTCCGTACCGATGGCCACCATGCGATCGTGCGTGGCCGGGAGCGGCTGTCCGGGGCTCCGGTTCGCGCGACCGACATCCGGGCCGGCGCCGCGCTCGTGCTCGCCGGGGTGGTGGCCGATGGCGTGACGACGGTGGCCGACGCGTTCCATGTCGACCGCGGATATCAGTCCTTCGTCGAGACGCTCCAGGCCCTCGGTGCGCAGATCCGCCGCGTCCCCGACGACGTGCTGCTGTAGGACCGCTGCGGCATTTCGGGGCAAACCTGCCCCCCGCGGAAGTTTCCGCGGCGAGGCAACCAGACACCGGCCTGGTGCGTCTCATACCGTGACGGGACCGTGGGACGGAGGGCGATGAACTTGCGCGACACGGAGCTGACGATCTCGATCGAGATCCCGGGTGGGACGATCTGTTTGTCCGGTCGGCTGGCGGCGAGCACCGTCGCCGAGGTCAGGGCTGCGCTCGTCGCTGCGATCGGCGCCGGAACGGGAGACCTTGTGGTCGACATCGCCGAGGTGGACCTCGTCGATGCCAGCGGCCTGGGTGTCCTGGTCGGCGCGCATCGCCTCGCCATGCGTGAGGAGCGGCGCCTCGTCCTGCGTAGCGTCCCGCCACGCATCGAGCGGCTGCTCGCCGTCACCCACCTCAACCGGGTGCTGACCGTCGAGCCGGTCCTAGTTGTCGAGGACACCCAGGCGATCAGCGCCTGACCTGAGCGGCACAGCAGTCAGAGGCGCAGCGGCTTGATCGGCGACATGACCAGGGTCGGGTCGGCTCGCCAGTCGACGCCGGCGACGTCGATGTAGAGCTCGATCTCGTTTCCGTCGGGATCCTCGATGTAGAGGCTGTGGGTCACGCCGTGGTCGCTGGCTCCGAGGACAGGTACGGCGTTGGCCTCGAGCGTCCTCACTGCCTCGCGCAGCTCGTCGTCGCTGTCGCCGACCTTGAGCCCGAAGTGATACATCCCGACGCGCCTGCCGGGCGGGATCGGCGCCGCGTCGGACCCCACCTCGATCAGCAGGAGCTCGTGGTGAGTCCGGTTGGACGGAGCGGAGAAGGCCGCGATCGGCGCCCGGACGGGAGAGGTTGACCCGTCGACGATTGGACGCCAGCCCAGCACGTCTCGGTAGAACCGGGCGGACCGCTCCAGGTCGCGCACGTACAGGACGAGGTGTCCGAGCTCCTTGACCTCCATGGCTGATTCAAGCGATGTCGCCGGCCGCGGTATTCCCGCGGCCGGCAACAGTGAGATCAACTGGTCGTGTGGAACTCGCCGGACAGCCCGTCGATTTGGTTGCCCGCGACCGAGTACTTGGTGACGATGGTGATCGGCTTGCCGATGTCGGGGATGAACTTGATCGGCGTCTTGCCGTTCTTGAACACCGCGTTGTACTGCGTGTTCTTCACCTTGTTGGTGCAGTAGTCCGGGGTCGTCACAGTCGGCGGTCCGGTCGCCGTCCAGGTCGCTGAGCCATGGACACGGTTGTTGGCGCCGGCCAGCGTGACGGTCTTGTTGCCTTTGCGATTCTTGATCGCGAGATTCTTCACTTTGGTCTGAATCGTGTCGGTCAGGTTCGAGTGATCACTCAGCGCGTGGCTGCGGCTGACGTAAACCGTCGATGCGCCATTCTCCCGGCTCGCCGAGAGGTTGATGTTTGCGTCGTGCTGGGCGGGGCCGTTGCCGAAGACCGATGCGAACAGGCCGGTGGAGCAGCGCGCCGGCGGGAAGTTCGACTCACAGCCGGAGGTGAAGGTCCCGTAGTCGCCGTCCAGCACACCCGTCGCGCGGAAGTGCCTGCGCTTGAGGACGCCCCAGCCGTGCTTGCCCGACCTCGTGTTGAAGGCGACAAGCCCGTTGAGCACGACGGTCCGTGTCGTGTAGGTCAGCGAGGAGCACGGCTTGCGCTGCTTGAGCTTGCCCTTCGGTGTGATCTTCAGCTTCGCCTTGCCGTACTTCCCGAAACTCTTGCCGGTCTTGAACGTGCCCGTCCCTGCCTTCGGGTCGGCCGTGAACTGCGAGGGCGTCAGGCGGAAGCCCCACAGATGGCTCTCGTCGCCGTTCGGCAACGCCACCGTGACGTTGCCGCTCGCGGTCGCCGCTCCGCCGCCGGTGGTGTGCGGCGATCCGTAGCCGGTGAAGCTCAACTTGAACTTCTTGTGCGTGCTCGACGTCAACTTTTGGCTGTTGACGTAGAGGTAGTACGTCGACAGCTTCTGCTTCGCGACAGGCTTGACGTGGGTGGTAGCGGCTGCCGGACTGGTACCGGCGATCATGGCGCCGGCCGCGAGGCCACCCATCGAGACGATGGCGACGAGGCGGGTGCGAGCGCTGCGATACGACATGGTTCCCCCAGACATGAGGCTCGATCCTGGCGCCACCCTAGGCGGGTCTAACCTCGCCGTCACAAGAATGATCATGTCGGGCCGGCTGACGATCCGTTGACCGGAAGACAACCCCGGTCAACGGATCACAAGCAACGCAAATCGCTGCTCGCCGACGGCTACTTCAGGTCGAAGCGGTCAAGCGTCATGACCTTGTCCCACGCCGCGACGAAGTCCTCGACGAACTGCTGCTTGGTGTCCTCGCCGGCGTAGTACTCGGACAGGGCACGCAGCTGGGAGTTCGAGCCGAAGACCAAGTCGACCGCGGTGGCGGTCCACTTCACGTCACCGGATGCACGGTCCCGACCCTCGTACACGTTCTCGGTCGAGGACGTCTTCCACTCCGTGTCGGCGTCGAGCAGGTTCACGAAGAAGTCGTTGGTCAGAGTGCCTGGCTTGTCGGTGAACACGCCGTGGGGCGCTTCGCCGACGTTCGCGTTGAGCGCCCGAAGGCCCCCGATGAGGACAGTCATCTCGGGTGCCGACAGGTTCAGCATGTACGACCGCTCGACCAGCAGGGTCTCGGGTGCCAGCTTGTGTCCGGCTCGCAGGTAGTTGCGGAATCCGTCCGCGACCGGCTCCAGCACTTCGAAGGACTCGACATCGGTCTGTTCCTGCGAGGCGTCCGTGCGGCCCGGGGCGAACGGCACGGCGACGTCGTACCCGGCGTTGCTCGCCGCGCGCTCGACGGCGGCAGCACCGCCCAGCACGATCAGGTCGGCAAGCGAGATCTTCTTGTTGCCCGACTGCCCGTCGTTGAACTCCTGCTGGATCCGCTCCAGCACCGAGAGCACGTGTGCCAGCTGCTCCGGCTGGTTGGCCTCCCAGCTGCGCTGCGGCTCGAGGCGAAGGCGTGCGCCGTTGGCGCCGCCGCGCTTGTCTGTGCCGCGGAAGCTCGAGGCAGCTGCCCACGCGGTTGCGACGAGCTGGCTGACCGACAGGCCGGAGTCGAGAAGCTTTGCCTTGAGGGCCGTGACGTCCGCTTCGTCTACGAGGTCGTGGTCGACGGCCGGGACCGGGTCCTGCCACAACTGTGGCTCCGGGACCCACGGGCCCAGGTAGCGCGTGACCGGACCCATGTCGCGGTGCAGGAGCTTGTACCAGGCGCGGGCGAACGCGTCGGCGAACTGATCGGGGTTCTCGTAGAAGCGGCGCGAGATCTTCTCGTACGCCGGGTCCATCCGCAGCGCGAGGTCGGTGGTGGCCATCATCGGCGCGTGCCGCACCGCGTCGTCGTGAGCGTCTGGAACGGCGTCGGACGCGGCGCCGTCCTTCGGCTTCCACTGCTTGGCGCCGGCGGGGCTCTCGCTCAGCTCCCACTCGTGTCCGAACAGCGTCTCGAAGAAGCTGTTGTCCCAAGTGGTCGGTGTCGGCGTCCACGCACCTTCCAGGCCGCTGGTGATGGTGTCCTTGCCCTTGCCGGAGCCGTACGAGCTCTTCCAGCCGAGGCCCTGGTTCTCCAGCGGCGCGCCTTCCGGCTCGGGCCCCACCAGATCGGGGTCACCGGCACCGTGCGTCTTGCCGAACGTGTGGCCCCCGGCGATCAGGGCCACCGTCTCCTCGTCGTTCATCGCCATGCGACGGAAGGTCTCGCGAATGTCACGCGCGGACGCGAGCGGGTCGGGTTTGCCGTTCGGGCCCTCCGGGTTCACGTAGATCAGACCCATCTGAACCGCACCGAGCGGCTCGGAGAGCTCGCGGTCCCCGCTGTAGCGCTCGTCGCCGAGCCAGGAGTCTTCGGGCCCCCAGAAGATCTCCTCGACGTCCCAGATGTCCTCGCGGCCGAAGCCGAACCCGAATGTCTGAAGTCCCATCTCGTCCAACGCGACGTTGCCGGCCAGGACGAGCAGGTCAGCCCAGGAGATCTTCTTGCCGTACTTCTGCTTGACCGGCCACAGCAGGCGACGGGCCTTGTCGAGGTTGGCGTTGTCCGGCCAGCTGTTGAGCGGCGCGAACCGCTGCGAGCCCGTGCCACCGCCGCCGCGGCCGTCGTGGATGCGGTAGGTGCCCGCGGCGTGCCAGGTGAGCCGGATGAACAGCGGGCCGTAGTTGCCGTAGTCGGCCGGCCACCAGTCCTGGGAGTTGGTGAGCACCTCGGCCACGTCTCGCTTCAGCGCGTCGACATCGAGTGAGGCGAACTCCGCGGCGTAGTCGAAGTCAGGCGGCGTCGGGCTCGACTCGGAGGAGCGGTGGAGGACCCGCAGATCTGGCTGGTTGGGCCACCAGTCCCGGTTCGTACGTGGCCCCGTGGCCGCTGCATCCGGGGAGGGGATTACCGGGTTTTCGCTCTCAGACACGTCCGCATCTCTCCTGTCTCGCCGTTCGCCTGCTGACCGCACCGTAGTGGGTGGCCCCCTTCACCTTGCGTCCGGCTGCCTGATAAGAAAAGTACGTAGTAGTTCTCACGTCGATAAGGACACGTTATGAACGGCGTCACGCTGCAGCAGCTTCGCTACGCGGTGGCGGTAGCGGAGGCGCGACACTTCGGCCGAGCGGCAGCAGCCTGCTTCGTGAGCCAGCCCGCGCTGTCCACGCAGATCCGGGAGCTCGAGGCTCGGCTCGGAGTCCAGCTGTTCGAGCGGTCGAGCCGCGGCGTGCTCGTGACTGAAGCCGGCGCGACCGTAGTCGGCCGGGCCCAGCAGATCCTGCGGGAGGTGGACGACCTCTGCGACGCGGCGGCCGGCGCTGCCGGTGGCCTCAGCGGTCCGCTTCGGCTCGGGGTCATCCCCACCATCGCGCCATACCTGCTTCCCGCATCGGTCCGACGGGTCGCGGCCAGTTATCCGGACCTCGAGCTCTATCTGCGCGAAGACCGCACGGAGTCGCTGATCTCACTGCTTCAAGCCGGCGAGCTCGACGTGCTCCTGCTCGCGCTGCCACTGCAGCGGGCGGGCATCGAGGAGCTTCCGCTGTACGACGAGCCCTTCCTGCTGGCGGTTCCTGAGTCCCACCACCTGGCCGGGCGGCAGAGCTGCGACACGACCGCACTGGCCGACGAGCGGCTGGTCTTGCTCGAGGAGGGTCATTGCCTGCGCGATCAGGCGCTCGCGGTGTGCGAGCTCGCCGGACACGCAGGCGGCGCGGTCGTCCAGGGGACGAGCCTGCCGACTGTCGTTCAGATGGTTCACGCCGGACTGGGGGTCACGCTGCTGCCGGAGAGTGCCGTCCTCCGGGACGTCCGATCGGGGGAGCGGGTCGCGCTGCTCGAGCTCGAACCAGAGACCCCGACTCGCACGGTCGGGCTTGCGTGGCGACGCTCGTCCGCGCGTGGCGCGAGCTACCGCCTGCTTGGCGAAGTGATTGCGGCCGCCGCGACGGAGGTGATCTCTTCGCGCGCCCTAAGGGCTTCGTAGTGCGTCAGAACCGGTTGGCGCGCCGGTCTCGCCAGCGTCGACCGTCGGGGTCGGCGAGCAGCCGGTATGCCGGCTCGGCAAACGCCCGCTGCCACCGGGAGACCGGCGCCGGGCGGTGGCGTCGTACTCGTCCGGGTGGCCGCGTCCCGACCTTGCCACCCGCATACCAAGCGTCCAGCGCGTCGGCAGCCTCGGCCCAGATTGCGAAGCCGCGTGCCGGATCGATCAAGTCGACGTCGTCGCGCGGCCGTGCGAGGTGCTCCGACCACAGCTCGAGCCGTGCCTCACGGGCGAGCCGACGAGCGCCGTCGCCATGCCCGTCGAGCTCGGTGGGCGCCCGGTCGTCGCGGGCTGGATCCAGGATTGCGCAGGTCAGCTCGCTGTCGTTCGTCCACGAGCGGCGGTTGAAGTTGTCCGAGCCGCATGTCATCCAGACGTCGTCGACGATGCAAGCCTTCGCGTGCACGTAGATCGGTACGTCGGCCTCGCTGGTCAGGTCGTACGCCGCAAACCGG
>Ga0213876_10000877_pt1 | contig 20129 bp, 17 predicted proteins | sample BarmaccomBMRX_R9_FD_160113 | JGI IMG/M metagenome (GOLD analysis project Ga0213876, IMG submission 160113) | Root-associated microbial communities from Barbacenia macrantha in rupestrian grasslands, the National Park of Serra do Cipo, Brazil - RX_R9 | ecosystem: Host-associated > Plants > Roots... | reverse complement strand
CACCCGTCTCGCGGCGCAGGGTAGCCTGACGTTTGTTCATTGGGGCGTCGGCCAGACTAGCACATTTTGAAATGGCACAAGCCGAAAAATGCCGCGAATGCCGCAGATGAATCACACCGCGAACACAGCGAGCCACGGCGAGAAGAGTTCGGAGTTCGGGGTTCGGAGTTCGGGGTTCGGAGTTCGGAGTTCGGAGAGGTCGTGGAACCAGGCCCGATCGCCCCCGAAGGTCACGCTCACCAGGCGGAAAGACAGAATTATTCGCAGAACACGCAGAGAACGCAGAAAAGAGGATCCATCCACAAATTACACAGATTGACACAGATTCAGAGGATCTGGCGGCAACTCTAAGGTTGACACTCGCACCTAACCCCCATGCTGCCGCTCCGAACTCCGAACTCCGAACCCTTTCCTCCTCTTTCCGCCGTGTTCGCCGTGGCCCGCCGTGTTCGCCTTGTGAACTCTTACGTCGTGCCCGCCAAACCCGCTGTGCCCGCCGTATGACGGACACCCGGCACCGGTCTTCACTTGTGGCATTCCCACAACGCAAGTAATCACTTGCATTTTTCCCGGATTTGTAGGTAAGTACTTGCATGGCACAGCACCAGCTCCTTACCGGTCTTGAAGCTGACCCGGGACGATCCCCGGGCGTCGATTGTACCCGCCAGAAGTTGTTGCGGGCCGCCGACGCAGCGTTTACCGAACTCGGGTTTCAGTCAGCGACAACCCGGGAGATCGCCCGCCGCGCCGGCGTTAACGAGGTCACCTTGTTTCGCCACTTCCGGACGCGGTCGGATCTGGTTCGGGCCGTCATCTCCGAGACGCTCAAGGCCGAAGTGGCATTTATGGACAATCACCAGTTCGAAGACCATGACCTTCGCGCGGCCATTTCTCATTACGTCAAGGCTTACGTCGGCGTGGTGGAACGCCGGGAAGCCGTGGCCCGCATCGTGATCGGGGAGGGTCACCTTTTGCCGAAGGATATTCAGGACACAATCATCGGCGCGATTGTGCCGATCAAGGAGCGGATTGCGGACTGGTTGCGCCAGGGCCAGCAAAACGGCCTGGTTCGGCCTGAAGTTGATCCGATGGGCGCCGTTGAAGTCCTGCGGGATGCGCTCCACAGCGCGGTCCTGCGGTGGTCGACTTTCGGCCCCCGAAGCTGCCCCCGGGACGTTTACTTACAAACCTTAGTCGAAATTTTCGTGCGGGGCATCGAGACCTGCGCGCCCGCCAAGCAATCGTAACGTATGGCACAACAGATCGAAACCGAGCCGGCTGTCCGCAAAGGCCCTGCAGAACGTCCGGCGCAACGGCCGCCGGCGCGTGAAGAACCGGTCACGGCCAAACCACAGGGAAAGGGGGGACGCCGCAGCCTGCGGCTGACCCTGTTCCTGATGGTCCTGGTCCCATTGGCTGCCGTTGCCGGCGCGTACTACTACGCGCACGGCCAGGGCTACCAGAGCACAGATGACGCGTTCATCGACGGGCACATCATCAACGTGGCGCCCAAGGTGGCCGGGCGCGTCGACCGCGTGCTGGTCAGCGACAACCAAACCGTCAAAAAAGGGGACCTCGTGGTGGCCTTGGATGACCGCGACCTGGCGTCCGCCAGAAAGCAGAAAGACGCCGCGTTGGAAAGCGCGCGCGCCCAGGAAGGCGCCGTGCGGGCTTCCATTGATCAGGCCGTCGCGCACGTCTATTCCCTGCAAGCCACCGTGGAGTCCGATCAAGCCACCGCGGATGCATCCCGGGCCCAGGCGGAAAAAGCGGCCAGGGATTTTCAGCGCACCCAGGAGTTGTTCCGGACCAAGGTGATGTCCGCGCAGGATCTTGACGCCGCCCGCGCCGCGACGGACAGCGCCCAGGCGCAACTGCAGGCCAACCTGAAGAAGGTGGCCAGCGACCAGGCTCAAGTCGCCGAGGCGCGCGCCACGGTCAGTACTTACGCCGCCTTGCTCAAGAGCGTTCAGGCAAAAACCGAGGAATCCGATGCCGATCTGCAGACGGCCAAACTCAACGAGTCGTACGCCGAAATCCGTGCACCCGAAGACGGGCGCGTGACCAAGAAAGCCGTTGAACCTGGGAATTACATCCAGACGGGGCAGACGTTGCTCGCGCTCGTTCCCGCAAGAGTTTGGGTGACGGCGAACTTTAAAGAGAACCAACTCGACCTGATGCGTCCCGGCCAACCGGTTGAGATCGAGATTGACGCCCTGCACGGGCAGAAATTTCACGGGCGCGTCGACAGCATCCAGGCCGGCAGCGGCGCTCGGTTCAGCCTGCTGCCGCCGGAGAACGCGACCGGAAACTACGTCAAAGTGGTCCAGCGTGTGCCGGTGAAGATCGTCTTTGACGAATTGCCGCAGTCGGGGCTGCCGTTAGGTCCGGGAGAATCGGTGGTGCCGGCGGTGAAGGTTCAGGATTTTCACTATTCATCCTTCGCTCTGATCGTGATAGCGGGTGCGACCGTCGCCGTGATGCTGCTGGCGCTCTGGTTCCGGAGCCGGCCCAAGCGGGTCAAAGGGCAGGGTTAATCAGGCCGTAAAGGTTATTGTTTCATGGCGGGTCCAGGTACTAAAGAATGGCGTCCAAAGGCCAACCCGTGGCTGATCGCCGGCGCCGTGATGGCGGCGACGTTTATGGAAGTGCTGGACACTTCGGTAGCGAACGTCGCGTTGAATCATATCGCCGGCAACCTGTCGGCGAGCGCCGACGAAGCCACCTGGGTGCTGACCAGTTACCTCGTCTCCAACGCGGTCGTCCTGCCGGCGACCGGTTGGCTGGGACGGTATTTTGGGCGCCGCAAGTTTCTCATCAGCTGCATCTGCATTTTCACGCTGGCTTCCGCCTGGTGCGGGATGGCGAACAGCCTGGGAATGCTCATCCTCGCGCGCATCCTCCAGGGCGCCGGGGGCGGAGCCCTTCAGCCGATCGCCCAGGCAATCCTGCTGGAAACGTTCCCGCCTGAAAAGCGGGGTTCGGCCATGTCGGTTTATGCCATGGGCGTCGTGGTGGCCCCGATCCTGGGGCCGACCCTCGGCGGCTGGATGACTGACAACCTTACGTGGCGCTGGGTGTTCTACATCAACCTGCCGATCGGCATCCTGGCGGCAACCTTGTGCTTTCTCTTCCTTGAGGATCCCCCCTACCTGAAGGAAAGCAAGCCGGGGCGCATCGATTACATCGGCTTCAGCCTCCTTGCGCTCTGGATTGCGTGCCTGCAGGTGATGCTCGACAAAGGGCAGGACGAGGACTGGTTTTCCTCAAGGTTCATTTGTATCCTGGCCACCGGCGCTGTGGTCGGTTTCATCGCCTTCCTCATCTGGGAGCTTACGGTGCCTAACCCGATCGTGAATCTGCGGGTGCTGCTGGATCGGAATCTCTCGATCGGCGTCATCCTCAATTTCAGCGTCGGCGCCATCCTGTTTGGAACCACGGCGGTGTTACCGCAGTTTCTGCAAAACCTGATGAACTACCCCGCACTGCAATCCGGTCTGGTGATGAGCCCGCGCGGCCTGGGCGCGATCGTCGGCAGCGTGGTGGCCGGGCGCATCATCTCCAGGATCGACGGCCGCTACTGGATGGCACAGGGAGCCGTACTGCTCGCGGTCACGATGTACATGCTGGGCGAGGTCAACCTCTCGATTGCTCCGGGCAACGTGATCTGGCCGATCGTCATCAGCGGCTTTGCGGTCACCTCGATTTTTGTGCCGATGACGACGTTTTCCATGGCGACCGTTTCTCGCCAGAGTATGGGCGACGCGACGGGTATAACCAGCCTGGTGCGAAATCTTGGCGGCTCCGTCGGTATCTCGCTGATTACGGCCCTGGTAACCCGAGGCATGCAGACCCACCAGAACCTGCTGGTCGGCCACATGACCCCCTACGATGCGCCGTTCACAAACCAGTTAGCGGTCATGCAGCATTCCCTGGCCGCCCGGGGCGTTGATCCCGTGGCGGCTCAACATGAGGCTTACGGCATGATGTATCAGGTGCTGCAGCAGCAGGCGGGTGTGTGGGCGTACGTCGACCAGTTCCGGATGTTAGTCATCGGCTGTGCGTTGCTGGTGCCGCTGGTCTTCCTGTTCAAGAAAGCCTCACGGCCGCTGTCGAAGGAGATGGCCGGGGCCCATTAAGGAATGCCACAAAAAGGCATGCCACAAATGCCGCAAGCGGAAAAATGCCACCAATGGAACAGGCCCCGATCTAACCTCAACCGCTCCTCCGAAACCGCTTGAAAAACAAGGCGCCCAGCGATGTCATCGCTGCGGCTGAAGGAGGATGCCACAAATGGATAAGCGAAGCAGCATTCCTCTGTTTCCGTGTTTTGCGGCAGTGATCCAATGCCATGAGCCGAATTGGGACCGGCACGGGGTAAATCAAGTTTTCTGCCATTTGTGGCATTTTTCGGCTTGTGGCATTTCCTACTGCCTTGGGCAAATCAGGTCGAGGTAGTTCAAGCCTTCGGCGCTGAGAGTGCAGTTGGGTACCGTCCCGTGCAGGTAGCCGCGCGTGAGCATTTGCTGCGGGAACTTTGACGGATGCACCCAGACCAGTTCAGGACCGGGCGGCGCTTCCTGCACCGGTTCGAAATCGAGCGGAACCCCTGACTGGGCGAAAGCGATCTCCCATCCAGCGGGCGTCAACCGCCCCTGAGGTGAAAGCCAAGGGTAACGATCGAGGATGTCCATGCCCGTGGTTGCCGGTACACGAACCCGGTACCAGACGGTTTCCTGGTGCAGAAACTGCGGGATCGTCAAGTTTGGGTCGCGTTGGAGAGCCAGGTAAAGCCTTCCCAGGTCGATGCCGTCCAGGTTCATGCCATTGTACAAACCGTGCCGGTTACCGTCGCCGGGAAAATGCCGGGCGTACCAGGCGTCAAAAGCGGCGTTTAACAGCAGATTAATTTCCAGGTGGACGTGCGCCCTTTCACGGTCAATGCCCTCGCCGGAATATCCCATGATGCCCAGGGGCGCCTTGGCTGAGACCCGGTCCCCTATTTGAACGGTGACGAGCTTCAAGTGGGCATACAAACTGAAGTACGGGCAGCCTTCGAATTGATGTTCGACCACGACGTAACGGCCGTAGTTGGAACCTGAGGGTTGTGCGTTGGCGTAGACGACCTCTCCCGGTGCGATCGCCCCGACGACGTCTTCGGGTTCGCCCTTGGGGTCACGGTGCAGTGGCTGGATATCAATCCCCTCGTGGAAACGGCTGTAGATGACCTCGGGGCCGAACCGGTGCGGATTGCGCACAAACCCGTACTGGCCGCCTTCCCACGCGAACGTCCGTACTCCTTCGAAATCGCGTCGCACGTACTGGTAAAAGTTTTCCGGATGGCCGGTTAAGAGTCCGTCGTTATCAGTTGGCAGTACCAGTTGTAATGGCTCCGCCCGGGCGGTTGGCGGCAGCCTGAATCCTGCGATTGATGTCGCCAGGAGGAGCATGGCGGATAGCCATCCGCCGGTTCGATGTTCACGCATAAGCGACTGGTATGAAACTGCTTAGAGTTTGCAACCTCCCGGGGCTCTGCTAAACGATTTGCATGCTGACCCGTGTGTTCTCCTCTGCGCTGATGCTGCTGCTCCTGGCCGGATGCGCCTGGTTGCCGTTCGGACGGCGTGCAAGCACGCCGGCGGCCCCCAAAGTCAAGCCGGTAAAAGGCAGTGCTAATGGCGCTGTCAGGGGATCGGTGGCGTACGGGGTTGAGGTGAGGCTCGAGGTGAATCCGCAGGTGGTCAGACTCGCGGACACGCGCACGATCGAAGCGCGGCTGGTATTGATCAACCGGTCCAGGAACCCCGTAAACCTGTATTTCAACAACAGCCACCGGTACGATTTTATTCTGCGTGATGCCACGGGTAAGAAACTGGTCCAGTGGTCAGACGACCAGCCGGTAAGCCAAACCCTGAGCACGGCGATCATTAACCCGGACGAACGCGCGGAATTTAACGGTACCGTTTCGACGCGGGACATGGTGGCAGGACGGACGTACACGCTGGAAGGATTGGTCGTGGGTTATGACAGACTGCGGCAGGTCGCGTCAATCCAGGCTGTACCCTGACTGATCCGCTCCGGCGGCCGGTCTTCTTCGCAGCAAGCGTTCCCATCAGCATCACCGGGCGGCCTCTCGCGATGGGGGCGTTGCCGGCCAGTGCAGCCGAGGGAACGAACGATTGCATGCGAGGATGAAAATGTGATTGATGTAGGGTAAATAAACAGAACCGGAGCTTATGCGAACCTCCCCCCTCGAATCCTTCCGACATTACCTGCAGGCGCACGCGACTGTGCCCGGAAAGCAGCGTGAACCGCAACCGTTGGCGATCACAATCTCCCGCGAGGCGGGCGCCGGCGCCGTTACGATTGCCGGGATGATTGCTGAACGGATGCGCGCCCTCGAAACGAGCAGTGAATCCCGGCCCTGGGCCGTATTTGATGCGAATCTGGCCGAGGAGGTTTTGAAAGATCACCACCTGCCCGACAAACTGGCCCGCTTTATGGAAGAGGCGGCCCGGCCGCCGGTGGATACGGCCGTCGCGGAACTCCTGGGATTAACCCCTTCGCCCTGGACGCTGGTACAACTTACGACTGAAACCATCCTGCGGCTGGCCAGCCTGGGGCACGTCATCCTGGTGGGAAGGGGCGCAAACATCATTACCGCGCGCATGCCCCAGCTGTTTCACGTCCGGTTGGTCGCGCCCTGGACACGGCGGGTCGAGCACCTGGCCGCCCAAAATCAGGTCAGTCAGGCCGAAGCCGCTCGCATCGCCAAAAGCCGTGATCACGCGCGGCGCGCGTATGTGCGGCGTTATTTTAACGCTGAGATCGATGACGCGACCTTGTATGACCTGACGCTCAACACCGGCCGCTTGGGCTTTGCCCACTCGGCGGACGTCATCGTCGAAGCGGCCTTGTTTCATCACCGCGAGTTCAAACGGACCGGCGGTGCCGCCGCCATCGAGAATGCCCCGTCCGAGAGCGTCGTGCTTTAAAGGCAACGGATTGGCGTTCGGTCACACCACGGGCACGGCGGGTTTGGCGGGCACAACGGAAGAGTTCACACGGCGACCACGGCGGAACACGGCGACCACGGCGGGAAGAGGGGGAAAGAGTTCGGAGTTCGGAGTTCGAGCGTGGGGGGTGGGTGCGAGCGTCAGCCTTAGAGTTGCCGCCAGGTCCTCTTAATCTGTGTCAATCTGTGTAATCTGTGGATGTTTCCTCTTTTCTGCGTTCTCTGCGTGTTCTGCGGATGATTTAATCTTCTCGCCGCGTTCGCCGTGGCTCGCCGTGTTCGCCGTGTGAACTCTGTCGCTGTGCCCGCCGTGTGACCTGAGAGCCATTGAGGAAACCGCCTTGTGGCGCTAAGGCTTTTTCCTGCTTGCGACTTGGGAAGGGATGTAGTTGTTTTAGCCCGTCTCGCACCCTAGGGTGCATGCTGGACAAGTAAGTTTTCCGGCAACTTAGGCTCCACGTCGCCGTGTAGGCGAGGGAAAGGGTGTTGAGGTTTGCCGGCGGAAAGCGTTTTCCAAGCGCTCCTGGTCGGATCGGCACGTTTCGAAAATTGCTGCCTGCGCAGGCGCCCGATTGAAACGTTCGCCTCATGCCGCCGTTAACGACAAAACGCATCCTCATCGTCGATGATCACCCGATGATCCGGGAAGGTCTGCGCACTTTGATCAGCCGCGAACCGGACCTGAGCGTCTGCGGTGAGGCCGAAACAGCCGCCGAAGGTCTTAAGGCTACTGCGGAACTTAACCCTGACCTGGTGCTGGTTGATATCGGGCTGCCTGGCCGTAACGGGTTGGAGTTGATCAAGGACCTCCGTGCATTTCACCCGGCTCTGCCGATCCTCGTTCTTTCGATGCACGACGAATTACTCTGGGCCGAGCGCGTTCTTCGTGCCGGGGCGCGCGGGTACGTCATGAAGCGTGAAACCGGTCCGGTGATGGTCCAGGCCATTCGCCAGGTGCTTGCCAACCAACTCTGCGTAAGCGAGAAGATCTCGGCTCGCATTCTGGAGAGCTTCGCTGGCCATCGGGTGGAGTCGTCTCCGCTCGGTTTGTTAAGTGACCGGGAGTTTGAGGTGTTCGAACTTATCGGCCGCGGCAAAAGCACTACGGACATTGCCGCAGAGCTCCATCTGAGTACGAAAACGGTCGAAGCGCACCGGGCCAAGATCAAAGAGAAGCTGGAACTTAGGACCATGCCCGAGCTCATCTCTTTCGCGGCCCGTTGGGTAGAGACGCAGGACACGCGGTAGGTGAGGGCTCCGGTCGGGAACGCAAACATGCTGAGGGTAGCTGCGGCTTGGCTCCTGCCGGGCCGGTCTGTTGATGGTATCACTGCAAGCGCAGTTCCTTGTGTCGGGCGGGGAGATTTTCTTATTGCGGAGCCAGCCAAGTTCTGCCCACACTCGAGGTCATTGTGGCCCCTCCCGGTCTGTTGGCCGATGGCCGGTTGCCCGTTAGTCCTGAAGCGACAACAAAGCGTTCGCAGCCATTCTCGGATTTTGCGCCGGCCGTAATCCCGGGGGAACCGGTGGGGTCACATGTCAGCTATGAGTCTAAACCCATTCGAACAGCTCGAGTTCTTCGTGCCGGAACCGAGGGCGGCCTTCAACGAAATCGTTGAAACCCTCCTGCGAGGAGAGTTTGGCACTGAGGCGGTGAGCCCTTATGATGTTCAAGGGAGACTTCGGGTCAGTGGAGCGAAAGCCGGTTCACCATTGGCGATAACCATTTATCAGCCGAAGTATTTTCTGGGACGCTGGTGCAGTTTCAAGCGCCAGCAGGTTCGGGAAGCCTTCCAGCGAACGCTGATCCAGGAGGGGGCGGGTGGCCCGTGGCGTTGGGCGCTTTGTGTGCCGGCGGCCCTGGCGCCTGAAGACCGGCGATGGCTTGAGCATTGGCGGAAGGACCAGCCGACAGCCATCGAGGTGTTCGCCGGGGCCGAGTTGCTCCGGTGGCTGCAGGGCCCGAGTGGGCGGACTGCGCTGGAGCGCATGCGCGCCTGGGGGGTCACGGTGCCCCGTGCCAATTCGGCCCGGGTACGGGGCCAGTTACGAGTTCAGTCGGCTGCTTCTTGCCCTCATCCCATGGGCGCTTCGCTGAGCCATTACCTTTACGTGTCGCTCCACCACACCAGCCGTGAGCCGTTGGCGGCATTCGAAGTGGAGCTGGGCCATTCGCCCACGTGTTGCCTGGATTTCCGACCCGACGAGCGGGACTGGCGCGAGCAGCCTTTGCAGGGTGGGCGGGGGCTGCCGGCGGCCCGTCGCTGGCGGGCTTGCCGGCCCCTGTTGCCGGGTGAAGAACGCTTGCTGATCGTCATCCCGATTGGAGGCCAGACCCCTTGGCCGCTGGATTTCTCGCTCAAGCACGCCATTTCTGACGGGCCTGTGGTTGAGGCGTATTTGCGCCTGGAGCCCGCCGCGCTCAACGCGACCGGCCGGCTCGACTTTGTGCCCGGTCCCGGCCCGCCATTCTATGCGGCGCACGCCCGGAATCTTTCGGCGCCTGCGGCGTAGAACGCAATCGTCGGGTGACCATCGGATCCCGGGAGTCCAGATCCCGCCCGACAACTCCGGCCCAGCTTGACCAATGGCGACCTGAATGCAACGCTGATTTCGTAGGTCGCCACCAGCGGTTGGAGCCGTCGTGGGGTGAAATTGCAGATCCTGATTTTCACCGCGCCCGGATGAGGAGCGGTTGAGAATCGGCTTGGCTCAGACGATGGAACCGTGATGGTTGAGTGGACCCCGTACACGGAGCGTGATGAAATCGGGAAAGCTGGCTGGAGAGCAAACTCGGGTCCTGATCGTAGAGGACCATCCGATAACCCGGGAAGGGCTTGCCTATTTGATCAATCGCGAGCCGGGCATGACGGTGTGCGGTCACGCCGAGGCCGCCGCCCAGGCGCTGGAAATGTTGCAGTCCAGTGACCCCGATCTGGTCGTCGTCGACCTGATGCTGCCGGGAAAAAGCGGCCTGGAATTGATCAAGGACATCAGAGCCCTGCGTCCGAGCCTGCCGATCTTTGTCATTTCCATGCACGAGGAATCACTTTACGCCGAGCGGGTCCTGCGGGCCGGCGCCCGAGGGTACATTACCAAGGAGGCCGGAGGCGAGAAGGTGATCGAGGCCATCCGCCAGGTTTTAAGGGGGGACATTTACGTCAGCAACTCCGTGTCGGCACGTATCCTGGAGATTTTCACCCGAGGGCAGACCGAGCGAAAACGGTCCTCAATCGAGCAGCTCAGCGATCGTGAGTTCGAAATTTTTGAGCTGATCGGTACCGGCCTTTCTTCCCGGCGTATTGCCGACCGGTTGCACCTGAGCGCAAAAACGGTCGATACGCATCGCGCGAGCATAAAGAAAAAGCTCAATTTCAAAACGACTGCCGAACTTATTTCGTACGCGGCCCGATGGGCTGCCAGTCGTGGCGACAAGGGATAACGACGACGCGTGTGGTTCGGCCCCAACCCTTTCCAAATGCGGCTTGAAAACCGGGCGTCCGATGGACAGTTCTGCAAGCGAGATTGGCGGTCTGCGGGCCCGACTCCAACGGTACCGGAGGCTGGTTGAAGAGCAGGCCGTCATCCTCGAAAACTGCGCCGGCCGGCAGCACGCGCTGACCGCCTTGCGGCAGCGTGCCCTGCAAAGCCGGGACATGACGGGATTGCTGAGCGATGCGGTTTCCAAAGTACTTGGCCTGCTCAACGTGCCGTTCTGCGCGGTGCTGGAATTGCAGGAGGATGAAAGATCGCTGCTCCTGCGGGGGGGCGCAGGCTGGCGAAAGGGGGTGGTGGGCCACGCGACCGTTACCGCCGGCAGGGAATCGTATGAAGGTTTGACCTTGGTTTCAGCCGGACCGGTAACGCTTCGACACCTGACTGACGAGGGGTGCTTTCCCGGATCCACTCTGTTGTCTGGCCACGGGATCGTCAGCGGCATCGCCGTGGTCATTTGGGGCCGCGGCAAATCGTACGGGGTACTTGGTGCTTACACGCAAACCTCGCGCGACTTTACGGACGACGACCGGTTTTTCATCCAGTCCGTGGCGGATACCATCGCGGCCGCCAGCGAGCGGGCGGCGCTCGAGCAGGAGCTCCTCCTGATCAGCAATCGCGAACGGCAGCGCATCGGCCAGGATCTGCATGACGGTCTGTGCCAGCAGCTTGCCGGCATTGAGTTTCGGCATGCGGTTCTTGTGCAGGAGCTCGCCGGCAATCCGCATTTGCGGGCAGAGGCGCTTGAACTCGGCAAATTGCTTCGAGACGCCATGCAGCAGGCGCGAATGCTCGCGCATGGGTGGTTGCCCGTGCAACCGGGCCCCCAGGGACTCATGGCGGCTCTGAAGACGCTGGCGGTAGCGTCTGAAAAGCTTTTTAACGTCACGTGCCGTTGGGAATGCCCGCGCCCGGTCTACCTCGCCGATGCAAAAGTGGCGACACACCTTTACCGGATTGCTCAGGAGGCCATCAGCAATGCCGTAAAACACGGGCGGGCAAAGAGGATCAGCGTCGCGCTTGAGCAATCCGGCCCGGACGTAACCCTGACGATTATGGATGATGGCTGCGGAATGGCTGGTGAGCGGCCCGCCGTAAGAGGCATGGGCCTGCGAATCATGGACTACCGCGCGGAGATGGTCGGCGCCGCCATCCGAATCGGCCCCGCTCCGGGCCAGGGGACCTGCGTCAGCTGCACGTTCAGGGCTGATTCGACGGCAGCCGCGGCAGGTCCGGCGGGTACCCCAGAGTGAGTTCGGGGTTCAGGGTTCGGCGTTCGGAGGCGCCGCGTGACGGGTGCGGGTGGATCCCGCCCGCAGAACACGCACTGAAAGGGGCAGAGCCGGCACCCGGCACCCGGCACTCGACACCCGCCACCCGGAACTGATACGGTCTCACGGCGCGCACAGCGCGAAGATGAGCTCCGAACCCCGAACCCCAAACGCCGAACGCCGAGCTCAGAGCTCCGAACGGGTAGGCCTGACCGCTCGCGATCTTTGAGCGAAGCTTTTGACGTGACCGCTAAACGGGACAGTTATCTGGTGGAGACGCTTTGTGCGCTGGTGGATCACGACGTGCATTTTGTGGTCGCCGGCGGGGTGGCCGCGGTCTTGCATGGGGTTGAGCGTATGACGCTCGACCTGGACGTGGCGGTGTCGCTCGATCGGGCGAACCTGGAGCGTTTCTTGACGGCTCTACGCAAGTTGGAACTTGAGCCAAGGGCGCCGGTACCGGCTGAGTTTATCCTGCAGCCTGCACGCATCGACCAACTGATCCGCGAAAAAAATGCCTTGGTCTTCACTTTTTGGAGCCCGCGGGAGCCTTACCGGCAGATTGATATGTTCCTCACCCGTGAAAACAGCTTTGACTACCTCGTCGCTGACGCCCAGGAGTTGTCGATCCGCGGACGAACCATTCGCTTTGCATCGCGACAGAAGTTGATAGACATGAAGCGCCGGGTGCAGCCGGTCCGTCCAAAGGACCTGAGCGACATCCAGGCGTTGAAGCAAATTGAAGAAGAGGAGCAAAAGCGAGATGAAGGACACCCTTGAATCTGAGCACGCCGGATCCCGTTCCGCCGTTTGGGGCGACCTTCGCGCAGAGCACTTTGATGGTCATACCGAGTTTACCCGGATGAGCCAGGAGCAGCGTCTGGCTTGGTTATCGGAACTTGCCATGTTCATCTACGCGGTCCGTCAATGGCGAACGGAACGATGCCGTGACGGCGAGTTGGCTGCTTGAGCCTGGGAGGCAGCCGGATGGCGAAACAGTGCCCGCGGTGCTCGGCTGAGGTTGAACGGTTCGTTTGTCCCGCTTGCGGTCTGGACCTGCAGGTTCATGAGGAAGTGCGAGCGCTCCGGACGGACGTCGGACGGTTGATCTCGGCGTTGGGCCTGCCGCCGCCCCTACCGAGCGTTCCGTCGACGGCGCGAACCAGCGAACGTCCCGGGACCGGAAGCGACGATGGCTCGCCACCGGTCCGACCCGTGGTTTCGGAACCCGCTCCTCCAGCGCAAGGACGTGGCCGGCCGGACGCCGGGCGCGTCCGTCGCGGCCTCAACGAAGTCGCCGTCGGCCAACGATGGTTCCTGGCACTCGGCGTTATCGTCATCCTGCTCGGTGCCGGTTTTTTCCTGAAGTACGCCTTTGACGAGCGGTGGATCGGCCCGCCCGTCCAGATTACGCTCGGTTTTGCGGCCGGACTTGGCTGCCTGGGGCTGGGTCACATCTGGCGGCGCCGCCGTCCGGGAGGGCTCGAGAACGGCTTGGCCGCCCTCGGCCTTGGTCTGCTTTACCTCTCCGCTTACGCCGGTTCGCAGATTTATGATCTGCTGCCCGATTACCTGAGCCTGATCCTGGCCTTGATTATCGCGGCGTTCGGCCTCGTGCTGGCAAACGCCTGGGACTCCTTGTTCCTGGCGGTACTCGCCTTCCTCGGGGGATACCTGGCCCCGATGGTGCTCGTGGCGGAGAGGTTCGGGCACTGGTTGTTTTTTCTTTACGTCGCCGTGCTCAACGTGGCCTCGCAGATCCTGGCCTACCAGCGACGGTGGCCGTTGCTCTATGCGTTCGGCGCCTCGTGTTCGTGGGTCTGCCTCGGCATTTGGGCGCTTAACCACGAGCAGCGTGAACGGTTTTTGGAGACTTTCACCTTTACGCAGTTTTTGTTTTTCCTTTACAGCGTGGCGCCGTTTGCCCGCGCCCTGGTGCGTGCGGATACCGAGAAGCCGCAGGGTTTCTGGCTCAGCATGGTCAACGGCCTGTTGTGCGTCTGGAACTCGGGTTACCTGCTCGAGTTTCACAAAGTCCCGGTCTCGATCGTGACCGCGGCGTATGCAGCGGTCGCACTCGGGCTCGCTTTATGGTTCTGGCAGGAGCGGCGCCCGGGTCTGGCGGCGACCTGGCTCATCGCGGAAGGGATGATTTACCTGCTTACCACCTGGGCCGTTGCCTTGCCGGAGCGTTGGATCACGGTTTTCTGTGCAGGCCAGGCCGTCGCCCTGTATTGGGTGGCGGCCCGGAGTCGCGATCGGGTGTTGCTCGTTGGCTCGATCATCGTCGCAGGGTTTGCCACCCACCGGTTACTCCTGTCGGATGTCGGCCTTTTCTGGGATCCGATCCTTACAGGTCACACCCCGTTGACGGGTCACCTGATCAGCCGCTGGTTTGTGGCCGGGGTGACCCTGGCCTGCTTTGCGGCCGTCGTCAGCCTCGACCGCAGCCGTCCGGTACCCGGCTTTGAGGGGCGCGTTTATCCCTGGTTCGAGGTTCTCTGGGTGGTGGGCTTGTTCGGGTTTCTTAACCTGGAGATCGATCGTGCCGCGACACAATTCAATCCTCGGGCTGCTTCCGTCGCGTATTCGCTGCTTTGGGCGATGTTCGGCGCGGCCATGCTCGTTTACGGATTTTTTGCCCGGCGCAAGTCGTACCGGTTGGCGGCGATCGTTCTGCTGTTCGTCACCGCCGCCAAGGTCCTGGTGCTGGACACGTCCGAAGTATCGGCACCTTACAGGATTGTTTCGTGCATCATTCTGGGGGCAACCCTGGTCGTGCTTTCCTCCGTGTATTACCGCCACAGCGACCGACTCCTGCGGAAGTAACGGGTAACGGGTAACGGGTGCGCATAAAATCCGCCGGTGGCTGAAGGGGCGGCAGAAGGCGTTGCCGGCGGGTTCTGCCGCCCCTTCAGGGCTCGACCGTGATTTGACGGTTACCCAGGGTAAACCCTGGGCTAAGTTCCTTTGGCCCTTCAGGCCATCAAACCGTCTCCCGGCCCGTTGAGCGTAAGACCGCTTCAGCCAGCTACGGAGCATCCTCCGGCGCCGCCTCCCCTGAGCCGAAATTCTACCGAGATAACTGTCTGAATGATATTACCAGTTACCCGCCACCCGTGCGGCCGATTCGAGGCTGGCCACATCCGATATCGACAATACCTCAACGCCCTTCCGGATACGGTTTACCAGTCCCGACAGGATTCCGCCGGGACCGAGTTCCAGAAACAAGTCGCAACCGGCTTCGTCCAGGAGGAAATTGATGGTCTCGGTCCAGCGAACCGAACCGGTGACCTGCCGCGCCAGCGTTTCGCGAATTTTTTCCGGCGTGTCGGCGGGCTGCGCCGTGACATTGGCGATTACCGGGCTTTGCGGGACCTGAATCTCCGCTTCTTCCAGCGCGGGCCGCAGTTTGGCCTCGGCGCTGGCCATGAGGCGGGAGTGAAAAGCACCGTCGACGGTCAGCATGACGGCGCGGCGCACGCCGTATTCTCTTGCCAGGGTGATCGCCTCTTCAATTCTTGCCTGTTCGCCTGAGAGGACGACCTGACCCGGGGCGTTGAGGTTGGCGACGTCGACCCCGGTACGGGCCGCCAGCGCACGCACCTCGGCTTCTTGGCCCCCGACGCAAGCGGCCATGGTCCCACGGGTTTGCCGGCAGGCGTCCTGCATCGCCTGGCTGCGCAAGGCCACCAGGCGAAGGCCGGTGTCGAAGGAAAACGTCCCGGCCGCGGCGTGTGCGGTGAACTCACCAAGCGATAAGCCGGCGCAGGCCGCAATTGGAAACTCACCAGCCTCTTCCTGCAGCGCCTTTAACGCAGCTAACCCGTGCGCGTAGAGAGCCGGTTGGCAGTTAGCCGTCTGCGTCAACTCTTCCAGGGGCGCGTCGAAAGCGATGCGGCTCAACGAGCGTCTGAGCAATCGGTCGGCCTGGGCAAACAGGTTGGCGGCAACGGCATAACGTTGCGCCAGGTCTTTACCCATGCCTGCCTGCTGGGCGCCTTGCCCGGAGAACAGCAGAGCAATTTTCCTCGCCATGGCCCGAGTTATGCCCGCACGAACAATTTTGCAATCCTGAAATGGCCGGCGGCATTCCCGCCGCGGTTTCCTTCCGGCGCTTCTCCCGGTTGTTCGCGGTTTGCGGTTGCACCGCACGGGCGCAAAACGTTATACCCGGCGTCATGAAGCGTCGGTTTCTATCCGCGGTTTTCCTGGGCATTGCGCTAGCCGCCACGGCCCTGGCCCAGGACACGATCAAAATTGGCGAGTTTGGTTCCTTGACCGGCGATAACGCCAGCTTCGGAATCTCGCAAAATAACGGGGTCCAATTAGCGGTGCAGGAAATCAATGATACCGGAGGTGTCCTGGGCAAGAAGATCGACCTCATTGTTGAGGACAACCAAACCAAGCAGGGTGAAACGACGACCATCGTGCGCAAGTTGATTTCCCAGGACCACGTGATCGCGTTGATCGGTGAGGTCGCGTCTTCGAAAACGCTGGAAGCCGCCCCGATTGCTCAAGCGGCCAAGATCCCGCTGATCGCCACCGCCGCGACGAATCCCAGGGTCACCCAAACGGGCGATTACGTTTTCCGGGTTTGTTTTACCGATGATTTTCAGGCCGTGGTGATCGCCCGGTTTGTCCTGGAGAAATTGAAAAAGACGAAAGTCGCTTTTCTGACCGACGTGAAGCAGGACTACAGCGTCGGTTTGACCGGGATCGCAAAGAATTACCTCGAGAAACACAGCGCACAGATCGTTCGTGAGCAGAGCTACAGCTCCGGCGATAAAGATTTTCGAGCCCAACTCACCGATCTCAAGGCGGCAAATCCCGACGTGATCATCATTACCGGCTACTATCCCGAAGCCTCATTGATCGCCAAACAAGCCAGGCAGTTCGGGATCAAGGCGACTTTCGTGGGCGGAGACGGTTGGGATGGCTCTTCGTTGATCCCGGTGGGCGGCAAGGCGATCGAGGGCGCTTATTTTTCCAATCACTACTCCAACGAGGATAAATCGCCGGCTGTGCAGACGTTTGTGCAAAAGTACCAGAAGAAGTACAACGCCATGCCCGATGCATTTGCCGCGCTCGGTTACGACGCCGTCAAACTCCTGGCCGACGCCATCAAGCGGGCCGGTGGACCGGATCCGGCTAAAATCCGTGACGCGATCGCTGACACCAGAGATTTTCCGGGCGTTTCAGGCAGCATCACCATCAACCCGGAGCGTAATGCCACCAAGTCGGCCGTGATTCTTACCATCAAAGATGGCGGGGTACATTACTGGGAGACGATCGAACCGCCGAAGGGTTCGGCCAAACCGCCGAAGGGCTAACGCAGGCGGAATGCCACGGGTGAAATGCCACAAATGACTGAGCTTGATTTGCGGCACTTCACCCACCGCGGAAGCGAACAAATGCCGCAATCGAAAAACTGCCGGGAATGCAATCCGGGATAAAAGCCGCAACCCCAGGATTCCGCCATTTGTGGCATGTCCTGATTTGTGGCATTCGTGGCATTTTTTCATTTGTGGCATTCGCTTTGCCCGGCACCGCCCAGATTCATCTGGGTGAGGTCGACCCGTTGAGTGGTGGCGTTTCGCAGTTCGGCATCGGTTGTCACAATGGGATTACGCTTGCTCTTGAGCAGGTAAACGCGAACGGCGGAATTTCAGGGCAACAGATCGACGTTATCTCCGAGGACGACCAGTCCAAGCCGGGCCAGAGCGCCACCGCGGTCCGCAAGTTGATCACGCAGGATCATGTGCTTGCCATCCTGGGCGACGCGACTTCCTCCGCCACGCTGGAGTCGGCCCCGATTGCCCAGCAGGCCCGGGTGCCGATGATCACCCCGAGCGCGACCAACCCGCGCATCACGGAGATCGGTGACTGCGTTTTTCGGGTTTGTTTTCTCGACGAGTTCCAAGGCCGGGTCATTGCCAGGTTTGCGCACGACCGGTTAAAAGTGCAAAAGCTCGCCATCCTCACCGATGTGAAGCAGGATTACAGCGTAGACTTGGCGCGGTTTTTCAAAGAGGAATTCACCCGGCTTGGCGGCGCGATCGTGCGCGAGCAAAGTTATTCGACCGGTGACACCGACTTCCGGGCCCAGCTTACCGCCATCCGCGCGGTGAAACCCGATGCGCTTTACGTACCGGGATACTACGCTGAAGTCGCTCTGATTCTGAAGCAGCTCCGCCAGTTTGGGATGACGTTTCCAGTGCTCGGCTGTGATGGTTGGGCGAACCAGACCCTGCTGTCGGTCGCGGGTAAGGCGGCCGAAAATACCTACTTCACGAACCATTTCTCACCTGACGACCCGGCCCCGGCGGTGCAGCGGTTCGTGCAGGCTTACCGTCAAAAATATGGGCAGATACCGGACACCTTCGGTGCACTCGGTTACGACGCGGCCATGCTCCTCACCGGCGCAATCGAGCGCGTAACCGGCAAAATCGATTCGGAGACGATCCGGAGCGCTCTCGCGCAGACCCGGGATTGCCCCGGGGTTACGGGTCGCATTTCATTTGACCCGCAACGGAACGCGTCGAAACCGGCCTTGGTGATCACGGTCAAGGACGGCAAATTCGAAATCGTCGAGCGGATCGCGCCGTAAGCTCACCATGTGTAATCTGCCAATTGGTTAAATAGGGCAGGCGGGTCAGCGCGCCGCCCAGGGACGCGTAATACCATTCAGATAGTTATCTCGGTAGAATGCCGGCTCAGGGGGATGTCGGCGCCGGACGATGCTCCATAACCGGTTAAACCGGCCTTAGGGCCGGCGGGCCGGGAGACGGCCTGCCGGGAAGGGGCCGGTTTCGTCCGTCATTGGCGAGGAAGCCCGAACCACGGGGGCCGACAAGCGTATAAAAAGATCGAAGAGTTATCTAAGATCGACTTGTTATCAGTGGTCTAACGAGCCTGCAGATTCAAGGCGTTGACGGGCCGGGCATTCTAATCTAGAGGAGAATCGGGCGATCCGGGTGTATGCAATCAGAAGTTTCATTTAACCAGATTAGAGCGCGGGCGCCGCTGCGGCTCGGTTTTGCCGGTGGGGGAACGGACATTTCGCCCTTTTCGGACCGGTATGGCGGTTTCGTTTTGAACGCCGCTATCGACCGGTATGCGCACGCCGCCATTACGCCTCGCGACGATGGCCGGGTAGAGTTGCTCGCGGCCGATGGTAAGGTCTCCTGGAACGGTCGCACGGGTGAAGCCCTTCCCTCGATGGAAGGCTTGGAATTGCATGCGGGAGTCTACAACCGGTTTGCGAGGGAATTCGGGGATAGGAAACCTTTATCCATTTCGATCGAGACCCACTGCGATGCCCCGCCGGGGTCCGGCCTGGGATCGTCATCCACGCTGGTGGTAGCGCTGGTTCAAGCTTTGGGTGAATACCTCGGGGCGCCGTTGAGTGCGCACGAGAACGCCCGCCTCGCCTACGAGATCGAACGGGGCGACCTGGGTTTTGCCGGCGGGAAGCAGGATCACTACACTGCTGCGTTCGGCGGGTTGAATTTTATGGAGTTCTATGCCGACCGGGTCATCGTCAACCCGCTGCCGATCAGGCAAAAACTCCGGGCCGAGTTAGAATCCTCCCTTCTCCTGGTCTATACCGCGGTGCGCAGGCCGTCGGCGAGGCTCATGCATGAGCAGGTGCAGAATGTAAGCAGGGGCGATCAGAACGCCTTGCGCGCCATGCACGTTCTGAAAGCCGAAGCGGTGACCATGAAACGGGCCATCCTGAATGGCGATTTCGACGGGTTGGTCACCGCGATGCAGACCTCGTGGGCCGCGAAGAAACGTGTTGCAAACGGAATCAGTAATCCGCGGATTGATGAACTCTATGAGGTCGCCATGAAGGCGGGTGCGCGGGCCGGGAAAGTGTCCGGGGCGGGGGGCGGTGGGTTTATGATGTTTATCGTCGACCCCCTCAAGAGAAAGCGCGTTATGAATTGCCTGCAGGAGCTTGCGGAGTACGTCTCCACTTGCCGGTTCGTTGAACGAGGCGTCCTCTCCTGGAAAGTGATGTGACGGGCAAGGCGTCGTCGATCCGGCGCCTGATACGTGCCTGCCCATGAGTTTTACAGCGTGGTCCAGTTAAACGGCCCAGGGAGGCTTCTCGTACGTACCATGATTGAGGTTGTCGTGCTTGCAGGCGGCCAAGGCACCCGGCTAAGCGCATTGGTTCGCGACCTGCCGAAACCGATGGCGGACATTGCCGGAAAGCCGTTTCTCTGGTGGTTGCTGACGCGTCTGCATCAGCAAAGGGTCGGGCACGTGATCCTTGCAACCGGGTACAAATCACAAGCCATTCAGGACTATTTCGGCGAGGCATTTAACGGCATCAGTAT
>Ga0213876_10000876_pt1 | contig 20130 bp, 18 predicted proteins | sample BarmaccomBMRX_R9_FD_160113 | JGI IMG/M metagenome (GOLD analysis project Ga0213876, IMG submission 160113) | Root-associated microbial communities from Barbacenia macrantha in rupestrian grasslands, the National Park of Serra do Cipo, Brazil - RX_R9 | ecosystem: Host-associated > Plants > Roots... | reverse complement strand
GCACGACACGCCAAAGGTCATGAAGTTCTATCTGGCGTCCTTCGATCGGCGTTTTGTAGGGCTGACGGGCAGCAGCGGCGCCATCGCAAAAGTGGCGTCGGAATATCGCGTCTATTCCGTCAGGCGCCCTCTGTCAGGCGGCGCCTATGCCATCGACCATTCGAGCGTCATTTGTCTGATGGGGCCGGATGGAAAATTTGTCACGGCGTATGACGGCGCAGGCGCGCCTGAAACCATCGCGGCTGATATGCGACGACGGTTGTGAAGCTCAGGCCTGCCACAGCTTCGGCCAAATTCCTAATTTGCGATCAGTTCATCGCGATGTTTTTGCTTAAACAGCGATCAAGCACCGTAATTGCCGCGCAATTTCTGACGCGCATCGTTGGCTTGCCGGAGGGCAGGTCATGATCGCAACCATACGCCGGAGCCTTTGTCAGAACTTTCACGCGGAATGCGGGCGCTGCGGTTTTGCCGTCGACGCCGAAATCCGCAATGGGCTCGGAGGTTGGAAGGACTACACCTGGGAGGAATTCAGCAGGCAATGCAGCTACCGCACACCGACAGGCAAGCTCACGCTGGTTTGTCCCCATCTTCGTGCCGCGAAACTGAATTCACACCCTGTCATCGTTCCGAGCGGCGACTCTTCCGTCCTTCAAAGTGCCACTCTCGGCTGAAGGCGACGCTCACGATGCGCTGGAGAGGGGAATTCCGGCAATTGCCGAAGCCGCGATCAGCGTGTTGCGCATGAGGCAGGCAATGGTCATGGCACCGACACCGCCCGGCACCGGCGTGATGGCGCCGGCGCGCTCAGCCGCCGTGGCATAGTCGACATCGCCGACCAGTTTGGTTTTTCCGTCGCCTGCCTCGACCCGGTTGATGCCGACATCGATAACAGTGGCGCCAAGCTTCACCCAATCGCCTTGCACGAATTCCGGCCGGCCGATGGCGGCGACGAGAATGTCCGCGCCGCGACAATGGTCGGCAAGGTCGCGTGTCTTCGAATGCGCCATGGTGACGGTGGCGTTGGCAGCAAGCAGCAACTGCGCCGCCGGCTTGCCGAACAGCAGCGACCGTCCGATTACCAGTGCATTGGCAGCGGCGACCTCGACGCCATATTCCTTCAGCAACAGCATCACGCCCATCGGCGTGCAGGAGACAAGCGTGGCGCGCCCGCTCAGCAGCAACCCTGCATTGGTGGGGGTGAGCGCGTCCACATCCTTGCGTGGATCGAGCGCGTCGAGCACCGCTTCCTCGCGCACCTGCTTGGGCAGCGGCATCTGCACCAGAATGCCGTGCACCTTCGGATCGTCGTTCAATAAGCGGACTTGCGCGAGCGCATTGGCTTCGCTGGCTTCGGCCGGCAGATGGAAGCTCACCGAATGGAAGCCAAGCTGTTCGGCGGTTTTGTTCTTGTTGCGCACATAGACGTCGCTGGCCGGATCGTTGCCCACCAATACGGTGGCCAATCCAGGAACCACTCCGTGCTCGCCCTTCAGGCGCGTTGCTTCCGCCGCAATCTTATCTTTCAGGCGCGCCGCAACTGTCTTGCCGTCGATGATGCGCGCGCTCACTGCTCACACCGGCTGGTAAAGATACCTGGCCTCCGCCCACACCAGCACATATTCCAGGAACCAGATGGCGATCAGCACGATGAGCGGCGACAGATCGAGCCCGCCCAGCGAAGGCAGGATGCGGCGGATCGGCCGGAACACCGGCTCGGTGAGCGCATCGAGCGCGCGAATGATCGAGCGCGCAAGATGATTGTAGGTGTTGAGCACGCCAAAGGCGACGAGCCAGCTGACCACCACCGCGATCACCACCACCCACCAATAGAGGTCGAGCAGCAGAAGCAGCAGCGCGACGATTGGGTGGTGTCCGAGGGCGATCACGCGGAATCCTTTGGTTGCTCAACCGCTCCGGCCGAGAGTGGTGGAGCTGAGCGGGATCGAACCGCTGACCTCCTCATTGCGAACGAGGCGCTCTCCCAACTGAGCTACAGCCCCAAGCCTTAGCCTGGCACCCGCAGCTGCGGGCCGGGCGTATGTAGGAAGCACCGCCGAAGGGTGTCAAGGCAAAGGACCGCAGTTGAACCGCTAGTCACAGACGATCCTGCACCTTTTAGCTATCCCGGGCCCGGGTTCGCCTTCTTTGGTGATAATCCGCTCGAATTCGATTGGATTGGTTTCAGCGGCGGAGCCGGATTGCACTTCCACCGCACCGAGGATTTTCAAAATTTCTCCTATCTGAGTGCGGTGGCGCGCTTCCCAACTCTCGTCGGGTTTGACCATACCGATAGCCTTTGCCAGTTCTCCGTAAGTCATTTTTGAATCAGCTACTTGAAGCGCGCGTAGTACTGCAACTGTTGCGCGGGCCATCTCCAATCGTGTTTCGAGGTTCAGAAACTTCACCATTCCCTCCGCTTTTCACTTTGCCGCATAACTCACCCGCCAGACGGTTTTGCCGGCATCGTCCGCGATGAGCACGCTTCCGTCTTTCGCCACCAGCAATCCTGCGGGGCGTCCGTAGACATGCGCGGGGCTTGTCTTGCCGTCCCAGAAGCCGGTGATGAAATCCTCGTAGCCCCCAACCGGCTTACCGCCCGCGAAATGAATGCGCACCACCTTGTAGCCGTGCGGATTGCCGGAATTCCAGGAGCCGTGAAGCGCCACGAACGCGTCGCCCTTGTAGTCCGCCGGAAATTGCGCGCCGTCGTAGAACACAAGACCCAGCGGCGCGGAGTGCGCCTGGAACAATACGTCCGGCGCTTTCGTTTTCGCCACCAGATCGGGACGCTTGGCGCCATTGGTGGGATCGGGATGCGGGCCGATGTAAGCGTAGGGCCAGCCGTAGAACGCGCCCGCTTCGACATGCGTCGCATAATCCGGGGGAAGATTGTCGCCGAGGCCGTCGCGCTCGTTCACCGTCACCCACATCTGGTTTGACGGCGAGAACACGATCGCCACAGGATTGCGCAAGCCGTTGGCATAAGTCGTCAGCGTTCCGTCAGCCTTGACGCGCTGCACGCTGGCCCGCGTGGGCGGATCGTTCGTCTCAATGTTGCCGGCGCTGCCGATGGCGACGTAGAGCGCGCCGTCCGCATCAAAGGCGATGTTGCGCGTTCCGTGACCGCCTTTGCCGCCGAAGTCCTGTTTGGTGACACGTGTGCGCGCGCCGGCCTGCGTGGCTCCGTCGCGATACTCCAGCTTCCACACCGCATTAAGATCGCCGACATAAAGCGCGCCATTGTGAAAGGCGAGGCCGTGCGGCCTGTCGAAGCCGCTTGCGAACATGAACTTCTTCTCCGCGCGGCCGTTGTGGTCGGCATCGCGCAGCAAGACGATCTGGTTGGAATCCGGTTCGGCCAGGAACACGTCGCCGTTCGGCGCCAGCGCCATCCAGCGCGGATCCGACAAGTGGTCCGCAAAAATCGAAATTGTAAAACCCTTCGGCACTTGCGGAAGCCACCCGTTCGGCCGCGCCACGGTCTGCGAACTATTGTCGGCCGCCGGCGTGGCATAGGGCTTCGGCAGATCCGGAATGCGGATTTCGTGTTTCATGCCCGGCGCATCGGCGTGCGCCGCACCGGCAATCAGGACTGCAGCCAAGCCAATGACACCGTTCGTCTTCTTCATGGCCCATCCTTTTTCTTTTTCGCCACCGCCACTCTTGCGATTTCGCGGACGATCAGCGCCTGCGCTTCCGGATTGAAGCCCATGGCGCTATGCGCGCCGGAGACCTCCAGATTCACGCAGTGGGCAGTCTCATCCTGCAGACAACTTTGCCAATCGATGATTCCGTCTTCTCTGGAATAAAGAGCCGTCACCGGCACTTCCGGCGTTCGCCCAATTTCCTCGACCAAGGCAGCGAGATCCGGCGCGTGAAATGGCGACAGCCACCGCACGATGGCCTCCAGCGGCGTGGTGACCGGAAAGCGAATGGGACTGCCCAGAGTAATCACCTGCGCGATCTTCTCAGGGTGCCGGTGCGCAAGCGCGCGCGCGAAGGCACCACCCAGGCTTTGCCCGATAACGATCAGCGGCTGGCCAGCTTCGCCGAACAGGCGCTCCACGGCCTGCTCCAGATGCGGCATCAGACCCGCGGTTGGGCCAAGGTTAAAGGCGATGCCGGAGAATTCGACGCGATAATTGTGATGCCGCAAAAAGTCCCGCAGTGGATGCATCGTCCAGTCGCCGGCGAGAAAGCCCGGGATAAGCAGCACCGTTTCGCCGTTGCCGCGCGGCAGATCGTCCGGATAGTCCGGCCTCGTCAGGGTGGCGCGCGCCGCTTCCGTGATTTCCCGGACCCAGCTTGCGAAGCCCAGGTTGGATTCCGGCGAGGGCGGGATGGCGGCAGTGAAGGGCGATTCATCCATGGCTGTCACTTAAATGGCCACGCTGGGAACTTGCGCAACAGAGTTGTTCGTTTTGTTCGGCGAAAATTGCACACCGACGATGTTCGCGAGGAGCCGTTACCAAAGTTCCTAAAGTTCCCATTCGAACCTTTGAAAATTGGAGGGCGTGTGCCAGGTCGCCCTGTTCTCCACGACACCAGATGTTGTGGAGCGCGAGTGGCCAGCGCATTTGAAGTCACCGATTCGTGCCTCTTGTTCGCCAACCGCAATCCATCGACCCCCAGAGCCAGGACCAAGGCGGCAAGGCACTCTCAACGCGCGAGCGGCGTGTGCCCGCGGCGGTACCTTTTCGAACGGCGTTCTCATCCCATTCATGCACATATTATACGTCAGGAAAGCCTGTGGTGACTGCTGGGACCGCAAATTTTCTTCAACCCGTTGATCGCGAAGCACAAGTTTGCTCCGTCTGCGGATCACTTTGGAGAATACTCAGGCACGAGACGGAAGTGGATGTTCTCCTTCCCTCGTTGCGCTTGTTCGGCACCTCCCCCGTAAACGGGGGAGGATAAAAGCAGCCTCAACCTCGCAGCGTGCCGCCGGTGGCTTTGGTGACCGCGGTGACGATCTTCTGCGCGATGGCCTCGATCTCCGCATCAGTCAGTGTGCGGTCCTTCGGCTGCAGGCGCACCGCAATGGCGAGCGACTTCTTGCCTTCCGGAATGCCTTTGCCTTCGTAAAGATCAAACACGTCCACCCGCTCGATGAGCGCACGCTCGGCAGATTTCGCTGCCTTGATCACCTCGTCGGCGGAGACTTTCGCATCCAGCAGGAACGCGAAATCACGCTCGACCGGCTGGAATGGCGATGGCGCAAACGGCGGGCGCGCTTTGCCCTTGCTCTTTTGTTCCGGGATCGCGTCTAGAAAGACTTCGAACGCTGCGGCCGGACCTTTGAGATCGAACGCGGCAATCACCTTCGGATGCAGTTCGCCGAAATATGCGAGCACCTTCGGCCCAAGCGCGAGGGTGCCGGAGCGGCCGGGGTGATACCAGGCCGCGGCACCCACTTTCAGCGGCGCCGTCATGGCGCCGCCCATGGCGGTTTCAACGGCCGCGAGTATGTCGGCTTTGACATCGAAGGCGTCCGGCGCATGCGCGGATTTCGTCCAGCTGCGCTGCGGCTCGCCGATGCGCACTCCCGCAGCAACCGTTTGCTGCGCGCCCGGCATGCCGCTCTCAAACTGCGCGCCAATCTCGAACAGCATCAGATCGTTGAACCCCCGCGCCTGATTGCGCTGCGACGCCGCCAGCAGCGACGGCAGGAGGCTGGGCCGCAGCGAATCGAGATCGGCAGCGATGGGGTTCTCGAGCTGCCGCGCATCGTCGCCGCCGCCGAACAGTGCCGCATGCGCGCGCGTAATAAAGGAGAAGTTGATCGCCTCGTTGAAGCCGCGGCTCGCGATAGCCCGGCGCACGAGCTTCGCGCGGCGTTGCGCCGATGTCAGCGTCGGGCGCGCGATGGCCGAACTGCGCTGCATCGGCTGCGATGGCACATTTTCCAGTCCGTAAATGCGTACGACCTCTTCCACGAGATCGGCGGTGCCTTCGATATCGCTGCGCCAGGACGGCGGCTGCACGGAAAGTGGCTCGTCCCCGTTCACGACAAACCCGAGTCTCGTCAAAATGCGTACGATTTCGGCTTTCGGCACTTCGATCCCGGCCAGTCGCTTCACGGCATTGGACGAGAACGCAATGGTGCGCGTCCACTGCGGCACCGCACCCGCGACCACGATCTCCGATGGTTCACCGCCGCAGAATTCGAGAATGAGTTTCGTAGCGAGTTCCAGCCCCGGAACCACGAATTCCGGATCGACGCCGCGCTCGAAGCGGTAGCGCGCGTCCGAGACAATGCCGAGCTTGCGGCCAGTCTGCGCGATGCGCACCGGATCGAAGTAGGCAGACTCGACGAACACATTGGTGGTGGCTTCGGTGCAAGCCGTATCCTCGCCGCCCATGACGCCGGCGATGCCGCGCGCCGCTTTCTCGTCGGCAATCACGCACATGGCGGAACCGAGCGTGTAGCTCTTGCCGTCCAGTGCTGTGATCTGCTCGCCGTCTTGCGCCAGCCGTGCCTGCATGTCTCCGACGAGCTTATCGGCATCGAACACGTGTAATGGACGCCCGCGATCGAGCGAGATCAGATTCGTCACATCCACCAACGCGGAGATCGGACGCAAACCGACGGCCTTGAGCCGCTCCTGAACCCATTTGGGCGAAGGGCCGTTCTTCACGTTGCGAATCAGGCGCCCGGCGAATATTGGGCATGCGTTGGAGGTTTCCGGCGTGAAGTTCAGCTGGATCTTCTTGGGGCAGGGGAATGTGCCTGGCACCGCCTTTACCGATCCATCCTTCAACGAACCGAAATCGGCAGCAGCGAGATCCCGCGCGATCCCATAAACGCTGGTGGCATCGCCACGATTGGGGGTGATCGACACGTCGATGTCGGGATCGTTCAAGCCCAACGCGTGCGACGCCGGTTCGCCCACTTTTGCATCGGCCGGCAATTCGATGATGCCGTCGTGGTCGTCGCCCAGCTGCAGCTCCCGCGCCGAGCACAGCATGCCGCGCGATTCCACCCCGCGAATGGTGCCGATCTTCAGCACGTCGCCGCTTGCCGGAATGGTCACGCCTGGTTTCGCGAACACAGCCTTCATGCCGGTATGCGCGTTCGGCGCGCCGCACACCACCTGCACTGGTTGATCCTCACCCGTGTCGACCATGCACAGTTTCAGCTTGTCGGCATTGGGATGCTTCTCGGCGGAGATGACCTGGGCGACGGTGAAATCCTTGAGCCGCGCGCCCGCGTCTTCGATGGATTCAACCTCCAGCCCTATGGAGGTGAGCTTGTCGCCCACCATTTGTGCATCGGCATCGGTTTCCAGATGATCCTTCAGCCAGGAGAGCGTGATCTTCACCGCGACAGCCCTCCATCCAAAGTCGGGATGTCGAGCGGCGCGAAGCCAAAATGCCTCAGCCAGCGGATGTCGGATTCGAAGAACGGGCGGATGTCCGGGATGCCGTATTTCAGCATGGCAAGCCGATCGATCCCGCCGCCGAAGGCATAGCCCTGGTATTTCTCCGGATCGATGCCGCACATGGACAGCACTTTCGGATGCACCATGCCGGACCCAGCCAGCTCCAGCCAATCGTTGCCGTGACCGAAAGTGATCTTGCCCGGAACGGAGCGGTCGCAGCGCAGATCCCATTCCACGCTCGGTTCGGTGAAGGGAAAGAACGACGGCCGCGCGCGCAGCTCCACCTTCTCCACTTCGAAGAAGGCCTTGCAGAACTCTTCCAGCACCCATTTCAGATGCCCGAGGTTGGTCATCTCGTCGATCACCAGCCCTTCGATCTGGTGGAACATGGGCGAGTGCGTGGCGTCGGAATCCACGCGGTACGCCCGGCCCGGCGAAATGATGCGGACCGGCGGCTGTTGGGACAGCATGGTGCGCACCTGCACCGGAGAAGTGTGCGTGCGTAGGACGTGGCGAGAACCGTCCTTCTGCGGCGACACATAAAACGTGTCGTGCATCTGCCGCGCTGGATGATCGGGCGGGATGTTCAGCTTGGTGAAGTTGTAGTCATCGAATTCCACATCAGGCCCTTCGGCCACAGAGAATCCGATGTCGGCGAAGATGGCTGTGATTTCATCCAGCACCTGAGACACCGGATGGATGGTACCCAGCGGCTCGGGTCGCACGGGCAACGTGACATCCACCCGTTCCGAAGCAAGCCGCGCGTTCAACGCCTGCTCCTGCAAGGCCGTCTTGCGCTCAGCAATCGCCTCGCTCACACGGTCGCGAAGCGTATTGAATTGCGGACCTTTCTCCTTGCGCTCCTCCGGCGACATGTTGCCAAGCGTCTTGAGCAGCTCGCTGATGCTGCCCTTCTTGCCAAGCGCGGATACACGCAACTGCTCCAGCGTGGCTTCGTCCGCCGCGGCCGCAACCGCGCTCACGAGACCCCGTTCGAGATCGTCAACTCCGGACATTCAAACTCCAGTCAGGCAGCAATGCTCACGCCGCCACGGGCTTCGCTTAGAGGAAAACCCGCGGTTTCGTCGAGGGCTCTCGCTCTGGCTGGCTCGTGGGCGTTGCTGTTGACCCCCGGCCACGTTCTTGCAAGAAGGCACGCCTTCCAGGCAAGCGAGGCGCCGGCATGCGCGGCAACTATTTGTTCACCAGCGAGAGCGTGTCCGAAGGCCACCCCGACAAGGTCTGCGACCGCATTTCCGACGAGGTCGTCGATCTCTTCTTCCGGGAAGGCCCCAAGAGCGGACTCTCGCCCTGGGATATCCGCGCCGCCTGCGAGACCTTGGCTACCACCAACCGGGTCGTCATTGCGGGCGAAACGCGCGGCCCGAAACACCTGAGCAAGGAAGCCATTGTCGACGTCGCCCGAAATGCCATCCGCGCCATCGGCTACGAGCAGGATGGTTTTCACTGGCGAACCGCCGAGGTGGAGGTTCTCCTGCATGCGCAGTCGCCGCATATCGCGCAAGGGGTCGATGCGCGGGGCAACAAGGATGAAGGCGCTGGCGACCAAGGCATCATGTTCGGTTATGCCTGCCGCGAAACGCCGGAGCTGATGCCGGCGCCGATCTTCTACAGTCACAAGATTCTGAAGCTGATGGCCGACGCGCGACACGCGGGCGCCGCACCGAAACTTGGACCCGATGCGAAATCCCAGGTGACCGTGCGCTATGAAAACGGCCAGCCCGTGGAAGCCACGCAGATCGTGGTCTCGACGCAACATCTCGATGAGGCGATGACGTCCGAGGATGTGCGCGCCGTCATCGAACCCTACGTCCATGAAGCGCTGCCGAAAGACTGGATCAACGGCCTCACCAGCTGGCATGTGAATCCGACCGGCGCCTTTGTCGTCGGCGGACCGGACGGCGATTGTGGGCTCACCGGCCGCAAGATCATCGTCGACACCTATGGCGGCGCGGCCCCGCATGGCGGGGGCGCGTTTTCTGGGAAGGATCCGACCAAGGTCGACCGCTCGGCGGCCTATGCCGCGCGTTACTTGGCGAAGAACGTGGTCGCGGCAGGGCTCGCCGGCCGTTGCACCATCCAGATTTCCTATGCCATCGGCGTGTCTGATCCGCTTTCGGTCTACGTCAATCTGCACGGTACGGGCGAAGTCGACGAAGCGAAACTGGAAGCCGTGCTGCCGGAGATGATGAGTCTCAAGCCGCGTGGCATTCGCGAGCATTTGAAGCTGAATCAGCCCATTTATGCGCGCACGGCCGCCTATGGCCACTTCGGTCGCGCACCAGAATCGGACGGCGGCTTCAGCTGGGAAAAGACCGATCTCGCGGACGCGCTCAAGCGCTGCTTCTGATGTGAGAGGCGGACACGCCGAACGCACGCGCCGCATGCTCTACGGCCGCCGCAAGGGGCCGAGACTTTCTGCGCATCAACAATCCCTGCTTGATTGCCTGCTGCCTGAATTCGAACTGAACCTCCGCCCGAATGCCGATCCGCGCAGCGATTTTTCCGAATCCGCCGAAGAGGTCTGGCTCGAAGTCGGTTTCGGCGGCGGCGAGCATCTGATCTGGCAAGCCCGACACAACCCAGATATCGGACTCATCGGCGCCGAGCCGTACGTCAACGGTGTGGTAAAACTGTTGTCGCATATCGAAGCATTGACCCCCACCCGCCCGCTTTCGGCTCGCGACCTCCACCTTTCAGGGAGAGATGAGGAGGATCGCGTTACGCTTTCCTCCCCCTGCAAGGGGGAGGACGGTCCGCGCAGCGGATCGGGTGGGGGTCATTGGTCGAATATACGCATCTATGCGGGCGATGCGCGGGACATTCTCGAGGCTTTGCCGGATGCCAGCCTGGGCCGCGTCTTCATCCTGTTCCCCGATCCTTGGCCAAAGATGCGGCATCACAAGCGGCGCTTCATCCAGACGGCCATATTGGACGAACTCGCGCGGGTCATGAAGCCAGGCGCCGAACTGCGCTTCGCCAGCGACAATGCCGGATATGTGGAATGGACGCTGGAGCGATTAATGGCGCATGAAGCTTTTGCGTGGACGGCCACGCGCGCTTCGGATTGGCAAACCCGCCCGGATGATTGGCCCCCCACGCGATACGAAGCGAAAGAGCTGCATGGTAAGCCAACCTTCTTAAGGTTCGTGCGGCGCTGACTTGCTTTTCCCGGCCCCCGCGCCTATATCGGGGCCATTCCCATGCAACGAAATGTCGTTGTGTGGCGGTTCGATAGAGCCGCCGCGGGGAGAAACCTTTGCTTGGAGTTTGGCGATCCTCACCGCCATGTCGCAGCTCGAGACTGTTATCGCCCCTGTCGTGGAAGCGACGGGATATCGGCTTGTGCGGCTGCGTCTGATTGGCGGTAAGACCAAAACCCTTCAGATCATGGCTGAACGGGCTGACGGGCAGATGGACGTGGAAGACTGCGCGCGTCTGAGCCGGGAATTATCCGAATTCCTCGACCGCGAAGACCCCATCGAAGGAGACTACGTGCTGGAAGTCTCTTCGCCTGGCATCGACCGTCCCCTGACGCGTCTCGTCGATTTCTCGCGCTGGTCCGGACACGAAGCCAGGCTGGAGTTGAATTCGCCCGATGCCAACGGCCGCAAGCGGTTCAAGGGTTTACTGCTCGGCCTGGACGGCAATGATGTCGTCATCGATGTCGATCGTCAGCGGCTCAAATTTCCGTTTCGCAGCATCGCGGAGGCCAAGCTTGTGCTGACCGATAGGTTGATCGCGGAAGATCTGAAAGCGCGCAAGAACCGTCCAGCGGCAGGCAGCGGAGAAACGAATTAGGAATTTCGGGTGGCCAACGGCCGCCAACATTTAGGGCTTGGAGAAAACATATGACCACTGGCGTTGCCGCAAACCGGCTCGAACTTCTGCAGATCGCGGATGCAGTCGCGCGCGACAAATCGATCGACAAGGCGGTCGTGATCGGCGCGATGGAAGAGGCGATGCAGCGTGCCGCCAAGGCGCGCTATGGCAGCGAAAACGAGATCCGCGTCGATATCGACCCAAAATCGGGCGAGACGCACGTTTCACGCTATCTGCACGTCGTGGAACTGGTCGAGAACGACAAGATCGAGATCAGCCTCGAGGATGCCCGCGCGCGCAATCCTGCGGCCCAGGTGGGGGACATCATCGCCGAAACCTTGCCGCCGGTGGATTTCAGCCGCATCGCGGCGCAGGCCGCGAAGCAGGTCATCGTGCAGAAGGTGCGCGACGCCGAGCGCGACCGCCAGTACGAGGAATACAAGGACCGCATCGGCGAAGTCATCCACGGCATCGTGAAGCGGGTGGAGTTCGGTTCCGTCGTGGTCGATCTCGGCCGCGCGGAAGGCGTGGTGCGCCGCGATGAAATGATCCCGCGCGAGAACTTCCGCACCGGTGACCGCATTCGCGCCTATATCTACGACGTGCGGCGGGAAGTCCGAGGGCCGCAGATCTTTTTGTCGCGCAGCCATCCCCAATTCATGGTGCGGCTGTTCGCGCAGGAAGTGCCGGAGATTTACGACGGTATCATCGAAATCCGCGCCGTGGCGCGCGATCCCGGTTCCCGCGCCAAGATCGCTGTGATCAGCAAGGATTCCAGCATCGATCCCGTAGGTGCTTGCGTCGGCATGCGCGGTGTGCGTGTGCAGGCCGTGGTTCAAGAGCTCCAGGGTGAGCGGATCGATATCATTCCGTGGAATCCCGATCCGGCGACCTTCATCGTCAATGCACTGGCGCCAGCGGAGGTCACCAAGGTTGTGCTCGACGAGGATACCCACCGGGTTGAGGTGGTGGTGCCCGATGAGCAGCTCTCGCTTGCCATCGGCCGGCGTGGACAGAACGTCCGGTTGGCTTCCCAGCTGACCGGCTGGCAAATCGATATTCTTACCGAAGCCGAAGAGTCGGAACGGCGGCAGAAGGAATTCGCCGAGCGGACGCAACTGTTCATGGATTCGCTGGACGTCGACGAGACGGTGGCACAGCTTTTGGCGTCGGAAGGTTTCGCCAGCATCGAGGACGTTGCCTATGTAGCCCTCAATGAACTTTCGGCTGTCGAGGGATTCGACGAGGAAACCGCGCAGGAGCTGCAAGCACGAGCTCAGGAATACATCGAATCCCAGAACCGGGAGATGGATGAAAAGCGGCGCCAGCTTGGCGTCGCGGATGACGTGCTGGAGGTTGAGGGAATTACGGCTGCCATGGCTGTGGCTCTCGGCGAGCACGAGATCAAGACATTGGAAGATCTGGCTGGTTGCGCCACCGACGATATTCTCGGCTATTACGAAACAAACAAGGACAAGGAACGTGTGCGCGTGGAGGGCGCGTTGGAAGGATTCGGTCTGACGTCCGAGGACGCGAATGCGATCGTCATGAACGCTCGCGTAAAGGCCGGTTGGATCGAAGCCCCGGCCGAAGGCGCGGAGGAAGCGGGCGAAGACATACAGTCGGAGGAAGCGGACGGTTGATGCTGATCGCCGAAGCATCCGCTGAACAGGAACCTTCCGTGCGCGAGCGCCGCTGTATCGTCACACGGGAAGTTCTTCCGGAGTCGCGTTTGATGCGCTTCGTGGTTGGACCGGAAAACGACATCGTTCCCGATCTGGCGGCGAAGTTGCCCGGCCGCGGGATTTGGGTCGGTGCGGACCGGGCCGTTCTGCAACGCGCGGTGGACAAGAATTTGTTCACCAAAGCCGCCAAGACAGCCGTGCGCGCCTCTGCCGAATTACCGCAGCGGGTCGAGGCGCTTCTCGTCAAGCGGATGCAGGAGCATCTTGGTTTGGCGCGGCGCGCCGGCATTATGGTGGCCGGCTTCGATACAGTCGTGCGGGCATTCTCTGAGCGGCGCAAACCCGCAATACTTGTGGAGGCCTCCGACGGCGCGGAAGACGGCCGTCGAAAAGTTCTCGCGGCCGCGCGCGCGCACTGCCTCGATTTGCAGGTCATTGACTGTCTGACCGCTGCTGAATTGAGCATGGCCCTGGGGCGGGAGAATGTGATACACGCAGCCCTCTTTCCGGGGCCGCTTGCGGATCGGTTGGCGCTCGATGCCGAAAGGCTTCGAGGCTTCCGGCCGCGCGATTCGATGAGAACGGGTCCGACTCCCGTTCCGGATGAAAGGTAAGTATGAGCGAGACCAACGACGCATCGCGTACGGCCCGCCCGGCGGGCAAGACGCTGTCGCTGAAAAAGACCGAAACATCCACGGTCAAGCAAAGCTTCAGCCACGGGCGCAGCAAGGCCGTGGTGGTGGAAAAGAAACGCGCCCGCGTCACACCCTCGCCCGCCCCAAAGCCTGCTTCAGAAAGACACCCCCCTCCGGAATTGGAAACCCGCGCGCCCGAGCCGGTTGCTCAAGCGCGGGATCCTCACCGCGCCGGCGTCGTGCTCCGGCAGCTTACGGATGAAGAAAAGGAGGCACGCTCCCGGGCCATTGCCGACGCACGCGTGCACGAAGAGGAAGCCCGCAAGAGAGCTGAGGAAGACGCCAAGCACCGCGCAGTCGAGGAGGTGCGTCTCGCCAAGGAGCGCGTCGCTGCAGAGAAGCGCAAGGCGGAGGAAGATGCCCGCAAGGCAGCGGATGAACAGGCGCGCCGGCATGCGGAAGAGGAGGCCAGCCGCCGTCTCGAGAAGAAGGAAGAACCGGCTGCAACACCGGTCGAGGGCCTGCGCCGCGCCCGGCCGCCGATAGAGGAAGAGGAAGAGGCGCCCAAAAAAGGCGCCAAGGCGCCGGTCAAAACGCCAGCGCGCAAGGGCGCCGACATCCGGCGGCGCGGCAAACTCACTGTAACGGCAGCCCTGTCCGACAAGGACGAGCGCATGCGCTCGGTCGCCTCGTTCCGGCGGCATTTGCAGCGTGTGAAAGGCGCGCCACAACCTCCAGCGGGCCCGGCGGGCCCCCGCGAAGTGACGATTCCCGAAACGCTCACCGTGGCGGAACTTGCCAACCGCATGGCGCGGCGCTCAGTCGACGTGATCAAGGTGCTGATGAAGAACGGCATCATGGCCACGGTGAACGATGTCATAGACGCCGATACGGCCGAGCTGGTCGCAACAGAATACGGTCACACTGTGAAGCGGGTGGCGGAATCGGACGTTCTCGAAGGTCTGAAAGGCGCCCAGGATGACGCCGGAAATCTGCTGCCTCGCCCGCCCATCGTTACGGTCATGGGGCACGTGGACCATGGCAAGACCTCGCTGCTCGACGCGCTGCGCGCGACGGATGTCGTTTCAGGCGAAGCCGGCGGCATCACGCAACACATCGGCGCCTACCAGGTGCAGATGCACAACGGCGCGCGGATCACGTTTCTGGATACGCCGGGTCACGCGGCGTTCACGGCGATGCGCGCGCGCGGCGCCAAGGTGACCGATATTGTCATTCTGGTGGTCGCAGCCGACGACGGCGTCATGCCGCAGACGGTCGAAGCGATCAGTCACGCGCGCGCGGCCGGCGTGCCGATCATCGTCGCCGTCAACAAGATCGACAAAGCTGACGCAAATCCAATGCGCGTCAAAACCGAATTGCTGCAGCAGGAGATCCAAGTCGAGGACCTAGGTGGCGAGACTTTATGTATCGAGGTCTCCGCGACGAAGGGAACGAATCTCGACAAGCTGGAAGAGGCGATCCTGCTGCAGGCGGAAGTTCTCGATCTCAAGGCAAACCCGGACCGCTCCGCCGAAGGCGCGGTGGTCGAGGCGAAGCTGGACAAAGGGCGCGGCCCGGTGGCGACCGTGCTTATTCAGCGGGGCACGCTGAAGGTCGGCGATATCGTCGTGGCGGGCTCGGAATGGGGACGCGTCCGTGTTCTCGTGAACGATCGCGGTGAAACCGTCCAGAACGCCGGGCCTGCCGCTCCGGTCGAGGTCTTGGGTCTTTCCGGCGTTCCCGAAGCGGGCGACGAATTCGTCGTGGTTGGCGACGAGGCGCGCGCCCGCGAAGTCACGGAATACCGCACGCGCAAACGGCGCGAAACGCGCCAGACAAATCTGGCGCGGCAATCGATGGACCAGCTGCTGAAGACGCAGAAGGACGGCGAGAAGCGGCTGCTCCCGCTGGTGATCAAGGCCGATGTTCAAGGTTCGTCGGAAGCGATTCAGGGGGCGCTTGCGAAACTTGGCACCGATGAGGTGGCCGTGCAGGTTCTGCAATCCGGCGTAGGCGGGATTACTGAGTCCGACGTGATTCTCGCGCATGCCTCCGGTGCAGCGATCATCGGCTTCAATGTGCGGGCCAACGCGCAGGCGCGCGAGCGCGCCAAGCGCGACGGCGTCGAGATCCGCTATTACAACATCATCTACAACGTGGTGGATGACGTGAAGGCCGCGCTCTCCGGCATGCTCACGCCGGAATTGCGGGAGAAATTCCTCGGCAATGCCGAAGTGCTGGAGGTTTTCGCCATCACCAAGATCGGCAAGGTTGCGGGCTGCCGCGTCACCGAAGGCGTGGTCCGCCGAGGCGCGCGCGTGCGCCTCATTCGAGATCAGGTGGTGATACACGAAGGCGAATTGTCCACGCTGAAGCGCTTCAAGGACGATGCGCGCGAGGTCGTCGCCGGCCAGGAGTGCGGCATGTCGTTCGCCAACTATCAGGATCTTCAGAAGGGCGATGTGATCGAAGCCTTCGAGGTGGAGACGATCAAGCGCGCCCTCTAGCGGCGTGATCGCGTCAAATGCTTCGACCTAACGTTCCTTTGGATTTGGCGCGCTACGTGCAAGCCGCCCAGACAGCGCTCCGGCAGGGCGACCTGCAGCGCGCCTGCGATGTCGCGCAGCAGGCGATCGCGATCGGGATTGAAGAACCACAGCTCCTGACGCTTTCGGCATATCGAAACCTGGAGCAGAACGACTATGAGAGCGCTTTGAGGCTCGCCGCGCGGGCTTGCGAACTTGCGCCGCGCAACATCGATGCCCTGAATGCAGCAGGCACCGCGCTCCACCAGCTTGGACGGTCCGACGAGGCCGTTCCATATCTGGAAAAGGCGCTGGCGCTCGCGCCTGACGATGTCGACCTGCTGGTGACAACTTCTGGCGTTTTCGAGCAACTGAGGCAAACGCAACGCGCATGTTCCTTGCTGGAGCGCGCTTTCGAACGCGATCCCCGCCGCGCCGATGCGGCGGCGCGCCTGGCATTCATCTCTGCGAATCGCGGCGAGATGGACAAGGCGCGAAAATTCGGTGCGATGGCTCTGTCGCTGGATCGCACGCAGGCTTTTGCGAGCTTTGCCATAGCCGCTGCCGACATTGACGAAGGAAAATACCAAGACGCTCACGACCGGCTGAGGGCGGTCATGGCAATTCCAAAGATCGGCAGAATTATTGAAGCAATAGGGGAGCGAATGCTGGGTGACGCGCTCGATGGCCTGGGACGATATTCTGAAGCCTTTGCGGCGTATTCGAAGGGCGGAGAAGAACTGCGGGTGCTGTACGCGCCACCAGCCGGTACCGAGGTCGAAACGGCGCTTGACCGCTCCCGGCGCATCGCCGCCTACGTTTCCGGTGCGCCCGCCGAAAGCTGGATGTCCAAAAAGGGCAACTCGTCAGTCCGCTCGCACGTCTTTCTGCTGGGCTTCCCGCGGTCGGGCACGACACTCCTTACGCATGTGCTGAATGCGCACCCGGATGTCACCGCGCTGGATGAACCGCAAACACTGACTGAGTCGGGCGAACTGGTGGCGAGCGATGCCGGCCTGGAAAAGCTGGCAGCACTCGCGGACCCGGAACTCGCACCTTATCGTGAGGCTTATTGGCGCCGCGCGGCGGCGGCGGGTTTCGCCGGTGACACAGGCGTACTCGTCGAAAAGATGCCGCTCTATTCCGAAATTCTTTGTCTGATTGCAAAGCTGTTCCCTGATGCGAAAATTCTGGTCGCGTTGCGCGATCCGCGCGATGTCGTGCTTTCCTGTTTTCGCCGGCGGTTCGCTTTCACGCGCCAGATGTATGAGCTTCTGACACTTGAGGGCGCCACCAATTATTATGATGCGACCATGCGGTTGCTCGAACTCTACCGGACAAAGATCGCCCTACCTTTCCGCGAAATCCGGCATGAGGATCTTGTCCTGGATTTCGAAGGGCAGACTCGCGCGCTGTGCGGGTTCATGGGCGTCGATCCGAATGTCGCGCTGACCGGTTATGCCGAGCGCGTCCGGCACAGCGATATGGCGACCCCTAACGCGGCTCAGATTTCGCGCGGTATCAGGCGGGAGAGCATGGCGCAGTGGCGGCCCTACGCCGAACAGATGAAACCGGTCATGCCGCTGCTTGAGCCGTGGATCGCCAGGTTCGGGTACGAAGGAACGGCAGATGCCACGTCGTCCTGACCGGAGTGGGGCTGGTCCCTCGCAACGGCAGCTGCGTGTCGGCGAGCTGCTGCGCCATTCCCTTTCTGAGATCCTCACCAAGGGAGAGGTGCGCGATCCGGACCTCGATGGCGTCTCGGTGACGGTCACGCAGGTCAAGCCATCCGGCGACATGCGGCATGCGAGCGTGTTTGTCGAACCGCTTGGCGGCCGGAACGCAAAGGCCATTGTGGATGCGCTGAACCGTCACCGGAGTTTCATTCGCGGCATGATGGGCAAGACGATCACCCTCAAATTCACGCCCGAACTGCGCTTTCTCGAAGATACTTCCTTCGCGGAAGCGGAAAAGATCGAGACGCTTCTGAAATCGTCCCGCGTGCAGCGTGACCTGCAGGAACATTCGGACGACAACGATGAGCCGTAGGCGCAAAGGCTCTGCCGTGCATGGTTGGGTGATCGTGGACAAGCCGCAAGGTTTGACTTCGACCCAAGTGGTAACCGCGGTTCGCCGGGTATTCGATGCGCAGAAAGCCGGTCACGCGGGAACGCTCGATCCCATGGCGACCGGGGTGCTGGCGGTGGCGCTTGGCGAGGCCACGAAAACGGTTCCGTTCGCTATGGAAGCCGAGAAAACTTACCGGTTTACGGCGCGCTGGGGCGAGGCGCGTGACAGCGACGATGCGGAGGGCCGCCTGACCGCTGAATCCGGCATCCGGCCCCGCCGCGAGCAGATCGAAGCCCTGCTGCCCCGGTTTATCGGCGAGATTGCCCAGGTTCCCCCCGCTTACTCCGCCATCAAGGTGCACGGGGAGCGTGCCTATGATCTTGCTCGGGAAGGCGAGGCGGTGGCCCTCGAACCGCGAAGCGTCGCCATTCACGAAGCCCGCGTTACCGGCACCCCCGATGCAGACCACACGGACTTCGAAATGCGTTGTGGTAAAGGGGCTTACGTGCGCGCCTGGGTCCGCGACCTGGCCCGGGCGCTTGGAACCGTTGGTCATGTCTCCCGGCTCCGGCGCACGGCCATTGGCGGCTTTTCAGAAAAAGACGCCGTGCCACTGGAAACCCTGCAGCGTTCTATGCATAGTCCCGCCGCTTTTGAGTACTTGAGGCCTATTTCGACCGCGCTGGACGGCATCCCGGCGCTGGCCGTTACAGGTCCAGATGCGGTCCGGCTGCGCAGCGGGAATCCGATATTGATGCGGGCAAATTTGTTCGCACGTCTTTCGGAAGAGGCTGACAACGACGATCTGCAAGGGCTCACGGTCTATCTCTCCACCGGCGATGGCGAGCCTGTTGCGCTCGCCGCCTTGCAGGCTGGAGAGCTGAGACCATTCCGTGTCTTCAACTTTGGAACTGGATGACCGAATGTCGATTACTGCCGAACGCAAACACGAATTGATTTCCGAATACGGCGCGAAGGAGGGCGACACAGGCTCCCCCGACGTTCAGGTCGCCGTGCTCTCGGAGCGCATCGCGAATCTGACCGAGCACTTCAAGACGCACATGAAGGACAATCACTCGCGCCGCGGGCTGATTAAGCTCGTGTCTCAGCGCCGCCGTTTGCTCGACTACATCAAGTCCACCGACGGAAAGCGATACGAATCGCTGATCTCCCGCCTGGGTCTGCGGCGCTGAAAGTCGGCGCCTTCCGTCTCTCGCAAAGCTTCGCGCTGGCCTGCGATGTCGCGAGCCGGCGCACAATCATTTCTTTGAGATGATCTCGAAGGAAGGCCCTTGGGCAATCCGGCCCAAGGAAAGGAAGGATCAGAACGATGTTCCATATTGCAAAAGAGGAAATTGATTGGGGCGGCCGCAAGCTCGTCCTCGAAACAGGCAAGGTCGCAAGACAAGCGGACGGTTCGGTGCTTGCCACTTATGGCGAGACTGTTGTGCTGGCGACCGTGGTCGGCGCGCATAGTCCGCGGCCCGGTATCGATTTCTTTCCTCTCACGGTGAATTACCAGGAGAAGTATTTCGCGGCCGGCAAGATTCCAGGCGGCTATTTCAAGCGCGAAGGCCGTCCCACCGAGCGCGAGACATTGGTCTCGCGCCTGATCGATCGCCCGATTCGTCCGCTGTTTGCCGAGGGCTATCGCAACGAGACGCAGGTTATCGTCACCGTTCTTAGTCACGATATGGAGAACGACCCCGATATCGTGGCCTTGGTTGCCACATCTGCCGCGCTGACGCTGTCCGGCATTCCGTTCATGGGGCCGATCGGCGCGGCGCGCGTGGGCTACATCAACGGCGAATACGTCCTGAACACGCCGGTGGACGAGATGCCCAATTCGCAACTCGATCTGGTGGTTGCCGGCACCGCCGATGCTGTGTTGATGGTGGAATCGGAAGCACAGGAACTGAGCGAGCAGGTGATGCTCGGAGCAGTCATGTTCGGTCATCGCGGCATGCAGCCCGTGATCGACGCCATC
>Ga0213876_10000875_pt1 | contig 20158 bp, 20 predicted proteins | sample BarmaccomBMRX_R9_FD_160113 | JGI IMG/M metagenome (GOLD analysis project Ga0213876, IMG submission 160113) | Root-associated microbial communities from Barbacenia macrantha in rupestrian grasslands, the National Park of Serra do Cipo, Brazil - RX_R9 | ecosystem: Host-associated > Plants > Roots... | reverse complement strand
CGCTCTCAACGATCGAGCCGAGCAGCTCACCGAGGCCTACAACACGGCCACGGGCGTGCTCTCGACCCTGCAGCGCAAGGAGCGGATCACCAACCGCCAGCTCTCGCACGACCGGGCGCAGCTGACGAAGGTGACGAAGGTCCTGTCCGCAGGCGCGGCGGCGGCGTACAAGAGCGGGGGGCTCGACCCCACGATCTCCCTCGTCACCTCGGGTACGGCGCAGACCTTCCTCGACCAGACCTCCAGCCTCACCGAGGTCGCCCGCTACGAGGCGACCGCGGTCTCGACCGCCAGCGCCGCCCAGCGCGACGTCGCGGCCGCCGAGAAGATCCATTCGGCGCAGGTGGCGCAGGAGCACAAGATCGTCTCCTCCCTTGCCAGCCAGAAGAGTCAGATCAACTCGCTGCTCAACCAGGCGCAGGCGGTGCTGAGCCACCTGAAGGCCGCGCAGCGTGCCCGCATCGCCGCTCAGCAGCAGGCAACGGTCCAGCACGCGGTGGCACAGCGCACGTCGTACCACCCGCCGGCTTACACCGGCGCGGCCGCGGGCCAGGCCGCGGTTGCGGTCAAGTTCGCGTACGCCCAGCTCGGCAAGCCCTACGTGTGGGGCGGCGCCGGCCCCAACAGCTTTGACTGCTCAGGTCTGACGATGCGGGCGTGGGGCGCAGCGGGTGTGAGCCTGCCGCACAGCGCGGCTGGCCAGCAGGGGATGCTCCACTCGGTATCACTGTCGGCGATGCAGCCTGGCGACCTGGTCTTCTACGGCAGCCCGGCCTACCACGTGGCCATCTATATCGGCGGCGGCCGCCAGATCGCCGCACCGCACACGGGCACCGTCGTACAGATCCAGTCGGTCAGCGGCGCGACGAGCGCTGGACGGCCGTAGCCGGGTTTCACGCTCGAACCGGCCGCCGATCGGCCGGTCCGCGGCGTCCTAACTCGCCCCAGGGCTTGTGACGGGCGTGGCGGACGGGGCACACTTCATCCGGTGGGACATCCTGGTCCCGTTCCGGGAGGTCCGCGCGTGCGCCAGTTGGAAGTCGTCGCAGTAAGCGACGACGGCACGTACGTGCTGCTTGCCAGCGACGAGAACGCCGCGCGCGCCACCCATGCCCTCCGTATCGACAACCGGCTCCACGCCGCGATCCGGGGCGAGCTCGACGACTCCGACGAGCGCCGCGAGAGCGAGCTCTCGCCCCGGGACATTCAGGCGCGGCTACGTGCGGGTGAGACGACCGAGGCGGTCGCGAAGGCCGCGAAGGTCCCGGTGTCCCGAGTCATGCGGTACGCCGGTCCGGTCATCTCCGAGCGGGACCGGATCGTCGGTCAGGCGCAGGCCGCCGTGCTGCAACGCTCGCGGGGCCCGGAGCTCAGCACGCCGCTCGGCGAGGTCGTCGAGCGGCGGCTTGCCGCCACTGCGGGCCTGCGCCCAGAGACCGTCGTCTGGACTGCCCGCCGACGTGACGACGGTGCCTGGGTGGTCGAGCTCAGCTACACCGCTCGCGGTGGCTCGCGGACCGCGTCGTGGCTCTGGGAGCCCGGTGAGCGTGAGATCAGTTCGCTCAACAGCCTCGCGACCCGGCTGGGTGCTGAGGACGCGCCGAGTGGCCGGCGCCGTGCCGCTCGGCCGTCGGCGCCTCGTGCCGCAGCGCCGAAGCCAACGCCGCGACGCAAGGCAGCCGCCGCGCGCAAGACCGCGGTTCGCACGGCGGTGGCCCGCAAGGCAGCACCGAAGCCCGTCGCCAAGCGCGCTGCGGCGAAGCCGGTCACGAAATCCGCCACCAAGCGATCGGCTGGCACGCCGGCGGCGACCGCCAAGCGGACGACCGCGAAGCGCGTCCCGGCCAAGGCAGCACCGAAGCCACCGGCGAAGCGCACCGCCACCCGCGCCGCGAAATCAGCCGCGGCGCCGCGCCGAAAGCCACGTCCGGAGCCGAGGCTGATCGAGCCGCAGGTGAAGCGGGGGAAGGACGGCCGGGTCGAGATCCCCTCGTGGGACGACGTCCTGCTAGGCGTGCAGGCTCCGGCGGCCTCGCGGGGTCGCCGGCGGTCGTGAGCGATTCGCTCGCGCCGGTCGCCGGTGATGCCGGACCCCAAGTGCCGCAGAGCGGACGCAAGCGAGAGCTGCTGATCGTCCTCGGCTGCCTCGTGGCCATGCTGGCGGGGGGTTTCGGCGCCGCGGGCATCTTCCAGCCGAGCGCGTCGTCGAGCGACCGAGACCGAAGCTCGGCATCCGGTGATCGTGCGTTCGCTCAGCTCGAGCAAGCCGACGCGGCGCGTCTGAAGGCTGTGCAAGACCTGCTCAGGATCCGGTCGCAGGCGATCCTCCATCACGATCGCCGGGCCTTCGTCTCGACGCTGGACCCGAAATCCGCCGCGTTCCGCCTTAACCAGAAGCAGATGTTCGGCAGCCTCAAGCGGGTGCACTTCGCGAGCTGGTCCTACACCCTCGGCGGCACCGGTGCGCAGGCGCCGGCGGCCGCGCGGCGCCGCTACCGGGCACCGACGTGGATCCCAGTAGACCTCCACGTCCACTATCGCCTCACCGGCTTCGACAAGCAGCCGACGAACCTCCCGCAGTACCCGACGTTCGTCGAGCGGTCAGGCCACTGGTATCTCGCCTCGCTCACGGACCTGCGGCACGAGCACTCGGCGACCGACATCTGGGACTACGCGCCCGTTCACGTGATCCGGCGCCACGACGTACTCGTGTTGGGGCCGAAGGAGGAGCTCGCCACGATGGCGCTGGTCGCGGACCAGGCGCAAGCGGCGATTCCGCGGGTCAGTGCGGTGTGGGGAAGGGATTGGGCACGGCGAGTGGTGATCATCGTGCCGTCGACGCAACGGGAGATGGCCGAGATCACCGACGACCACCAGAATCTGAACCACATCGCCGCGCTCACCAGTTCCGAGTTCACGATCACCGGCGCGGGGCGGGCGCCGGTCGGAGACCGGGTGACGATCAACCCGACGAACTGGCCGACCTTCGGCACGCTTGGCGCTTCGATCGTCATCACTCACGAGCTCACACATGTCGCGACCCGCGCGCAGACCGGGACCCAGACGCCGAAATGGCTGTCCGAAGGTTTCGCGGACTACGTCGGCTTTCGGGAGGCCGGCGTGCCGACCAGCCTGGTCGCGGCGGAGCTGTCTGGCCGGATCCACTCTGGGCATCCAGTCCGCCAGCTGCCCTCTGATCGGGCCTTCCGAGGCGGCGCGACGTTGCTGCCAGAGGCCTACGAGTCGTCCTGGCTTGCGTGCCGCTACCTTGCCGAACATTACAGCCAAGGCAAGCTCGTCAGGTTCTACCGGGCGGTCGGTGCCTCGGACGCTGAGCGGCACCAGGCCATCACCACCGCGCTGCGCCGCGTCTTCGGCCTGCGCCCCCAGGAGTTCCTGTCCGCCTGGCGCGGTTATGTGACCGCGCAGCTCGGCTGATGCCGTCGCGGCTGCTGGTCGTCACGAACGACTTCCCACCCCGGCCGGGCGGGATCCAGTCATTCGTGCACGGCATCGTGTCGCGGTTGCCAGCCGACGACGTCGTGGTGATGACCTCGCGGTGGCGCGGCTGGGAAGAGTGGGACGGGACACAGCCGTTCGCGGTGGTGCGTCACGACACGTCGGTCCTCCTGCCCACCGCCGGCGTGCAGCGGCACGCCGTCAAGCTGTTGCGGGACAACGAATGTGACGCCGTGTGGTTCGGCGCGGCGGCGCCGCTCGGATTGCTCGCACCCGCGCTTCGTGACGCCGGTGCCGCCCGGATCGTGGCGACCACACATGGCCATGAGGTGGGGTGGGCGGCGTTACCGGCAGCCCGGATGCTGCTGAAGCGGATCGCATCCAAGGTCGACGTGATGACCTACCTCGGTGAGTACACGAGGAGTCGACTCGCGAGGGCGATCGCGCCGTACGACGGCAAGCTCCACCGCCTGGTCCCGGGCGTGGACAGCCGTGCGTTCACCCCGAACGCGGGGGGCGCGGCCAAGCGTGCGGAGCTCGGACTCGCCGACCGGCCGGTGATCGTCAGCGTCTCGCGACTCATGCCGCGCAAGGGCCAGGACCGCTTGATCGCGGCGCTGCCCGCCATCCGCGAGCGGGTACCCGACACGGCACTTGTTCTCGTCGGCGGTGGACCTTCGCGGGACCGGTTGCGCTCGCTCGCCGAGTCGAAGGGCGTCGCCGATCACGTCGTCTTCGCCGGCTCCGTCGAGCACGAGGCGCTTCCGGCGTGGTTCGGGGTGGGCGACGTCTTCGCGATGCCATGCCGGGAGCGGCTCGGCGGCCTCGACGTCGAAGGTCTGGGCATGGTGTTCCTCGAGGCGGCCGCATGTGGCCTGCCGGTTGTGGCCGGCACCTCCGGCGGCTCGGTCGACGCTGTCATCGACGGTGAGACCGGCCGGCTCGTGGGCGGCGAGGACGTCGGCGAGATCGTCGAGGCGATCAGCGGGCTGCTGCTCGACCCAGCGACAGCCAAGGCGATGGGCGCCCGCGGCCGCGAGTGGGTCCGTGAGAAGTGGTCGTGGGACTCGACCGTTCGCGACTTGCTGAGGTACTACTCCTTCGATCCGGAGTAGATGTCCGCCACCTGCTTGTCGTACTGCTCGAGCACGACGTTCCGCTTTACCTTGAGCGACGGCGTGAGCAAACCGTTCTCCACCGTCCAGTCGTCGCCGAGGATCCGGAACGCCTTGATCGCCTCAGCCTTCGACACCGCCTTGTTCGTCTCGGTGATGGCCGCCTCGATGTCGGCTTTCAGATCGGGGTCGTCCGTGAGGTCCGCGACGGTCGCCGAGTCCGCCTTGTTGTGGGACTTCTTCCAGTCGGGGAAGGCCTCCTCGTCGATGGTGACGAGTACGGCGATGAACGGCTTCTGGTCGCCGACCACCAGGCACTGGCTCACCAGCGGGTTGGCGCGGAGCCGGTCCTCGAGCACGGCGGGCGCGACGTTCTTGCCGCCTGCCGTGACAATGAGCTCCTTCTTGCGACCGGTGATCGTCAGGTAGCCGTCGTCGTCGAGCTTTCCGATGTCCCCGGTGTGGAACCAGCCGTCGTCGAGCGCCTCAGCAGTCGCCTTGTCATTGTTGTGGTAGCCGCCGAAGACGTTGCCGCCCTTGAGCAGGATCTCGCCGTCGTCGGCGATGCGGACGGTGCAGCCGGGGATGGGGCGGCCGACGGTGCCAACCCGCATCGCGTCCGGACGGTTCACGGTGGCTCCGGCCGTCGTCTCGGTCAGGCCGTAGCCCTCGTAGATCGGGACGCCGCAGCCGCGGAAGAAGTGGCCGAGTCGCGCGCCCAGCGGGGCACCGCCGGAGATCGCTCCGACCGCTTGGCCGCCGAGCGCTGCCCGCAACTTGGAGTACACCAGTGCGTCGAAGACTCGATGTGGCACCTCGAGCACGGCGCGCCGTAGCGGGTTGCCGTCGAGGGATTCGCTGTAGCCGATCGCGACCTTCTCCGCGAGATCGAAGATCGCTCCCTTGCCGTCGGCGTGCGCCCGTTGCTTCGCGGTGTTGTAGACCTTCTCGAACACGCGCGGGACCGACAGCACGAAGGTCGGCTTGAACGCCGCGAGGTCGGGCAGCAGGTTCTTGATGTCGGCCGTGTGGCCGAGCCGGACGCCGCTCTGCACGCAGCCGACCTGGATGATCCGCGCGAACACGTGGGCCAGCGGAAGAAACAGCAGTGTCGACTGGTCGTCGCCGAACATCTCGTCGAGGCCTTCGGTGGTCGAGATGGCATCGAACAGGAAGTTGCGATGGGTGAGCTCGCAGCCCTTCGGTCGGCCGGTCGTACCCGACGTGTAGATGATGGTGGCGAGACACTCCGGGTTGAGCGTGCGACGGCGCTGTTCGACGTCGTCGGCGCTGACCCCCTTGCCGGCCGCGACGAGCTCCTCGATCGCGCCGGCGTCGATGCCCCAGACGTTGCGCACGTCGGTGAGCGAGGATTTGACCTCGTCGTACGCCTTGTGATGACTGTCGCTTTCGAGAAACACCGCCACGGCGCCCGAGTCGCTGACGATCCACTCGACCTGCTCCGGGGACGAAGTCTCATAAATCGGGACAGGTACGGCGCCCGCTGTCCAGATCGCGTAGTCGAGCAAGGTCCACTCGTAGCGGGTGGCCGACATGATGCAGACCCGCTCGCCGGGCTCGATCCCCGAGGCGATCAGCCCGGCCGCGACCGCGGTGACCTCGTTGTTGAACTCCTTGGCGGTCACCGGCTGCCAGCCGCCGTCGACCTTGCGGGAGAACAGCACCTTGTCGGGCGTCTCCGCGGCGTGCCCGACGATCGGATCCGTCAGGTTCGCGTCGTCGGGGATGCGGAACTCCGCGGGCACTGAGTACTCGGACACGAACTCTCCTCGACCGTTACCGATCCGTTGCAGACCGTGGAACCGCAACGCTAGCCCCGAACAGCGCGATTCGACAGTGACCTTCGGCCAATCGGCGTACCGTTCAGTCCTCCGATGAATCTGCCGAGAAGTACCTCGTGAGCGATGTGCGTTGTCGCGCGTGCGGCGCCACCGTGCCCAGTGGGGCGCAGTGGTGCTCACTGTGCTTTGCCGATCTTCGAGCGCCGGAACCGGTCCGCGCTCCGGAACCCGTCCGCGAGGCCGTGACGGTTCCGGCGGCCGCTGTGACCGAGCCTCTTGCCCGGTTGTCCCAGCCGGCGCCGACGCAGGCGCCGCCAGCGTCCGCAGCATCCGCGCTGGACCCGCCTGCTGCCTTGGCTTCGGCGGCGGCGACTGCGCCGATGGGCTCGCCGAAGCAGGCGAGCTGGCCGTGTCCGCGCTGCGGGGCGCAGGTGCCGCTCGAGCTCGATGCGTGCACGGATTGCGGGGCATCCTTCCTCGCTGGCGCGACGGCTCGGACCAGCACCAAGCTCCCGGTGGTCGGCGACATCGGCCGCATGTCCCAGGGTCAGCGCCTGATGATGGGCGTCGGCGCCGCCGTCGTGATCATGATGGTGTTCTTCGTCGTCGTGGAGATCGCAAGCCACGTCTTCTGACCGTCGGCCGCGGTTTCGTAGGCTTCGTCCATGCGGGTGCACGTGGTCTCAGACGTCCACGGCCACAGCGACGCGCTCGCGACGGCTGGTGACGGCGCCGACGCGCTGATCTGTCTGGGCGACCTCATCCTGTTCCTCGACTACGACGACGCGGGTGGCGGCATCTTTGCCGAGCTGTTCGGTGCCGATGCCGCGACCAAGCTCATCGAGCTACGAACCGCCCGGCGGTTCGACGACGCGCGCGAGTTCTCCCGAGGGCTGTGGGAGAAGGTCGGCGATCGACAGACGGTGATCGAAGGCGCGGTACGCCGCCAGTACGCGGAGCTGTTCGGCGTCATGCCCACGCCCGCCTACGTCACCTACGGCAACGTCGACGTCCCGTTGCTGTGGCCGGACTACGCCCGGGACGGCGTCCAGGTTCTGGACGGGCAGACGACGGAGATCGGTGGCCGTCGCTTCGGCTTCATCGGCGGGGGGCTGCGGACGCCGATGCACACGCCGTATGAGATCTCCGACGACGACTATGCCGCGAAGGTCGCCGCGGTCGGCGCCGTCGACGTCCTGTGCTGCCACATCCCCCCGGACGTCCCAGAGCTGCTGTACGACGTGGGTGCACGCCGGATGGAGCGCGGGAGCGTCGCCGTACTCGACGCCATCCGAGACACGCAGCCGGACCTCGTCCTGTTCGGACACGTGCACAATCCGCTCGCGCAGCGGACCCGAATCGGGCGCACGGAGTGCGTCAACGTCGGCCACTTCCGTGGCCGCGGTACGCCGTACGTGTTGACGTGGTGAGCGCCCGCTCGCGCTAGGGTGCCGCAGAACGGGGTTCCGTCGAGGTGAGGTGTCCGTGGTCGAGAAGGCCAGCTCCAGCATCACGATCAACGCCGACAAGGCCGCCATCATGGCCGTGATCGCCGACTTCGAGGCCTACCCCGAGTGGTCGACCGCGATCAAACAGGTCACGGTCGACGAGGTCGGCGACGATGGTCGTGGCACGCAGGCGACCTTCACCCTCGACGCGGGGGTTCTCAAGGACACGTACACCCTGGCCTACACGTGGAGCGGTGACGATCAGGTCGAGTGGACCTTGGTCAAGGGGACGACGATGCGCTCCCAGGAGGGCAGCTACGAGCTCGCCGAATCGGGCGGGGTGACCGAGGTGACCTACCGCCTGGCGGTCGACCTCAAGGTGCCGATGCTCGGCATGTTCAAGCGCAAGGCTGAGAAGATGATCATGGACACTGCGCTGAAGGGTTTGAAGAAGCGGGTGGAGTCCGCGTAGCCCAGATTTCCCGCAGCGGAACCCCGTAGCCTGTCCCGATGCGAATCCTGCTGTTCACCGGCAAGGGTGGGGTCGGAAAGACGACGACCGCCGCGGCGACGGCTGCACTCGCAGCATCACGTGGCAGCAAGACGCTCGTGCTCTCCACCGATCCGGCGCACTCGCTCGCTGACGCCTTCGGCGTCGAGCTGGGCGCCGAGCCGACCGAGGTCGACACGGGCCTCTACGGGCAGCAGGTCGACACCCAGCGGGCCTTCGAGGCCAGCTGGCGCGAGGTGCAGCACTACATGCGAGACGTGCTCGAGCAGGGCGGCGTCGACCCGCTCGAGGCGGAGGAGCTGACCGTCCTGCCGGGCGCCGAAGAAGTGCTGGCGCTGCTCGAGCTCCGGCAGCAGGTCGCAGGTGGCCGCTGGGACACCGTGGTTGTCGACTGCGCGCCGACCGGCGAGACGTTGCGGCTCCTCGCGCTGCCCGAGGCGCTGCGCTGGTGGATGCACCGGATGTTCCCGGCAGAGCGGCGCGTGATGCGGACGCTTCGGCCGGTGCTCACACACCTCGCGGGGCTGCCGTTCCCGCCGGACTCGGTGTTCGGCGCCGTCGAGCGGCTGTCCAACGAGCTCGCAGAGGTGCGAGAGCTCCTCATCGACCCGGTCACGACCTCGGTGCGGCTGGTGCTGACCCCGGAGTCGGTCGTCGTCGCCGAGGCGCGCCGCACCCTGACCTCGCTCTCGCTCTACGGCTACCGGGTTGACGGCGTGGTCGCGAACCGCGTGTTCCCTGATGACGCCACTGACGACCCGTGGCGCGCGGGCTGGGTCGAGGCGCAGCGGGCGCAGCTCTCAGAGGTCGACGCGTCATTCCCCGGCCTGCCGGTGTGGCGGTCGGCGTACGCCGCTGCCGAGCCGGTAGGGCTGGCCGCACTGATCACGCTGGCGACGACGACGTACGGCGACGACGACCCGCTGGTGTGCGTCGAGACGCCGGATCCACTCGTGGTCGAGCGCATCTCTGCCGATGAGTTCGTCATGTCCCTGGCGCTGCCGCACGCCGACCGGAGGCACATCGATCTGGTGCGCAAGGGCGACGACCTCGTCCTCACCGTCGGCGGCCACCGCCGCGCGCTCGCGTTGCCCAGCGCGCTCCAGCGGTGCGTGGTCGACGGTGCCGGGCTGCACGACGGGCGGCTGCGCGTCCGGTTCCGCACCGACCCCAACCTTTGGATGAAGTCGTGACGACGAGCTCCCCAGGGCCGCTGGCCGACGAAGCCGCTCGGCTCGTCGAGGCACTCGGCGAGTGGGCACGCGGCGCGGCCGGCGGCATGTCGATGCCGGCCGTCGGTGAGGGCGCGGAGTGCCAGGTGTGCCCGCTGTGCCAGCTGCTCGCGCTCGTTCGTCGGACTCAGCCTGAGACCTTCGGGCACCTTGCGGATGCCTCCGCGTCGATGATCGCCGCGCTGCGAACCGTGGTCGAGCGCCACGAGCACTCGGCCACCCGTCCGACCGGGGTTGAGCGGATCGATCTCGACGACAGAGATCCCTATCCGGCGGCCGACCCGATGGACTCGACCGCCGCGGACGTCGCGACGTGACACTGAGCATCGGCGTCGACATCGGTGGCACGAAGGTCGCGGCAGGAGTGGTCGACGAGGCCGGCGAGGTGCTTGCGACCGCTCGTCGACGCACGCCGAGCCAGGACCCCGGCCACATCGCTGACGTGGTCGTCGAGATCGTCGGCCAGCTCCGCGTCGACCACGATGTCGAAGCGGTGGGTGTTGGCGCCGCGGGTTTCGTCAACTCAGCACGAACCACCGTGCTGTTCGCCGCCAACCTCGCCTGGCGGGACGCGCCGATCCACGACGAACTGAGCGCTCGCCTCGAGCTGCCGGTCGTCATCGAGAACGACGCCAACGCCGCGGCCTGGGGCGAGTACCGGTTCGGAGCCGGCGCCCAGCAGACCGATCTGGTCGTCCTCACGATCGGTACGGGGATCGGTGCGGGCTTCGTGATCAACGACGCGTTGTATCGCGGCCACTTCGGCATCGCTGCGGAGCCGGGCCACATCCGCGTCGTACCAGGCGGTCGGCTCTGCGGCTGCGGGAACCGGGGCTGCCTGGAGCAGTACTGCAGTGGCACCGCGTTGGTGCGGGCGGCGCGCGAGGTCGCGCAGGAACGGCCCGGCGACGCCTCGCGGCTGCTGGACCTCGCGCACGGGGAGATCACGAACATCGACGGGCCGGTCGTCACGAAGGCCGCGCAGGAGGGTGACCCCGCGGCGGTCGACTGCTTCGACGAGATCGGGCGGTGGCTGGGGCAAGGGCTGGCCGACCTCGCCGCGATGTTCGACCCGGGCCGGTTCGTGATCGGTGGTGGCGTCGCCGAGGCGGGGGAGCTGCTCCTCGGCGCCGGCCGTGAGACGTATGCCGCGGTGTTGGCCGGACGTGGTCATCGCCCGCTCGCCGAGATCGTGCCCGCCGAGCTCGGCGAACGCGCCGGGCTGATCGGTGCCGCGGATCTCGCCCGACTCCGATAGGGGCTGCTCAGGATGGCCGCGACTCGGGTCGTCGTCGCCTTGGGTGGCAACGCGCTCAGCCCCAGCGGCGGTTCCGGGGATGTGCACGAGATGCGGGCGGCGCTTGCGGTGACGGCCGCGGCACTGGCGGATCTCGTCGAGGCCGGTGCCAGCCTCGTGATCACCCATGGCAACGGCCCCCAGGTGGGTCGCATCCTGCTGCAGCAGGAGTACGCCGCCGACCGGGTGCCGCCGATGCCGATGGATGTATGCGGTGCGCAGAGCCAGGGCCAGATCGGCTATCTGCTCGCGCAGACCCTCGACGCCGAGATGGTGCGCCGACACCTCGACACGCGGGCGCTCTGTCTGGTGACCCAGGTCGTGGTGAACGGACGGGACCCCGCGTTCCGGCGTCCCACGAAGCCGGTCGGCCCGTCGTATGACCGGCCGGCAGCGCAGCGGATCGCGCACGAGACCGGCTACGTGTTCCGGATCATGCCGGACAAGAGGTGGCGCCGCGTTGTCGCATCGCCCGCGCCGATCCGGATCGTCGAGGCCGAGCCATTGCGCCAGATCGTGGACGCCGGGCACGTGGTGGTTGCTGCCGGCGGTGGAGGGGTCCCGGTGGTCGCCGTCGGGGAGACGATGTACGGCGTCGAGGCCGTGATCGACAAGGATCTGACCGCCGCCCGGCTCGGACTCCTGGTCGGCGCCGACCAGCTCGTGATCCTCACCGAGGTCGCGCGCGTGCAGACCGGGTTCGGCACGCCGGAGGCGCAAGAGCTGAGCCGGTTGTCGGCGCGCCAGGCGAAGGCGCTGCTGCGCGCCGGGGAGTTCCCCGACGGGTCGATGAAGCCGAAGGTGCAGGCTTGCGTCGACTTCGTGACCGGCGGCGGGACCCGGGCCGTGATCGGCGCGCTCGCCGAGGCACATGATGTGGTGTTCGGAGATGCCGGAACGGTCGTGGAGGCCACGTGAGCAACGGTGCTCAGCAACTGCGGGTGATGACCTACAACGTGAGGTCGTTGCGCGACGACGTCGGTGCGATCGCCCGCGTCGTACGACGCAACGCGCCCGACGTGCTCCTGGTGCAGGAGGCGCCGCGATTCCTGCGGTGGCGTTCGAAGCGGGCCGCGTTGGCGCGTGAGTGCGGAATGGTCGTCGCGACGACGGACCGTCCCGGCGGCCTGTGCATCTTCACGTCGCTCGGGGTGGACCTGAAGTCGACGCGTTTCACGCTTCTGCCGAAGCGAAAGGGGCGGCATCAGCGGGCGATGACGGCCGCCATCGTGACGCACGACGGCGTGGCGTGGCGCGTGGTGTCGACACATCTGAGCACCGATCCGGGGGAACGGCAGTGGCACTTGCCGGCGATGCATTCCGCGCTGGCCCTCGATGGGGACATTCCGCTCGTACTCGGCGGCGACCTCAATGAGGAGCCGAACGGCGCGGTGTTCAGCGAGCTGACCGCCAGCTACCAGGACTGTTTTGCCGTGGCCGGCACGGGCGACGGCAACACGTCACCGGCCGCCGAGCCGCGCCGACGCATCGACGCGATCCTGGCCGATAAGTCGCTCACCGTCGTGTCGTGTGAGGCGGTAGGCGGCGAAGGTGTCGACGTGGCCAGCGACCACCGCCCGGTCCTCGCCGTGTTGTCGCGCTGAGACCGGTCGCTCCTGAGACAGCCCGCGCTGGCAAGGTCGCGGGTGAAGGTTCGCCGAGCCGCGCGAAGTGGGTCTAAACCGGAGCGCGGAACGCCCCGTTCGCGCGGCTGGCGCGGCTCGCGCGGCTCGTCGCGCGGCTCGTCGCGGCTCGGCGCGGCTCGCGCGGCTGCCTACTTGCGGACGTAGGCGGGGACCAGCTCGAGCGCAAGCTGCTCGAGGAACAGGCCGATGTCGGTCACGATCCCGACGGCCTGCGCGCTGCCACGGTCCGCGAGCTTGGTGACGGTCGCCGGGTTGATGTCGACGGCGATCAGTGGCACTGAGGCCGGCAGGATGTTGCCGGTCGCGATCGAGTGCAGCATCGTCGCCACCATGATCGCGAACCCGACGCCGGGCAGCTGCGCCCGCATCGCGCGCTGACCTTCGATCACGTCGGTGTACACGTCGGGAAGCGGGCCGTCGTCACGAACCGACCCGACGAGCACGAACGGCTTGCCGGCGGTGACCATCGCGTGCATCACGCCGCCATTCAGCACGCCGCCGTCGACCGCCTCTTTGATGGATCCTGCGGCCCGGATCGCGTTGATCGCACGGATGTGGTGCTCGTGGCCATGGGCGACGCCCACTCCTGCCGAGAGGTCGATGCCGAGCGACGTACCGAAGATCGCCGACTCGATGTCGTGCGTCGCGAGTGCGTTGCCGCTGAACAAGACGTCCACCCAGCCGGCCTCGACCAGCGCGACCATCGGCGTGGCGGCACCGGTGTGGACCACGGCGGGCCCAGCCACCCACAGGATGCGGCCGCCGTCGTTCTTGACCTCGCGCATCCGGTTGGCGATCTGGCGGACCAGCAACGCCTGCGGCTTCTCACTCGAGACGGTGGAGCTCATGAACTCGAACTCGCCTTCGACCTTCTTGTGCTCCCTGGCGGGAAGGACCACGCGGACCCCGGCCGCCCCGCACACGATCGAGTCGCCCGCTTTCACGTCACTGACCGGCACGGTCCGCACCCGGCCCGAGCCGACCAGCAGGCCGCAGTCCATCTCGGGCTGCTCGACCGGGACCCACTGGCCGTCCAGCCGGACCACCGTCTCGAGATTCGTCGTCGAGTAGAAGTCCTCAGGGAACACACCGTCGGCCGGCGCCGGGCGCGTCGTGGCCTCGCCCGGGTCCACCTGGTTGACGCCGTGCACCTGAAGGCGCATGAGAATCCGGGACAGCTGGTCCGGGCTGTCGGCGCCGACGACGATGACCGCGTGCGACTCGTCCTCGTGCGCCTTGCCGAGATCGATCCGGTCGACCGTGTAGTCGCCTCCGTAGTCGAGAACGTCGTCGAGGATGCGAGCGAGGACGCCCGAATCCATCAGATGGCCCGTGATCTCTACTGCTTCAGTGACCTGCACGCGCCCGACGTTAGCCGAATCGTCCGGTTACACCACTGCCCCGTCGTCCCAGCCGGAGTCGATCGGTGGCCCGTCCTTCATGTGCCAGATCAGCGTTCCCACCCCCGCCACGATCGCGACGATCGCGAGCCAGAACAGCTGGCCGTTGTCGTATCCCGTGATCAGGACGACGACCCCGGCGATGATGGCGGCCAGCGCGATCCATGTCACACGGCGCAGCCGCGGCAGTGGCGGGGGAGGAGGTGGATCGAAATGGTCCTCCTCGGCCGGGTCCACTCCGGCGCCGCTGCCGATCGGGAGCTCGACGGGTATCGACGCCGTCGACCCGGGCGCGACATCCTCGCTCACCGGCCAGCTCGGCGCTGCCGAGGAGGGCGTCTGCAGTGAGGCAAGGACCTGCTGCCAGGCGTCGTCGAAGTCGATCGCGTCCGTCGGGTCGGCGGTGGGCAGCAGCTTGCGGGCCCGTTCGATGTGCTCGGCGTCGGCAAACAGCCGGTCGGTCAGCCCGGACGGCGGCGGCGACTCCAGATAGCCACCCCGTGGCGCTGTCGTCGGCGTGACGTAGGCCGCGATGCCCTCCTCCCGCAGCGCGTCGAGAAGCGAATCGGCGACGCGGGGGTCGAGGTCGCCTACGGCGAGGTACGTCGCGCAGCGCAGCCCGTTGTCGCGCGCGCCCGACCGTGGCCCTTGCCCGTACTCCACCGCGCTGGCCTAGCTGTGTGCTTTGATGAAGGTCAGCGTCTCCTCGATGATGACCGGGAGGTCGTTGTCGAGCGTTGCGACGTGGAAGCTGTCCTCCAGCCAGATCTGCTGCTTGTCAGCCGAGCTGACCGAGGCCATCACGCGCGCGGAGTTCGCCGGCTCGACCAGATGATCGTCACGGCTGGTCAACACGAGAATCGGCTGCGTCACCAGGTCGAGATGGGCGTTGGTGATCGCCCACAGCCGGGACAGCTGATACGCCGCGCGCACCGGCGTACGGTCGTAGGCCGGTTCGGTCACCCCGGCCTTTTTGATGTCGTTGCCGACCGGCGGCAGCGACGGCACGACGCGCCGAAGCATTGGCAGCAGCTTCGCGTCCTTGCGCGTGGTGAACAGCGACGGGTTGACCACGACGAGGCCCGCGACGTCGTTGCCCCGCTGTTCGGCGAGCCGCAGCGTGAGCGTGCCACCCATCGACAAGCCCGCGACGAACGTCTGCTCGCATTCCGCCCGTACCGCGTCGAAGGCGGCCTCGAGCTCGCCGTACCACTGCTCGTAGGTGGAAGCGTTGGCGTCCTGCCAGGTCGTGCCGTGGCCGGGCAGCCGCGGGACCTTGACCATGTGGCCGGCCTCGGCAAGCGCCTCCGCCCACGGCCGGACGCTGCCCGGCATCCCCGTGAAGCCGTGGCACACGACCACGCCGATCGGTCCACCTGCGGCGTCGAACGGCTCCGGGTCGGTGGGGTTCACGATCGGCACCCCTTGATGGTGCCATGACTCACTCGGTCCTCCCTCGCCCCACGGCCGTTGCCGGATCGGTAGGATCTCGGTCAGGCGAACTACGGGTTGCCGAGTGGTGACACGATTCGTAGGGTCGTGCTCACAAACTCGTAACAATCCTGCGGCATGATTCGAACGAGGGAGGTCCGGCGCGCATGTTCTATTGGTTCTTGAAGCACATCGCGCTCGGCCCCATCCTCAAGCTCCTGTTCCGACCCTGGGTGGAAGGCGCCGAGAACCTGCCGGCTGAGGGCGGCGCGATCCTCGCGAGCAACCACCTGTCGTTCTCGGACTCGTTCTTCCTGCCCATGGAGGTCGAGCGGCGCGTCACCTTCCTCGCGAAGGGTGACTACTTCACCGGGCGGGGGATCAAGGGCAAGCTCACCGCGGCATTCTTCAAGGGCATCAACCAGGTGCCGGTCGACCGTAGCGGCGGGCGCGCGAGCGAGGCGGCGCTCAATGCCGGGGTGCGGATTCTGAACAGCGGAGAGCTGCTCGGCATCTACCCCGAGGGCACGCGTTCCCCCGATGGGCGGCTGTATCGCGGCAAGACCGGCATCGCGCGGATGGCGCTCGAGGCAGGCGTGCCGGTGATCCCGGTCGCGATGATCAACACCTTCGAGATCCAGCCACCTGGCCAGGTCGTGCCGCGGATCATGCGCGTCGGCCTCAGGATCGGCAAACCGCTGGACTTCTCGCGCTACCAGGGCATGGAGAGTGACCGGTTCGTCCTGCGGTCGATCACCGACGAGATCATGTACGAGCTCATGCAGCTCTCCGGCCAGGAGTACGTGGACATGTACGCCACGAAGGCCAAAGAGGACATCGCCGACGCGCACACGGCCGCGCGTGAGGCGCTCGTGGCGGACACGCCGTACGCCGAGCGCAAGGCCAGCTGACCCGTCTCGCTGCGGCGCCGCCCGCGACTCGGTGCGGCCTGGCTACCCGAGTTCGCTCCGCGATGGTGGTCTACTGAGTCCCTCACGACACGGAATGGACGCTAACTAGACTATCTACAGTGGATTGGTTAAGATGTCCCACATGACTTCCCTTCACGTGCCGCTGAGTGCACGCCGTGTGACGCCGGTCTCCTCGAGTGCTTGGTTCGTTGTCGCTGTACCCGCCACTGTCCTGTCAGTCGTGGTGAGTGCAATCGTCTGGTCGATGTCCGGCAACAGCTGGATCGGTCTGGGTGCCTTCGCGGTCTCCGCCGCCGCCGGGCTGACCGTCGCGTGGCGCACCGGCCACAATCACCTCGCGCCGTACGCCGGCGGCGCCGCTGTCACTCTCGTCGGGCTGTTCGTGGTCCCGTTGGTGATGGCCCACTACTACATCGCACAGTAGCTGCCGTTAGTCGCTGCGCGCCCGCCGTACGGCGTCCTGCCAGCGCGTGTATCCGGCGTCGTCGCGATCGCCGGGCTCGAACCTCTTGTCAAGCCGCCAGGTGTCGCGGAGCTCGTCGGTGCCTGACCATGTGCCGGTTGCGAGACCGGCGAGGAACGCGGCGCCGAGGGCGGTCGTCTCGGCGACCTGCGGGCGCCGTACGGGGACCTGGAGCTCGGTCGCCTGGAGCTCGCACAACAGATCGTTTGCCGCGGCGCCACCGTCGACCGACAGCTCCGGGACCTCGATCCCGGCATCCCGCGTCATGACGTCCACGACGTCACGCACTTCGAAGGCAATCGCTTCCAGCGTGGCACGGACGAGGTGCGCGCGCGTCGTGCCCCGCGTGATGCCCGTGATCAGTCCGCGAGCGGCCGGATCCCAGTGCGGCGCGCCCAGGCCGGTCAGCGCGGGGACGAAGACGACGCCGCCGCTGTCAGGCACCGTGCGTGCCACGGCTTCGGTCTCGCTGGCGCTGCTGATCACACCGAGGCCGTCGCGGAGCCACTGCACGGCCGCACCGGTGACGAACACCGCGCCCTCGAGCGCGTAGACGAGACCGTCGCCGAGGTCCCACGCAACCGTGGTGAGCAGGCCTGCGTCGGAGGCAACGGCGGTTCGGCCGGTGTTCACCAGCACGAATGAGCCGGTGCCATACGTGCACTTGCTCTCCCCGTCGCCGAAACACGCCTGGCCGAACAGTGCGGCCTGTTGGTCGCCCGCGATCCCGGCGATCGGGAGATCCAGCCCGAGGAATGCCGAGGGATCGGTCCGTCCGAAGTCGCCGCTGGAGGGGCGCACCTCCGGCAGCGCCTCGATCGGCACCTGCAGCAGGTCGCAGAGCTCGCTGCTCCACTCGCCGCGGTGGATGTCGTAGAGCAACGTGCGGCTGGCGTTGCTCGGGTCCGTGGCATGGACGCTGCCACCGGTGAGCCGTGCCACGAGATAGGAGTCGACGGTGCCGACGACCGTGTCGCCGTCGCGCACGCCCTGCCAGACATCGGCGTCGTTCTCGGCGAGCCAGGTCAGCTTGGTGCCGGTGAAGTACGGGTCCAGGCGCAGGCCGGTCCGCTGCGCCACGAGATCGTCATTGCCTGCGTCGCGGAGCCGGTCACAGATCTGCGACGTACGGCGGTCCTGCCACACGATCGCGCGACGCGGCGCGGCCAAGCTCCTCGCGTTCCACAGGACGGCGGTCTCCCGCTGGTTCGTGATCCCGATGGCCGTGGGGTGGTCGCCGGTGTGTGAGGCAAGGGCCGACCGCGACGCCGCGAGCGCCGCCTGCCAGATCTCCTCCGGCGCGTGTTCCACCCAGCCCGGTTGCGGAAAGTGTTGCGGGAACTCCTGGTAGCCGCGGGCCGCGATCCGGCCATCGTCGGTGACGACCAAGGAGGTGACACCGGTCGTGCCGGCGTCGATCGCGAGGATCGTCATGAGTGGGCGGCCGCCGCCTTCTCGCGCAGGATCTCCAGGACGACGGGGTCGATCTTCGGCTCTTGTGGCACGCGCTCCTCGAGGTTCTCGATCCCGGCCCAGTCGGCGAGGGCCGCCCCCAGGTCGTCGAGGTCGGCGCCACTCGGCCGATGGCCGAGAGCGGAGAGCAGGCCCGTCAGCTCGGTGGCGAGATCCGTGGTGATCTCGAGCATCGCTGATGGGTCGGGCTTGGTGAAGTACAGGTCATGCAGATCGACCAGGCGTGCGATCTCCTCGACCGGTCGCGGATGGTCATCGACCCGGAGGTCGACGTGGATGTCGCTGCCGCCGCCGTACCCACCGTCAGCCTGCGCGACGAGCAGCGCAGCGCTCTGCCGGCCACGGCGGTCACCGCCAGCCGCGTCGCCCGCACTCAGGGCGGCGAGCAGGCGGCGGGCCAGGGGAGCGCTGGCGTCGGTAGCGAGCCAGGCCTGTTCCATCGCCTGGACCACTCCTTCGCCAGCCAGGATGTTGCCCTGGATCGCGTAGCCGTCGCCCGTGACGCCGCCGGCCCAGTCGTGGCAGCGCGAGCCCGTGAAGCTCGCTGCGTTGCCGGCCCCGTCGACGATGCCGGCCTGGCGCTGCTCCCGCTCGTCGTCGGCGGCGGTCAGGGCGTCGAGCGTCGCTTGCGCCGACCTCCCGTCGCCGAGCATCGAAAGGCCGTCCGGGCGGTACGCGAGGTTGGCGTAGGACTGTGTTGCGATCGCACCGATTCCGGCGCGCGCTGCGGGCACTGCCGCACCGACAGCGAGGAACTTCGAGGCGACCGCCACGCCCCACGCCGTACCGTCCGTCGCGACGATCGAAAAGGTCATGTGGTCGGAGCGTAGTGACTCGATCGCCGAGGTCATAGGCTCCGCTGCATGCGGATCGGAGTCCTGACCGGCGGCGGGGACTGCCCTGGCCTCAACGCGGTGATCCGCGCTGCGGTGCGCAAGGGCGAGCAGACCTACGGGCACTCGTTCATCGGGTTCCGCGACGGGTGGAAGGGGCCACTCGAAGGTCTGACCATGCCGCTGGACGTCGCCGCCACTCGCGGCATCCTGCCGCGCGGCGGGACGATCCTCGGGTCGTCGCGGACCAACCCCATCGGCGTCGACGGTGGCATCGAGCAGATCCGATCCAACCTCTCGGAGCTCGGGGTGGATGCACTCATCGCGATCGGTGGCGAGGACACGCTCGGCGTCGCGACGCGGCTCTCGGCCGAGGGGCTGCCCGTGGTCGGCGTACCGAAGACCATCGACAACGACCTCGGCGCGACGGACTACACCTTCGGGTTCGACACAGCGGTTCAGATCGCCGTCGACGCGATCGACCGGCTGCACACGACCGCCGAGTCCCACCATCGGGTGCTGATCGTCGAGGTGATGGGACGGCACGCCGGGTGGATCGCGCTGCACTCCGGGCTCGCCGGCGGCGCGAACGTGATCTTGATCCCCGAGCGGCCGTTCGACATCGCGCAGGTCTGCGAGTACATCGAGCACCGGTTTGCGTCGCACTACTCGCCGATCGTCGTCGTTGCGGAGGGCGCGCTGCCGGCAGAGGGAACGATGGCGCTCCAGGATCAGGGCGTCGACGCGTTCGGCCATGTCCGGCTGGGCGGGATCGGCGCCGTGCTCGAACGCGAGATCGGCGACCGTACCGGCAAGGAGGCGCGGGCGACGGTGCTCGGGCACGTACAGCGCGGTGGTACGCCGACGGCGTACGACCGGGTGCTCGCGACCCGCTTCGGGCTGCATGCCATCGATGCAGTCCACGAGGGGGAGTCCGGCGTGATGGTGGCGCTCCGCGGCACCGACATCCTGCGCGTCCCCCTCGCGGACGCGACCCGCGAGCTGAAGACCGTCTCCCTGGAGCGGTACGAAGAGGTCGAAGTCTTCTTCGGCTGATGGGGGATTGACGACGTTCTAGAGCCTGTTGCTAAATACCGGCGCGGCTGGCGGGTTCCG
>Ga0213876_10000874_pt1 | contig 20166 bp, 18 predicted proteins | sample BarmaccomBMRX_R9_FD_160113 | JGI IMG/M metagenome (GOLD analysis project Ga0213876, IMG submission 160113) | Root-associated microbial communities from Barbacenia macrantha in rupestrian grasslands, the National Park of Serra do Cipo, Brazil - RX_R9 | ecosystem: Host-associated > Plants > Roots... | reverse complement strand
TCACGGTCGATCGCTGCCGCGCGCTCATTGCCGACGGCACGATCACGGCCGGCATGATTCCGAAGGTCGAGACCTGCATCTATGCCATCGAGCAAGGCGTCGAGGCCGTCGTCATTCTCGACGGCAAGCAGCCGCACGCGGTGCTGGTCGAGCTCTTCACCGATCACGGCGCCGGCACGATCATCAAGCGATGAGCGGGCGAGTTCTCCTCGCTACTCGCTAATCCCCCGTAAGTGCCTGATCTAGATCGGCGAGGAGATCCTGCGGATCCTCGAGGCCGACCGAGAGACGAAGCACGTCCGGCGGGCATGGCGTCCCCTCCCCTTCGACGGAGGCGCGGTGCTCGATCAAGCTCTCGACCCCGCCGAGCGAGGTCGCGCGCTTCCACACCTTGACCCGCGCGGCCGTTGCGATGGCGTGAGCTTCCCCGCCGCGCGCGGCGATCGAGAGCATCCCCGAGAAGCCGCCGCGCATCTGTCGGCGCGCCACCTCATGATTGGGATGCGACGGCAGGCCGGGGTAAAGAACCCGCACGACAGACGCGTGGGAACTCAGGTTTTCGGCGAGAAACATCGCCGTGCGGCATTGCGCCTCGACGCGCAAATGCAACGTGCGCAACCCGCGCACGAGGAGAAAAGCCTCGAAGGGGCCAAGCACGCCGCCATAGATCGTGCGGATCTGTTCGAGCCGCTCGAAAAGCGCATCCCGCCTGGCAAAGGCGAGCGCGCCCGCGATCACATCCGAATGCCCGTTGAGATATTTCGTCGCCGAATGCATCACGATATCGGCGCCCAGCGCGAGCGGATTCGTGAGCACCGGCGTCGCGACCGTCGAGTCGACGCCGAGCTTGGCGCCGACCGCATGCGCGATCTTCGCTGCCGCCGCGATGTCGGTCACGGTCCAAAGCGGATTTCCCGGCGTCTCGATCCAGACGAGCTTTGTCGGGCCCGATCTGACAGCCTTTTGCAAGAGATCGAGGTCGCTCGTGTCTACGCGCGCGAAAGAAAGGCCGCGGCGCTTGGCTTCATCGCGCAACCAGTTGCGTGAGCCCGTATAGGTAACTTCTGGCGCGACGATATGGTCGCCCGCTTCGAAGGCCTGAAATACGGCCGAGATGGCCGCCATCCCTGAGCCGAAAATGAGCGCGCCCGCGGCGCCTTCGAGCATGGCAAGCACGGCCTCCGCCTCCCGCACCGTCGCGTTATGCGGACGGCCATAGGAAAAGCCGGAGCGATACTGATTGTCGGGATCGCGCACATAAGTCGTCGCCAAGTGCAACGGCATGACGATCGCCTTGGTGATCGGATCGACGGACCCCATCGCCTGCACCGCAAGCGTGCGCGGCGACAAGGCGCGATCATTGGCGCCGGAGCGCGAAGCGTCCTCGTTCATGCGGCATCCTTCCCTGGCCGTTTTCGGAGGTTTCGCGGACCCCGCGCCTCAATGGCGGGCGTGTCACGACCTCCCTTCGCGTCCTTTTACCGCAGTCTTGCGTCGAGGTGGATGCCTGCATTCCCTCCGAGGCAAAGCACTTCCAGGGAAATCGCGCGGATCATCCGGGTGCGAGATCGACTGTGACCTTCTGCGCTTCCTCGGGCGGGGCGGCTAGTCTCGCCCGGAACGGAGCGGTCTCACCGGGTGGCAGCGCTTTGATGCCCGAGTTCGCGGTCCAGCTATAAACAGGTTTTCCGACCCTGTCCGACAGCACGACCCTGAGCCGCGGAACATCATGCTCCTCGCTCGTGACGTTGCGCAACAATCCCTCGACCGTGAGGAACCGCCCCTTGCCGGCCTCCTCGTAACGCGCAGTGACATGCTCGAAGGCGAGGCCGCGAAGATTGACCGGCAGGCCGATGCTTGCGTAAACCTCGGCCGTCCGCGGCAGGAGGCGCACGACCATGCCGGGTTTCGCCCAGGCACCGACGAAAAGAACAGCCAGGAGCCCGACGCCGATACCGGCGAGCCGAAGCTTGCGGCGCCGTGTCGCGCCGGCTTGGCGCGCGCCGGGCAATTTCGCATCCTTTGTGTTCAGTCTTGCGGGATAATGCTCCCAAGCGTCATAAGTGAGGCTCACCTTGAGCTCCTGGACGGTCAAAGTCGCGCCGGGTTCGTCTCCGCTTTGCGGTACGGGCAAGTCGCGCGTGTCGTCGAAGCCGAGGCAGCGCTATGGTGGTTTGCGGCAGGCCGCATGGTCGTCGAGCATGGTTAACAGCCGATGAATGACGCACGCGACAGCGCGCCGATGATCCGCTTCGAGCATGTGGGCATGCGTTACGGGGTCGGCCCCGAGATCCTGCGCGATCTCACCTTTGCGATCGCTCCCTGTTCGTTCCAGTTTCTCACCGGGCCTTCGGGCGCCGGCAAATCCACCTTGCTCAAGCTGATCATGTTGTCTTTGCGTCCGACGCGCGGCGTCATCGAGATGTACGGTTCTGACGTGGCACGCATGTCGGAAACGGAATTGACGATGGTGCGCCGAAAGACCGGCGTGGTGTTTCAGGAGTTCCGCCTCCTCGATCACCTCACGACCTTCGAGAATGTGGCGCTCCCGATGCGTGTCCAAGGCCGGGCCGAGGCAAGCTACCGCCCGGAAGTGGTCGAGCTTCTGCAATGGGTCGGGCTCGGCGACCGCATGCATGTGCTGCCGCCAGTGCTCTCGGGCGGCGAAAAGCAGCGCGCTGCCATCGCGCGCGCTTTGATCGCAAAACCCGAATTCCTGATCGCGGACGAGCCGACCGGAAACGTGGATCCGACCTTGGCGCGCCGGCTCTTGCGCCTTTTCGTCGAGCTGCATCGTCTCGGGACGGCGATCATCATTGCCACGCACGACTACTCCTTGATGGAGCAGTTCGAGGCGCGTCGCATGGTGCTCGGCGACGGCCGCTTGCACATCCATGAAGCGGTCCTCGAGGAGCCGCAGCGATGAGAGGCGGCGCCCGGGGTACCGCTGCCTCCGAAGCCGAGGAAGCCTCGGGTAAGGCGCGAGTGACGGTCCCGCGCACAGCGGCGGGAGAGGCCACGCTCTTCCGTCGTCAAAGCTCGCTCGTCCCGCAACGCTCGATCGCGGGGCGCTCGCTCGTGATGGTCATCGCTATCATGACCTTCCTCGCATGCCTTGCCGCCGGCGCCGCCCATCTTGTCGCCGGCGCCGTCAATGATTGGACCTCTTCGATCCAGAGCGAGATGACCATCGAGGTTCGTCCGATGCCCGGCCGCGATATCGAGTCCGATGTCGCGGCCGCTGCCGAGGCAGCACGCAAGACGACGGGCATTTCCGGTGTGAAGGTCTACACGCGCGCCGAATCCGAGGCGCTGCTTCAGCCTTGGGTCGGCACGGGCCTCGACGTCACCGACCTGCCCATTCCGCGCATGATCACCCTGTCGCAGGAGCCGAAAGCAAGACCCGATACGGCCGACCTGAGCCGCAGGCTCGCGGCGATCGGTCCGGCGGCGTCCCTTGACGACCATCGCGCCTTCATCTCGCGCCTATCGACCATGGCGAATGCGCTGATCGTCGTCGCCGTCGGGATTGTCGCGCTCGTCCTCGCGGCGAGCGCGCTTGCGGTCGGCTTTGCCACACGTTCGGCGGTCGCGCTCAACCATGAGGTGGTCGAGGTTCTGCATCTCGTGGGCGCCGACGATAATTTCGTGGCGCGTGAATTTCAGCGGCGCTTCTTTGCGCTCGGCATCGAGGGCGGGGCACTCGGCGCCGCGGCCGCGGCGATCTGCTACTTTATTGCGGGAATTCTTTCGACGAAATTCGCCTCGAGCGCCGCCGCGGACCAGATGGAGGCGGTATTCGGCTCCTTCCAATTCGGCGCGCTCGGCTACGCCATCATTGCCATGGTCGCCATGACCGTCGCGTATTCCACCTCCGTCGTATCGCGGATGACGGTGAAGAGGCGTCTGCGGACGATGGCATGAGGTCCCCCGCCATGCCGTCCACCAGCCTTTTCGAAGATGATCGGGTAGAGATGCTCCGAAGACTTAAAGCCGGCTCACGAGCTGCATGTTAGTACTTTGCTCGAACCGGCTAACTTGAACGAATCAAGCGTGTTACCGGATGCACGTAAGCCCTGTTACACTATTGGCGGCGCGGACGTTCAGGATTAACCTTCCGTGAAGGAATTCGCTTGAATTTTGCGTCTTGCGCCACGACGAACGACCATGAGAGGCGATGTCGTTGAATGAGCCGCGGATGAACGCGAGCGCACCGCCGGCCCCTCGGCTTTCGCCACTGCCGGCTGAGGCCGCATCGCTCTCATCGCGTATGCGATGGAGCCGCCATGCCGGCCAGGCGTTGGCGATCGCTTGCGTCATCGGCCTCGCTCTCTTCGGCGCGGGTTTTGTGCGCTTTGCCGATGCGCTGCCGCGTCCTCGCTCGTCTCCCGTGTCCGCTGATGCCGTGGTCGTGCTGACGGGCGGGGAAAGCCGCGTATCCAAGGCCTTGGATCTCATCGCATCCGGGCAAGGACGACGCCTGTTGATAAGTGGGGTGAACGATCACACCTCCGCGGCGGCAATCGCCGAAGTCACCGACCAGAATGAGGCGTTGTTTCGATGCTGTATCGACATCGATCGCCGAGCGCGCAATACCGCGGGCAACGCGTCGGAAATCGCGCGCTGGGTGAATGCGCACGGCTATCGTTCAGTCATCGTGGTGACCGGCGCCTATCATATGCCACGCGCGCTCAACGAATTGCGTAACAAGCTTCCCGGCGTTCGGCTTTATCCGGACCCGGTGTTGGTGCCCGGCCTCGACCTCGACAGCTGGTGGGCCGACGAGCGCACCATCCGGCTCATCATGTTCGAATACGCCAAATATCTCGTATCGGAAGTCCGGACGCGCCTCTCGCTCTCGACAGAAATCGCCAGTAGCCTGTGACGACATAGCCTTTCAAACAAGAGGCGAGCGCCATGACCATTCTGCGCAGCATCGAGGAGCTCGAGAGGATTTACGGCTTTCCCAAGGGTGGCGCCGTGTTCAAGGAAATCCCCTTCCTCAACGCGCATTACCGCGCCTTCATCGAGGCTTCGCCCTTCGTCGTACTCGCGTCCGCGGGGCCTGGGGGCCTCGACTGCTCACCCAAAGGTGACATGCCCGGATTCGTTTATGTCCTCGACGAGAAGACGCTCGCCATCCCCGACAGGCTCGGCAACAATCGGATCGACACGATGCGCAACCTCATCGTCGATCCGCGCATCGCGCTTCTGTTCCTCGTGCCCGGCCGCAGCGAGACCTTGCGCGTCAACGGCAAGGCGGCCATTTCTACCGAAGCCCAACTCCTCGCTTCCTTCGCGGTCGACGGCAAGCCGCCGCGCAGCGTCATCAGCGTCACCGTCGAAAGCGCGTATGTGCATTGCGCCAAGGCCTTCATGCGCTCAAAGCTCTGGGAAAGGGCGGCACAGGCCGAACCGCCCAACCTGCCGAGCATGGGCGAGATCATGGCGCTTCTCAGCGCCAATAGCGTCGATGCGGCGAGTTACGATCGCGAGGCTCCCGCCCGATTGAAGGCGACGCTTTATTGAGCCTCTTTCGGTCGTCGTCTCAGGGGGCACCGGTGCTCTCGTCCTGGCGGAAAGGACTGCCCTGTTCCGCGACCGAGCGATGCCGCCGTTTCGGCGCGCTTGCCCGTCGGGAGAGCCGGATTTAAGGATGAGTGCCCCTTCTCGACCGTCGGCTGGCGCCGACCCCGAATCGCGGTCGTGCTCACGAAGGCGACGCGGCTGATTTGGTTGGGCGACTGGCTGGCGCAAAGCGTCGATCCCGGAAATTCCGCACATGCTCACTTTCAGATCGGCGCTCTACAACCTCGCTTTCTACGTCAACCTCCTTGTCTGGCTCATCATCGCCATTCCCACGTTCTTCCTGCCGCGGCGCTTCTTCATGCGGATGGCGCGGCGCTGGGGTCACAGCTGCGTCTTTCTGCTGAAGCTGATTGCCGGAACGGACGTGCATTGGTCCGGCCTCGAAAAATTGCCGAAGGGCGGCTGCCTCGTTGCGGCCAAGCACCAATCGACCTGGGAGACTTTCGCGCTTTTCACTATCCTCGACGACCCGATGTTCGTGCTGAAAAGAGAGTTGATGCTCATTCCTCTGTTTGGCTGGTTTCTCGTCAAAGGCGCGATGCTTCCGGTCCGGCGCGGACAAACGGGACGCGACGCTCTCGTCTCGCTCGGCCAAAGCGCCAAGGAGGCCATCGCGGCGGGTCGTCAGCTCGTCATCTTCCCCGAGGGAACGCGGCGTCCGGCAGGCGCGCCTCCCGATTACAAATCCGGGGTCGCGCATCTTTACGCAGCGACTGGAGCGCTTTGCGTTCCCATTGCGCTCAACTCCGGGGTCTATTGGTCGCGGCGCGCACTGAAGCGGCGGCCTGGAACCATCAAAGTCGAGATCCTCGACCCGATCGCGCCGGGCATGCGTCCGAAAGCTTTCCTCGCCGAGCTGCGCACGCGGATCGAGGAGGCCTCGATGCGTCTTTTCGATGAAGGGCGGCGCGAGATCGCGCGGCAGGCATGAAGAAGAGGGCCTCCGCCACTGCCGTCGCAAAGCTTTCGCGCACGGAAATACCCCGCTTGCGGCGAGAGGCGAACGACGCCCCGGTCGCCAATCCGCGCGCCGGCGATCTCCTTGCCTGGTATGACCGCCACCGGCGCGTTTTGCCTTGGCGCGCCTTGCCTGGCGAGCACGCCGACCCTTATCGCGTATGGCTTTCGGAGATCATGTTGCAACAGACGACGGTCGCGACCGTCGTCCCTTATTACGAGCGCTTTCTCGCCCGCTTCCCGAACGTGCAATCACTCGCGGTCGCACCTCTCGCCGACGTGCTCGCCGCCTGGGCTGGGCTCGGCTATTACAGCCGCGCCCGCAACCTGCATGCCTGCGCGAAGATGATCGTCGAGGAGCATGGCGGACAATTGCCGCGCAGCGAGGCCGAGCTCGCCCGATTGCCGGGAATCGGACCCTATACGGCGGCCGCCATCGCGGCCATCGCCTTCGATGAGAAGGCGGTCCCGGTGGATGGCAACGTCGAGCGCGTGGTGGCGCGGCTCCATCGCGTCAAAGAGGCACTGCCTGCCGCCAAGCCGTTGCTGCGCAAGCTCGCTCAGGGCTTGGCGGAAGATGTTTCCGGGAACGCGCGCTTTGGTGACCTCGCGCAAGCCCTGATGGATCTCGGCGCGACCCTCTGTCGGCCAGGGCAACCTCTCTGCATGCTTTGCCCCTGGCGCAACGCTTGCCGTGCCTTCGCACGTGGCGATCCGGAAAGCTTTCCAAGGAAGAGCGCCAAGCGCGAAGGCAAGCTTCGGCGCGGCGCGGCCTTCGTGCTCGTTCGTCAAGACGGAGCCATCCTCGTGCGCAGTCGCGCGGAAACGGGCCTTCTCGGCGGCATGACAGAAGTTCCGGGCAGTGAATGGGCGGCGGATTTCGACGAGGAATTCGCGATGTCTCATGCGCCGAGCCTTGCAGGCGAGCCTCGTCTCGATTGGCGCCGCCTCGATGGCGAGGTGCGACACGTCTTCACCCATTTCCCGCTCGAACTCGCCGTCTTCGTCGCGAGTGCGAGCCACAAGGCACGCGCGCCGCGTGGTTGCCGGTTTCTGCCGTCCACCGAAATTGCGAGCGCCGCGCTTCCGACGTTGATGATGAAGGTGCTGGCCTTCGCCGGCGCGCTTGCGCATGTTCCGCGCTCGCGCGCTTCGTTGAGCTGAGCGCGCCGCCGGGGCGTCTGGCTCAGGCGGCCTCGGCGAGCTCGCGTCGCAGCCGGTCACGCAATGTGTCGATCGGGAGGAGGCGTCCCTTCTCCTCGTAATGCCAGAAGACCCAGCCATTGCAGGCGGGCAGCCCTTGCGCAAGCGCGCCGATCTTGTGGATGGATCCGATCGCGGGCCCAAGCGAAAGCGTGCCGTCGGCGCGCACGAGCGCGCTTCGCGCACCTCGTCCGTCCGTCACCGAGGCGCCGGGGGTCACGAAGCCGCGCTCGACGACGCTCAGGAATGGAATGCGCGGCTCCGCACGCTTGCCGGGCAGTGTCGAGATGGTGGCCGGCGGCAATGGGCTCACGGCCGCGATCCGCCGGCGCGCCAGCGCCGCGTAGGCTGCGTCGCGCTCGATACCGATGAAACGCCGGCCGAGTGCCCTGGCGGCAGCACCCGTCGTCCCCGAACCGAAAAACGGGTCGAGAATCACATTGCCGGGATTTGACGAGGCGAGAATGATGCGCCTCAACAAAGCTTCGGGTTTCTGCGTCGGATGGGCCTTGCGGCCGCGCTCATCCTTGAGGCGCTCCTCGCCCGAGCAAATCGGGAAAAACCAATCCGAACGCGCTTGCGTGTCCTCATTGCCCGCTTTCAGGGCTTCGTAATGGAAGGTGTAGGCCTTGGCCTGCGGGGCGCGCGATGCCCAGATCAGCGTCTCATGCGCGTTGGTGAAACGGCGCCCGCGAAAATTGGGCATCGGGTTCGCCTTGCGCCAGACGATGTCGTTGAGCACCCAGAAGCCGAGGTCCTGCAGCAGCGCTCCGACGCGGAAGATGTTGTGATACGAGCCGATCACCCAGAGCGTGGCGTTCGGTTTCATGACCCGCCTGACTTCGACGAGCCAAGCGCGGGTGAAGGCGTCATATTCGGAGAAGGATGTGAAGCGGTCCCAATCCTCGTCGACCGCATCGACGAGGCTTTGATCGGGCCGCGACAGGCTTCCTGCGAGCTGCAGATTGTAGGGGGGATCGGCGAAGACGAGATCGACGCTGCTCGCCGGGAGCTTCGCGAGCTCGGCTAGGCAATCGCCTTCCATGATATGATCGAGCTGTTGCTCGGAACACAAATCCAGCGCCGCCGACGCGCCCATCCCGGTACGCCATACCCTGTTCCGGGATGTGGGGTCGGCGCGCTTGGTACGCACTGCACACATGCCAAGCAACCGTTACGCGACCAACGCGGCGCACCTTGCCTGATCGGAGTAAAGGCGAAGTTGCGGCGCACCCGCGCGCCGCGTCCCAAATTGAGATGCTGAAGAAACCGCGCGGCTTTGCCGCGCGAAGGTCAGGCGCCGACGGCTAGGCGTACCGGCGCGAAGCTCATGCGATGCACCGGGGACGGCCCAAGGCGCGTGAGAGCATCAAGATGGACCTTCGTGCTGTAACCCTTGTGGGATGCGAAGCCGTATCCTGGATGGCTCGCCTCGAGGCGACGCATGAGCGCGTCCCGAAAGACCTTGGCGATGATCGAGGCTGCGGCGATCGAGAGCGAACGCGCATCGCCACCGACGATGGCTTGCGTCACGCAGCTGAGCGAAGGCGGGTCATCGCCGTCAACGAGGGCGACGCAAGGACGTCGCGGAAGACCGGAAATCGCGCGCCGCATGGCGAGCAAGCTCGCTTGTCTGATGTTGATCCGGTCGATTTCTGCTGCACTCACTGCGGCGATCCCCACTTCGGCGCAAGCGAGGATCTTGTCGAAAAGCTCGGTCCGCTGCTCCGGCGTGAGCGCCTTCGAGTCATCGATGCCCTTCGGCACGCGTCGGGTGTCGAAGATGACGGCGGCGGCCACGACGGGTCCAGCCAGCGGCCCCCTACCCACCTCATCAACGCCGGCAACGAGGCGATGCCCTTGCCGCAGCATCGAATTCTCGAAATGACGTGTCGGAGCCATCGATCTTCGCTTCAAGCCTGCTATTGGCTGATTCGCGGGGTTGGCGTATGAGAAAGGCCAGCGGGCTCATGGTCAAGACCTCGGCGGGCTTTCAAGCGATTTTGCGGGGAGATCCCATGCCGGATGTTGAGGCGAAGGCGCAGGTTGATCCGGCGACCACATCCGGCGCAGCGGGCAGCGTTGCGACGGAGCAGCAGATTCCCCCACGCTCTCTTGGAGACGAGGCGTCCGGGACGGCCCATCCACCGAGCGTGGCGCCGGCGCTGCGAAACCCGATTTTCAGTGAGCTCGTGCAAGGCGAAGAGGACCTGCCCGGCCTCGTCGGCTATGCGCTCTATAAGCTGAGCAAGCGCGACTGGCTTGCAGCGTTCGTCAAGATCCATGGGCGCGAGCCGACCGAGGACGAGATCGATTCCTTTATCCTAGGCGAGCGAACGCAGCGCCGGGTCGCGACCTATCGGCGGCTCGCGGAGGAGCTGATCAGCCGCAAGACCTCGAGTGCCGAGAAGCCCGCGCCTTCACTGCCGCCGGCGTCCGTCCCCGAGCCGTCACCACAGCGCATCACGCCCGTGAAAGGAAATTCGCTGCGTTCCTCTTTGGCGAGCGAGGATAGAAATTCAGCCGACGCAAGACCGGCAGCGGCGAAGGAAAAAACGCGCGGGTCGGGCGCGACAACCCTCATCTTTTGGCTCTTGGTGCTGGTGGTGCTCGCCGGGGTAGCTTGGATCTATTTCAATTATCCGAACCTCCTCCACATGCTGACCGGATGAAATCGGACCACCGCTTGACCTCCCGCGAACGCCTGCATCTTTTCGATACCACTCTGCGTGACGGCGCCCAGACGACGGGTGTCGACTTCTCGCTCGAGGACAAGCGGCAGGTCGCCTCGCTTCTCGACAAGCTCGGCGTCTCCTATGTCGAGGGCGGCTATCCGGGGGCCAATCCGCAGGACACGGAATTCTTCAGGGAGAGGCGAACGCAGACGGCGCGCTTTGCTGCCTTCGGCATGACGCGGCGTTCGGGCAGATCGGCCGCGAACGACCCGGGACTCGCTGCTCTCCTGGACAGTGCCGCCGACGCCGTCGTGCTCGTCGCAAAGGCTTCGGAGTATCAGGTGCGCGTGGCGCTCGAGACGACGCTCGAGGACAACCTCGCGGCGATCACCGACAGCGTCCGGCTGGTCGTCGCGCAGGGGCGCGAGGCGATCATCGATTGCGAGCATTATTTTGACGGTTACAAAGCGAACCCCGGCTATGCGCTTGCCTGCGCCAAGGCCGCGCATGAGGCGGGCGCCCGCTGGGTGGTTTTGTGCGACACGAATGGCGGTACCTTGCCCGAGGAGGTGCGCCGCATCGTCGCCGATACGGTGAAAGCCGTGCCGGGCGAGAAGCTCGGCATTCACGCCCATGACGATTGCGGCTGCGCGGTCGCGAACTCGCTCGCGGCGGTCGATGCCGGCGCGCGCCAAATTCAAGGCACGCTGAACGGCCTCGGCGAGCGTTGCGGCAACGCCAATCTCGTGACCTTGATAGGCGCCCTGAAGCTGAAGCCCGGCTTCGCCGAGCGTTTCGACATCGGCATCGGTGCGCAGGCGCTCGGCGAACTTACCCATGTGTCGCGAGCGCTCGATGAGATCCTGAACCGCGCGCCGAACCGTCACGCGCCTTTCGTCGGCGCTTCAGCCTTCGCCACCAAGGCCGGGATTCATGCTTCAGCCGTGCTGAAGGACCCGAGCACCTACGAACATGTGACGCCCGAGAGCGTCGGCAATCGCCGTCGCGTGCTGGTTTCGGATCAGGCGGGGAAATCGAACGTGCTCGCCGAGCTCGAGCGCATCGGCATAAGGCTCGCCAAGAACGACCCGCGTCTTTCTCGTCTGCTCGACGAGGTCAAGGACAAAGAGGCGCAGGGTTACGCATTCGAAGGCGCCGACGCGTCCTTCTTCCTGCTCGCCAAGCGCGTGCTCGGCGAAGCGCGCGAATTCTTCACGGTCGAGCGCTTTTCGGTGAGTGTCGAGCGACGTCACAACGCCATGGGGGAGCTCGTCACCTTCTCCGAGGCGATCGTGCGGGTGAAGGTCGCCGAGGAGACCGTCATCTCGGCGGCCGAAGGCAATGGCCCATTCAACGCGCTCGACCTCGCGCTTCGCAAGGACCTCGGCGTGTATCAGAGCTTCATCGAGGATCTCGAGCTTCTCGACTACAAAGTGCGCATTTTCCAGGGCGGTTCGGATGCCGTCACGCGAGTGCTCATCGAGTTCGGCGACAAGCATGGCGACCGCTGGACCACCGTTGGGGTTTCAGGAAATCTCGTCGATGCTTCCTTCCAGGCGCTTGTCGATGCGATCACCTACAAGCTCATGAAGGAGCACGGGCTGACTTGAGCGAGGCTCACTCGTCGAACATGTAGCGCAGACCCAGGCGGAACTGATGTTCGCCGAGCGATTTGAGCCTCGGCGCGATGCCGAGCATGTCGGTCGCAAAACGCGCATCGGAGATGTTGAGATAGCGATAGCCGAGATCGACCTTTACGCTCGGCGCGACATCGATCGCGGCACCCGCCATCAAGGCCCAGGCGAAGCGACCCGTGGTATGTGCCGGAAAGGCATTGAGGATCGGCTGGCCGGTCGTGGGATCGGTCAGTGGCAGGAAAACGCCCGAGCCCGCCTGCACGAATTCCTCATTGACGGTCTTCGACACCTCCGTGAAAGCGTAACCAGCCCCGGCGCCCACATAGGGCGTGATCGACGACCATGTGCCGAGATCGACATAGCCATTGGCGAGGAGCGCCCAGCCACCGAGCCCGGTCTTATCGGTGGCAAGGCAGCAATTCGGGACGATGTAGCTCGCCTGCATATTGCCGGCGAAGGTATAATCCCCGGTGAGATCGGCGCGGATCCAGTTATTGAATTTGTAGCCGACGCCGCCCCCCAGGACCGCCGAACCCACCACACTCAAATGATCGAACGGGGCACCGTTGTAAGTGCCGCTCGGCCCCTGGGGTCGCGAGTAGCCGATGTCGCCGCGGATATACCAACCGGTTCCAAGAAGGGTGCCATACTCGGCCTGGGGGACGGCGAGAGGTGCGGGCGCGAGCGTGTCCAGATCTGCCGCCGAGGCTCTCCCGGCAAAGGAGGCGCCCAAGAGAAGGAAGAAGACAAGCAAATTGCGAATCATCGAAACTTCTCCGGGAGTACACATCCCGGTCATCATTCTCCGTTAACCTTAACGAGCATTTAATAAGCAGCCCCTCATCCCGGGTTATCTTAAGAAATCCTGGCATTCGCGCTGTTCGTGCTCCGTGAATACTTATCCGTTCTCAACAGGGCTGCTGTTCTTTTCGTGAGATTCGCATTCGCTACCCGCATTTACACGATGGCGTCCTGATTTACGCCAAACCATGGACGACCAGAACCGACCCTCGCGACAAGCGCGAGGGCGGCCGGACGTCTCGTCTGACGTGTCAGCGCTTGGGGAGGGCCGGCGCTTGTGGCAGCTCGGGAACGTCCTCGATCGAGGGGCCGAGCGATGGGCCTACTTCGCCGAAGACCCAGCGCAGCCCCACGCGGATTTCGTTGGACGCAATATTCCTGATCTTGAAGCCGGTTGAACTCTGGCCGCAGGCGCAGGCGATCGAGCCCGACTGAATGCCGCCAAGGTCGAGATGGCGATAGCCCAGGTCGAGCTTGAGATTCGGCGAGATGTCATAGGAAAGCCCGGCCATGAACGCCCAAGCAAAATCGGTTTTTGTCCTTCCCCCGAGGGAATCGAAGGTGGCAGGCATCGATGCGCCGTTCGGGAAATTGCTCGCGTTGAGGCTCGTGCCGAGGGCGACGATGCCGGTGCCGGTGGCGCCGCCAAGGTCATGACGCGCAACGCCGATGCCCATTCCGAAATAGGGCGTGAGACCGTACCAGGTGCCGAGATCCGCATAGGCGTTCGCCATGACGAGCGTGGTTTGGAGCGAAGCTTGAAATTGGTTTTGCCCGAGGAACGCCAAAGGCACGCTGGAATTGGAGAGCGTCTCACGCAAGACACCCCGCACGCCGACCGAAGCCCGGTATTCCGCGGTCAGATCGGCGCGGATCCAAGGGTGGAGCTCATAACCGAACCCCGCGTCGACAAACGCAGGATTGCGGATGGATTTCGATGTGAAGCCCGAAGAGAGTAGCTGATCCGCCATTGTCAGCCCAGTCACGGGCTCACTCCAGCGGCTCGTGGAATAGGCGGCAGCACCGAAATCGCCGCGGACATACCAATTGCCGAGCGCCGCTTCAGGCGGAAGCGTGGGCGCCTCCGGCAAGGGCGGAAGCTCGGCCGCCTCGGCCGCGGCGCTGCCAAGCGCCAGAACGCCCGCCACCATCGCCTGCTTCACCCAACCCATTCCGACACGGCCCTTCCATCTTGCGTCGGCCGCGTCTCGAGACCGGCGAACTCTCGCCGGGACGATCTCAATGAATATTTAAGGAGCGATTAACCCTAACTTTTAACCTTGACGACCTCCACGCGGCACGAACTGCCCCGCTGCCGTTCATGGGCATTGCGCGCGATCGTGATGAAGCTTTCCTCTGTTCAGACAGAGATGTCGGCACCCCGGCGCTTCAAGCCGGGAGTTCCGCTTTTGGAAAGGAGCAACAAGGGCTCGCCGGCCGAATGGCCTCAAGCAGCTTGAGTGAGCGCGTCGACGATGTCGTTGACCACTCGCTCGACAAGCTCCCGATCGTCGCCCTCACCCATCACGCGGATCACGGGCTCGGTGCCGGAGGGTCGGATGACGAGGCGTCCCTGATTGCCGAGGCGGCCGCGCCCGCTCTCGATCGCCGTCACGACATTTTGGGCCGAGAGCGGTTCGCCCATCTTGTAGCGCACATTCTTCAGAATCTGCGGCAGCGGCTCGAAGCAATGACAAACCTCGCTCACCGCCCGCTCGGTGCGCTTGACGACGGCGAGAAGCTGCAAGGCGGCGACGAGCCCGTCACCGGTCGTCGTGTAATCCGACATGATGATATGGCCGGATTGCTCGCCGCCGAGATTATAGCCGTGCTGACGCATATGCTCGAGCACGTAACGATCGCCGACCGCAGTGCGCGCCAGCAAAAGGCCGATCCCGTTGAGATAGCGTTCTAGCCCCAGATTGGACATCACGGTTGCCACGACGCCGGGTTGCGACAAAAGCTTGTCGTCGCGCCAGCGCGTCGCAACCACGCCCATGAGCTGGTCGCCATCGACGAGGTGGCCGCGCTCGTCGACGATGATCACGCGATCGGCGTCCCCATCGAGCGCGATGCCGACATCGGCGCGCACCTCTCTGACCTTGGCGATGAGCGCCTGCGGCTCCGTCGAGCCGCATTCCTTGTTGATGTTGAAACCGTCCGGATCGACGCCGATCGAGATGACTTCGGCGCCGAGCTCCCAGAGCGCCTCCGGCGCCACCTTGTAGGCTGCGCCATGGGCGCAATCGACGACGACCCGCATACCGTCGAGACTCAAGCCACGCGGCAAGGTGCGCTTGGCAAATTCGATGTAGCGCGCATGCACGCTTTCGATACGTTTCGCCCGGCCGAGATCGCGCGCGCCCGAAAGGCGTGCTGAGAAATCCCGATCGAGAAGCGCGCCGATCTCCGCCTCGATGTCGTCGGAAAGCTTGTAGCCGTCCGGTCCGAAGAGCTTGATGCCGTTGTCCTCGAACCCGTTATGCGAGGCCGAGATCATGACGCCGAGGTCGCAGCGCATGGAACGCGTCAGCATGGCGACCGCGGGGGTCGGCATCGGGCCGAGCAGCAGCACATCGAGCCCGACCGAGGTGAAGCCCGCCACCATGGCGTTCTCGATCATGTAGCCGGAAAGCCGCGTATCCTTGCCGATCACGACGCGATGCCGATACTCGCCGCGCTGAAAGACGAGTCCCGCCGCCTGGCCAACCCTCAATGCAAGCTCCGGCGTGATGATCGTGTTCGCCTTGCCGCGAATACCATCGGTGCCGAAATATTTACGCCCCATCCTACACGCCTTGCTCAGAACCGCTCCGTGAGGGGCCTGGATTTACGCCCGTAAGCTTGCGGATTGCTTACGATTATAGGCGAAGAGCCCGCCAAAATCATTCACTTTTCGCGACGAGACGTTACGCCCGCGATCGTCGGCGAACTTCGCGCGAAATGGATTGGCGCTATTACACGTTTTCCCGCTGGCGCGGAAGCGGGCAATCCAGCCCTCGGATCAGATGGAGCCTCCTCTCTGCGTGCGCTATGCGGGCGCCGTCGCCTCGATCGCGAGCGGCGTCTTGCGCTGATAGATCGCAAGCGTCGCCAAGAGGCCGCAGATCGCCGCGACCGTCATCCAGATGCCGGGCGATGCCTTATCCTTTGTCGTCTCGATGAGCCAGGTCGATATGGCGAGCGAGGAGCCGCCGAGCGTCGTTGCCAGCGAATAGGCGAGCGAGAAACCGGCTGCCCGGACATGCGAGGGCACCACCTCCGTGAGCGCCACCACCATGGCGCCGTTGTAGCTGCCGTAAAGGAAGGAGAGCCAGAGCTCGACGGCGAGCATGTGCTCGAAACTCGGCGCGCCGACGAGCCAGCGCAGCGCCGGGTAGGCGGTGAGGATGGTGAGCACGGTGAAGCCGATGAGAATGGGCTTCCTGCCGATGCGGTCGGAAATTGCGCCCCAGATCGGCAGCCAGAAGAAATTCGAGATGCCCACGCAAATGGTGACCGTCAAGGCATCCGCCTCGGAGAGCTTGAGCACGCTCTTGCCGAAAGTCGGAGTGTAGGCAGTGATGAGATAGAAGGAGACCGTCGTCATCATGACGAGCATCGTGCCGGCGAGCACGACACGCCAATTCGCCGCGATCGAGGAAACCACCTCCGGCAAACTCGGATGCCGCTTGCGCGCAAGGAACTCTCCCGTTTCCTCCAGCGAGCGGCGGATGACGAAGATGAAGGGGATGATCAAGCAGCCGATGATGAAGGGAATGCGCCAGCCGAAGCTATTCATCTGCTCGGGCAGCAAGGACTTGCCGAGGATGAACCCGATGAGCGCCGCGACCACCGTCGCGATCTGCTGGCTCGCCGATTGCCAGCTCACATAGAAGCCCTTGCGGCCCGGCGTCGCGATTTCGGCGAGATAAATCGAGACGCCGCCAAGCTCGACACCCGCGGAAAAGCCTTGGATCAAGCGGCCAAGCACCACGAGGACCGGTGCCGTCACGCCGATTTGCCTGTAACCGGGCACGAAAGCGATCAGAAGCGTGCCGACCGCCATGATCGAAAGCGTCACGATCAGCCCCTTGCGCCTCCCAATCCGGTCGATATAGGCGCCGAGAAAGATCGCGCCGAGAGGACGCATCACGAAGCCCGCCGCGAATGTCATGAAGGTCGCCATGAGCGAGGCGAATTCGTTATCGGACGGAAAGAATGTCTTCGAGATATAGGTGGCGTAAAAGGCGAAGAGGAAGAAATCGAACATTTCGAGGAAATTGCCGCTGGTGACACGGAAGACCGTCACAGCCTTTGGCTTTGCCTCAGGCTTGGCCATGAGCGTTGTCATCTGCTTTCCTCTCTTCCCCCTCTCTTCACGTCAATTCAGGGACAACTCGGCGCGTTTTCTTTAGATGCGGTATCCGCCGCATCGCTGGTTAGCCACTGCCTCTCGGCCTGTCACGCGATGCCTGTCAAACAGGCGTGGCGAGAAACGCCATGCGAGCCTGGTTGTGGCCGAGATTGGGCCGATGCCTTCGCGCCGAAAAACCCGCTTCGGCAAGGAGAGCAAGCGCCTCGGCTTCATCATAACTTGCAAAGCCGAGCTCGGCGCGAAGCTTACGGTAGTCGGAAAGCGCGGTGCGGGCGAGCCCGCCGAGTGCGGCGAAGAGAAAGCCGCCTCGCCATCCGAAGCGCAAGAGCGCGGTCGCATCCGTGACCGGCGATGCGCCGCGTGCCGGCACATCCGAGAGAAGCAGCCGGCCTTGCGGCTTCAATACGTGCCGCCAGAGCCGCAACACCGAGGCAAGCTCCGGGCGCGTGAGATATTGCACCAGCGAATTCGCCACGACGAGATCGACCGACGCTTCGGACAGATCGGCGACCTCGACCGGGTTGATCACGACGATGTTTTTTGTAGGGGCGAAGCGTGCCCGCAGCCGTTCTCGCACGCTTGCCGCGGCATCGCAGAGGTAGAGACGCTCGCAGCGTGCCGCGATCTCGTCTGCGGACAAGGCTTCCCCGCAGCCCTGATCGAGGACGACCGGCCGCAAGCTCGTGGCGGCATCGTCGCTTCCCGGCCCGTCGTCGCGCGGCGGGCTTGCTGGAAGGTCGTTGATCGCGTCCAAGATGTCGCGTGCGATCAGCCGGTAATGCAACAGCGTGTGGCGCTCGTTCACATAGATCGGCGTCTCGCCTTCCCAGAACTCGCGCCAGCTTCTCGTGCGGGTCATCGCGACGCGCGCCTGACGGTCGAAAACGGTCCTGGCGAGGTCGCCGCCGCTAACCACGCCGCTTTTGCGACGCTCAGCGCCATAAGCGCGGGACCGCCCCTTTTTTGCCTTGCACCGGATCGTATTCGGGCAAGGGGACCGCGGCGATGCGCGAGAGCGCCGCGTCATGCACCGCAACGCTCGTCGCGTAAGGCTTGATCAGGTCTCGATCGCGCCCCTCCGGATAGGCGCCGACGACGAGAAGACCCGGGCTTGATTCGATGCGTTTGTGGCCGGTGCCGGCCGGGAGCACGATCACGTCACCGGCGGCAACCTTGAAATCGCGTCCTTTGCGGCCACCGAGCCGCAAGACCGCCTTTCCGATGGCGACGCCGAGCACCTCATGGGAGGTCGAGTGGTAGTGGTGAAAGGTGAAGATGCTCCAGCGCCAGCTGCCCCTCCAATCATTCTCGGCGAATTTCCGCTCGAATGCGCGCGCCGGGTCGTCGGGGTCGGGCTCGACGGCACCCCGATGAATGACTACCGGGAGGCGGCTGTTCGGGACGCGACCATCATCCTCGAAGAGCGCCGTCTCGATCCGGCCCTGGCGCTTGCCCGCCATTGGCCCCCTCACGCCGCGCGCTTCTTCTCGCGCTCCGCCTCCATCAGGGCGACGAAGCGGTCGAAGAGGTAGTGGCTGTCGCGCGGACCCGGCGAGGCTTCGGGATGGTGCTGCACCGAGAAGGCGGGCCTGTCGGTGAGCATCAAGCCGCAATTCGATCCGTCGAAGAGCGAGACATGCGTCGGCACAGCATTTTCCGGCAACGAGGCGGTATCGACGGCGAAACCGTGGTTCATCGAGACGATCTCGACTTTTCCGGTCGCCATCTCCTTCACGGGATGATTGGCGCCATGGTGACCTTGGCTCATCTTCGCCGTCCTTCCGCCGATCGCGAGAGCCATGATCTGGTGGCCGAGGCAAATGCCGAAGGTGGGCACGCGCTCATCGATGAGCCGCGTGATGACCGGCACCGCATACTCGCCGGTCGCCGCAGGATCGCCGGGGCCGTTCGCGAGGAAAACCCCGTCAGGCCGAAGTGCGAGAAGCTCCTCCGCCTTGACGGTCGGCGGCACGACCGTGACCTTGCAGCCGCGTGCTGCAAGGAGGCGCAAGATGTTGCGCTTCACTCCATAGTCGATGGCGACGACATGGAAGCGCGGCTCGCCTTGCCGGCCGTGCCCATCCGGCCATTCCCATTCCGTCTCTTCCCAGCCTTGACGCTGGAAGGTGGCGACGAGCGGGACGAGATCGAGCCCGGTCATTGAAGGCAGAGACTTGGCCCTTCCTGCTAGGGCGGCAACATCGAACACGCCGTCGGGATGATGGGCGATGACCGCGTTCGTCATGCCTCTCTCGCGGATGCGAGCCGTCAGCGCTCGCGTGTCGACCCCGCTGATGCCGACGATGCCGCGCGCCACGAGCCATTCGTCGAACCCGCGATGAGCCCGCCAATTCGAGGGCTCGGTGATCGCCTGGGCGACGACGATGCCGCGAACGCCGGAAGACGAGGCCATGTTGACGGTCTCGATGTCCTCATCATTCACCCCGACATTGCCGATATGGGGAAAGGTGAAGGTGACGATCTGGCCCGCATAGGATGGGTCGGTGAGGATCTCCTCGTAACCGGTCATGGCCGTGTTGAAGCACACTTCCCCCGAGGCCTCTCCCAGCGCCCCGATGCCGAAACCCTCGATCACCGTTCCATCCGCAAGAACCAGCAAGGCGGTGGGGCGCGGCTCGACCCAGGGACCTTGCAGGGGCGTCATCATGCGGGTCTGTGCCGCAAAGCCGTGTGTCGGGATTGAACCGGGCATGACCGTTTTCCAGGGAACGAGCCTTGCGGTGTGGTTAAGCTCGGTGGCCTTGGGCGTCAAATCGCCGAGTGATCGATTCCGACCGACAATGCCGATCCGTCGGTCGAATCGATGCGCAAGTCGCGGAGCTTTGGTTGATTAGCCCGGGAGGCTTGTCTACAAAAGGCGCAATGGGCGACGGTGTCGAGTATAGGCGAGCCCGGACCGAAGTTGCGCGATGCATCCGGGCCGGTT
>Ga0213876_10000873_pt1 | contig 20190 bp, 18 predicted proteins | sample BarmaccomBMRX_R9_FD_160113 | JGI IMG/M metagenome (GOLD analysis project Ga0213876, IMG submission 160113) | Root-associated microbial communities from Barbacenia macrantha in rupestrian grasslands, the National Park of Serra do Cipo, Brazil - RX_R9 | ecosystem: Host-associated > Plants > Roots... | reverse complement strand
CGTCGGGACGAGGTGGGTGCCCTGGTGGAGGAGCTGGAACACGGCATGCTGCGCGTCGGTGCCGACCCCGCCCCACGTGATCGGCGCGGTGGCGCGGCCGACGGGAGCACCTTCGAGGGTGACCGATTTCCCGTCCGATTCCATTTCGAGCTGCTGAAGATAAGCGGGCAGGAGCCGGAGCCGCTCGTCATAGGCGAAGACGGCTCTGGTCTCGGCCCCGCGGACGTTCGCGTAATAGCGGTCGACGAAGGCGGCGAGGATCGGCGCGTTCTTCCCGATCGGCGCGAGCCGGAAATGGCGGTCCATCGCGGCCGCCCCCTCGAGGAGCTGCTCGAAGGCCTCCCAACCCAGGGCGAGGGCGGCGGGGAAGCCGATGGCGGACCACAGCGAGTAGCGGCCGCCGACACTCTCCGCGAAGGGAAGGATGCGCGTCTCGTCGACTCCGAACTCGATCGCCTTGTCCGGCGCGGCGGTGACGGCGACGATGCGGCCATAGGGGTCCGCGACGCCGGCTTCGGCCAGCCATTCGAGCGCCGAGCGGGCGTTCAGCATGGTCTCCGTCGTGGTGAAGGTCTTGGACGCGATCACCAGCAACGTGGCGTGCGGGTCGAAATCCGCCACCGCCTCTTGGAGGGCGGCGGCATCGACGTTGGAGACGATCGCGGCCTCGTAGCGGCCGCCGCCGCGGCCGAGCGCGTCGACGAGGAAGTCGGGCCCGAGGGCGGAGCCGCCGATGCCGATGTGCAGGATATGGCGGATGGGGCCGAACGCGTCGGCCTCGATCGCGTCGATGAGCGCGCGCATGCGCGCGTGGAGGGCGGCGGCGCGGGCAACGCTCTCCGGCGCGCCCTGGCCGCGCTCCGCACTGTGCTCCGCGGCGCGCTGCTCGGTCGGATTGACGATGCGCCCGGCGAACAGCGCGTCGCGCGCGCCGGCCAGATCCTGCGCCTGGGCAAGAGCCGTGAACGTCGCGACGAGGCCGGCGTCGAGGTGGGTCTTCGAGAAGTCGAAGAGGATGCCGCCCTGTTCGACCGTCAGCGCGCCGACGCGGTCCGGTTCGGCCGTGAAGAGGGCGGGCAGGGCGGGGCGAGGCGCCGCCTCGAGCGCGGCCCAGGCGCGGTTCGTCTCGTCCATGCCGGCGCTATAGGAAGGGGCGCGGCGGAGGGGAATAGGATGCTTGATTTGCGCGGCCGCGTTCGCGCAAGGCGGCACGCATGGCGACGAGCGCGACACGGGGACGGAAGGCGGCGACGCGCGGCGGCGTCGCCCGCACGACGCGCTTCCTGCTCCTGCTGTTCGTCATCGCGGTGCTGCTGCGCACCTTCGTCTTCGCGCCGTTCATGATCCCGTCGGGGTCGATGCTGCCGCGGATGATGATCGGCGACTATCTGTTCGTCGCCAAATGGCCCTATGGCTGGTCGCGCTACGCCTTTCCCTTCGGCGTCGCCCGGTTCGGGGGACGGCTGTGGGGCGGCGAGCCCGCCCGGGGCGACATCGTCATCTTCCATCATCCCGCCAGCGGGCAGGATTATGTGAAGCGGCTGATCGGCCTGCCGGGAGATACGGTGCAGATGCGGGGCGGCGTGCTGGTGCTGAACGGACGTCCGGTGCCGAAAGTGCGGATCGCCGATTTCCTGATGCCCGAGACGCCGAACAGCCCCTGCCGCTACGTCGGCGACTATGCGCCCGAGGCTACGACCGACGGCGGCCGCACCTGGTGCCGCTACCCGCGTTATCGCGAAACTCTGCCGGGCGGCCGCTCTTACGAGGTGCTCGACCAGGTCCACGGCCTCGCCGACGACACGCCGCTCTATCGGGTGCCGGCGGGCAATTATTTCGTCATGGGCGACAATCGCGACGACAGCGCCGACAGTCGCTTCTCGCCGGCGGTCGGCGGCGTCGCCTTCCTTCCCGCGGACAATCTGATCGGCAGGCCGCTCGTCACCTTCTTCTCGACGGACGGCGCCTCCGCCTGGTTCAAGCCCTGGACCTGGTTCTCGGCGACGCGGTGGGACCGGATCGGGAGGGGCTATTGAGCGACGATCTGTCCGCATGGATCGAACAGGCTCTCGGCGCGCCGCCGCGCGAGCCGTCCCTCTATCAGCGCGCGCTTACCCATCCGAGTTACGGCGCCGACCATTATGAGCGGCTCGAATTCCTCGGCGACCGCGTGCTCGGCCTCGTCGTCGCGGACTGGCTCGTCGAACGCTTTCCCGACTCGGAGGGCAAGCTGTCCCAGCGCCTGAACGCGCTCGTCACCGGCGAGGTCTGCGCCGAGATCGGCCGGGAGATCGACGTGCCGTCGCACCTGCGCCTGGGCAAGCAGGCCCAGGACGACGGCGTGTTCCAAAGCGACAACGTGCTCGGGGACGTGGTCGAGGCGCTGATCGGCGCGCTGTACCGCGACCGGGGGCTGGACGCGGCGCGCGCTTTCATCCGCGCCCGTTGGGGCGACCGCGTCGAGCGTCTGACGGCGGCGCCCAAGCACCCGAAGGCCGAGCTCCAGGAATGGGCGGCGGCCAACAGCCGCAAGCCGCCGGACTATGCGGTGACCGACCGTAGCGGGCCGGACCATGCGCTCCGCTTCACGGTGACGGTCACCGTCCGCGGCCTGGGGGAGGCGAGCGGCACCGGCTCGAGCAAGCAGGACGCCGAGAAAGCGGCCGCCCAGGCGCTGCTGGAGAAGGTGAAGTGACCGAGCGATGCGGCCTCGTCGCCGTCGTCGGCGCGCCCAATGCCGGCAAGTCGACGCTCGTCAATGCGCTGGTCGGGCAGAAGGTGGCGATCGTCAGCCCGAAGGCGCAGACCACCCGCACCCGCATCATGGGCATCGCCATCGAGGGCGAGGCGCAGATCCTGCTCCTCGACACGCCTGGCATCTTCGAGCCGAAGCGCCGCCTCGACCGCGCGATGGTCGCCGCGGCCTGGGGCGGTGCTGCGGAGGCCGATCTGATCGCGCTGGTGGTCGACGCGGAGAGCGGCTCCTCTCGCCGGCTGGAGGCAATGCTCGAGACGCTGGAGAAGCGGCGGGAGCCGAAATTCCTCGTTCTCAACAAGGTCGACCTCGTGAAGAAGGAATCGCTCCTCGCGCTGGCCTCCCAGCTGGGGGAGCGGCTCGCCTTGGAGGATATCTTCTTCGTCTCCGCCACGAGCGGCGACGGCGTAGCGGAACTCAAGCAGGCGCTCGCGGCGCGCGTTCCGGAAGGACCTTGGCACTTCCCGGAGGACCAGGTCTCCGACGCGACCGACAGGATGCTTGCCGCCGAAGTGACGCGCGAGCAGCTCTATCTGCAGCTCCATGCGGAGCTCCCGTACGAGAGCGCGATCGACACCGAGAAGTTCGAGGAGCGGAAGGACGGATCGGTCGCGATCCACCAGCAGATCCTCGTCGGCCGCGACAGCCAGAAAGCGATCGTGCTGGGGAAGGGCGGCACCCGCATCCGCGCCATCGGCGAGGCGGCGCGCAAGGAACTGGCGCAACTCCTCGGCCGCAAGGTCCATCTCTTCCTCCACGTCAAGGTCAACCCGAAGTGGGAGGAAGACAGGGGGCTCTACCGGGAGATCGGGCTGGACTGGGTCGAGTGAGGCAGCCTGCTGGCAGTCCATGCGGAGAAAACCGTTCGGGCTGAGCTTGTCGAAGCCGTCCCTGCTTCGAACGCCGGAAGAAGGACGGTCCTTCGACAAGCTCAGGAGGAACGGTGTGGGAAGGAGAGCCAAGCCCTCCACCCTCATCCCTTCACGTTCAGCACCTGCCGGAGCCGGTGCCTGATGGCGACGAGATCGGTCTGCGCCTCCATCACCGCGCCGATGTCCTTGTAGGCGGCCGGGCTCTCGTCGAGCACGCCCTCGTCGACGCGGCACTCGATGCCGGCCACGGCGGCGCGGTGGTCGTCGAGGCTGATCAGCTTCTTCGCCTGGCCGCGCGACATGACGCGGCCCGCGCCGTGCGAGCAGCTGCAGAAGCTCTCGGCATTGCCCAGCCCCTCGACGATGAAGCTGCCGGTGCCCATCGAGCCGGGAATGATCCCGAGCTCGCCGACGCCGGCCCGTACCGCCCCCTTGCGGGTCACCCACACCTGCTCGCCGAAGTGATGCTCGCGCGTCGCATAATTGTGGTGGCAGTTGATCGCCTGCTTCTCGGTCCTGAACGCAGGCACGTGTCTGCGCAGCGCCTCGAGCACGCGGCCCATCATCAGCTCGCGGTTCGCCATCGCGTAATCCTGCGCGAAGGTCATCGCCTCAATATAGTCGTCGAACAGCTCCGACCCCTCCGCAAGGAAGGCGAGATCGCGGTCGGCGAGGTGGAAGTCGAGCGTCTGCTGCGCGATCGCCTCCTTCGCCGCTTCGATGAAGTAGCTGCCGATGCGGTTGCCGGTGCCGCGCGAGCCCGAGTGGAGCATCACCCAGACGCGCTGCTCCTCGTCGAGGCAGACCTCGATGAAGTGGTTGCCGCCGCCCATCGAGCCGAGCTGGTCGCTCGTCTTGCCGTCGAGCTTCGGGTGCTTCGCCAGGATCTTGCGCCAGCGCGCTTCGAACCGGTCGTACCACATCCGCGCGATCGCGTTGGGCGTGACCGCCCAGCCGCCCTTGACGTGGTTCGCGGTCTGGCTCGTCTCGAAGCCCTTCGGCACGGCGCGCTCGATCTCGGCCCTGACGGCGCCGAGGCCGTCGGGAAGCCGGTCGGCGGTGAGGGAGGTCCGCACCGCCATCATGCCGCAGCCGATGTCGACGCCCACCGCCGCGGGCACGATCGCCTGCTTCGTCGCGATCACCGAGCCGACGGTGGCGCCCTTGCCCCAGTGGACGTCGGGCATGCCGGCGACATGGCTGTGCACGAACGGCAGCGCCGCGACGTTGCGCAGCTGCTGCATCGCTCCCGCCTCGAACGGCTGGTGGCTGTCCCAGAGCTTGAGCGGAACGCCGCTCGTCCGGTGGCGCGAAAACTTGGTCATGGCCTTGATCCTGATCGTGGAAAGTTGGTCAGGGTGGCCGGACTCGAACCGGCGACCTCCCGCTTCCAAGGCGGGCACTCTACCCACTGAGCTACACCCTGAACGACGGGCGCAGCGAAGCGACCCGTCACCGTTCGGGGGTGACGCTCGGTCGTAGGCAGAGGATGGTCGCGTTCATAGCGGGCGGGCCGATAGTCGAGCTCGCGCCGGAAGGCAAGCCGTCATCGCCGCAGCATCTCCTCAACCCAGGCCGGCACGAGCGCGGAAGCCGGTCCGGTGCGCACCTCGTCGAACCAGACGCTGCCGAGGCTCGGCTCGAGGTTCATCTCGAGCGTGCGCGCGCCGACGTAGCGGGCGGTCTGGACGAAGCCGGCGGCGGGGTAGACGGCGCCGGACGTCCCGATCGAGACGAACAGGTCGCAGGCGCGGAGCGCGTCGTCGATGCGGTCCATCGCATACGGCATTTCGCCGAACCAGACGATGTCGGGGCGCAGCGTACCGGCCTCGCCGCAGGAGGGGCAGGGCGGTTCCGGGAGAAGTTCGGCCTCCCACGGGTGGCGCGCGTCGCAGGCGCGGCACCAGGCGGAATTCAGCTCGCCGTGCATGTGGAGCACGCGCCTTGCCCCGGCCCGCTCGTGGAGGTCGTCCACATTCTGGGTGACGATGAGCAGCGCGCCCGGCCATTCGGCGTCGAGGCGGGCCAGGGCGCGGTGGGCGGCGTTGGGTTCCACCTCGGCGAGGCGGGCGCGGCGGGCGTCGTAGAAGCGCTGCACCAGCTCCGGGTCCCGTGCGAAAGCCTGCGGCGTCGCCACATCCTCGACACGGTGCCCTTCCCACAGGCCGTCGGGGCCGCGGAAAGTGGCGAGGCCGCTCTCGGCCGAGATGCCGGCGCCGGTCAGGATGACGATCCGCTCCACCTTCCGCTCCTCAAATCGCGCGCCGCAGCGCGTCGGCGAGATCGCCCTTGTTGTCCACCGCGACGTCGCCGAACTGGAGCCACTGCGCCATCAGCCGAAGCTCGGCCGCCAGCGCGTGCGCGGTGTCGTCCGGCGCGCCCGCTTCGCGGTGTGCCGCCTGGACGAGGAGACGACGTCGCCGCCGGTCCGCCTTGAGGTCGACCCGCGCGGCGATGCGGTCGCGCAGCAGGAAGGGGAGGACGTAATAGCCGTGCACCCGCTTGTCCGCCGGCGTGTAGATCTCGATTCGGTAGCGGAAGCCGAACAGGCCCTCCGCGCGGCCGCGCTCCCAGATCAGCGGGTCGAACGGCGCGAGCAGGGCGCGGGCTTCGCAGCGCCGCGGGATGGCGGCGTCGCGGTGGAGGTAGGCCACCTCTCGCCAGCCCTCGACGCGCACCGGTCGCAGCACGTCGGCCTCGACGAGCTCGGCGATGCGCGGCGCGGCGTCGGCGGGGGAGAGGCGGAAATAGTCGCGAAGGTGCCGCGCGGTGGCGATTCCCAGGGCGCGGCCCGATCGGGCGAGGAGCTCCCTTTGCGCGTCGGCCGCGGCAGGGGTCGGAAAGTGGACGATGGTGCCGGGAAGGACGCGCTCGGGAAGGTCGTAGACGCGTTCGAAAGTGCCGCGGCGGGTCGCCGTGGTGATCTTGCCGGCCCAGAACAGCCATTCGAGGACGCGCTTGGCGCCGCTCCATTCCCACCATCCGGTACGGCCCTTTTCGAAGTCGGAGGCCGCGAGCGGACCTTCCGCGGTGATACGCGACAGGATGGCCTCCGCCTCGCCGCGGCGCTCACGGGCAAAGGCCTGGAGCGATTTCCAGCCTGCCTCTCCACGCTCGGCGCGGGCCATCCGCCAGCGCAGCAGGGGGTGGTACTCGAAGGGAAGCAGCGAGGCTTCGTGCGCCCAATATTCGAACAGGCGGCGCGGCTTGCCCCAGGCGGCGCGGTCGAGCAGCGCCGCCGGATAGTCGCCGAGCCGCGAGAAGGCGGGGAGGTAATGCGCCCGCGCGACGACGTTGACGCTGTCGATCTGGAACAGGTTGAGCCGCTCGGCGAGGGCGAGCAGCCGGCGCCCGCCGACCGGCCCGGCGGGGCGCGGCCGGGCAAGGCCTTGCGCCGCCAGCGCGATGCGGCGGGCCTCTCTCAGCGTCACGAGCGGCAGGGCGTCGGCCATGCCGCTCCCTTAGCCTATTCGGCCGCCGCCGCGATCCTGTCGCGCCAGAGGTGGGCGCGGTAAAGTTCGTAGCAGCGGGCGCCGCAGGCGAGGCGGATGAGCGCGCCCTCGGCGATCGCGCGGGCGCGGGCGGGATCCTCCGCGACCAGGGGCCGCAGCGCCTCGGCGTTCCAGGCGGCGCTGTGGCGCACGTCGAGGGTCGCGTGCAGGTCGAAATAGCGCCGTACCTTCGGCGGGAAGCCGAGCCGGCGCAGCGCCGCCGCGGTGCAGGCGGAGCGGCCGGGGGCGGTCAGCTCGATCGCCCCGAGCGCGCCGACGGCATGCCAGGCGTAGCGGCGGTTCGTCGCCATCGCCGTCATCGCATTGGCGAGGGCGAGGCTCTCGGGCAGGGTCGAGTCGATCGTCGGCCTGAGGCCGAGCGCCTCGACCAGCGCGTCGAGCATCGGGCCGTGCATGCCCTTCGGGTTGCCACGGCCCATTTCGTCCCAGTAATTGCGGGCGAGCTCGAGCTTCGCGCGCCGCGGCAGCTTCACCTGGGTCATCGCGACGAGGTCGTCGAAACCCGCTTCGCCGGCCGCTTCCTGCTCGAGGAACCACCGCACGTCCTCCAGGGACGCCGCGTCCGCGAGCCAGGGGAAGAGGGGGTCGCCCTGGCCGGGCCCGTCCTCCTTCAGCGCCTCATACCACAAGATGAAGCCGTCCGGATCGTCGGGCGCGGCGGCGGCGGCGGCGGCCGCTTCCTCGCGCAACCGCTCCAGGAAACCGGTTTCCGCGCGTCGCATCCAGGCGTCCCGCTCGATCTCGGCGCGCCAGTTGCCGGTGGGAAGCTGCGGAGCGAGGCGCGCGCGGTTCCACCGGGCGAGGCGGCGCTGGAGCTCGGCGTCGCCGGCGGGATGGGACGGCGTCGCCGCGTCCCATTGGAAAAGTGTCGCCATAAGTCCTTCGTGAAAATCGTTTCGGCCTCAATGGCAGGAGCGGCCGAAGGTTCCGCCGTTGCGCTCGCGCGGCGGCTCGACCATGAAGCGGGGCATGATCTCGATCAGCGTCTTCGGTGCCGGCGGCCGCATGGGCCGCGCCCTCGCCGCCGCGGCGGAAGCGCGCGACGACGTGCGGCTCGCGCCTGCGGACGTAGCGGACGTGTTCGTCGACTTTTCCGTGCCGGAGGCGCTGGAGGCGCACCTGGACGCGGCAACGGCCGCCGGCAAGCCGATCCTGGTAGGCACGACCGGCCTCAGCGCCGCGCAGCAGGCGCTGATCGACCGCGCCGCGCGGACCGTGGCGGCCATGCATGCGCCGAACACGTCGCTCGGCGTCAACCTGCTGCGCCATCTCGTCGCCGAGGCGGCGGCGATGCTGGGCGCCGACTGGGACATCGAGATCGTCGAGATGCACCATCGCCTGAAGCGCGACGCGCCGTCCGGGACGGCCCTCCTGCTCGGCGAGGCGGCGGCCGAGGGACGCGGCGTCCCTCTCCAGCATGCGACCCGCCTCGACCGCGCCGCCGGCGGGGCGCGCGAGGAGGGGACGATCGGTTTCGCGGTCCTGCGCGGCGGCACCGTCGCCGGCGAGCACCAGGTGATCTTCGCCGGCGAGGGCGAGCGGCTCGAGCTCGGTCACCGCGCCGAGAGCCGCGCCATCTTTGCGAACGGCGCGCTGCGCGCGGCCCGCTGGCTCGCCGGCAAGCCCGCCGGCCGCTACACGATGGCGGACGTGCTGGGCCTCTGATGGCGCAGGAGGAGGCGCCCCGGCTGCTTCGCCGTCTCGGGCTGTTCGACGCGACGATGCTGGTGATGGGCGGCATCATCGGCACCGGCATCTTCGTCAATCCCGCCAGCGTGGCGCGCGCGGTGCACACACCGGTGCTGATCGTCGGCGCGTGGGTGCTCGGCGGAATCGTCGCCATGGCGGGCGCGCTGGTCTATGCGGAGCTGGCGGTGCGGCGGCCGGAGACGGGCGGGCAATATGCCTATCTTCGCGATGCCTGGGGCCCGATCCCCGCCTTCCTCTACGGCTGGTCGCTGCTGCTGGTGATCCAGTCGGGCGGAATGGCGGCCGTCGCGATCATCTTCGCGCGCCACCTCTTGGTGCTGACCGGCTGGAGCCTCCCCGAAGGGGCGGTGGCGGCGGCGACCCTGGGCGTCCTGACGCTCGTCAACTGCCTCGGCGTGCGCGCCGGAAGCAACGTGCAGAGCCTGCTGATGCTGCTCAAGCTGGCGGCGATCGGCGCCCTCGTCGGTTGCGCCCTGTTGCTGGTGCCCGTCCATCCCGCCACGACGGCCGCTCCGCTCGTCGATCCGCCGGTGTCGCTCGGCCTCGTCGCGGCGATCGGCGCTGCGGCGACCCCCGTCATGTTCGCCTATGGCGGCTGGCAGACGACCAGCTTCGTCGCCGGCGAGATGCGCGACCCGCGGCGGGACCTCGCCCGCGGCGTGCTGATCGGCGTGGCGGGCGTCATTCTGCTCTACACCGCCGTGGCGTTCGTCTGCGTCTGGGCACTGGGACCGGCGGGGCTGGCGGCCACGCACACGCCCGCCACCGACGTTATGAGCCGGGCACTCGGAAGGACCGGCGCGACCCTGATCGCCCTCGGCATCGCCGTCTCGACGCTCGGCTTCCTCAGCCAGGGAATGCTGACCGCGCCGCGCGTCTATTTCGCGATGGCGGAGGATCGGCTGTTCTTCCCCGTCGTCGCGCGCGTCAGCCCCAGGACGCACGTGCCGGTCATCGCCATCGCGCTGCAGGGCTTCGCGGCGACGGTCATCGCGCTGTCGGGCACCTACGACCAGATCCTGAGCTACGTCGTCTCGGTCGACTTCCTCTTCTTCGGCCTGACCGGCGCCGCGCTGTTCGTGTTCCGACGGCGCGGCGACGGCGAGGGGGGCATGTTCCGGGCACCGGGCCACCCGTTCACCACCGGCCTGTTCGTGCTCGCCTGCGCGGCGATCGTCGCGGCGACCGTGGCGAACGATCTGCGTAACAGCCTGATCGGCTATGGCATCCTGCTGGTGGGCGTGCCCGTGTGCCTGATCTGGCTCCGGCTCCGCAGCGCGCGGTCGTGACCGGGCGTCCGCTCGAGTCCGCGTACATGCACTGGGCGAAGAACCAGCCGCCGGTGACCTATGCCCTCTCGTCGAGCGAGGTCCCGCATTTCGCGCTCGACCGGCTGCCGCTGGGACTCGCCGACCTCGAGCTGACCGGCGCCAGCTTCTATCGCTATCCGCCGCTGCGCGACGCCATCGCCGAGAAGGAAGGCGTGGCCCCGGACAATGTCGTCGCCGCCGACGGGACGTCGATGGCCAATATGCTGGCGCTGGCGGCGCTCGTCGCGCCAGGGGACGAAGTGCTCGTCGAGCAGCCGACCTACGAACCTTTGCTGGCGGTGCTTGGATTCCTCGGCGCGAAGCTCACGCGGTTTCCGCGATGCCGACCGGACTTCGCGCTCGACCCGGAGGCGGTGGCGGGCGCCCTCACGCCGAAGACGAAGCTCATCGTCCTCACCAACCTGCACAATCCTTCCGGCGCCTATGCCGACGAGGCGGTGCTGCGCCGCATCGCCGCGCTCGGGCCGCGCGTGCTGATCGACGAAGTCTATCGCGACGCCGCCTTCGCCGAGCGGCCGCGCTCGGCCTTCCTCCTGTCGGATCGCTTCGTCGCGACCAACAGCCTCACCAAGGTCTACGGCCTCTCGGGCATACGCTGCGGGTGGATCCTCGCGGAGCCGGCGCTGGCGGAGCGGATCTGGCGGCTGAACGAGCTGTTCGGCGTGGCGCAGGTCCACGCCGGCGAACGGCTCGGCTGCTTCGCCCTCGCGCATCTCGGCGCCGTCGCCGCCGGGACCCCGGAGCGGCTTGCCCGCAATCGCGCGCTCGCCAACGCCTTCCTCGCCGGCCGCGACGACGTGGAATGCGCGCCGATGGTGCACGGCATCACCGCCTTCCCGCGCCTGCTCAGCGGCGATCCGGCAGCGCTCGACGACCTGCTGCGCACGCGCTTCGACACCGGCATCGTGCCCGGCCGCTGGTTCGGGCTGGCGGATCACTTCCGCATCGGCGTCGGCGGCCCGACCGGCCTCGTCGAGGAGGGGCTTTCCCGCCTCGGCCGCGCCCTGGATGCGATGCGATGAAGCCCGCCGAAGTCGCCGAGCTCTACCGCCGGCTCGCCGAGCGGACGCCCAATCCGGAGACCGAGCTGAAGTCGGTCAACGACTACACGCTCCTGGTCGCGGTCGTGCTGTCCGCGCAGGCGACCGATGCGAGCGTCAACCTCGCGACGGGGGCGCTGTTCGAGGCGGCGACCACGCCCGAGGCGATGGTCGCCCTTGGGGAGGAGAGACTCAGGCAGCACATCAAGACGATCGGCCTGTTCAACACCAAGGCGAAGAACGTCATCGCGTTGAGCCAAGCGCTGATCGCCGACCACGGCGGTACGGTCCCCGCGGACCGCGACGCGCTGGAGGCGCTGCCCGGAGTCGGCCGCAAGACCGCCAACGTCGTCATGAACACCGCCTTCGGTGCCGAGACCTTCGCCGTCGACACCCACGTGTTCCGCGTCTCGAACCGCACCGGTCTCGCACCCGGGAAGGATGTGGTCGAGGTGGAACGCAAGCTCGACAAGGTGACGCCGCAGCCCTACCGGCGCGACGCGCATCACCTGCTCATCCTGCACGGCCGCTACGTCTGCAAGGCGCGGCTGCCGGAATGCTGGCGCTGCGTCATCGCCGATATCTGCCGCTACCGCCCGAAGACGCCGCCGCCCGGCGAGCGGGCGCCTCGGAGGAGCCCGGGAACGAAGCGGCGGACCCGGCCGGCATCAGCGTCGTAGGCGCCGCCGAACCTCCCGCGCAGCAGCCTTTCCTCCTCCGCGACCGGCAGGCCGGTACGGCCGCGAACAGCGGGATGGCGGCGATCAGACTGGCGTAATGGCCGAGGCCGATGCCCAGGCGCGGCAGGCCCGACCGCGATCCCGAGCCGTCCGCGCCCGCGGCGGTGAAGGTCATCCGCAGCACCAACGCGAAGAACAGCAGGGCTCCGGCCGCCAGGGCGATCAACCCGGGCATTCCGACCGGTTGCGGTACGAGCCAGCGCAGCGTCATGTCCCCCGGTGGGTCTCCGGCCGAGAGCCTCCGGCGAAAGTCTCTGGCGGCTTCCGGCGGCCTTTGCTAAGCGCTCCCCCGGCCCCGCACCCGTAGCTCAGCTGGATAGAGCGTTGCCCTCCGAAGGCAAAGGCCACAGGTTCGAATCCTGTCGGGTGCGCCAGCCATTCCAATGACTTAGCTATTATCTTGGTCTCTGCAATGGGACCGGAATTTGTGGTGCAATTCCCGCGGCTTAGGCGTGACCATCATTACACTTCGTGGCCACGAGACTCATTGGCCACGAGGAGGAGGCCTAAATCCAGGACGGATTCTCCAGGCCGACACATCTGGCCTGAGATGGAATAGCGGCGAGGCCACGGCTCGACACAAGACTGGCTGCACCGCAGCCAGTCGCCAAACCGCCGCCGTTGGTCCGGCAGGTGCAGAGGGCGCGCAATGTCGCTTCACGCCACTAGCGGACGCTCGGCGGCCTTAACGACACACGGTGAAGCGGACGTTCTCATTCCGGGGGCTCTTAGAAAGTGCCCTGAACCCATTTTCGTGCACGATAGAGCGACGAGTGTAACGGCGGGCACCTACCGCTTCAGACTGAATCCCGCCTCCTGGCGCACGCTTCGCGCACGCAACCGCGCAACCAGCGGTGCGCTGCATCGCCGTGCAGGCGCGGGTGCCAGAGCAGGGACACCGAGAAGTCGTCCAGATGGAGCGGAAGAGGGAAGGTGAACATTCCCTCTCGCAGGCCGGCCGTATGGCCGTCCGGTACCGTTGCGATAAGGTCCGAGCCTCTCGCGAGGGCCAGCGCCGCCGAGAACCCGTCCACGCTCGTCATGATCTGCCGTGATAGCCCGAGGCTCCCCAGCCGTTCGTCGATTCCCCCAAGATCGAGACCCTCGCGCCATGCAATGACGTGACTCCAAGCGCAGTAGCCGGCGAGGTCCACCGTCTCCCGCGCCAGCGGATGGTCACTCCGAACGGCTCCGACATAACGGTCGGCGAAGAGGAGCTGGGTTCGCAGCTCCGGCCCGGTCGTGCCGACGGCGACGCCCGTTTCCAGATCCACCGTACCGCCGCGCAGTCCCTCGCTGCTCTTGTCGAGCTTGCGTATGAACCGCAGTCGCACGCCCGGCGCCTCCTGTTGGACCTGCCCGATCAGCCGAGGCCCGAAAGTCTCGGCGAAGCCGTCGCTGGTGCGCAGGGTGAACGTCCGCTCCAACGTCGCGAGATCGAGGCGATCGGCGGGTCGCAGCAGGATCTGCGCCTCCTCGACGAGGGCGCGTACTCTTTCCCGCATTTCGGTGGCGCGCCGGGTCGGGACGAGGCCGCGTCCGGCTCGTACCAGGAGATCGTCGCCGGTCACCTTTCTAAGGCGCGCCAGCGCCCTGCTCATCGCCGAGGGGCTCAGCCGCAACCGGCGCCCCGCGCGCGTAACGCTCTGCTCGGCCAGCAGGACGTCCAGCGTCTGGAGCAAGTTGAAGTCCGGAACTGCCATTCGTGAACCCCCCTTAGACTTGGAACATAGCGCGTTGAGCGCAACGATAGAATGCAATCTGTGCTTCTTCCGCCCAGGTCGGGCTCAACGTAAGGTCGGCACCAAGCAATCGAGCGAGGGTGCCGGGGATGGCTGAAACTTCACTCGAGAGGTTTGTCGCTGACGTTCGCGCGGCTTGGCGACCGATCGATTCCGATCTTGTCGCGCACTGCCGGGCTGGAATGGACGCACTGAGCCTCTCGGATCCCGGCGAGGATTGGCTGGCCCGTCTACTCGCCGAAGGTCCGGCCACCCGCGAACTCCATCGCGATCCGATGCACGGCTTCATGCTGTTGGCCCACACTGAACTGGAGGGACTGTATCGGCCCCCCCACGACCACGGGCGGGCCTGGGTAGTCTACGGCGTTCAATCGGGCGAACTCGAGGTAGGCACCTATGCTCGTGTTGCCGGTGAGGACGGCGAACGGCTCGTCCGGCGCGGCACCATCGTGCTGCGCCGCGGTGAAGCACGCGCCTACCTGCCGGGTGACGTTCACGACACAAGGTGCCGCACGGAGCGCGCACTCGTCTTTCGCTTCACCGAGCGCGATCTCCGTCGCGAGGATCAGGTCGAGCGAAAAGTCACGCGCTTCGTCGAGCGGGATGGCCAATGGTTCGCACCGCAGGCATGACCGGGCATGAGCGCTGGGCCACCCTCGCGGTGCTGGCGGCAATGGCCCTGGTCGTCCTTGACACGGGGCTGATGAACGTCGCCCTTCCAACCATCGGGCACGCGCTCCGGGCTGACGCGGCCTCGATCATGCTCGTCGTCAGCAGCTATCAGGCGGCGCTCCTCGCAGGACTGCTTCCCGCGGCGCACTTGGCGGAACGGTTCGGCGCTCGGTCCATGTTCATCGCCGGAGTGGCATTGTTCAGCGCCGCATCGATTGCGGCGGCCTGCGGTGGGTCGCTCCCGATGTTGGTTACAGCGCGGATTTTCCAGGGCTTCGGCGGATCGACGGTCATGGCGCTCGGCATCGCGCTGCTGCGCACGTCGTTGGGGAACGAGCGTCTCGGGGCGGCGATCGCCTGGAACGCACTCACGGTCGCCCTCTGCTCGGCAGCCGCTCCCATCGCTGGCGCCGCAATTCTGACCGCGGCGCAATGGCCTTGGCTGTTCCTGGGCAAGCTCCCCGTCGCTCTCGTCGCTCTCGCGGCCGCGACGGCATTGCCCCGCTCCGAACGCTCGCGGAGCAACATCGACCTGTTGAGCATCACGCTTCACACACTCACGGCAGGCTCCGTCGTGGCAGCAGCGCAGTTCGCCGTCACGCGACCCGCGACGGCCGTCGTGCTTGCGGTGGTTGCGGCGACGTCCGCGGCCTTGCTGTTCCGCCGGAATGCGTCGCTTGATCAGCCGCTCGTGCCGCTCGATCTGCTGGAGCTGCGAGCGTTTCGGCGGGCGGTGCTTGCGTCGGTCTGTTGCTTCGCCGGTCAGACAGCCGGCCTGTTGGCGCTCCCCCTCCATCTGCAGCTCAACCTCCATCGGCCGGTGCTGACCGCCGGGTTGGTCCTGGTGTGCTGGCCAATGGGCGTTGCGGCGGCGAGCCCCGTGGCGAACAGGCTGGCGCGCCGGATGGCCGAGCCGGTCCTCTGCGCTACCGGCGCCGTACTCCTGGCCTCCGGCCTTATTTGGACCGTTCTCTTTCCCGCACAACCCAATCTCTGGTCGTTCCTACTGGGCGCACTGTTGGGCGGCGTCGGCTTCGGGTTGTTTCAGGTTCCAAACAACAGGCGGATGTTCCTGTCGGCGCCGGCCGAAAGGAGCGCCGCCACAGGAGGACTGCAGGGCAGCGCACGCCTTGCAGGGCAGACGACGGGGGCTTTGGTGCTGAGCGTGCTGCTTGCCTGTTCACCGGCGACGACCGCCATCGCGACTACACTCATCTTCGCTTCGATTTGCGCCGCCGTAGCAGCGCTCGTGAGCGCGTACCCCACTCCTTCCAGACCGCAGCTGGAGTGCTGCCGTGTGATCCCATTCGAGTCCTACCTACGAGGAGACCTTCGATGACGATGCTGAAGACTGCGGCAGCGGTTGCATGCTGCCTGATGGTGCCGGCTCTCCCGGCTCTTGCGCAGACACCTACCGCCCCTGCGGCTTCGTTCACCGTGCAGCAGGCCGTTGTAGACGGGCCAGGCCACGCACCGATCACGGTGGCAATCTGGGCGCCCACCTCCGGAACGAAGCTGCCTCTCGTCGTGATGTCGCATGGTACCGGCGGCGGGCCTGCCGGGCACATCGACACTGCCCAGGCACTGGCTCGCGCCGGCTTCGTCGTCGCCGCGCCGATGCACCCGGGGGATAATTTCCAAGACGACAGCAGCGTCGGCAAGCCCGAGTGGATGGCGAACCGGGCGCGGGATCTCAGCAACGTAATCGACTACATGCTAGCCCGCTGGGAGGGCCATGCCCGCCTCTCGCCGAAGCGGATAGGGGTGTTCGGGATGTCCGCCGGCGCGACCGCGGCCCTTGTGGCGATCGGCGGCACGCCAGACCTTGGGCGGATCGCTCCGCATTGTAGCGCGCAACCGGAGTTCGTCTGCAAGATCATGAAGGCGCAGGAGCCTGCCACGCAGCAATGGGTGCACGATCCGCGCATCGCGGCGGCAGTCCTCGCTGCACCTGGGCTCGGCTTCACCTTCGTGCCGTCGGGCCTTGCGAAGGTCCACGTCCCCGTCCAGCTCTGGGTCGGAGGCGAAGACCAGACCGTACCCTACGCGACGAACGGCGCCCTCGTGAAGAATCAGCTCGGGCGCTCTGTAGACTTCCATCGCGTCGATGGCGCCGTGCACCTCTCCTTTCTTGCGCCGTGCGGGCCGGAGAGCCCGCCGGTTATCTGCCAGGACAAACCCGGCTTCGACAGGACCGCGTTCCACCAAGAGTTCAACAGGTCGGTAACGGCCTTCTTCGTCCGCACACTCACGCCGTGAGGAAGGAGCGTTACATGCGGACAATGCCGCCCAAGCGGTGCCGGTATGCGCGCTGGTGCGTCCAGTCCGGTGCGAACCCGTCTCCCGCAGAGACCGAATGGCCTGCGTGTCTCTCGTAACCCACGGAAAATGGGCCCGAATTCAGAGGCCGAAGTTGAATGCAAGTCCAAGAGTTCGAATCATGATCTGGGGCGCCAGCCATTCCAATGACTTAGCCGTCTCTGGGGTGACGCCTGTGAGCGGCGGAGTCGTCCCGACAATTCCGCAGGTTACGGTCGCGCATTTTCGGTGCCGTGGACAAGAGACGCTCTGTCCACGCGGAGGCCAGGCGAACCCGCCGCATTTTCTCTGCGCGTCACAAAGGGTCCTGAAGCCGATTTCGTACAGGACAGAGACACCGTCTTCGAGCCAGCGAACAGACCGGCCATTCGGCAAGCGATGTGGATCAAGTCCTCGGGTGCATTGATCCATTGCCCCTTTAGCTTGGCCCTCCGGCACCGCTCCGTCCTAAGAAGCGTCGACGCTCAGGTGACGGGCGCAAGGAGGATAAGTGTGAGCAGGTGGGATCCGACAGACATGGCGCGAAGCCTCGGCGGCGGGCTCCTCTCCTTTCCGGTCACCCATTTCGACGTCCAGGGGGCGTTTCGCGAAGACACTTACCGCGCGCATTGCGCATGGATGCTCGATCATGAGTTGAGCGGGCTGTTCCCAGCCGGGGGGACCGGCGAGTTCTTCTCGCTGACGCCAGGTGAGGTCGCCGCGGTCGTGGCGGCTGCGGTGCGGGAAGTTGCCGGCCGCGTTCCGGTCGTCGCCGGCTGCGGCTACGGCACCGCGATTGCCGTCGATATCGCGCGCGGCGTGGAGGCCGCCGGAGCGGACGGACTCCTTCTTCTCCCGCCCTATCTCGTGCAGCCGAGCCAGGAAGGGCTGGAGCGGCACATCGAGGCCGTCTGCCGCGCCACGGGGCTTGGCGTCATCGTCTACAACCGCGACAACGCGATCGTCCGCGACGACACGCTCGCCCGGCTGTGCGAGCGCAACCCGAACCTCGTGGGCTACAAGGACGGAGTGGGCGATATCGAGCTGATGACGCGCATCCACGCGCGCATGGGTGACCGCCTCACCTATGTGGGCGGGCTTCCGACGGCCGAAACCTTCGCGACGCCCTATCTGACGATGGGCGTGACCACCTACTCATCGGCGATCTTCAACTTCATGCCGGAATGGGCGCTGGGCTTCTATCGGGCCGTACGCGCCGGCCGGAACGAGGAGGTGCTGAAGCGGCTCCAGGACTTCGTCCTACCCTACATCGCGCTGCGCGACTGCGGACGTGGCTATGCGGTCTCGATCATCAAGGCCGGCTGCCGGCTGGTCGGACGCGATCCGGGTCCGGTGCGCGCCCCGCTCGTCGACCTCACCGCGGAGGAGCATGAGGAGCTCCGGCTTCTCATCGAACGGGCGTCGCCCGGGGAACTCGCCGCCGCGGCCTGAACGGCCTATGGCGCGCCCATGATGTTCGAGCTGAGCCAGCTCCGCTGCTTCGTCGCGGCGGCCGAGGAACTCCATTTCGGCCGCGCGGCGCAGCGCCTCAACATGACCCAGTCGCCGCTCAGCCGGCAGATCCAACTCCTCGAGCGCATTCTCGGCCTGACCCTGCTCGAGCGGACCAGCCGCACCGTCTCGCTCACCCCCGCCGGCCGCGTATTCCTCATCGAGGCGCGGCGCATCGTGCGTCTTGCGGAAAGCGCCGCGCTCTCCGCCCGCCGCGTCGCGCACGGCGACGCCGGGCGGATCGCGATCGGCTTCACCGCGGTCTCCGGCTACAGCCTCATTCCCCAAATCGTTGCCCAGGCGCGCGCCTCGCTCCCCAATATCGAGGTGGAGCTCAAGGAGATGGTCACCACCGATCAGGTCGAGGCGCTGCTCACCGGCCTCATCGACATCGCCTTCGTGCGGCCGCCGGTCGACCGGCAGGAATTCGAGACGAAGAGCGTGCTCGCCGAGCCCCTCCTAGTCGCGCTTCCGCCCGGCGATCCGCGCCAGGGGCAGCCGACCTTCCGTTCGGAGGATTTCGACGGCCAGCCGCTGATCATGTATGCGCGCCAGGGCGCCGGCTATTTCCACGACATGCTCGTCCGGCTGTTCGACGACGCCGGCGCCGCGCCCGTCTACGTCCAGCACGTCGCGCAGATCCATTCGATGCTCGGTCTGGTCCGTGCCGGTATCGGCGCCGCGATCGTCCCGGAATCGGCCTCGGGGCTGCACTTCCAGGACGTCCAGTTCCGCCGGCTCGTGACGAACCCGGAGAATCCGGTGGAGATGCACGTCGCCTGGCGGCGCGACAACGCCAACCCGGCCCTGGAAAGCATGCGCCGCCTCTGCGCCGAGATCGCGGCGCAATGATCGACCGGCGCACGGTGCTCGGCGGCCTCGCGGTCGCCCCGTTGCTCGCCGCGGCGCCTCCCGCCGGCGATCCCGTCGCGGCGACACGCTACGGCCGCGTGCGCGGCCTTCGCGAGCGCGGTGTCCTCCTCTTCCGCGGCATTCGTTACGGCGCCGACACTGCTCCGCGCCGCTTCCAGCGCGCGCTGCCCCCTCGGCCCTGGATGGCCGTCGCCGACGCGACCCGCTACGGCCCCGCGGCGCCGCAGACCAGGCCGGAGGAGCGGACCTCCGAAGACTGCCTCTTCCTCAACGTCTGGACCCCCGCCCTCGATGCCGGACGGCGGCCGGTAATGGTCTATCTCCACGGCGGCGCCCACTCACACGGATCGGGCTCCGACCCGCTCTACGATGGGGCGAACCTCGCGCGGCGCGGCGACGTCGTCGTCGTGACCCTCAACCACCGCCTCGCCGGGCTGGGTTACGCCTATCTCGCCCAACTCGGCGGCCCCGCCGAATCGGGCAATGTCGGCAATCTCGACATCGTCCTCGCGCTTCAGTGGGTGCGCGACAGCATCGCCAACTTCGGCGGCGATCCGTCGCGCGTTATGATCTTCGGCCAGTCCGGCGGCGGGGCCAAGGTGGTCACCCTGATGGCGATGGCGGAGGCGCGGCCGCTTTTCCACGCCGCAGCCACGATGAGCGGCCAGCACGTCACCGCCGCCGGCCCGCTCCACGCCACCGAACGGGCCCGGGCGTGGATGGCAAAGGCCGGCGCCACGTCGGCGCGCGAACTTGCCGCGCTGCCGATAGAGCGGCTCGTGGCGGCCATGGCCATGACCGACCCGATCGAGGGCAAGGGTGAGATCAGCTTCGTCTCGACGCTCGACCACGTCGTGCTGACCCGCCATCCCTTCTATCCGGACGCGCCACGCGAAGCCGCGCACATCCCGCTCGTCATCGGCAACACCCACGACGAGACCGGCGCCTGGATCGGGGAGACGCTGAAGAGGGGCGATACGACCTGGGAGAACCTCCCCGCCCGCCTCGCGAAGGAAATGGTGCGCGATCTCGCGCCCGATTACGTGATCGCGCGCTACCGCCAGCTCTATCCGAACCGGACGCCCGGCGAGATCCTGCTCGCCGCTTCCACCGCCTCGCGCTCTTGGCCAGGG
>Ga0213876_10000872_pt1 | contig 20192 bp, 15 predicted proteins | sample BarmaccomBMRX_R9_FD_160113 | JGI IMG/M metagenome (GOLD analysis project Ga0213876, IMG submission 160113) | Root-associated microbial communities from Barbacenia macrantha in rupestrian grasslands, the National Park of Serra do Cipo, Brazil - RX_R9 | ecosystem: Host-associated > Plants > Roots... | reverse complement strand
TCATCCTCTTCTCGGGCGGCGAGCCGACGCTCTCGCCCTACTTCCTCGACGCCGTCGCCTACGCGAAGAAGGTCGGCTTCTACCGCATCCTCGCCGCGACGAACGGCATCCGCTACGCCGAGGACATAGAGTTCTGTAAAGCGGCGAAGGAGGCGGGCCAGCACGGCGTCTACCTCCAGTTCGACGGAGTCTCCGAGGAGAAGAACAAGCACCGCGGCGTCGGCAACCTCTTCGACGTGAAGCTGCGGGCGATTGAGAACCTCGCGTCGGTCGGCATCAAGGTGACGCTCGTCACGACCATCGTCAACACTATCAACAACGACGACATCGGCCGCATCGTCGAGTTCGCGGCGAAGAACATCGACAAGGTGCAGACCATCGCCTTCCAGCCCGTCTCCTTTACGGGCCGCGACGAGGACGTGCCCGATGTTATCCGCGAGCAGCAGCGCTACACGCTCGCAGGCATGGCCACAGACCTCGAACAGCAGCTCGACGGCCGCATGGAGGCGCTGCGCGACTGGTTCCCGCTCTCGTCCTACTCGGCCTTCACCTCCGTCATGGACATGCTGCAGGGCGCGGACGCGCCGTGGGGCTGGTCTTCGTGTAACTGCCACCCGAACTGCGGCATCTTCACGCTCGCGGTCGTCAACCGCCACACGGGCGAGTTCAAGTCGCTCTTCGAGTTCTTCGACTACGAGCAGTTCATGAAGGACGTGTCGGTCATCACCGACACGGCGCGCGGCAAGAAGCTGACGATGGCGCAGCTCGCGATGGCGATCATGCGTAACTTCAAGCCGGAGCGCGCGCCCGAGGGCTTCCCCGTCTCGCAGATCATCAACCTGTTCAAGCCCTCCTCGACCAGCTCGAACAGCGACCGCAACGACCGCATGAAGCAGAAGTCCGACGACCCGGCGGACGTGTGGCGCGTCCTCTGCGTCGAGGGCATGTGGTTCCAGGACTTGTTCAACTACGACTTCCGTCGCACAGAGATGTGCGTCATCCCCTACGGCACGCAGGAGGGCGAGATCAGCTTCTGCGCCTACAACACCGGCGTCGGCTGGCGGCAGATCATCGAGAACATGCACAAGACGGCCGGGCTCGCCGAGTGGTATAAGGAGAACGGCCGCCACCCCGTCTACGCCAAGGGCAAGCACGTCCCCGGCATCCAGAAGTCACGCTCTTTGAGCCTGCCCGTCGTCCAGGCCATCCTCGCCGCGGACGAAGACCCGCAGGCGCGCAAGGCCGCCACGCCCTACCTCGTCGAAGAGGAAGAGGAAGCGGCGACCGTCTGACAGTTTCGGGGGCGTGCGGCCGCACCGAAGGGCCGCACGCCCCCCCAAATCCTCCCCGACGCTTTCCAACCAGCGTGCCCTCGCGCGCCCACTTCAAGGAGTCAAAAGACCATGTTGAGACGTGCGCTTCTGCTCGGCCTCTGCGCGGCCGCGCTCTCGCTCTCGAACGCCTTCGGGCAGGACGCGAAGGCGCCCGCCCCCGCCGCCCCCGAGAAGGGCAAGTACCAGAACGCCGAGGTCGCCCCCTTCACGGCGCAGGACGGCGTGCAGGTGACGGCCGCACAGCTCAAGGAGCTGACCGACGCGACCGTCAAGGAGTTGCAGGACATCAAGAAGTTCAAGCAGGTGTCGCTCCAGGGCGCGACCTCCGACGCGCAGGCCCAGACGTTGAAGGTCTCGGCCGTGGTCACCAAGTTCAAGGCGGGCAGCCGCACCAAGCGCTACATGATCGGCTTCGGCGCGGGCAAGTCGAAGGTGATCGCGCACGTGCGCTTCCTCGACGGCGAGACGGGCGCGGTGCTCTACGAGTTCGACGCCGACGGCGACGTGGTCATGGGCCTCTTCGGCGGCAACTCGGGCGGCGCCAAGTCGGAGCTCGCCGGGCAGGTCGCGAAGGCGGCCAAGAAGAAGTTCTTCTAGTCGCCTCAACGCACGCGCCCCACGTTCCGCCACCCCGGAGGTCTCTATGCGTCACTTCAGGAAGGTCTTCGCCCTTTCCGCCTGCCTCACGCTGCTCCTGTCGCCCGCCGGCCCGACCGCCGGCACACTCGCCGCCGCGCGGCTCGTCAAGGTGCGCGGCTACATCACCAACGTCCTCTCGCCGACCTCTTTCGAGATCGACGACTACCGCGTCACGCGCGAAGAGTCCCTGGCGCTCGACTTCGAGAACGAGTCACCGGAGGCGAGGCGCGGGCCGGAGGCCCTGCGCGTCGGCGCGGAGGTCGAGGTCAGCGGCGCCTACGACGAGGCGACCGGCGAGCTGAAGGCCGACCACATCAAGGTCGACCTCGGGCAGTTCCGCAGCTTCAAGATGGCGGCCGTGCTCAGCCGCGAGCCCGAGGGCGTGGAGCTGACGCCCGAGGGCTGGCGCGGCTACTTCTTCCCCGACGGCCACCGCGTCCGCGTCGAGCCTTCGACGGAAGTCCTCTTCAAGCCCAACGACTCCGAAGAGAAGGCCCTGAAGGAGCGCGCGAAGGCGGAGGCGTCGAAGAAGCAGAAGGAGGCGAAGGTTAAAGACTCGAAGGCCGCGGAAAGGGACGCGGCCGCCAAGTCCGCCGAGACCGCCGACGAGGGGGACGTTGACGAAGAGGACGCGGCCGGACTCCAGCCCCTGCGCACGCTGAAGGACGTGGGCGTCGGCATGCGGATGACCTACGAGGGGACGGAGCAGCCCGACGGCACCGTGCTCGCCAGGCGCGTCGTCTTCTCGCGCAACGAGAAGGAGAAGGGCGAGGCCGCGCTGTGGAAGTGGCTCAAGGTGAAGGAGAAGCCCTCGAACTTCGTCGAGGGCAAGCCGGGCGAGCTGAAGATCGACCTGGTCGGCAAGTTCAAGCTGCTCCCGAACGAGGAGGTGCAGGCTTACGTCTCCGACCTCGGCCAGCGCCTCGTGCCCGACTACCAGCGCCGGCTCCCCGCGGAAGACCCGCAGAAGATTCCCTTCAAGTTCTACGTCGTCATGAAGAAGGACGCCAACGCCTTCGCGCTCGCGAACGGCATCGTGGTCGTCCACTCCGGCCTCTTCGAAGTCCTGGAGAACGAGGCGCAGCTCGCCGCCGTCCTCAGCCACGAGATCGCGCACGCCACGCAGGAGCACACCTGGCGCCAGATGAACAAGGACAAGAAGAAGCGGATGGCCCTGGGCATGGCGTCCATCGGGCTCTCGCTCTTCGGCATGGGCGACTTCGCCTTCATCCTCGACACCGTCAAGACGACGATGGAGAGCGGCTACTCGCGGACGCTCGAGAACCAGGCCGACCGCGTCGGCCTCGAATACATGGTGGACGCCGGCTACGACCCGCGCGAGGCGGCGCGCGTCTGGACGCTGATGAAGAAGAAGTACGGCGACGCGCCCGTCCCCTTCTTCTGGGCGACGCACGAGAACCACCTCAAGCGCCGCAGCTTCATCATGCTCGAGATTCGCAACAACTACTCGAACCTCGACCTCGCCTCCACCCGGAAGGGCTCCGAGGAGGAGTTCAAGCGCCTCGCGGGGCTGGCGCGCGAGGCGTCCGCCAAAAAGAAGAAGGCGTAAGGGCCGCGCCCCGGGCGCGTGTGCCACTTCCCGAAGTGGCACACGGCGCGACGGAGTCGGCCCCCTTCGCGGAGTATAAGAGGGCTAGGCATTCACTTTGCCTAGCCCTTTCATATTCCGGGGCCGTCCCCGAGGAGCGCAGACGATGAAGACGACCTTTCCCACACTCTTGCTCGCCCTCACACTTCTTCGGCCGGCCGCGGCGCCGGCGCAGGACGCAGCGAAAACCCTCCAACCGGCAGCGCCGCCCGCGCCGGCCGAAGCTTCCGCGCCCGCGGCCCGCGTCGACGTGCAGGTGCCGGCGGGCACGCCCGTCGAGCTCGAGATGGCCTACACGATTGACTCGCAGCACACGCGCGCGGGCGACGCCGTCACCTTCCGCGTCGTCAACCCCGTCATCGTGGGCGGGCAGGTCGTCATCGAGAAGGGCGCGACGGCGACCGCGGTCGTGACGAAGGCCGAGCGCGGCGGGCACTTCGGGCGCGCCGGCCGCATCGCCTGGACGATGAAGGAGGTGACGGCCGCCGACGGCACGCGCATCCCGCTCCAGTTCTCCGGGCACACGGTCGGCGACAGCAAGGGGGCGAAGGTCGCGACGCGCGTGGTGCTGACGGGACTGATGTTCTGGCCCGTCGCGCCGGTCGCGCTCTTTCACGGCTTCAAGCGCGGCGAGAACGCCGTCGTGCCCGAGGGCAAGCGCTTCGACGCCGCCGTCACGGGCGCGGCGACCGTCGGCGTGACGCCGCGGCAGTGAGGCTAAAAGTTTAAGGGCTCGGCCGTCGCGCAAAGGGGAGAGCGCGGCGGCCGTCACGCCCCGGCGCTCGGCTCGCGCGAGCCGAGCGCCGGGGCGCACTTCTGTCCGGAGGGAGTCCGCGAGGCGGCGGGCGCTCAGTGGTGCGGGGGCTCTTTGGGGGCGTCGTTGTGTTGGCCGCCGCCGCGCGGGATGGGCTGCGGGGTCTGTATCTCGCGCAGGGAGGCGACGGTGTCGCGGATGCGGTTGGCGAGCTGCTCGATGGTCTGGACGCGGCGGCGGGCGGTGTCGCTCAGCTCTTCGCGCAGGAGGAGCTGGGCCTGGCCGATGAGTCCGGTCAGGGGGTTGTTGATCTCGTGCCGCACGTGCGCGGCCAGTTCCGCGTACTCGGCCAGCCGCGCCTCGCACTCGCCGATGACGCGGCTCAACTGCTCCTCGGCCGGCGAGGGCGGACGCGCTTCGTTTTCGCTCATTGTCTTACGGCTTCTCCGGGAGACGGCCCCTGCGGGCGCGCACAAAGCTTTTGAGGACTCGGGGCCAAGCGTGTCGAGGCTCTCTGCCGCCCCGCATTGTGCTCCCCGCCCCCGCCCCGAGGCAAGAGGAAGCGGCGTCCGGGCGGCCTCGCCGGGCGGAGAAAAGCCCCCCCTGCCCTCTCATCTTCAGACCTCGCGCCCGGCATTTGACAACCGCCCCGGCCCGTTTGTAAATTGAATCCCGTCAGACGTTGGGAGGTCGTCCAATGGTAGGACTCCAGACTCTGGATCTGGCTATCGGGGTTCGAGTCCCTGCCTCCCAGTTCAAATAAGGCAACACAGAACGGGCGGCCCTGATTTAGGGCCGCCCGTTCTGTGCCCCCCGAAGCTCACTCAAGTGACCCGTGCGACGCCGCCGGCGCTCACCTCGGACTTATCGTAGGGGGCGTGCGCTCGAGTGGGCAAAGTCTCTTGCACTCTCCCTTCGACATCCTGCGTCTCCATAACAGTGCGCCCGTATCGAGATCGTAACACTCACACGTCACTATCCGTCTGTCGTCCCGGCTATACGTCGGGCTGGGTGTGGGCCCGGTCGTAAAAGGCGGCACAGGGTTCACCCCCGACGCGTTTCTGTTAGCGGCATTTCCATTGGCGGGTGAGGGTAACGGAGCAGGGGTCGGGGTGCTGGTTGGAGAGGGGGAGGTGTTCGTCGTCACGCTGTTGTTCGGGGCGGGGCCATCTTTAGGGTCGCACCCGCTACAAAGGATGAACGCCAGCAGCAACGGAAGCGGCCCGATGAGTTTCTTCATAATGTTCTCCGACAGTGTAAGGCGGCAGAGAAGGCTGAGGCCGATGTGTGCTCATCGGCGGAACAGCAGGAGGTTCCGGCCGACAGAATGTAACTCAGATTCCCCTTTTACGCCAACAAAATATTCGGCCCGGAAGGGAGGCTCTCTTCGGGCGTCGGGTGACATGAGTTGATAGACCCGGCCTTCGTCTTTACAACTCGGTCGTGACTCTCCTGACTCCCACCCGCTTCATGTCGGCGAAATACTCTTGCAAAGTTTGGTGCCGGAAACGCCACCGCCCGCCATCCTTCTCTAAGATTCTCGCGTCCGACGCGTAGTCCAGGAACGCCGCATACTTCAAAGGCGCGGCGCCCTCAAGGTAAAGGCAGAGGCGCAAGACCAGATGACGGAAGAGGGGGGTGCTGCTGAAGCCTATAACCGCGCCGCCGACGAGCGAGAAGACTAAAAGGAGCTTATGGTCTAGCACCGATTCGTTATAATTTACGCGGAGCGAGAGCGCGTTAATCAGAAGGGAGACGAGCGACAGGATCAACCCCTTTTCGACAAACCCGGCCTTCAACCGCTGGTAAGGCGCATCCACTTTCACGAAGTAAGATACTTCCCTCAAGACCTCTCGTACGCCGACGAACGCCCCCAGGGCCGACGCCGCGACTACGCCGCCCGCCGAGAGCCCGCGTAAATTAAAGACCAGGCACGCCGGCACGCCGTACGCCAGGCCGGAGATTAAACCCCTCTTTAATTTCCGCCCGGATTTCAGGTTGGCGGCGTTCACACGTCGGACGTCCTCCGTCTGAATGGGGGTATACCGGCCCGCGCCCAGGTACGAGCCGTCGAGCAACTTGAAGAGGACGTATGAGCCGAAGACCACCCCGTAGACCCAGCCGAAGCATAAGAGCACACCGGAAGCGGCGGCCGAGCCGTGGAGCAGTTCATAGAGCCACGCGCGCCTCAGGCTGTCCGGCTGGAGGTCGGACAATTCGAAGTCCACCGAGTGTGTACATTCCAACTCCCTGCCCAACCATTTCAGCCACCTCTTCGTCTTCTCGGGCTTAAAGCGTTTCCGGTTCGGCGTGGAGCGGAGCTTCTTGTCGACGAACGTGTCCAGCAGGTATCTCTTCAGCCCGCCCGTGTCGTCTGGAATCCGCCTACTCTCAAGGATCGGTTTGTCGAAGACCTCGAGCGCGGTGGTGAAATAAAAAGGCGTGCGGATGGCGTCCAGTAGAACCTTGCCCCCGTCCCGTCGCAGAAATTCCCGAAGGTGTGACGCGGGGGCCTCGTCCACCTTATCGCCTCTGCCATCTTTCCTGGCTTCGGCCTCCGACAAAGCCTTCCTTATCTGTTCTCCCGTCAAGTCCGACAGCGCCACCGTCGCCGCGACCGGCGCGTCGAGACGTTCCAGCGCCCGCATCCGCGCGTACTCGTCGCGGCGGCAACTGACGACGACTTTTTTGCCGCGACTGAGGTACTCATTAAGGGCTCGCAGGAACTCCCCACGCGTCTTCGCCGCGAGCCGTTCGTCGGCATCTATTGCCAACTCGTTCAGGCCGTCGAGCAGAAATATTATTCTCCCCTGATGTAGCAGTGTCGCCGCCAAATCTTTCGAAAGGCCATGACCCGATTCGAGAGAGGCTCTCAGCCAATCTTCCAGCCCCTCGTACTCCGGCGACCACGAGGCGATGTCGAAGATGACGGGGAACGCCTCCTCTTTAGCCGGCTCGACTTTCTCGAGCAGGCTGAGGGCCAGCTTGAGAAGCAGCGTGGTCTTGCCGGCGCCCGCATCCCCGACGATGAGAAGGCGGCCCTTCTCCTCCAACGCCTCTCGGATAGTTTCGACGGCCTGCCCTTTGCCCGCCTCGTCCGACCGTTCGGTGATTGAATGCGGGTTCAGGCCGTCGGAGGATTCGCCGACTTCGAGAGTCATCTCGAAACGCCCGTCCAGTTTGCTCAGGTAGCGGCTTCGATAGCGTTTCTTGAGCGACTCGAAAAGCCTTTTAATGTCGGGCTCGACGTCCCCGTCGGCTGCGTCGGCAAGTTGCGAATCTTTGCCTTGAAGGTAGGCGAGCGACAGCGTGAGGAAGGCGATGACGGTTGCGGCGCCGACAATCCCCCTGATCCCCACCCCGTAAGTTTTTAACCAGTGCTTAAAATCTTCGTTGTCCGTCAGGACGTTGATAACGATGCCCGACAGGATGGTGAGGCAGGCTAACGTCAGCGAGGTGAAGAGCGGTTTATGTAAGGCGTTATTCTTCATACTCAAGGCCGGACGTTTAAGCCCGGCCTTTCTCATTCCCGGCGACGCGGCGACCGCCCGAGCCCCCGGCGCTTCGGGGTTCCTCAAAGCTGCCGGCGGTTCTTGAGAATCCTGACGAAGGAGCCGGAGCGCAGCTCTTCGACGGTGAGGCCGGAGAGGCGGACGGCCTCCTCTTCGTTGAGGGCGCCGCAGTTGGTCGCGCGGAGGAAGTAGTTCAGAAGCCCCTGGCCCGTCGCGGCGTCGTCGAAGACGTCGCCGACGAGCGTGGCGCGCGCGGCCTTCTCGACGAAGTTGCTCAGGCGCGCGGCGGCCGGCCCGAGGCTTTCGAGGAAGAAGGTGTAGACGGCCGCGTAGCGCGTGGGAAGTTGCGCCGGGTGCAAGTCCCACCCCTGATAGAAGGCGTTGACGAGCGAGTGCTGGACGTGCTCGTAGTGAAGCCTCCACGCGCGATGCACCGCGCGGCGGTTCTCCTCCTCCTGCTCTTCCGTGAGCGCGCCGCCCTCCGCGGCGCGGTGGACGGGCACCGGCATGATGTTGGTCGCGCCGTCCGAGAGCCACACGCCCGTCCCGCCCAGGGAGACCTGCATCGCGTGGCGCGCGTAGTCGCACGCGGGGTGCGTCATGTGCTGGTGCGCCGCGGTGATCTGGCAGCTCGCCGTGTAGTCGTACGTGCCGAAGTGCGCCGCCGTGCAGCGCCCGCGCGCCGCGGCGACGAACGAGGGCAGCGCGCACACGCCCCTCTGGTCGATGATCGACTGCGTCGTCTCGACCATCAGCTCGAGTTTCAGAGAGCCTTCGGCCAGGCCCGACTCGCGCTCGAACAGCTCGAAGAGGTCTGCGAGCGCCGAGACCTGCTCGGCCACCGTCACCTTCGGCAGCGTGACGACGAAGTTCTCGGGCAGCCTCCCGCCCGCCTCTTGCAGCAATGAAGATAAGAAGATGTCGAGCGTGCGCGAGGAGCGCGCGTACAGCTCTTCGGTGAAAGGCTTGATGCGGATGCCGACGAAGGGCGGCAGAGTCCCGGCCTCCATCCCGCGCGCGACCTCGGCCGCGGCCGAGGCGGCGTGGCCGTCCTCCTCCGCGTCCGTGCGGTTGCCGTAGCCGTCCTCGAAGTCTATGCGGAAGTCCTCGACGGGTTCGCGCCGCAGCTTCTCGACGACGCGCGCGTAAGTCTTGTGCGCGAGCCACACGCCCGGGTGGCTCGCGCGGAACCCTGCCTCGTCCTGCTCCAGGGCCGCCCGCACCGCAGAGTCGTCCGCGACCGAGTCGGGCAGCTCCTCGTGACCGGGCAGCCCGAGAGCGCGCGCGAAGGCGGCGAAGTTCGGCCCGTACGTCTCGAGCGCGCGCAAGGCGAGCGCGCCGAGGCGCGGCGTCGTGTCGGACTTGAAGAGGTGCGCGCCGCCGTAGACCGTGTGCACCGGCTGTCGCCTGAAGGACTCGCCCGGGTAGCGCGCCGCGAACTCGCGGTTGGCCTCGCCCAACCGCGCCGAAATCTCCCGCGTCGCCTCCGTACTCAAAGTTGTTCTCATCGTCTCTCCTCGCTCGTGTGGAAGGCCGGAGCATTCTATCGCCCAACCAATCTATTGCCAAAAGCGCCGACTTATGTTTTAAAGTCTTCCCCATGCCTTCGCCAGACCTTTGTATCAGGGGTCAACGCGTCATCACTCCAGAGTCGGACGGCCCCGCCTCGGTTCACATCAGCGGCGGGCGCGTCGAGGACATCTACGAGTTCGACGAGGTGCCCGACGGCTGTCCTCTCGTGGAAGCCGGCGAAGCGGTCTTGCTGCCAGGCCTCGTGGACTCGCACGTCCACGTGAACGAGCCGGGGCGGACGCGCTGGGAGGGCTTCGCGACGGCGACGAAGGCCGCGGCCGCGGGCGGCGTGACGACCATCGTCGACATGCCCCTCAACAGCATCCCGCCGACGACCACGCCCGACGGCCTGCGGCAGAAGATAGAAGCGGCGAAGGGCCAGTGCCGCGTGGACGTGGGCTTCTGGGGCGGGCTCGTGCCGGGGAATCTCGGGCTGCTCGCGGCGCTCTACGCGGGCGGCGTCGTCGGCTTCAAATGCTTCCTCATCGACTCCGGCGTGCAGGAGTTCCCGAACGTCAAAGAGGGCGAGTTGCACGCGGCGATGTTCGAGCTGGCGCGCCTGGACGCTCCGCTCATCGTCCACGCCGAGATGCCCGGCCCCGTGGAAGAGGCCTTCGCGTCCTGCTGCACGGGAGACGCGACGGGCGACCCACGCCGGTACGAGACGTTCCTCAACTCGCGCCCGAAGAAGGCCGAGGACGAGGCGGTCGCGCTCCTCCTGCGCCTGTGCCGCGAGACGGGCGCGCGCCTGCACGTCGTGCATCACTCTTCGTCAGACTCGCTCCCGCTGCTGCGCGAGGCGAAGGCGTCGGGCCTCCCCTTCACCGCCGAGACGTGCCCGCACTACCTGACCTTCGCCGCCGAAGAGATACCGGACGGCGCGACCGAGTTCAAGTGCTGCCCGCCCGTGCGCGAGCGCGAGAACCGCGAGCAGCTCTGGGCCGCGCTCGCCGACGGCACCATCGACATGGTCGTCTCCGACCACTCGCCCTGCCCGCCCGAGATGAAGAGGCGGCCGGAGGGGGACTTCATCAAGGCCTGGGGCGGCATCAGCTCTCTGCAGTACCGGCTCCCCGTCGTGTGGACTGAGGCGCGCCGGCGCAGCCACGACTTCCGAGACCTCGCGCGCTGGCTCTCGCGCGAGCCGGCGCGGCTCGCCGGCCTCTTCGGGCGCAAGGGCGCCATCACGCCGGGGCGCGACGCGGACTTCTGTCTCTTCGACCCCGGAGCGAAGACGCGCGTCGAGGCCGGGACGAACTACCACAGGCACAAGCTCACGCCCTACGACGGCCTCGAGTTCGACGGCGCGGTCATCGCCACCTACCTCCGCGGCGAGAAGATTTACGAACGCGGCGAGTTTCCTGAAAAGCCCACGGGCCAGCTCCTCCTGCGCGAAGAGCCGAAGAAGGAGCCGACCATCTGGGACGACCTTGACGACGACTTTTAAGAACCGAAGATGACGACCGTGTTCACCAATCTCGTTGACCTCGCCTCGGAGCGCCTGGGCGGAGCGGTGCTCTACGCCAACGACGACTTCTTCGCGCCGAAGGAGAATCTCCTGAAGGCGAGCGCGCCCGTCTGGCGCGAGGGCGCGTACACGGAGCGCGGGAAGTGGATGGACGGCTGGGAGTCGCGCCGCAAGCGCACGCCCGGCTTCGACTGGTGCCTCGTCCGCCTCGGCGCGGCGGGCCGCGTCCGCGGCGTCGTCGTGGACACGAGCTACTTCCGCGGCAACTTCCCCGAGAGCTGCTCGCTCGAAGCCTGCGCCGCACAGCCTAACGCCGACGTCGAGGCTCTGACGGACGAGTCGGTCGTGTGGTTCGAGCTGCTGCCTCAGTCCAGACTCGAAGGCGACGCGCAGAACGAGTTCCCCATCACGCCGGACAAGAGAGTCACGCACCTGCGCTTCAAGATTTACCCGGACGGCGGCGTCGCGCGCCTGCGCGTCTACGGCGAGGTCGCGCCCGACTGGGACGCCATCCGCCGCGCGGGCGGACTCGTAGACCTCGCGGCCGTCGAGAACGGCGGCCTCGTCGTCGCCACCAGCGACGAGTTCTTCGGCCACCGGCACAACCTCATCATGCCGGGGCGCGCCGCCGACATGAGCGACGGCTGGGAGACGAAAAGGCGCCGCGGCCCCGGCCACGACTGGTGCGTCATAAGGCTCGGCGCGCGCGGGACGATCCGCCGGGTCGAAGTGGACACGGCGCACTTCAAAGGTAACTTCCCCGAGAGCTGCTCGCTCGAAGTCTGCGAAGGGCCGGAGGACAGGCTCACGCCCGCGGAGTCTTTCGCGGAGGCAGACTGGCGCGAGCTTCTGCCGCGCACGAAGTTGCAGGCGCACACGCGCCACTTCTACGAACAGGAGTTGCGCGACGCGGGGCAAGCCACGCACGCCCGCTTCCGCATCTACCCCGACGGCGGCGTCAGCCGCCTCCGCCTTTTTAGTGAATGGTGAATCGTAAATGGTGAATAGTTAAAACGGGTTCTTTCTATTCACCATTTACGATTCACCATTCACGGCTTTTCAAACGATGCCTGACTTCAAAGACATCGAAGGCCCCATCGGTAAGTTGAATCGCCTGTCGTCGGACGAGGCGCGCGCGGCGCTTCTGTCGTGCTGCGGCTCAACGCGCTGGGCGTCGGAGGTCGCGGCGCTCCGGCCGTTCTGGGACGTGGGGCAGTTGCTCAACATCGGCGGGCGCGTCTGGGGCGAGCTGCCCCGCGAGGACTGGCTCGAAGCTTTCCGCGCGCACCCGAAGATCGGCGAGAAGCGGGCCGAGAGGGAGACGGGCGCGGAGGCGCGCGCGTGGGCTGAAGGCGAGCAGTCGGGCGCGCGCGAGGCTTCGGACGAAACGCTCGACGAGCTGGCGAAGGCGAACCGCGAGTACGAGGAGCGCTTCGGCTTCATCTTCATCGTCTGCGCCACGGGCAAGTCGGCCGAAGAGATGCTCGCGCTCCTGCGCGGACGTTTCAATAACGACCCCGACGCCGAGCTGCGCGTCGCGGCCACAGAGCAGTGGCGCATCACGGAGCTGCGGCTCAAGAAATTCCTGAACGTGAAGTGAGAGGCGGAAGCCCGACCGTCAGGGAGGGCGTACGTCTTTCTTGATGCGGACGGCGGGAGACTTAACGCCCTTCCTGACGGTCGGGCTTCTGCCACACTGATGAGCGGCATCACAACACACGTGCTTGACACCGCGAGGGGGCGCCCCGCCTCGGGCGTGCCCGTCACGCTCGAAGCGAAACGGGCGGGCGGCTGGGCGGTCGTCGGCCGCGGTGCGACGGACGCGGACGGGCGTCTGCGCGACATTACGCCTCCGGATTTTGTGCTGCACGAAGGCGAGTACCGGCTCGCGTTCGACGTGGGCTTCTACTTCGACGCCTCGGGCGTGGAGAGCTTCTACACGGAGGTCGTCGTGAGCTTCGTCGTCCGCGACGCCTCTGCGCACTACCACGTGCCTCTGCTCTTGAGCCCTTACGGCTACACGACATACCGCGGGAGCTGAAACCGAATGAGACTTTCACCTCAGTTGAGCGAGTGGCTGAACCTGCTCGCGCGCTGGTTCCACGTCTTCGCGGCCATCCTCTGGGTCGGCTCGACCTACTACTTCACCTGGCTCGACGGCCGCTTCCAGGAGGAGGAGCGCGCGGCCCGAGAGGAGGGTGGCGACCCCGAAGTCTGGATGGTGCACAGCGGCGGCTTCTACGTCGTCGGCAAGCGCAAGACGCCCGCGCTCCGGCGACTGCACTGGTTCAGGTGGGAGGCCGCCTCGACGTGGCTGAGCGGCATCGCGCTCCTGACCATCGTCTACTACCACGGCGGCCTGATGGTGGACGTGGACGTGCGCGACATCGGAGTGTGGACGGCCAGCGGCTTCGGCATCGGGATGCTGGTCGCCGGCTGGCTCGTCTACGACCTCCTGCTCAGGTCGCCGCTCGGGCGGAACGAGAAGGCTTTCGCGGCCGTGGCCTACGCGCTCGTCGTCGGCGCGGCCTACCTTTCGACGCACGTGCTGAGCGGGCGCGCGGCCTACATCCACGTCGGCGCGACGATGGGCACCATCATGTTCCTCAACGTCTGGATGGGGATTCTGCCCGCGCAGCGGCGCATGATCGCGGCCGTCAAAGAGGGCAAGCCGCCCGACCCCGCCGAGGGCGCGCGCGCCAAGCTGCGCTCGAAGCACAACACGTTCATGGTCGTGCCCGTCGTCTTCACGATGATCAGCAACCACTACCCCGTCGCGACCTACGGCCACGACTACAACTGGCTCATCCTTTCCGCGCTCGTCCTCGTCGGCTGGGTCGCCGCGAAGATCATCCGGCGGGCTTGAAGGCGGAAGCCCGACCGTCAGGGAGGGCGTACGTCTTTCGTCAAAGTTCGGACGGAGGGAGACCGACGCCCTCCCTGACGGTCGGGCTTCCGCCTCTTATGGAGCGTATAGGCGACGAGACGTGGGACGAGTTCTGCGGGCGCGTGGACGCGGCCGTTTCGGAGTACGTGCGGGCGGGGCGGACGCGCGTGCGTTACAGGGGCTGGTGCGTGACGCTCGACACGAACGTCGTGCCGGCGGGCGCGGCCGCGGCGGTGGTGACAAGGCTGCGCGCGCCGTTCGTCGGGCGCGGGCGCTTCTACTTCAGGCTGCAGAGGCGCGACCTGCTCGACACGCTCGCGCGGCGGCTGGGGATACACACGAGCGAGACCGGGCAGTCGGACTTCGACCGCGAGTTCGTCATCCGCTCCGGAGACGACGAGCAAGTCCGCCGGCTCTTCGACTCAAAAGAGATCCGCCGCCTCATCCAGTCGCAGCCCTCGCTCAACCTCGAAGCGCGCGGCAGCGACGGCCCCTTCGGCGCGAGCCTGCCCGAAGGCGTGGACGAGCTCGTCCTGCGCGCCACCGGCTTCGTCACCGACGCCGAGCGCCTCCGCCGCCTCTTCGCACTCTTCGCGCTCCTCCTCGACCGCCTCTGCGAGACCGGCGCCGCCTGCGCAGACGAGCCCGGCGTCACCCTCTAAAGCACAGAGGCTTAATAGCTCAACGTCGAATTAAAAAGGGAGACGGTCAGCGTGCTCAAGCACGCTAGCGGGCAGGGATGCCCGCGCTCCCAGCTTTAAGCAGCCTTATTTCAATCTGCAAGTCGGTATAAGGATTTCAAATTTGAAAGTTGAAATTAAGACGTGGAGGGGCAGAGGCCTGAGCCCCCGCCCCTCCCCGTCGGGGTTTACCTTTCGCGCGCGAGAGGTGCTAACCGATGGTCAGGGTGTTGACGACGCGCTTGAACTGCTTGCCGATCTGCGCCGCGAAGGTCGCCGAGGCCGCGCTCACGCTGCCGATCTCGCCGCCGCTGTTGAAGTCGTGCGACCCGTGCAGCGTGATGTTCTGCGGGGGCTTCTCCTTCAGGAAGAAGAGCGTGATCCACAGCATGGCGGTGTTCTGTTCGTGCGTGCCGCAGCTGACCCGCTTCACGCTGGAGTAGTTGGCGACGTGCTTCTCCTTCTCCAGAACCCGCCCGCCCTCGATCTGCCAGCGGCCGGCGACGTCGTCCACGTTGTTGAGGCACTCGCGCACGAGTGTGTAGGTTAGGGCCATGTCCTTGTACCTGCCTTTCTTAGTTTTTCAGACACGGTGACGAGAAGGGCCGCAGCCCGTGCTCACCGCGGCTCCGGGGCTGCGACGTGGGTGAGAATCTGATTCGCGCGAGGTAAGCGTTTGCTGCCGTCGGTGCGGGCTAGACGAGGGCCGCCGCGAAGGAGTTGACGTAAGGGCGTTCGGGCATGAGTGAACCTCCTGAGTTCAGAGGTGAAAAGGCGCGAGGACTGCTTCCCGGTGACAAGGCGGCGCACAGAGTATCGCCAAGTCGCCGGGGTGTCAACGAAAATTTGTAATCACTACGGCGCGCCCGAGCCGATGGGGTCGCCGGGCGGCGTGGGCGGCGGCGGCGTGCGCTTGCGCGGCGCGTCCGGGCGCGCGAGGAAGCGTTCGATCTCCTCGTGCGTCGAGCGCAGGTGCGCCCTCGTCGGCTCCAGGCTGGCGGCGTCGATGCCCACGGCGGTGTCTGCCTGCATGAGCCAGCGCAGGCCCTCGGTCGCGACCCCGCGCACCTGCGGCGAGGCCGAGTCGTCCGCCGCCAAGTCCATCAGGCGCTCGACGACGAGCGACTGGACGGCGCGCTGGACGGACGCCTGGTACTCGTCTTTCGGCACGGGCGAGCGCCACGTCCGCGTGACGAGCGCGTCCAACACGTCGCCGAAGTCCGGATTCGACTTGTCGAGCGCGTGGAACTGTATGAGGCGCGCCGCGCGGTGCGGCTCCAAGAGGCGCGAGACGGCGAGGTCGGCCGAGACGACGGCCGCGGCCACGGGGTCGAAGGCGGGGTCTGTCTGCTTCGCGAAAAGCTCCTGCGTCCCGCCCTCGTAGCCGAAGGCGCGCGGCGGGATGAGACGGAGTATGCGCGGCGAAACCGTCAGCTCTCCGAGCTTGAGCGTGTCGAGCACGGCCGCGAGCGCCTCGCGCTGGCGCGCCGCCGGGACGACCTGCTGCGCCTCGGCGGGACTCGACGCGCCGCCCGCCGTCTTCACCGCGTAGGTGTAGTAGAGCCCGCCCACGGACTTCACCGCGGCCTGAAGTTGATAACGATGGTGAAGGTAGAGCGGCAGGAACTTCGCCTCCAGCAGAGAGAGCGGCGTCCCCGCCGGCACGTTCGCCAGCCCGAACTCTTCGAGCGCGATGCGCCGCACCTCCATCTCGTGGCGCAGAGACGCGACCGGGTCTGAGCCGTTGTCCCAGAGGTTCGCGAGCGGGTGCGCCGCGCCCGCCGGCCGCGCGTCGGCGTCCGAGATGAAGAGCATCCCCGCCTTCACGCCCTCCGACACGATTCTTTCAAGCTCGGCCGCCTCGTCCGCGCCCGGCGCGAACTGCGCGTAGGCGTAGGTGATGGCGAACTTGTCGTAGGCGCCTATCCCTACGGAGTACGCGTTCGAGAGGTCGAGTCTGCCGTTCTTAATCTCGACGAGGGGCGCCGGGTAGTCCATCACGGAGGCGCGGCCGTACGTGCTCGCCGCGAAGTTGTGCGCCAGGCCCAGTGTGTGCCCGACCTCGTGCGCGGCGAGCTGGCGTATGCGCGCCAGAGACATCCGCGCCGCGTCTACGGAAGGGTCTAACTGCGCGAGGTACTCCGCGTCGTCGCCCGTCCCGGCCTCCAGCTCGCACGCGCCGCGCCGCTCGTCGCCGAAGACGGGGATGAGTCCGGTGCCGAGGAGGTAGTCCTGGCGGATGCGCAAGCTTCCGAGCGTGACGTTGCCCTTGATGATCTCGCCGGTGCGCGGGTCTGTGATGCCCGCGCCGTAAGACCAGCCGCGCGAGGAGCGGTGCACCCAGTTGATCATGTTGTAGCGCGCGTCCATCGGGTCGGCGCCCGGCGGGAGCAGCTTCACCTGGAAGGCGTTGCGGAAGCCCGCGGCCTCGAACGCCTGCGCCCACCACGACGCGCCTTCGACGAGGGCGCTGCGGATGGGCTCGGGCGCGCCCGGGTCTACGTAGTAGACGATGGGTTTGACGGGTTCGGAGACGGCGGCGCGCGGGTCTCTCTTCTCAAGGCGGTGGCGTTCGATCCAGCGCTTCTCGACCGGCTCCGTGAAGGGCGAGGCGTAGTCGTAGAACTCGACGGCGTTGACCCCGACGCGCGGGTCGAGCTTGCGCGGCCGGTATTTGTTGTCGGGCAGCTCGACGAGCGAGTGGTGCTCGCGCACGGTGAGCGACTGCGGCGTCGGGACAGTGTCGCGCACCAGCTGCCCCGGCGCGCCCTCGGTCGTGAAGGTGAGCGTCGCCTCGACCTCGGTGTTCTTCGGGAAGACCTTCGTGCGCGGGAGGTAGAGGGCGCTGCGCGACCCTTCGAGTTTGTACTGGCCCTGGTTCGATTCGCGCAGGCGGTCGGCGACGCCGTGCGCGTCGCGCAGGAAGAACTCGGTCGCGTCGACGAGCACGCGGTTGCCCTCGGCGGCCGCCAGCTCGAAGCCCCAGATGACGGAGCGCGCGAAGGACTCTTCGACGGCGCGGCGCTCGTCCGCGTCCGAGCTGAGCGCGCGGTAGCGCTGGTTCGCTTCGACGAGGAGCACCTTCGGCCCGACGCGCTCGAAGTGCACGACGCGCGTGTCGCCCAACTGCCCGCGGTCGAGGCCCAGGGGGTTCGAGCCGACGCCGGTCGGGAGCGAGACCTGGTAGAGGAACTCCGTGTCGAAGCGCGGAATCTCCAGGAGGAGCTTCCCCTCCCCCGCGTCCCAGTAGAGCGGGAAGTAGCCGTCCAGCTTTTGCAGGCCCCGCGTCAGCTCCGCGTAAGACCTGGGCGCCGAACGCTCCTGACGCCGCCCCTGCGCCTCCGCGGGCGCGAGCATGAGGAGGATGATGAAGAGCGCGTAGAGTGTGTGTCGCATGGGGGTTCTCACCTGCGTCCTCGTGTGACGTTCTTGTAGACGACGCCGCCCTTCATGACGAAACGGACGCGGCGGACGGCCGTGATGTCTCTGAGCGGGTCGCCGTCGAGCGCGATGATGTCGGCCTCGAAGCCGGGCGCGACGGAGCCGATGCGGTCGCCGAGTCCCAAGGCTTCCGCGCCGAGCGACTGGGCCGAGACCATCGCCGCCATCGGCTCGACGCCGCCGTCGCGCACGCGGTCGATGAACTCCTCGGCGTTGCGGCCGTGCGCGCCCGCGACGGCGTCTGTGCCGAAGACTATCTTTAAACCTTTCGTCTTCGAGGCGCGCCGCACGAGGTCGTGGTTGAGCGAGAGCACGCGCTCCATCGCCGCGAACCCCTCGGCGGTGTAGCCGGGCGTGCCGAGGAAGCGCTCCCGGTTGGCGAGGTAGTTCTCGATGACGAGGCCGGCCTGCGGGTCGAGGTACGTCCCGCGCGCGGCCAGCAGCTTCAAGTCTTCGTCCGTCGCCATCGTGCCGTGCTCGACCTGCGTGCAGCCGACTTCGGACGCGACGCGCACGGCCTCCTTGTAGGCGTGGACGACCGCGCGCAACCCCTGGCGCTTCGCCTCTTCGCAGGCCGCGCCGAGCTGTTCGCGCGAGAGGGTCATCCCGCCGCCCTGCCTGATGCTCTGCGAGGCGAAGATTTTTAGAACGTCTGCGCCGGCCTGCTTCTGCCTGCGGACGAAGGCGCGTATCTCGTCGGGCGTGCCCGTCTTCTCGCCCTGCCCGAAGAGCGGGTCGACGGCCGTCAGGAGGCGCGGGCCGGGGATGCTGCCCTGCGCAATCGCGTCGCGCAGGGGAACGTCCGTGGGCGAGCCGACGCTCTGGACGGTCGTGAAGCCCGCCAACAGAGTCAGCCAGGCGTTCGACGCCGAGCGGTAGGCGGCCTCCTGCGTCGTCTCGCCCGCCCCGGCGTTCTTGCCTTCACGGTCGAAGCTCCAGGTGATGTGGACGTGCGCGTCGATCCAGCCGGGCATGACGGTCAGGCCGCGCAGATCGTAATCCACCGGCCCCGCCTTCGGGTCGACGGCGACAATCTTCGAGCCCTCGACGACGACGCGCGTGTTCCTTATCACGCGGCCGCGCCCGTCGAACAGCACGTCGGCGGCGATGACGACCCGCGTCTTCGGCGTCTGCGCGCGTGAAGTCTGCGCCGCGGCGCAGACGCAGAGAACGCACAGGATGAGCCTCGCTAAGCGCATCTCTGACCGCTAGAGCGTTACCGCCGGCAGGCCGGCCGTGCGGAGCTGGGCGTTGAGCGCTTCAACGTCCTTCGACTTGAACTCGTTCCAGGCCGGCATCGCTTCGCGCAGGCGGCGCTGGAGGTCTGCGGCCTGCGCGGCGGCCTGCGTCGTGGGCGCGGCGTCGGCCTGCTGCAGCACCTCGTAGAGCGAGGCGAGTTGAGTGTGAAGCTGGTTGAAGTTCGGCGGCGCGGGCGTCGTGCCGGCCGGCGCGCCGCTTTCGAGCGCGGCGGCCTTCTTGTCGAACGCCGTCAGCGCGTCGCCCACTGCCGGCGGAAGGCCGGCGCGCTTGCGCAGGTCGGCTACCTGCGTCCGAATCTTCTTGAGACCGTCGAGCACATCGGAGGTCTCGGTCATCCCTTCGGCCGCCTGCGCGGAGAGCGCGAACTGCTGTTCGAGTCCGGCGCGCGTCGTCTTCACGCGCGGGTCCATCTCGACGCGGAGCGTGCGCGTGAAAGTCTTCCCCGCGGCCGTCAACTTCAAGGTGTAATCGCCTGGGAGCACCGAGGCGCCCTGCGGGGAGCGCGGCGTGTCGCGGTAGATGGCGGAGATCGGGTACTCGTGCCGCTGCGCCCCCGGGTCGGGGTAGTGCAAGTCCCACACGAAGCGCTGCATCCCCGCGGACGCGGGCAGGACGCGCGGCGGGCGAACCCAGTAGAGGGGGTACGGCAGTTCCTTCTCGTCCACGTACTCCGGCTTGTCGTCGCTGCGGAAGCGCCGGACGAGTTTGCCGGCGCGGTCGAAGATTTCGAGCTGGACGGGCACGCCCGAATCCGTCTTCAGGTAGTAGTTGATGATCGCGCCGTCGGGCGGGTTCTGACCCGCAGGCTCTTCGGGCGGGAGCGGCGTGTCCGTGTTGAGGTTGCGGCGGACGCGGTAGGCCGTCTGCGGCGCGAAGAGGAAGGCGTCGGACGAAGCCACGCTCGCGTCTATCTGCCGGAGCGGCGTGATGTCGTCGAGAATCCAGAAGGAGCGGCCGTGCGTGCCGACGACGATGTCGTCGCGGTGGACGACGAGGTCGCGGATGGAGGTCGCGGGCATGTTGAGCCGCAGCGGCT
>Ga0213876_10000871_pt1 | contig 20200 bp, 18 predicted proteins | sample BarmaccomBMRX_R9_FD_160113 | JGI IMG/M metagenome (GOLD analysis project Ga0213876, IMG submission 160113) | Root-associated microbial communities from Barbacenia macrantha in rupestrian grasslands, the National Park of Serra do Cipo, Brazil - RX_R9 | ecosystem: Host-associated > Plants > Roots... | reverse complement strand
CCCACTCGCGCCCGACTCTTCTTCGAGCCTCGTATAACGAACTTGCGCATTGCGAATCTCACGGGTCGCGCCGGCTTGCAGCGGATTCACAGAAACATCATCCAGACGGGCGCGGATCGTCTTGCGCAAAGCCGGGTCAAGCTGCCGGTCGAGCATCAGCGACACACGCAACCGCGAATACGCATCCAGGCGTTCCGACTGGTCCATGGCAGCGCCATGCCGGCCGCTCACGAAATCGTACATATCGGCAGCAACATAGTAGTACCAGTTTGTGAAATGAGAAATGCCGATAACCCCCGCCGTCACCTCGTTGATGGTCCTCTGCGTCATCTCATGTCGCCGCACGTGCACCTGGTCGCGGAAGTCAACCAGCAAAAGCGGGAGCTTCGGATACATCAAGCTATAAATCCCCAGCGGAACCAGCGTTTCGTGACGCGCACCCGCCTCGCCCATGGGAAGCAGCGAGCCGTTTGCATCCAGCGTGCGAACGTATTGAATGCGCTCGTGATCATTCAGTAGCCGCGTGTCCGCCCAGGGATCGCTGATGTTCAACAATTTCCAGATCGGCTTCAGGTTCGTGCCTGTTACCGGCGCCGGCTGCCCGACGGGAAACCAGAGCATCGCGTACTCGCCATCCTGCCCGGCGATATTCAATGGCTCGAAAACCAGTCCGGTTCTTTCCGCAATCTGCCGCAGCAATTCCCAGTTCCGGCTACGGATCCGCTCCTCTTCAAAACCAGACTCCTCGCCTACCTTCGCGGCATTCTTCTCGCTGACCAGACCACCCAGCAGTTTCTTTCGCAGCTCCAGGCGCGCGATGACCGTGTCAAGCTCGCCCTTCGTCAAGGCTGATCCGTCATCCGCCACCGGTGCACTGCGCAGATAAGCAACCGCACTCTCCAGATGCAGCCGCTCCTCATCCAGCCCATTCGCACGATACGCGCGCGAAGTAGCGCGAACCGGCATCATCATCGGATCGAGCGTAGTCCACTGGATCAGATTGCGGCCAACCTCCGACAACACCGGATGCTGGGGCCCGGTCAGATCCAGTAACGGCTTTGGATTTTCCGCCCCGGCGCTCTTTGACCCGTCTCCCGGGTGCCAATAGAAAAATGGCACGGCGGAAAGAAGTTTTTTCCCAAGTCCCGGGTTGGCATAATCCAGCAGCCAGACATCCATTAGCCGATCATTATCCGATTGGTAATCGCCTAGCGTATCGCGCAACACTGCTACTAGGGGAATGTCGTGCGTGGCGCTCTCAACCGTCGCCGAAGACGAGATCGGGCCACAATCGCTGCAGAAGAGCGTCAACAGCTGTGCTGTTCCAGCGACTGGCTCCGCTTTCCAATAGTAAACAGGCTGGTCACTTTGCACCACTGCGTCCGATTGCGGCCGCACAGCGATGTCTTCCGCTCCACAAAGTGTCGCGCCAAGAACACCGGAAATGAGCAAAAGCCGTTGAGCTAAACGCATATTCCTCAGCAGACGGGGACCTGAAGCTAATCCCTTAGCAATTGCCACGCCAAACCACGCCTAAGGATTACCCAAACTTAAAACTGTCATTCAATAAGACGCGCAAACGCGTGCTACGGTATAGGGAAGTGCAGTTCGATACGGCGCTAAATCTCGTGTGGTTATCCCTGGGGCTGGTTGCCCTGGGCAGCACCGTGCGCGCCTCCGTTCGACGCGGCAATTCGCCCTGGCTGCACATTCTCGGTGTAGCGCTCATCGTCGCAGCCCTCTTTCCATACATTTCGGCAACCGATGATTTAGTCCGCAGCGAAAACCTGAGTACGCAGCCGGATAGGAGTCACTCTCCCTTCGGGAAAAAAGCGCCGAACGACAACCTGATTCGGCTCTATGAAACTTTAGACAGCCCGCTTGCCTGTGCTACCTGCGTTCTCACGCTTACCTTCTTCACTGTCTGGGTCATTTTATCTCCCGCTTTCGCTCGGGATCGCCGCGTGGCGCCTGCTTCTGCCGGCCGATCTCCCCCGCTGCTTCTCGGCTCTTAACCAAATCGACATCAATAGTTTTTGAGGAGGAATGATGCCACGCCGCTTTTGGCGTCTGTGCACCGGTCTCCTGTTAGCAGTCGGATGTCTGGCCCAGACTGCCACATCCGCGCAAGCACTCACCTGGCAGGAAACCGAAGCAAAATTCAGATCGAACAATCCCACTCTGCTGGCCGGACAAGTCAACATCGATGAGTCGCGCGCAGACGAGATTACGGCCTATCTGCGGCCCAATCCCGAATTCACAATCTCTGCAGACGGCACCCAAATCACGCCCAGTCACGGTGTCTGGCGGCCTCTCGCCGGCACGTTTTATTCGCCCTCCATCAGCTATCTGCACGAACGGGAACACAAACGCGAACTGCGTTTGGCCAGCGCGAAAGAGGCCACTGCAATCGCTGTCTCTTCGCAAGCCGATCTCGAACGCAATCTCATTTTCAACCTGCGCGACGCCTTCGTTCGAGTCCTGACCGCCAAAGCAGTTCTCGGCGTGGCCAAAGAAAACATGGCGTACTACGACAAGGAAATTGCCATTAACCAGGAGCGCTACAAAGACGGCGCCATCGCGAAAGTAGATTTCCAGCGCGTGCAGTTGCAGCGAGTTCAATACGAATCCGACCTGCAGACCGCGCTCGTGAATCTTCGCACTGCCAAGATCGATCTCCTCAGCCTGATGCGCGATAAGACCCCCATCGACGAGTTCGACGTGGAAGCGTCGTTCGATTTCACCGATCTCACCACTACCCTGCCCGATCTGCGGCAGGCCGCTCTCGAAAGCCGCCCCGATCTTAAGGAAGCGCAGCAAGCATTCGAGAAAGCTCGCACAGACCACCAATTGTCAATCGCGAACGGCTCCACTGACCCCACGTTTGCCGCCTGGTACACCCATAACGGCTCCTTCAACAACCCGGACGCATACAACACCATCGGACTTTCGGTTAGCATTCCACTGCGCATCTTCGATCGCAACCAGGGCGACAAACTTCACACGCTTCTCGATATCGGCCGCAATCGAAAATTGCGCGACGCCGCCGAAATGACCGCCTTGCACGATGTCGACTCCGCCTACGCCACCCTGCAAAGCACATTGACACTGCTTCACCCCTACAAGGAAACCTATTTAAAGGAGGCGGAAGAGGTCCGTGACACCGTCTCATTCGCTTTTCAACATGGCGCGGCGTCGCTGATCGATTTTCTGGATGCCCAGAAACAATATCGCGACACCCAGCTCAATTACGCCAACCTGGTTGGCTCGTATTTGTCAGCCGCAAACCAACTAAACCTTGCCGTAGGACGCGAGGTGATTCAATGACCAAAATAATTTGCATTTGCATACTGGCAGTTCTCAGCGTCATCTTGATCGGATGCGGCACGCAGGCGGCCGTGGACGCCAAAGCCATGGCGCCCCCCGCCGCAAACGTCGTCGAAGAACCCGATCTGAACGTCGTCAAAATCGATCATCCGGAGCGGTTCACCCTGGTTGCGGCCGGCTCTATTGAGCAGCGTCCCCAGGTGCACGCGGTCGGGACCATTACTCCCAACGTCGAAAATTCCGTCCCCGTCGTCTCGCTCGCATCAGGCCGCGTGGTCGCCGTATACGCGAAGCTCGGCGATGACGTGAAAAAGGGTCAGTTGCTGCTGAAAGTTTTGAGCAACGACATCACGAATGCTTTCCAGACCTATCGTCAAGCTGTAGCGGACGAAGCCCTCGCAAAAAAACAACTGGAACGCGCCAAGCTGCTCTATGAACACGGCGCGATCGCGCTCAACGATCTCGAAGTGGCTGAAGACGCCGAAGAGAAAGCCCGCGTAGCACGAACCTCGGCCGAGCAAGCGATCCGGACCCTTGGCGGCGATCCGAGCCGTGAAGATCCTGTGATCTCCATCTACGCGCCCATCTCCGGCACCATCGTCGAGCAGAATGTTGTCCAATCCGCCAGTGTTCACACGCCCGATAACCAACCGAATCTTTTCACCATCGCCAACCTCTCGAACGTGTGGGTCATTTGCGACGTGTATGAGAACGATCTGCCCGCAGTTCGGCTGGGCGATATCGCCGACGTCGAACTGAATGCATACCCAGGCCGAATCTTTCACGGCCGCATCAGCAATATCGGCAAAATTCTCGACCCGAATATTCGGACCGCCAAAGTGAGAATCGACCTGGCAAACCCCGGAATCATGCGCGCGGGCATGTTTGTGGCCGCCACCTTTTACGGTTTGCACGGGCAGGTTTATTCCGTTGTTCCCAGCGGCGCAGTTTTACATCTGCACGATCGTGACTGGGTCTTCGTACCGGCAGGAAACGGTCAATTTCGCAGAACGGAAGTGCATGGCGGCAAGTTCGTCGACGGCCAGCAGGTGATCCTCTCCGGCCTCTCTCCAGGCCAGAAGGTAGTCAACGACGCCCTTGCGCTTTCAGCGGAAACGGAACAGTAAGCAACAAACTTAGATGATCCGAGCCGTAGTCGATTTCTCGCTCCGCAACAGACTGCTCATCATTGCCATCGCGCTTGTGTTGCTGATCTGGGGCGGCATTTCCTTTCACAACTTGCCCATTGAAGCCTATCCCGACGTCGCCAACAACTACGTCCAGGTGATCACGCAATGGCCCGGGCGTGCCGCCGAAGAGGTAGAGCAACAGGTCACGATTCCGGTTGAAATCCAGATGAATGGAATTCCCCATCTGGAGCACCTGCGCTCAACCTCGCTGTTCGGCTTGTCGAGCGTCATGATGATCTTCGACGACGAATCCATTAACGACTGGAATCGTCAAAAAGTACTCGAGCGCTTGGCGCAGGTCAACTTGCCCGCCGGTCTCCAGCCCCAGATGGGCACCGATTGGAGTCCCGTCGGCCAAATCTATTGGTACACGCTCAAAAGCACCAATCCGCAATACGATCTGATGGAGCTCAAATCCCTCGAAGACTGGACGCTCGAAAAGCAGTTGAAATCTGTGCCGAACGTCGTGGACGTGTCGAGCTTCGGTGGAACAACGCGTGAATACCAGGTACGTATAGATCCCGACAAGCTGATCGATTATGGCCTGAGTATCAGCCAAGTAGAGCAGCAACTCACTGGCAACAATGAAAACTCAGGCGGCAGCTTCATTCAGGAAGGCCGCCAACAGGTCAATATCCGCGAACTCGGTCTGGTGAATCGAACCCAGGACATTGAGCAAATTGTTCTCACGACGCAGCATGGAACGCCAATTCGCGTAAAGGATGTGGCCGTCGTAGCGCATGGCCCCAAGATCCGGCTCGGCCAGATCGGCAAAGCCACCCACGCCCCCGATGGACGCATTATTGACAGCCCGGACGTCGTGGAAGGCATCGGCTTACTTCGAAAAGGAGCCGATTCCGATTCAACCCTCATCGGCATTCACGCAAAAGTAAAACAGCTGAACGAACATTTGCTGCCGCCGGGCGTTAAGGTAGTGCCATTCCTCGACCGCAGTGATCTGGTCCACTACACCACGCACACCGTTCTGCACAATCTGACCGAAGGCATCATTCTCGTCGCTATCATTCTGTTCCTTTTCCTCGGAAACCTGCGCGGCGCATTGATTGTCGCGTTGACCATCCCGTTCGCGCTCCTTTTCGCATCCATCTGCCTGGATCTCGACAAAGTGCCTGCGAACCTCCTTTCTCTCGGAGCGCTCGATTTCGGCATGGTTGTCGACGGCGCTGTGGTCATGGTGGAAAACATCGTGCGCCACATGGGCCGCGAGCATGGCGAAAAGACTGTTCTCGAACAGATTCGCGAGGCCGCGCATGAAGTGCAGCGCCCCGTCTTCTACGCCATCGCCATCATCATCACCGCTTACCTGCCCATCTTTACTCTGCAGGCGGTAGAGGGCCGATTGTTCCGCCCCATGGCGCTGACTGTCGCGTTCGCCTTACTAGGCGCGCTTCTGTTTTCCATCATCATTGCCCCGGTTCTTTCAAGCGTGCTGTTCCGCACCAGCGCGCGCGAATGGCATAATCCGGTTCTCGCGTTCCTGATCAACAGCTATAGGCGGGGCCTGAGATGGTCCATCCGGCGTCGTGCACTGGTGTTAGTCCCCGTCACGGCCCTGTTCATCTTCAGCGTCTGGCTTTTCGTCAGCGGGCATATCGGAAGCGAATTCCTTCCTCACTTGGATGAGGGCGCAATCTGGGCGCGCGGAACGCTTGCGCCGAGCACGGGTCCGGAAGATGGCGCTGATCTGATGCGCCGCGCCCGCCTGGTCTTCGCTTCTTTTCCCGAAGTGACCCAGGTCGTCTCGCAAGTCGGACGTCCGGATGACGGAACAGACACCACCGGCTTCTTCAACACGGAATACTTCGTCGACCTGAAGCCCAAAGAGCAATGGCGCTCCGTCTTCAACCAGAACAAGGACGAACTCATCGGCGCTATGGATCGCGAAGTCTCAAAATTTCCAGGCGTTCTGTGGAATTTTTCGCAACCTATCTCCGACAACGTCGAAGAAGCCGTCAGCGGCGTGAAAGGTGAACTCGCTGTGAAAGTCTTCGGCACAGACCTGCAGGTTTTGGAAGACAAGGGAGAGCAGATTGTGAACGTCATGAGTCACATTCCCGGCATAGCGGATCTCGGTCTCTTCCGCGTTCTGGGCCAGCCGAATCTCAACTTAGTTGTTAACCGCGAAGCCGTCGCGCGTTATCAACTGAATGTCTCCGACGTTCAGGATGCGGTCGAGACAGCTATCGGCGGCAAAGCGGTAACCCAGGTCCTGCAGGGCGAGCAGGTTTACGATCTCGTGGCTCGCTACCTTGAACCGTATCGCGACACGCCGCAAGCCATTGCCAATATCCGGCTGCTCGCGCCCTCGGGCGAAAGAGTTTCGCTCGCCCAGCTATGCACGATGAAGACGGCAGATGGGGCTTCGGAAATTTACCGCGAAGCGAATACGCGTTACGTCGCGCTGAAGTACAGCGTTCGCGGCCGCGATTTGGGCAGCACGGTGGAGCAGGCGATTCGAGAGGTGAACCAGAAGGTGAAGCTTCCGCTAGGTTACAGCCTGGATTGGGCGGGCGAATATGCGAGCGAACAGCGCGCCAACAAGCGATTGTCAATCATTGTGCCCATCACCATCGCGGTCATCTTCATGCTCCTCTATTCCATGTTTTCCTCGTTTAAATGGGCGGCGCTAGTGATGGTGACGGTTTTGCTCGCGCCCATCGGCGGCCTGCTTGCCTTGTTCTTCTCCGAGACGCACTTCAGCGTGTCGTCCGGAATCGGAATGCTCGCCTTGTTCGGCGTTTCTGTTCAAACGGGCGTCATCATGATCGAGTACATCAATCAATTGCGCGCGCGCGGCCACAGCGTCGGGGATGCAGCGGTGGAAGGCGCGGTCCTGAGACTCCGTCCCATCATGATGACCATGCTGGTCGCCACTTTGGGACTTCTGCCCGCCGCCCTCTCACGCGGCATCGGTTCCGACTCACAACGGCCCTTCGCCATCGTCATTGTCGGGGGCCTGAGCGCAACGCTCGTGATGAGCATCTTCGTGCTGCCGACTATTTACGTCTGGATCGCCCGCGAAGGAGACCGGCTGCCCGCAATCGACCTCGGCTTCGAGGAATAATCAAAGAAGAGTCGGGTTATGATCCAGCGCCAGATTGTCTTGAACGACTCCGAAGCCCAACTGCCGCTGCGCCTGCGAACCGAGTGCTGCCTGAACGACGACGAATATTTCGAATTCTGTGCAGCCAACGACGGGCTACGAATCGAGCGGACATCCAATGGGGAGATCATCATCATGCCGCCCACGGAGGGAGAAACCGGCGCCCGTAACGCGGACTTGACCATGCAGCTTGGCGCCTGGGCGAAGCGAGATAACAGCGGTAAGGCATTCGCTTCCTGCACAGAGTTCATTCTTCCGGATCGTTCAGGGCTTTCGCCGGACGGCTCATGGATCGAAAACTCCCGTCTGCAGCGCCTCAGTCGCGATCAAAAACGGAAATTTCCCCCGCTCTGCCCGGATTTCGTCATCGAGCTGACTTCCCCTTCCGACCGGCTCCCCGAAGTGCGAGAGAAAATGCAGCGCTGGATGGCCAACGGAGTTCAACTCGGTTGGCTCATCGACCCAGATGAGCGCACCGTTTACATCTACCGCCCCAATCGCGAACCCGAACAAGTCACGGACTCCGACACGATACAGGGCGAAGGTCCGGTTGCCGGGTTCGTGCTGGAACTCCGCGATATCTTCGCGGAATTGTGATGCATGCCGATGAAAGTCCGAGAGGTCATTCGGCTCCTCGAGCAGAACAATTTATCGAAGAAATCCAAATGCTTCGTCGCAGCCGCCCTACAGACTCATCGGCGTTCCTCGGCGTTCATCGGCGGCGGGACGCTTCTACGAACTGCTCGTCGGATGCAGAATTTTACTGAAGAACTGCTTCCAGCGCCATCGCCGTTCCTGGCACTCCGGCGCCGGCGCGAAACTCAGCGAATGATTGTCTCGCTGAACCGCGAGTGACTGCAGCTCGGAACCCGGCGCCTGTACATTGATGGTCACGAAAGCCTTGCAACTGTCGGTCGATTGCACGCGCCACGGAGCCGTTACTTTGCTCGAAGGCCCCCAATCCTGCATGAATCGCGTGTAGTCGTAGTTGGGACAGGGATGCTCCGTCGCGCAGCCCCAGTCGCGGTAAGCGCCCTGATAGTTCCGACCGTTTACATCGGCAAGGAAGTGCTTCGCGACCCGTTGCTCCGCGTAGTCATGGAAAATCAGGTAAGCCGCGAACGCAACAACTGCCGCCGCAATGCAGCAAACAATAGTCCACTTGATGATTCGATTGCGCTGCTCTTCACCCGCGCCGTATTCTTGCAGATAACTGCCCACCGACTGCTGCTCCCTTCTTCTGTTTTAGCAGCAACCGAACTATCAATGAGCGGGATAAGCTTTGTCGTACGCAGCCGTCGCTTCTGCAGTGATATCCAGCGCCGGCTTGAAATAAATCGTATTCGTGATGTCGATGACCACGTCGATGCCACGCTCTTCAGCGATCTTCCTCACAACTTCGGTCATCTGACGGCCGGAACGGCCCAGAATGTCCTGCCGCTCGAAGTTCACATCGGCATTCAGGTCATCGCTCAATCGCTGCAGCTCTTTTTGCTTCTGCGTTCCGTCTGCCCGTAGCTGGGCCTCACGGTCCGGCGCCAGGTTGGGCCCTCCCAATTGCTTGCTGATGTTCTGAAGATCGTTCTGCAGATTCTGAATGGCCTGCTGCCGCGGCTGGAATTTCGCCTGCAGCGCGGCTTGCGCCTTCTTGAGTTCAGCGGTGTCCGATACTGCTTTCTGCGCATTGATAATGGCGACTTTGGTAGGCTGCAATGCTTGCGCCCGAACTCCTGACACCGATAGCGCGACCAGCGCTGTCGCCAGCAGCACGCTCCGTACTCTGCAGACCATTACTTTCAAAACTCCTGTGAGAAATTGGACAGTCTCCGAGGGCGGCCGCTCGCAAAGCCCGTCTCAGATGTCGTTGTCGCTAACAGACTAGCACGCATCTTCGCCGCGAATACGTCCCTGCGCATCGATCGCCAGCACGCGGTCTCGCCATCGCACCGTGCGCCCCGCGTAACTGGCGGCCCAAACACACCACGCATACAGATCCCAGACGGGTGCAAGCCAGCAGAAGGTTCCAGCGAACTTGCTTTGCAAGACGAATCTGCCCGTCAGCGCCGCGGAAAGGCACCGCACAATCAATAACCCCGCCGCAGGCCACCACGCCCCTGACGCCACTGCAGCAAGTGCCCAAACGCCCGCCTGCGTGATCGGGAGCCCGGCATATCCGCCGCCCTTGCAGATCCGTATGGTCCGCGCCCAGCGCAGCTGATGCTGCCATGTGCCCGTCCAGCTTGCATCGCCAAGCGACGTTTCCACCGTATAGGTGGAAAGCAGCGCTCGCTTACCGAGCGCTGTGATGCGCTTGGCAAGCTGATAATCGTCGGCCAGATAATCGGCGATCGCCCCGAACCCGCCCGCCTGCTCCAGATCTGCCGCCCGAAAAGCCAGCGTAGAGCCGAAACCGAACTCGCGCACGCCGATTAACTGCGCCACCAGTGCGCTCGGCATGAAGTCGGTCGCGATCCCGAGCGACTCCCACGCCGCAGGCACGGTATGCGCTTGCGCCCGGTAAGGGCAGGTGACAACGCCAATTGCCGCATCCGCCAGCGGACCCACAATCTGCGACAGATACTCGGATGTCACCTTAATATCGCTGTCATTGATCACCCACACCGGGTGGCGCGCATAGGGTGCCAGGTTCATCAAGACGCCGACCTTCCCGTTGGGAGTCGCCTCCCCGCCAATGATCAGACGGATCGGCGCCTTCGGAAATTCCATTTGCAGCCGTCGAACTTCGAGCGCCGCCGGATCGTTCTCACTGCTGGCGCCAAAGAGGACTTCAAACTCGGGATAGTTCTGCTGGATCTGTGAAATGAACGCGGGAGAAGTGTTAGGATCGATGCCGCGAAGCGGCTTGAGAACGGAGACGCCCGGTTGGAAATCGGAAGGGCGCGATCGAAACTTCCTGCGCAGGCTAAGGTGCCGCAACGCCGCAAAAATCGCGAGAACTTGATACGCAAACGCGGGAAGAAAAATGAGCCAGAACAGGTGCACTAACGCGCAAGCAGAACCACGCCGCTAAGAACAAGCAGCGCACCGGCCGCCCGGCGCTTTCCGACATGTTCATTCAACACAAACTTCGCCAGCACGGTCTCCAGAACAAACGTCGCGGCGGATGCCGGAACCGCGAAACTGAGCGGGGCAATCTGCACCAGTGCCATAAACGCGAAAAACGAAATGGCCATGCACAGAATCGAGAGCAGCAGATGCCGCCGGCTCACGATCATAAACAGCAGCCTCGCTAACCCGCGCGCATTCACGGTCTGCTCGCCGCTGCGCTTCATTTCATAGCTCTGCAGCAGGTCGCCCATCACCGTGGCCACCACGATCACCGACAACAGCAGCCACTTCATTGCTCGTCTCCCGATACAGCGCGACACCGGCGCATACCAGTCTGTTGGTCCGTACTGCCCACCATCGCGGTTCCGGCGCAAATCAGGATTGTGCCCGACCAGTGCGCCGGCGTGACGTTCTCGCCCAGAAACAATTTTCCGAAAACTGCAGCGAGAATGTAGCCCATACCCGTGAGCGGCAGCACAAAACTGAGATCGGCCCAACTCAAAAGGGTCATCCTCGAAAGCAGCCAACAAACGAGCAGAACGATGCCCAACGCGACATAGGGGTTCAGCATGGCCCGCAGGTACCCAACCGGATTGAACGTCATTGCTTCGGAAACATGCCGCATACCCCAGGCGAGCGAGAGATTCCCCACTGCATTAAACAGCACCACCGCGAACAACAAAAGGAACGTTTGAACCTTGGTTACTTGTGATCGCTCGCCAACCGCTTGCTGCCGCGAAAGAGCCGCCAAAGCTGAGCTATCGCCGCCCGCCAATCAATCTCCCGCCGTCAGCACAGCAGCCTCTTCCTTCTGCTGTTTCTGCTCTTTGACGAACTGCTTTCGCTTCGAACGGAGCGACAGATATTCTCGCGCCTCTTTATACAGGCGTTTGCGTTCCGAATTGTCGAACATCGCCTTTCCGATCAGGCGCAGCGCTACTTTGGGCCGGAAGTAGAACTCGCTATAGAAGCGCTCCACCCACTCCACCAGTTCGCCGCGGTCCAGTCCGGGATATTGATAGTTCGGAAGCTGATGCCCTGCCTCGTCGGTCATCACCTCGTCAATTGTAATCAAGCCGTTCTTCTTGACATGGTCGTAGAATTCGGTTCCGGGGAATGGATGTCCAAGCGAAACCTGAATCGTCTCGACATTCAGCTCCTTCGCAAAATCGATGCTCTTGCGAATGGTATCGCGCGTCTCGCCCGGCAGGCCAACGATGAAATCGCCGTGAATAGTGATGCCGAGTTTCTTGCAATTCGCTGTGAAGCGGCGCGCCATGTCAATGGTGGCGCCCTTCTTGATGTTTTTCAGAATCTGCTGATCGCCCGACTCGTAACCGACTATGAGCAGCCGGCAACCTGCTTCCTTCATCGACTTCAACGTGTCGTAGTCCGTCGTTACGCGCGACGTGCAGCTCCAGGTGAAGTTGAGTTTCTTAAGCTTGGCGCAGAGCTCAATCGTGCGCGCCTTCTGGTAATTGAAGGTATCGTCGTCGAAGAAGATCTCTTTCATGCCGGGGAAATTTTCGAGCGCCCAGCGGCATTCGTTTACGACATCATCCGACGAGCGCAGGCGCCAGCGATGGCCCGAATGCGTCTGCGGCCACAGGCAGAACGTACACTGCGCCGGACACCCGCGCGTGGTGTAAAAGGAGATGTACGGATTCAGCAGAAACGGAACATTGTAGCGGCGGAAATCGAGATCGCGCTTGTAGACCTTCGATACCCAAGGCAGCGCGTCCAGATCTTCAATGACCGGCCCCTCCGGATTGTTTTGGAACCCGCCATTCTTGCGGAACACGACGCTCGGAATCTCTTCGAGCGGCTTGCCCATCGCGAAATCGCGAATCGGATAGTCGAACTCTTTCTTCACCACGAAGTCAATCGCCTTGGAAGCGCGTAGGCTCTTTTCGGGCTCGATTGTCACCGGCGGACCCACAAACGCGACCTTCAGCTTCGGGTTGAGGTCCTTCATCATCTCGGCAATCCGGACGTCCACGTGGAAGCCGGGCGTGGAAGTGAACAGCACCAGCAGCTCGAAATCGGATGCCATCGCAACCGTCTGGTCAATCGAAATCTTGTGCGGCGGCGCGTCGACTACTTTGCTATCGGGAAGCATGCCGGCCGGGTAGCAGAGCCACACCGGATACCAGTACGATTCGATCTCACGTGCGGCTGGCCAACGCGATCCGGCGCCACCGTCAAATCCTTCAAAAGAAGGAGGATTTAGAAAAAGCGTTCTCATGATTCCTGGAGGCTAACCTTTAGGTTACTTGGTTTAGGTCCGATTACTCAACCGTGCCACTGGACGATTGCGCGTTTAAGCGCTAACCGGTTCATTTATTGGTAGAACCCGGAAGTGCCGCGGTTTCGGATCCGGTCGCCGTCTGATCGTCGTCCGCGGCATTCGGCGTGAAATTCGTGTAATTGATATTCAGCTCCACCTTGCCGATGAGGCGCGCATCGATAGTGCTCGACATATTCTGCGGCACCGCCACCCCATTCTCAATCTTGAAATTGCGCTGAAAATCCACTTTTTTGAAGAAAACGCTTGGGTTCTTGACGAAACGCCCTCGTTCCATCACCGGCAGATACGTGGCGGCATCCAGTTCGATTTCCCCCTTAAACAGCCCGACCTTTTTCTTCCGCGGAGAAATCTGGAAGTTGTAGACTCGATCGCCACTCGGCCCCGTTTTCTCCCCCTTATATTTGAACTTGTAGTTGGCTGGAACGACCGCCAGGCTCATGTCCCCTTGGCCCTGCTGCTCGGCTTGCAAGTAGCGCGCAATCACCTGACTCTTGATCGTATTGTCGCCCTGGAACCCGAGGACGCGATAAGTGATTTGCCCTACTTTGGAGATCTTCCGCAGCGCGCGCAGCTTCCCGTGCTCGTTCAGATTCGGAACCGACGCGTCGATATCCACATCCATGGAGGCGCCCCGCAAATCCGCTTCATGAGCTTGCGTAGCCTGCAGGTAGTTATTAAGAATGGCGGCGGACGGCTTCTCCGATTGCTGTCGCTGCTGCTCTAACACGTTGTCGTCTGCCAATGCGGCGACACGCAGCAGGAGAATGACCGAAAGAGTAGCAATTGTCTTTCGCTTCATTTCAGTCTGGACGAAGCTGGCCAGGCGCAGCAATCGCTACCGCATGGCCGCAACCGACGGCCCAGTGTAGCAGAACCCTTTTGCGCACGATTTTCTCCACCGCCCTAACCACCCGTTAGATGAGACACCGATATCCTCTAGTTGCAAGCGCGTCCAAATATCCCAATCTCGGGAACCAGTGAGCACGCGAGGGGCCGTTATGAAGTGCCGAGATCAGTGCCCTAAGACAAACGTGGCCGTGGGCGATAACGTGTTCCAGTGCCTTCGACCTGCAGGTCCGAAATTCATCACGTAACGACCGAGCGCACCCAAGCGAACGTGTTTATCGGGATCAACCGCTATATCGGTTCTGAGCCAGGCTTGGCCCAGCCAGGCATCGTTGAAGGACGAGTCCCGACGAAAGCTTTTATCCCCTGTTTGGATCGTCACGTTATCCGACCGCCAGGCGTTGATGCCTCCCACGCCGCTCGCCAGTTCCCCTCGACCGCCCCAGAAGTACAACTTTGCTTCAGCTCCGAAAGGTGGAAGAGTGTACCGCGTTCGCTCTGAACTTTGGCGAATCACGCAAAGCGGGCATTCCAGTTCGTGAGCCGTGAACGGCCCATTGGACAGCGGAGCCGTATCTTCATAGCCTTCACCGACTGGCGAAGAGTCGTACCCAAACGATTCGATCGTGAGGGCTTTCACGAAATCAGGACGGAAGCCACGGGCCGGAGGCGGGCTAGCGATGTCCGGCCGCAACGGCGTGGAGTTCGAGTAGTCGGTTTTCGTAGAGCCAATTGCTCGACCAGGGTCCGCTAGTACGCCTGGCGGTGGCGGCGCTTGAGCAACAGCCAAAGCTGGCGCAAACAAAAGAAGCGACAGAAAATCCGAAAATCGTGTTCGCACGTGAAAGAGACGGATTTCAAACCCTTTCCGGTACAGAGCGCGATGGGAGCCCACAGCGTCCCTACCACTATGATAGGGATGCAACGTAGACGGAACCACCCGAACACCACCTCACTTCATGCGCCGCGATTATCACAATTGGTACAGCCATCGCCTCGGCCGTCACATGGAACTGCTCGCTTACGGCCACTCGGGAGTGCCGGTGCTGGTTTTCCCCACCTCCCAGGGCAAGTTTTACGAGTACGAAAACAACGGAATGATTCATGCCATCTCGCAGAAGATCGAGCACGGCGAAATACAGGTGTTTTGCGTCGACAGCGTCGATGGGGAGAGCTGGTATAACCGCGGGATTCATCCCCACGACCGCGTCATGCGCCACGTGGCGTACGAAAACTACATCATCTATGAGGTCGCGCCGCTGATGAAAAGTCTGAGCGGGCATCAACAGATCTGCACCACGGGCTGCAGCCTCGGCGCTTACCACGCGCTGAATTTTGCACTTCGCCATCCTGATATGGTTAACGCCACGATCGCCATGAGCGGCTCCTATGACATGAAGTCCTTTATGAACGGCTACTACGATATGGATTTCTACTTCCAAAATCCGGTGGATTACGTGCCGAACCAGAACGATCCGTGGTTCCTCGATCGCTACCGGTCCATGAAAATCGTTCTCGCAGCCGGAGACTGGGACATCTGCCTGGGGGACAACTTCCGCATGGCAAATATCCTCGGCGCGAAACAGATTCCGCACTGGCTGGATGTCTGGACCGGCGGCGAGAAGCACGACTGGCCGTTGTGGCAGCGCATGGCGGTAAAATTCTTCTAAATTTCAAGGGGGCTAAGGAATGCCAAAAATTGGAATTCTCTACGGGATGGAAAACACCTTTCCATCCGCACTGGTGGATCGCATCAACAGCAAGAACATACCGGAAATTACCGCGGAGCACATTCGGCTAGGCGGCATCAAAATGGCCGAGCCCAGCGGATATCGCGTCATCATCGATCGTATTTCGCAAGACATCGAGTTCTACCGTGCATACCTGAAGAATGCTGTCCTGAGCGGCACGATCGTGATCAACAACCCGTTCTGGTGGACAGCCGATGACAAGTTCTTCAACTACGCGCTCGCGAGCCAAATCGGTGTTGCGGTGCCCAAAACAGTGATTTTGCCGCACAAAGAGCATCCGCCGGGAACCACTGTGCAATCCATGCGCAACCTGATGTTCCCGTTGAATTGGGACGAAGTGTTCGAATACATCGGCTTCCCAGCCTTTCTCAAACCGTTCAGCGGCGGCGGCTGGAAAAACGTATATAAGGTGAACTCGCCCGATGAATTCTTCGCCGCCTATGATCAGACCGGCACCCTCTGCATGACTTTGCAGACGGCCGTGAACTTCGATGAGTACTTTCGCTGCTACTGCATCGGCCAGAAGAACGTGCACGTCATGAAGTACGATCCCAGGCAGCCGCACCATCTTCGCTATGTCAAAGACAACACCGCGAGTTCGCGCGAGCTCTATGATCGCGTGGTGCGCGACGCCATCACGTTATGCCAGGCGCTCGGCTACGACATCAATACAGTTGAGTTCGCAGTCGAGAACGGGGTTCCCTATGCCATCGATTTTCTGAATCCCGCGCCGGATGCCGACGTCAACTCGGTCGGTCAACAAAACTTCGATTGGGTAGTGGATAACGTGGCCCAACTCGCAATTGAAAAGGCCCGCAGCAACGAACAACCTCAGCAGCAGTATCATTGGAGCCATTTCCTCGGCCACGCCGCCGCGAAATCCGCAGGATCAAAATAGAATCAGCACCCTGGAGGTGACATGAGACCTAGTTTCACGATCGGCATCGAAGAGGAATACCAGACCATCGATCCGGAAACGCGGGATCTGCGGTCGCATATCGACACGGAAATCATCGCTAAAGGCAAAGTCCTGCTGAAGGAAGCTGTGAAGGCCGAAATGCACCAATCCGTGGTGGAAGTCGGAACGGGCATCTGCAAGGACATCAAAGGGGCCGCAAAGGAGGTCAAGGACTTTCGCCTGCGCATCTCAGATCTGGCGAAGCAAAACGGGCTGAGGCTCGCCTCCGCCGCAACCCACCCGTTTGCCGACTGGCGCAAGCAGGCGATTTATCCCGACCCGCGCTATGACACCATCGTCGAAGACCTGAAGATGGTGGCCCGCGCCAACCTCATCTTCGGCCTGCACGTGCACGTGGGAATCGAGGACCGTGAGACCGCCATTCACCTGATGAACCAGGCGCGCTATTTTCTCCCCCACATCCTGGTGTTATCCACCAATTCCCCCTTCTGGCAGGGTATGGACACCGGCCTGAAGTCGTATCGCTGTAAAGTATTCGATAAGTTCCCCCGCACCAACATTCCTGATACTTTCGCGAGCTACAGCGAATACGAGAACTTCGTGAATCTGCTGGTAAAGACGAACTGCATCGACAACGCGAAGAAGATCTGGTGGGACATTCGACTGCATCCCAATTTCCCCACTCTCGAAATCCGCATCTGCGATGTACCCCTGCGCGCGGACGAGACTATTGCGATCACCGCATTGATTCAGGCCACAATGGCTAAGCTCTACAGGCTCCACGAATCGAACCAGAGCTTCCGTGTTTATTCGAGGGCGCTGCTGATGGAGAACAAATGGCGAGCGGCGCGCTACGGGTTGGACGGCAAATTAATCGACTTTGGAAAGCAAACAGAAGTGCCGATCCGCGATCTAATCTACGAATACTTGAATTTTGTCGACGACGTAGTCGATGAACTCGGCTCGCGCGAAGAAATCAACTATATTCATCGGATCCTCGAGAATGGCACTGGTGCCGACCGGCAACTGCGCATATATCAGGAGACAGGAGATTTGGCCAAGGTCATGGATTACATCGTGTATGAGACGGAAGCCGGGCTCGTGCCCGAGCCGGCGGGTTTGGGAGCTGCCGTTTGACCACGGATCTGAGCCGCGTTCCGTTCGATAGCGAGCTTACGCCGGGTGCGCACAACGCCGTTTATGTGTGCCTGAAAGTGCAGCCATCCGAAAAAGTGACGGTCATCACGGACAGGGCTTGCGAAGAAATCGCCGCCAGTTTAGTGCATGAATTAAATCACTGCGGCTGCCAGTACAACACGTTCTTGCTCGAAGATCTCGCGCCGCGGCCCTTGATCGACATGCCCCAACTGGTGCTCGACGATATGTCCACGAGTCAAGTCAGCATCTTCGCGGTCCAGGCGCAGGCAAACGAGCTGCGAACTCGCATGCAGATGTGCGGCGTAGTGAACGAGAAAAAGCTGCGGCACGCCCACATGGTCAATATCGAGAAGAAGATCATGCTCGAGGGCATGCGCGCCGATTTCGCCAAGGTTGACGAATTGACCTTGCGCGTGATGAACATCGTCAACAAAGCCCACAAAATTCACGCCGTTACGCCCGCCGGCACCGACATCCGCGCCAGCCTGACGCCGGAATACAAGTGGATCAAGACCAGCGGAATCATCAGCCGTGAGAAATGGGGCAATCTGCCGGGTGGCGAAACATTTACGTCGCCGCTCGAAGTGAACGGCACGTTCGTAGTGGATGGCGTTGTCGGCGACTATTTGTGCGCCAAGTACGGCGACTTGAAGGCCACCCCGCTGACCTTAACAATTGAGGGCAATCGGCTGACGAACGCATACTGCGACAACAAGGAACTCGAGGAAGAGTTCTGGAACTATACTCATCGCGACGAGAACAGCGACCGTGTCGGCGAGTTTGCCATCGGAACCAACCTGGCTTGCCAGGATGTCGTCGGCAACATCCTGCAGGACGAGAAAATCCCCGGGGTACACATGGCCTTCGGCGATCCGTATGGAGCGCATACGGGCGCAAAGTGGACGTCAACGACGCACATCGATGTTGTCGGCCGCAAGTTCGATATCTGGGCGGATGATCACCAGATCATGAGCGCTGGGCATTTCTCGTTTAGCGAGGCCGGCCACATTGGTACCGGAATTTCGGGCGCGCTTCAATCAACACTGGACTTCCGAGCTCTACGCTGAATTGGTTCGCTGCAATGACGAGCATTGCGGTGCGCACGTTGAGTTTCGCCGCAACGAAACACCTGTCTTCTTTCCTAAGCCGCTGCTTGAAAAGATGGTGCGTTACGGGAAAGAGCTGTATCACCAGCTAGCTTCAAATCCCGATTATCGCCGCGCATCCGATGCGGCAATTCCGCCCGAGTTCAACGTTCCCAATGAAACGCCGCATCCGTTATTCGTGCAGGCGGATTTCGGGTTGGTGCGCCTCGAAGATGGAAGTCTCGAGCCAAAGCTGGTTGAGATTCAAGGGTTCCCGTCCGTCTACGGGTTTCAATACGCGCTAGGCTGCGACTACGAAGAAGTCTATTGCTTGAGCGAAACGGTCTCGCCCGACCTCACGTGCTTTTTGGGCGGCTTGGACGAGACAAGCTACTGGGACTTGCTGCGAAGAGTGATTCTGAACGGGCACGCACCGGAAGAAGTGGTGCTGCTTGAAATCGATCCTTATCGGCAGAAGACCCTGCCTGATTTTCTGGCGACGCAAAGGAAGCTCGGAGTCAAGATCGCCTGCATCACGGAGGTGAAGAAGCAAGGGCGGCAACTGCTATTTGAAGGCGTTCCGATCAAGCGCATTTACAACCGCGTGATTGTCGATGAGCTGGTGCGGAAGAACATCCAATCAGAGTTTCGGCTGACAGATGATGTGGACGTCGAATGGGCGGGGCATCCAAACTGGTTCTTCCGCCTGAGCAAGTTTTCCTTGCCCTGGTTTGAGCACGTAAGCGTACCGGAGACGCGTTTTCTTTGCAACGTGGATACGCTGCCGGAGAATCTGGACGATTACGTTCTGAAGCCGCTGTACTCGTTCGCCGGTCTGGGCGTGAACATCGGGCCGAGCAGGGCGGATATCGACGCGATTCCGGAGAGCCAACGCGGCGATTTCATCCTGCAGCGAAAGATGGACTTCGTCGCGACGGTGGATACGCCCAGCGGGATGACGAAAGTGGAGACGCGCATCATGTATGTGCATGACGGGCATCAACTGCAACCGGTGACGACTGTCATTCGCACCGGGCGCGGCAAGATGATGGGCGTCGATTTCAACAAGAACCTGGATTGGGTGGGGGCTTCAGCCGGTTTTTACGAACCTTGAAACAACCCCTCGGCGATAGCATATAAATCAATATGCCTGCCACTGACCCACGTGCCGGAAAGCCAGCAGAGCCCTCGCAGCTTGTCAATGTTCCCCAACTGATCACGGCGTATTACGCGCTGAAACCGGATGTTTCGGTTTCAACGCAGCGCGTTTCGTTCGGAACCTCGGGACACCGCGGAACTTCGTTCGCCTCCGGTTTCAACGAGAACCACATCCTGGCGATCACGCAGGCGATCTGCGAATACCGGACCGAGCAAGGCACCGACGGCCCGCTGTTTCTGGGGATGGACACGCACGCGTTGTCCA
>Ga0213876_10000870_pt1 | contig 20212 bp, 16 predicted proteins | sample BarmaccomBMRX_R9_FD_160113 | JGI IMG/M metagenome (GOLD analysis project Ga0213876, IMG submission 160113) | Root-associated microbial communities from Barbacenia macrantha in rupestrian grasslands, the National Park of Serra do Cipo, Brazil - RX_R9 | ecosystem: Host-associated > Plants > Roots... | reverse complement strand
CACAGTTCCTGACCCAGCGACTCACGCCCGCCGCCGGCGTCGACCCAAACCAGCAGCGCATGATGATGATGATGCCGCTGGTCTTCGGCTTCATGTTCTACTACGCATCTGCGGGGCTAGTACTATATTGGTTAACCGGCAACGTGGTAGGAATCGCTCAACAGCTCATCATCAACAGGTTCATGCCCACTCACACACCGCCGCCCACGCCGCCTCCTGCAGCAAAAGCGCCGGTTAAGAGGACCAAGAAATAGCCCTGCATGAAATACACTGTTGATGCGTTGCGGCCCAAGCTGGACGAATTTCTGCGGCCGCTGCTGGGACACGCGGGCTTCGACCTGTCGTACGACTTGCGCTCCTCGGCGAATCCGCATCCGGAAGTAGAGAATCCGGAGGTTACCGTGCTGTTCGCGGGCGCCGATGTCGACCTGCTGCTGGAGAATCGCGCGGAGTTGTTGCTCGCGCTTGAGCACCTGTCAATGGAGGCGCTGCGGCTCCCTCCGGAAGATCATTCGCTGATCTCCTTCGACGCGAACGACTATCGTTTATTGCGTGTCGAAGAGCTGCGCATGAGTGCGCTGGCTGCTGCCGACAAAGTGAAGAAGACGCGTGTGCCCTTCCACTTCAATCCCATGAGCAGCCGCGAGCGGCGCGTGATCCATCTCGCTCTGCGTGACGAGAAGGAGCTGCGCAGCGAGAGCGTTGGCGTCGGTCCTTTTCGCGCCGTCGTAGTAATTCCCGCCGACATGCCGACGCCGCCTGCGCCGCCCTTGTCTCGAGCTCCGTATCGCGGTGGCCGATCCGACGGGCACAGCAATGGACGCGATGGACGCCATGAGGGAAGGCGCGAAGGACATGGGCGTGGGCCTGGTCCAGGCAATCGTCCGCCGCGTGGTGGACGCGGGCGCGGTCCTCGCTAAGAAGTTCTCTAGATGAATCTACGCGACACGATTGTCGCGATCTCCACTCCTTTGGGCCGCGGCGGTTTGGGCGTCGTCCGTCTATCCGGGACGCAAAGCCGCAGCATAGCCGAACAGATTCTCCGGTTCGGAGATGGGCCGCGTTGGCGTAGCTGGGCCAATCAGTTCGCAGAACTGGTGGATCCCGAGGGCGCGGTGATTGATCAGGTAGTGGCCGCGTTTTTCGAAGCGCCACGTTCCTACACGGCTGAAGATCTAGTCGAAATTTCATGCCATGGTGCGCCGGTGGTGCTGCGCGCGTGCGTAGAACACGCAGTTGCACACGGTGCGCGACTCGCGGAGCCGGGTGAATTCACGCTTCGCGCCTATGCAAACGGCCGTATCGATCTGCCCCGAGCGGAGGCGGTTCGCGAGCTCATCGAAGCCACTACGCTGTATCAGGCACGTGTCGCGGCGCAGCAGATGGAAGGGTCGGTATCGCGGCGCATCGCTCCCATCAAGGAGCAACTGCTGGAGCTCATCTCTCTGCTCGAAGCCGGCATCGATTTCGCCGAAGATGACATCAGCGTTGCGCCGGCGGCTGAAATCCTACGGCGGCTGACTCCGATTCAGAACGGGTTGCGTGATCTGGCGTCGAGCTTTGCTGCCGGGAAACTCGTCTTTCAGGGGTTCACGCTGGCCATCGCCGGCCGGCCGAACGTCGGCAAGAGCAGCCTGTTCAATCGACTGCTCGAACAGGACCGGGCGATCGTCACTGACGTTCCCGGAACCACGCGCGACACGGTGTCGGAGGCGACCACGCTGGCAGGAATTCCGTTGAAGTTCGTCGACACGGCCGGAATTCGCGAGGGCATCGACCTGGTCGAGAGTCTCGGTATTGAGCGCAGTCACCAGGCAATCGCCGATGCCGATCTGACACTGTTGGTAGTCGACATCTCCGAGCCCGCCACTCAGGAAGATCAGGCGCTGATAGAAAAGCTGCGCGATCGCAAGCCGCTGCTGGTCGGTAACAAGGCGGACCTGCCATGCTGTCGCGACGGCGATTTCTTGTCAGTTTCGGCATTGACGGGGGCGGGAATCGTAGAACTGCGCCAAGCAATCCTGAACCGCTTGGCGCCCGAGGGACTGGCAGCACCCGAGAACGGCAGCATCACCAGCATTCGTCACGAACAGTTGCTGCGCGAATCGCTCGAAGCGTTGGCGAACGCGCGCCGTGCCGTCGAATTTCAGATTCCGCACGAGATGCTGCTGCTCGATCTCTACGCCGCACTGCGGCCGATTGATGCCGTAACCGGCGCCACCACGGCCGACGACATTCTCAATCGAATCTTTTCGACGTTTTGTATCGGGAAATAGGCTGCGCGTCACCCGCCAGCAGCCAACGTTTGCCGGTGAACCGCATCCAGCACTCCGTTGATGAACGGCAGCGATTCATCGTTTGAAAACTGACGCGCGAGCTCCAGCGCTTCGTCTATAACCACGGGCGCTGGCACCGCATTCTGCTCGAATTCAAAGATAGCCAGGCGAAGAATGTTGCGATCGACAGCGGGCATGCGTTCGAGTCGCCAGTGCTCCGACTTCGCTTCGATCTTCTTGTCAATCTCAGCAGCTTTCGCAACCGTTCCGCGCACCAGTTCTTCCATGAATTTGTCGGGCTTTGGTTGCTTTTCGCTCTCTTCGGAATAGAGCGTGTCGTAGTAGTGCGCGATCGCACCGTCAACGGAATCGCCGCGCATGTCCCATTCGAATAAAACTTGCAGCGCACGCCGCCGGGATCTGTGCCGGGCCGCCATTTCAGGCTTTGCCCTTTAGCAGCTTGATCAAGTTCGCGAGCTCAATAGCAGCTTCAGCCGCTTCAGACCCTTTGTTGCCGCTCTTGCCGCCGGCGCGGTCCATAGCTTGCTGCAGATCGTCGGTCGTGAGCACGCCGAATGCGATGGGCACGCCCGTTTCGACACTCACCTTTTGCAGACCGTCCGCCGCGCCGCCGGCAACATAGTCGAAATGCGGAGTGTCGCCGCGCACAACCGCGCCCAGCGCGACAACTGCATCGCACGTCTGCGTCAAGGCTTTCGCCGCAACCGCCAGTTCCCAGGCGCCCGGCACCTTCACGAAGCGGATATTTTGGTGCGGACAGCCGTGCTTTTCGAGCGTTTCAAGCGCGCCTTTCGCCAACTGCTCAGTGATGAATTCATTGAAGCGGCTTACGACAATGCCGATGCGCAATCGTGTCGCGTCAAGCGAACCCTGGAAGGTTTGATAGGGCATGAAACGCAGCGAAGCATCTATAGCGGCGCTGCCAGGAGACAGGAGGAAAACGCGTTCGCTATGGGATAATTCGGGTGACCCCCTCAAGTCTACCGCAGCATGGATCCCCGTTTTATCAGGAATTTCTCTATCATCGCGCACATCGATCATGGGAAATCAACGCTTGCGGATCGCCTGTTGGAGTACACCGGCGCCCTTTCCGAACGCGAAATGATGGAGCAGGTCCTCGACACGATGGATCTGGAGCGCGAACGCGGAATCACTATCAAAGCGCATGCCGTTCGCTTGAACTACAAAGCGGAAGACGGCAATCTATATGAGCTGAATCTGATCGACACGCCTGGACACGTGGATTTTACATACGAAGTCTCGCGCAGTCTGCAGGCGTGCGAAGGCGTGCTGCTTGTGGTGGATGCATCGCAAGGCGTCGAAGCGCAGACGCTCGCGAACACGTATCTCGCGTTGAACCACGATCTCGAGATCGTTCCGGTCATTAATAAGATCGATCTGCCTTCGGCCGAGCCGGAACGGATTCGCGAGCAAATCGAGCAGGTGATCGGCCTCGATGCCTCTGATGCTATTCTCGCGAGTGCAAAGAACGGCATCGGCATTAAGGAAACACTCGAAGCCGTGGTGCAGCGCGTCCCTCAGCCGAAAGGCGACCCAGATGCGCCATTGCGCGCTCTCATCTTCGATTCCTGGTTTGACCCATATCGCGGCGTCATCATTCTGACCCGCATCGTCGATGGCACATTGCGCAAAGGGCAGAAAATTCGGCTTTGGTCAAATGGCAAAGTTCATGAGGTGGAGGGCCTCGGGTTCCAATCTCCGAAACCGGTGCCTTGCGATGAACTCACCGCCGGCGAGGCCGGATTCCTTTTCGCGAACATCAAAACTGTTTCTGACGCCCAGATTGGCGACACCATCACGGACGACGCGCGCCCTCCTGACGAGCCCTTGCCCGGTTTCCAGGAAGTTAAGCCGATGGTTTTCGCTGGCTTGTATCCCGTGGAATCACACGAACACGGACTGCTGCGTGACGCTCTAGAGAAGTTGCGTCTGAACGACAGCGCATTCAGTTTTGAGCCTGAAAATTCCGTCGCTCTCGGCTTCGGTTTTCGATGCGGATTTTTGGGATTGCTCCATCTCGAGATCGTGCAGGAGCGGCTGGAGCGCGAGTTTCAAATCGACTTGATTACGACTGCTCCCGGCGTGCGTTACCGCGTCACGACAACGGCAGACGAGGTGATCGAAGTCGATAATCCGCAAAAGTTTCCGGAGCCTTCGGGCATCAAGCAAATTGAAGAGCCGATCATCGACGCGACCGTAATCACGCGCGAGGAGTACATCGGCGAAATTTTGAAGCTGCTCGAAGAAAAGCGCGGGGTTCAGAAGAAATTCGAATATATCGGCGGCGGGCGCGTCCTGCTGCTGTATGAAGTTCCGCTAAATGAGATCGTGCTCGACTTTTATGACCGGCTGAAGTCAGCATCGAGCGGCTATGCATCGCTCGATTATCATTTGTCGGGATATCGTGTCTCGCCCATGGTGAAGCTGGACGTGCTGGTAGCGGGAGAACCCGTGGACGCATTGTCGATGATTGTGCATCGCGATTTCGCCTACGAGCGTGGCAAAATTCTGATCGAGCGGCTGCGTAAGCTGATTCCGCGACAGATGTTCGAAGTAGCGCTGCAGGCCGCGATCGGGACCAAGATCATCGCACGCGAGACCATATCAGCCATGCGCAAGAATGTGCTGGCGAAATGCTATGGCGGCGATATCACGCGAAAGCGCAAGCTGCTCGAAAAGCAAAAGGAAGGCAAGCGCCGCATGAAGCGCGTCGGCCGGGTGGAGATCCCTCAGGAAGCTTTTCTTGCCGTGCTGAAGGTGGGAAACAGTGATGGCGGCGAGTGAGTCATAACGGGATATTGCCGTGCTTTTTGCGCGGCATCGTGTCCGTTTTATTCGCAAGCATTCGTAGCGCCTGAATCACTTTGCGCCTCGTCTGGTGCGGCTCAATCACATCGTCGATATAGCCGCGCTCGGCGGCTACAAACGGATTCGCGAACCGCTCGCGATACTCATCGATTTTTTGCTGGCGCGCTTCCTCAGGGTTGTCTCCGTTCTGCAAATCGCGGCGGTACAGAATGTTCACGGCGCCTTCCGGACCCATCACCGCAATTTCGGCCGTTGGATAGGCAAAGTTCACGTCGGTGCGCAGGTGCTTCGAACCCATGACACAGTACGCGCCGCCATAGGCTTTTCGCGTGATGACAGTGATTTTGGGTACCGTCGCTTCCGCATAGGCATACAGCAGCTTGGCGCCGTGCCGGATGATGCCGCCGAATTCTTGTTCCGTGCCAGGCAGGAATCCGGGCACGTCTTCAAACGTCAGAATGGGAATCTGGAACGCATCGCAGAAGCGCACAAATCGGGCGCCTTTCGTTGATGACGCGATATCCAAACAGCCGGCGAGAAAAGCGGGTTGGTTCGCCACGATGCCAACGGTCTCGCCGCCCAGCCGTGCAAATCCAATCACGATGTTACGCGCGAAATACTCCGCCACTTCGAAAAAATAGCCGTCGTCCACCACGCGTTGGATCACGTCCTTGATGTCGTAGGGCTTGTTCGATTCGACAGGAATGAGCGTGTCGAGACTTTGATCGGCGCGATCTTCCGGATCTTTGGTCGCAACGCGCGGGACTCCGTCGAGATTGTTTTGCGGCAAAAATCGCATCAGCTCGCGAATGCGGCGCAGGCAATCGGTATCATCCGCAGCCAGAAAATGGGCGACACCGCTGAGCGAATTGTGTGTCATGGCGCCGCCGAGATTCTCTTTCGTGACATCTTCATGCGTGACCGTTTTGATCACGTCCGGGCCGGTGACAAACATGTGGCTGGTGTGATCCACCATGAAAACGAAATCCGTCAGAGCTGGGGAATAGACCGCGCCGCCCGCGCACGGGCCCATAATGGCCGAGATCTGGGGAACCACGCCGCTCGAAAGCGTGTTGCGCAGAAAAATGTCGGCATAACCCGCCAGCGAAACAACGCCTTCTTGTATGCGTGCGCCACCGGAATCATTCAAGCCGATAATTGGCGCGCCGGTCTTGACTGCCAGATCCATGACCTTGACGATCTTCTGCGCGTTCGCTTCCGAAAGCGAGCCGCCGAAAACAGTAAAATCCTGCGCAAACACGAATACCGCCCGGCCGTGAATGCTTCCATAACCAGTCACGAATCCGTCGCCATCGATGACCGTATGCTGCATGCCGAAATTGTGACTGCGATGCCTGACCAGCTTGTCCAATTCTTCGAAGGAGTTTTCATCCAGCAGCAGATCGATTCGCTCGCGGGCAGACAATTTGCCTTCGCGATGCTGGCGGTCCTTGCGCTCTTTTCCGCCGCCTGCCTCGGCGTTGGCATGCCGGCGGCGAACCTCTTCCAGGCGATTCGACATCATGTCAGATAGTAGTATGCAAAGTCCGAATGGACTGGTCGTCGGGACCGCCGGGCATATCGATCACGGGAAAACTTCCTTAGTACGCGCGCTAACCGGCATCGATACCGACCGGCTTGCAGAAGAAAAGAAGCGCGGCATTTCGATAGATCTCGGTTTCGCGCATATGGCATTACCCGCCGGTGAGCGCATCAGCTTCATCGACGTTCCCGGGCACGAACGCTTTATCAAAAACATGCTGGCTGGTGTAGCCGGGATTGACGCCGTTTTGCTGATCGTGGCGGCGGACGAATCCGTCAAACCTCAAACGCGCGAGCATTTTGAAATCTGCCGCCTGTTGGGAATCCAGCGCGGAATTGTAGTGCTCACAAAGGTTGATCTCGCAAGCGCTGATCAGATTGCTTCTGCGAAAGCTGATGTCGCGCATCTGGTTGCCGGATCGTTTCTCGAAAATGCGCCCGTCGTTTCGGTCAGTGCGAAAACGCGCCAAGGGTTTGATGATCTCAAGCAACAGCTTGCAGCCTTGAGCAAGCAAATCGAGAGGCGTGACGCAAGCGGCTTTGCGCGTCTGCCGATAGATCGCAGTTTCGCTTTGAAGGGGTTTGGCACGGTGGTCACGGGCACGCTCGGCCACGGGAAACTTCACGTAGGCGACGCCGTTCTGATTCACCCGATCGCGCGTGAAGTTCGTGTGCGCGGGTTGCAAGTGCATGGGCGTGCTGTGCAGGAGGCAACCGCGGGTGAACGTACGGCCGTCAACCTAGCCGGTATCGATCACGCTGAGATACGCCGCGGCTTCACTCTGACGTCAAAGGCCGGAATCGAACCCACGAATTTATTGGATGCACAACTGGAGTGGCTGCGGGAAGAAGATGCGCCGCTGTCGCGCCGCGAAATTTTCGTTCACTTGGGAACTGCTGAAGTTGTGGCCGAAGTAAAGGTGATTATGCCAGGGGAACCGTACGCGCGCATCTGGCTTGCGGAGCAAGTGCTGGCATTTCCGGGAGATCGCCTGATTTTGAGAAGACCATCGCCCGCCGAAACCATCGCCGGTGGATTTGTCGTTGAAGTCTTTCCCAAGCGGCGAATGAATCGCACTCGGGTTGTGGCTCGATTGCAGACGCTGTCGAAGGCAAGCTTGGGTGAACGGCTGCAATGGTTAGTCCAAGAGAGCGGCAGTGGACAAACGCTGGCGGAGCTGGTGCGCGTGACTGGCGCTGATCCAGAGACCATCAAAAGTGCCGTCGCTGGGAATCCTGCATTGTCGTTCATCGAAACGTCACAACGTGCCGTTAGCACGGAATTGCTCGAGCGAAAGCGTCGTGAGCTGATTCAATGGCTCGCGCATTTCCATGCCGCCAATCCAGCTGCATCAGGCGCGCCCATTGCGCAGGCGCGACGAACTCTCGACCCGGCGTTTGCCGACGCAGTGATCGATCACGATTCGGCCATCGTGATCCGGGGCGATCTGATCGCGCTGACCGCGCATAAACCACGTGTCAGCTCGGGCGAGATGAACGCGCTAGCGCAGCTGGAACGCGCATTCCGCGAGGCCGGGTTCCAACCGCCGCTGGTAAACGAGATTTTGAAAAAGGCGGACCCTGATCCCCGCAAAGCGCGCGGCTTGTTGGAAGCGCTGATCAAAAGCGGCAGGCTGGTGCGGCTTTCGCCTGATCTGGTTTATCACGCCGAGGTCATCGATCACGTCCGCAAATCGCTCGCACAACACAAAGGCCGGAAATTCTCCGTGCCTGAGTTTAAGGAATGGACGCAAATCTCACGTAAGTTTGCGATTCCGCTGCTTGAATACCTGGACCGCGTCCATGTCACAAAACGAGACGGCGATTCGCGCATCGTGCTCTGAAATTAGAGCACCTCAAAGATCAAGCACTTCAGATAGTGCGTTTCCGGAACCGTGAGTAGTATGGGATGGTCCTGGGACTGGGTGCGCCGCTCCAACACGCGTAGTTGTTTGCCGCAATCGAGCGCCGCAGCCGCAATCAATTCGAGGAAATGCGCTTCGCTCATGTGATGGGAACAGGAGCAGGTGACAAGTATTCCGCCGGGATCCAGCAGCCGAAGCGCACGCAGATTGATCTCCTTATAGCCTCGCGCTGCACCTTCAATCGCCCCGCGCGATTTGGTGAACGCCGGCGGATCGACCACCACGATGTCAAATTTCTGCCGGGCCGAGACTAAACCAGGCAGAAAATCGAGCACGTCAGCCTTTCGAAATTCCACGTTTGCAATGTTGTTGAGCTCCGCATTTCTCCGGGCCGTCTCCAAAGCAGCCTGCGAGCTGTCGATGCCTTCGACCGACTGGCACACGGGCGCCAAGTGCAACGCAAATCCGCCCGTGGCGCAGAAACAATCAAGCGCGCGACCTTTCGCATAGCGCCGGGCGGCCAAATAGTTTTCGCGCTGGTCGAGAAAAATCCCCGTCTTTTGCCCCGAGAGCAGATTGGCGCGACACACCAGGCCGTTGACGTGAACCTCAACCTCCTCCGGAATCTCACCCGTTAGAGTCCGGACGCCAAGCGGCAAATTCTCTTTCGCTCGAACCGCTACATCGTTGCGAGCTACGATGCCGCGGGGTGAGAGCAGGCTCTCGAGGACAGAAACGATCTCGCCCGTCATTCGATCCATGCCTTGATCCAGCAACTGAATCACAACGTAGTCGCCATAACGATCCACCACCAGACCTGGCAGGAGATCCCCTTCGGCATGAATCAGGCGATACGCATCGGAACCGCATACTACTTTTTTGCGATATTCGTATGCCGCCTGTACTCTGGCCTGAAGGAAGGCCTGGTTGATCTCTTCCACATGCCGGCTCAAGAAACGGAGCGTGATCTGGGAAGTCGAACTATAGTGCGCAACTCCCAGCGCGCGGCCCTTCGGGTCCACCACGCGCACCGCATCACCCGGCTGTGCAGCGCCGGCATCGACAACGTCACTCGAGAAGATCCACAAGTGCCCGGATGCGATGCGGTCAGCACCTTTGCGATTCACGCGCACTGTTGGAATTGCAGTCATGGAGGTTGCTGTGCGCTGTCAAGGTTTAGTGTAGCGGCGCACTTGTTACGCTCGTATTTTGGGCGAATACGTGCCGTTGTCGCATACGCTCACATTAGATGTTCGCTACGCCTTACGGCAGGCCCGGGCTCATCGCGGGTCCACGCTGGCCGCATTCGTCGCGCTGGCAGGCGGGATTGGCGCGACAACGGCAATGTTCACTACCGTGAGTGGCGTCCTGTTGCGACCCCTTCCTATTAAAGATGAAGGTCGCGTCGTTCGGATCGACGAGATCAACACCCAAACCGGCGGCCGGCTAAAAGTCAGCATGACCGACTTCATCGACTGGCGGGCACGGCTCCATTCGTTCGCTTCGGTATCCATCTATCGCAACAATCAGGGCAATCTGTCGGGCACGAGTTCGCCGCAGCGAGTTCGCATTCTGGAATGCGACAGCGCGATGATTCCACTCCTCGGCGTAGCGCCGCTGCGAGGCCGCAACTTCTCAGCGGAGCAGACGCGCCCCGGCGGCGCGAGCGAAGCTTTACTGTCCTGGCCGTTCTGGCAGAGCCAATTCGGCGGGCGGGATGTTCTCGGCCGCCAGCTTGTCATCGATGAGAAGCCGTATACGATCGCGGGCATTGTGCCCGATCTGCTCGGCATGTTCGGGGAGCAAGACGTGTGGCTTCCCATGACGCTCGACATCACAAGACCGGAGAACGGTCGGGGGTATCACTGGTAGTGAGCTGCTGGCCGGCTGAGAAAAGACGTCACGTTGCATGCCGCAAACAATGAACTGAGGACGCTAGCGGCCTCGTTGGCCGCTCAATACCCGAGCAAGAACGAAGCCATCAGCGCGCAGGCCAACCGGTTTAGGGACACGGTCGCCGGCCAGTACAAGCCGGCGCTCTTGCTGCTATTCGGGTTCGTGGCAAGCGTTCTGCTGATCGCCTGCGGTAACGTGGCGAGCCTCGCCTTGGCGCGTGCTTCGAGCCGGCAGCGTGAGATCTCGATTCGTGTGGCTCTCGGCGCCAGTGCCGGTCGATTGTTTCTCCAGATGGTAACGGAAAGTCTTGTCCTGTCGTGCACAGCCACCATCGCCGGAATTGCACTGGCAATGGTGCTGGTTCGAACATTGTCACGGCTTCCGCTACACATTCCCTTGGCACAGAATATTCAAATTGACTGGCGCGTACTGCTATTTGCCGCGTGCATCGCTCTTCTGACGGGAGTTCTGGTCGGGTTGGCTCCCGCGCTGCGGGCGCTGCTAATTCAACCCATCGAAGCCTTGAAAGAATCGAGCACGCGGTCTACGGAGTCGCGCTCGCAACAGAACATCAAGAGCCTATTCGTGCTTCTGCAAAGTGCCATGGCGACATTGCTGCTGGTCGTCTGCGTTCTGCTGCTCAGGAGCTTTTTGAAAGCGTCACATATCGACCCCGGATTCAAGGTAGACGACTTGCTGACTCTGCACATATCACTTCCAGCGTCACGCATGGATCCTGAACATCCGGGCGAAGTGGGTTTATTTGTACGCCATGTCCTCGATCGAACGCGCGCCCTTCCTGGCGTCAAAGATGCTGCGATAGCTTCTGAACTGCCTTTGACGGTTTCGGGTGGCGCGGCCGGCGTATTGGTGGAGGGCGCGACACGACCGAAATCGCCATTTAGCGCGCCGTATGCGCAGTGGACGCTTGTCTCAACGGATTACTTCCACACCTTGGGAATGCCTTTTTTAAGAGGCCGCGACTTCGACGAACGCGACCGCCTCGGTGCGCCCCCTATCGCAATCGTGAATCAATCGTTCGTCAAGCACTTCCTGCAGGGCCGCCCGGCTATGTCGCGTAGAATCGCGCTTGCCACGGATCCCTCCAAGTATTTGGATATTGTGGGCGTGGTTGGCGACGTCCATCAATATGGAATAGAGAAGGACGCGGTTCCCCAGATTTTTTTGTCGCTGAATCAGATAGAAGCTACCTGGCTCGCAATCATAGTTCGCACGCAGGGCCCGCCCATGTCTTACGTGGGCCCGATTCGATCTGCGGTCGAGAAGGTCGATCCCACGATAGCGGTCTTTATGCCTAGGACAATGGAACAGATCATGTCAGAGCAGAGGAGTTGGCGCAGGTTAGGTACGTCACTGATAAGTGCGTTCGCGGCAATCGCAATTTTGCTTGCTGCGCAGGGGACCTACGCACTCATCTCGTATTCTGTTTCGCAGCGGGCGGGGGAAATTGGAATTCGCATGGCGCTCGGCGCAACAGACACGCACATTCTGACGAACGTGGCGCTTCACGGCGCAATGCCCGCGATTCTGGGTGCAACATTGGGTCTGTTGCTCGGGCTTGCGGCTGCACGAGTGAGCGGGGCGTTGTTGTACGGAATTGCGCCGGATGACTTCGTCAGTTATGCTGCCGCCGCGCTTGCCCTGGTAGCAATCGCGCTCGCCGCAAGCTATTTTCCCGCGCGGCGTGCGGCGCTGCTCGACCCGTCGCGCGCGTTGCGGTACGAATGACGGCACCCTCCATCAGCGTCGTTGTGCCGTGCTTCAATGAGAGCCAAGTCATTGCGGAGTGCCATCGACGCCTTACTGAAGTGATGCGCCACGTTGCCGGTTGGTATGAGGTCGTTTACGTGGATGATGGATCGAGCGATGCGACTCTGAGCGAATTGCGCTCTATCTACGCCGGGGATCCTAACGTTACGGTGATTGAACTGTCGCGCAATTTCGGGCACCAGAGCGCGGTATCGGCCGGGATGGAAGCGGCGCAAGGTGAGGTGGTGGTGATCATCGATGCGGATTTGCAGGATCCGCCGGAACTCATCGCCGGGATGCTCGAAAAGTGGAGCGAGGGCTATGAGGTTGTCTACGGCGTGCGTGAGACGCGCGCGGGTGAGAGCGGCTTCAAACTGTGGACGGCGAAGTTTTTCTACCGCTTTATCAACTCCCTTTCGGACGTTAAGATTCCGGCGGACGCGGGTGACTTCCGGCTGCTGGATCGCAAAGCGGTGGACGCAATCAAGCTCATGCCGGAACGTCACCGTCTGCTGCGTGGGATGTGTAGCTGGATCGGATTCCGGCAATGCGGGTTGCCTTACGCGCGAGCGGCGCGATCGGCGGGCACGACCAAATATCCGCTTCGCAAGATGGTGAATTTGGCGTTGGACGGCATTGCTTCATTTTCCGCAGTGCCGCTACGCTTCGTGTCCGCGATTGGATTTTTGGCTGCGCTGTTGTCGCTGCTGGGCATCGTCTACGCGCTGGTCGTGCGCTTGTTTACGCACCATTGGGTGGCCGGCTGGGCGATTTCATTCGTCGGCATGCTGTTCCTCGGCGGACTGCAGATGATGAGCTTGGGTGTTTTGGGCGAATACGTTGGCAGAATTTACTCTGAGACGAAGCAGCGGCCGTTGTATTTGGCGCGATCCGTACTGCACCGGCGCGGACTTCAACAATTGCATCGAGTCGCGAACGAATGAACGCGGTTCGCGCTGCGTGCATTCTCGCGGTCTACCTCGCTTTCCTCACGAAGACTTATTACTGGGACGGAGTGCTGTTTTCGCTCAACATCGAGAGCGCCGCTCACGGCCAACTCCCAGTGGTCGATCTGTTCCATCCCAACCATCTCATCTACACCGCCTTCGGCTACGGGATTTATTCAGCGATGGTGCGGATTGCCCCGGGCGTTCGCGCCATCACCGTTCTGCAGGTCTCTAATGTTCTATTGAGCGTTCTCGCAGGCTACGCGTTGTTCCTTCTGGCCAGGCGAATCACCAATAGCGATCGCGTCGCGTTCTTCTCCTGGTTGCTGTTTGCAGCCGGCGCGACCTGGTGGAAGTTTTCGACAGACGCGGATAGCTACATCGTTTCTGTACTGCTGCTGTTGTTGGCCACGTTATCTTTGCTGAACGAAAGGCCGCGCATTGTTCTGGCAGCGCTATGTCACGCGGCGGCGATGCTCTTTCATGAGCTCGCGATTTTTGCCTATGTGCCCGTTTTGACGTGGATTTGGCTGGATGCACGAATGCGCATGGCAGCGAAACTCTCGACGGCACTGACGTACTGTGCCGGGACAGGCATTATCGTCGGCTTTGTGTACTGGCTCTGCTATCAGCAAAACGCTCATGGGGCTTCTCCCACGCTGCTGTCGTGGGTCACGAGCTACTCAGCCGACAAAGGCTTCACTCATTCCTTCAGCGACGTATTTGTCCATTACCTGACCAGCTACCTGAAACTATTCGCGGGCGGCAAGCTGATGCTCATCGCGCAGTTCTTCTCCGTGTGGGTGTGCTTAGCGTTGGTGCTCTGCGCCCTGTTCGTTATCTGCGGCATTCGCCGATTAGCCGCATCGTTAGATCACACGGAGGTCGATCGTCGTGCGCTGATATTTTTTTGGGTGTGGTTAGGCGCATATGCGGTTTTCCTGGGACTGTGGGACCCCGGCAGCGCTTTTCACAAGCTTTTTCTCTGGCCCGCGATTGTGCTGCTGATCGGCGTGTATGGGCGAGCGCGTATCCGATCCCTCACCTTTTTCGCGGCGGCTCTAGCAGCCTGGAATTTCGCCGCCTATATCTATCCGCACGCGCACGCATCGGCCGATCCGGTGCTCGTATTGGCACAAAAGCTAGATCGTGAGCTGCCGAAAAATGCGGTTGTCTACTATCGCGTGCTCGACCCGGACGATTGGTATTTACAATATTTCGCGCCCGGACGCTCGTGGAGGCAACTGCCTATCGCCGGCGGAAACGGCGGCCCGGTTTGCCTCGATACGACCGCTCTCGAGGCTTTTGACGGCGCGATCGAACCGAACATGAAATGGGATCTGGTGAACGCCAGCCACAACGTGCGGCTCGAATGCCTCAAGAACGCGCCGTGACGCTTATACGTCGAGGTTGCGCACATCCAGCGCATTCTCTTCGATAAACTTGCGCCGGCTTTCGACATCTTCGCCCATCAAGGTCGAAAAGATCGGCTCCGTTTCGGCGAAGTCTACGAGATCTACCTGCAATAGCGTGCGTGTCTCAGCGTTCATCGTGGTCGACCACAACTGTTCGGCATTCATCTCACCGAGACCCTTGTACCGTTGCACCGTCACTTCACGCTTGCCTTCGTTCATGACCGTGTCGAGCAGCTCGCGCCAGTTCTGAATCGGCTGCCGCTGCGTATCCTTCACGATCGTGAACGGCGGTTTGTTGAATCGCGCCCCCTGCTTCACGAGTGCGCGCAGCCGGCGAAACTCCGGCATTGCCATGAACTCCGTGTTGATGTAACGCGTCGCGTTTGTCGGGTCCTTGTAGCCGACCATCCAGGCCGAGTGCTCTTCCTCGCGTTCGACGGTTACCTCGAGCTTCGTCTGCCGCAGCCGGTTCGCTACGTCTTTGACGGTCTGCTCGTTCTGGAGGTCCGCTTTTGTATCAAATGGCAGCGTGACGTCGGTCAGCACATCCACCACTCGCGAATCGCGAACGCGGCGTTCCAGGCGACGGCTGATGTTTGCCAGTTCATCGAGTGACATCAGGAAGCTCCGTAGCTCACCGCCCTCGATCTTTTCAGCGGCCGTGGCATTCGCACCCGAGCCAGTCAGTTCCACGGACAGATTTTCCGTGGCCCGGCGAAGAATCTCGCGCGTGAACTCCTTGTCGTCTTTGATGTATTTTTCGCTCTTGCCTTTCTTGATGCGGTAGAGCGGCGGCTGCGCCACGAACACTTTTCCGCGCGTGATCAGCTGCTGCATGTGGCGGAAGAAAAACGTCAGCAACAAGGTGCGGATATGCGAGCCGTCGACATCGGCATCCGTCATGATGATGATCTTGCCGTAACGCAGCTTTGCGAGCTCGAAATCTTCGCCCTTGCCGATGCCGGTTCCAATGGCGGTGATCATCGCTCGAATCTCTTCGTGCGAAAGCATCTTGTCATAACGAGCTTTCTCGACGTTGAGAATCTTGCCGCGCAGCGGCAGGATTGCCTGGTAGCGCCGGTCGCGCCCGCCTTTCGCGGTGCCGCCGGCCGATTCGCCCTCGACAAGAAACAACTCGCAGCGATCGGGATCGCGCTCCTGGCAATCGGCGAGCTTGCCCGGCAAACCGCCGGAATCGAGCGCGCCTTTGCGCCGCGTCAGGTCGCGTGCTTTACGCGCCGCTTCTCGAGCCCGCGCGGCTTCGATCGCCTTCGTGACAATTTTCTTAGTCACTGACGGATTCTTGTCGAAGAACTCACCCAACTTTTCATTCACCAGCTGCACAACGTAGCCCTGAATGTCCGAATTGAGCTTGCCCTTGGTCTGACCTTCGAATTGCGGCTGCGGCAGCTTCACACTCACGACCGCCGTGAGGCCTTCGCGCACGTCGTCGCCACTGAGATTTTCTTTCTGATCCTTGAATAATCCGCTTTGCTGCGCGGCTGCGTTGATGGTGCGAGTAAGCGCGCTGCGGAAACCGCTAAGGTGGGAGCCGCCATCCACCGTATTGATGTTGTTGGCGAAGCTGAACACGTTCTCCGAGTACGAGTCGTTATATTGCAGCGCGACTTCGATATTGATGCGCCCGCCGTTCGGCAGGTCCCGGTCACCTTCGAAGTGAATCGGCTTGTCGTGCAGAACGGCCTTGCCGCGATTCAGGTGCTTGATGAATTCACTAATGCCGCCGGCATAGAGAAACTCTTCCGATCGGATGTTCTCTCCGCGCTCATCCGTCAACGTGATCTTCAGGCCCTTATTCAAAAAGGCGAGTTGCCGTAGACGCTGCGCCAGAGTATCGAAATTGAACTCCGTCGCGTCCATGATGGTCGGGTCTGCCTTGAACGTGATTTTGGTGCCGGTTTTATTCGATTTACCGGTACGCGCTAGCGGCGCCTTCGGAATACCGCGCTCGTAATCCTGCTCCCAGGTGGACTTGTCGCGCCAGACCTCGAGGTGCAAAGTTTCCGAGAGCGCGTTTACGCAACTGACGCCTACGCCATGCAAGCCGCCAGAAACTTTGTAGGTGTTCGAATCGAATTTTCCGCCCGCGTGCAGCTTGGTCAACACAACCTGCGCCGCCGAAACTCCTTCATCTGGATGAATGTCTACCGGAATGCCGCGCCCGTTATCGACTATCGTGATCGAGTTATCGATGTGAATCGTCGCTCCGACCTCGGTGCAATAGCCGGCCAGCGCTTCGTCCACTGAATTGTCTACGACTTCGTAAACCAGGTGATGCAAACCCAGTTCACCGGTAGAACCGATGTACATGGCCGGGCGCAGACGCACTGCCTCCAGCCCCTCGAGGATTTTTATGCTACTGGAATCGTAATTGTCGTTGTTATTTTCAGCCACTGTCGCCATACTTTCGAAAATCCTTTGGTGCCGGTCAAATGCGCATGGGCATCACTACGTACCGATAAACGGTCTCAGCCGCAGCGCCACGTGGCCTCATTTCACCGGCGCTGTTCGCGTCTTTAAAGTGCAGTTCGACTTCCGCCTGGTCTACGGCGCGGAGGAAATCCAGCAGATATTGCGCATTGAAACCGATCTCCACATCGGGGCCGTTGTACTCGATCGGAATGGTCTCTTCGCTCTCGCCCATTTCCGAAATGGAAGAATGCACCTTCAACTCGCCTTTCAACATCTGAACGCGGATGGAGCGCGAGCGCTCGTCCGCAAACTGCGCCACACGCTCGATAGCTGACTTTAGGTCTTCGCGCTGCAACACGATGGTGTGCGGATGCTCCTTTGGCAGCACACGCTCATAGTCCGGAAAATTTCCGGTCAGCTTGCGGCTCAGCAAAAGCCGTTTATCGATTTTGAAGAACAAGTGATTGTCGTTGCCGGAAAATTCGATTTTCTTAGCGGGATCATCACTCGCCAGTTTCTGAATCTCGCTCATCGCCTTCTTAGGCAGCAAGGCCTTGAACACCCCCGTCAAGCCCGGCAGAGGGACATGCTTCTCGATCAACGCCAGCCGGTGACCGTCGGTCGATACCATCACCAGGCCCGAATCTTTCAGAAGCAGGAGCGCACCGTTGAGCGTGAAGCGCGACTCCTCAGCAGAGATCGCAAAAATCGTGTTCGCAATCATCTGGGACAGGATGCTGAGCGGAATTTCCGCGAGTGCGTCCGGCATTTGCGGCAGCTCGGGAAAACTCTCCCTCGACATGCCGGCAATGCGAGTTCTCGAACGCCCGCAGACGAAACTCGCCCACTGGTTCTCGGCCAATTTGACTTGCACGTCGGCATCGGGCAGAAGCCGCACATAATCGAGCAAGCGCCGGGCCGGAATGGTGCCTGCTCCTTCCTTCTTCACCCGCGCGGGACACGCGCAACGAATGCCAAGCTCCAGATCGGTCGCTGTTAACCAAATCTGGTCGTGATCGGTCTCGACCAGAATGTTGGACAGAATCGGGATGGTTGTTTTCCTTTCCACGACCCCTTGCGTCAGACCGAGTTCCCGCACCAGATCGGACTTGCTGACAGAAAATTCCATACGAAAGAGGGTAAGAGCTCCTTGCTCGTGAACGCCGCTGATTACTTCTATTCGGGTAATACTGAACTACAACTTTAGAACCGTATTAGTAAGGGCTGTGGAAATGTTGATTTCTCCCTAAATTATAGCAAAAGCTGACATTTCCTGCAATTTTGGCTGTGGATTTCAAGCGCATCAACACTGAAAGTTCTACCAGGTTGGATCTTACCCACAGCTTCCCACCTGCCTCCCCTACGATCCATGTGGAAATCGCCATTGAACCCTATTGGAGTGAGTCCATTAGGGAGTGGATGAGTTTGTTCAAAACTTCATCACGCTGCCGCAACTCTTCAATTTTCGTAATCGAATGAAGAACGGTAGTGTGATGTTTGCCGCCAAAGTAGCGGCCGATTTCGGGCAGCGAAGCGTGCGTCAGCTCCTTCACCAGATACATGGCAATCTGCCGAGGGTAGGCGATCGCTTTGGTGTTGCTCTTCATCTTCAGTTGCGCCGGGGGCATATTGAAGCGTTCGCCCACTGCCTTCAGAATCGATTCGACAGTCACCTTGCGCTCAGGAGCAGCGGTGAGGTGCTTCAGGGTCTGCTGCGCCATCGGAAGCGTGATGGGCTGTCTGGTAAGCGAAGAGACTGCCATCAAGCGCGTCAAAGCGCCTTCGAGTTCGCGAACGTTTGATTTTGTTTTGGTCGCGATGAAGATCCGAACTTCCTGAGGCAACTTCATGCCTTCGGATTCGGCCTTCTTGTCGAGGATGGCCATTTTCGTCTCCAGGTCAGGTGGCTGCACATCGACCATCAGGCCCCATTCGAAGCGAGACCGAAGACGCTCTACCAGTCCCGGAAGCTGGTTGGGCACTGAATCACTCGAAATGACGATCTGCTTCTGATGCTCGTAGAGTTCATTGAAGGTGTGAAAGAATTCTTCCTGCGTCCGTTCTTTACCCGCGATGACATGGATGTCGTCGATGAGCAATACGTCGGCGGATCGATAATGCCGGTGGAACAGCGGCATCTGATCGGTCTTGATGGACGCGATCATCTGGTTCATGAAACGTTCGCTCGATGTATAAACGACATTGAGCGATGCGAAGTTGTCGAGCAGGTTGCGTCCGATTGCGTGCATCAGGTGCGTCTTGCCGATTCCCACACCGCCATAAATGAATAGCGGGTTGTAACTGCGCGAGGGGTTATTGGCAACAGCCTGCGCTGCCGCATGCGCCAACTGGTTGGATGAGCCAACGACGTAAGTGGCAAACGTCAGCCGCGGATTGAGCCAGTTGACCGTCTTTTCGAAGATTGGCTCAGGCGCGTAGTTCCCGTTCGAGCCGCGATGTTCAGGCATAGCTGCCAGCAGCGGACCATTAGACGACACGGGAAGGGAATCCAGTTCATAGCGAATTCCCTTGATGCGAATTCCCAACTCTTCCGCTGCATTGCGGATCTGGGCCGTATACTCCTGACGAATCCAGGCCTCAGTAGCCGGATCGGGAACTCGGATGTTCAACTCACCGTTGTGGAAGGAACCTAAAGCTGTCCTCGACAGCCAGGTCTGGTAGGCACTGTCGCTTAATTTTGTTGCCAGCGAGCCTTTGATTTGTTCCCACGCATCACCCAAATCCTGCACTCCTCCGCCGAACAGCGCAAATTTCCCACAACTTTTCCACGCTGTGGAAAAGTTCGCCTCGATTAACCTGTATTGTGAACGTGCTGCCGTTCAGGCAGCGGTTTGGGGGATGTTTCTAGCCGTTCGGAAAACTCAGTCTAACACAGCCAGCGACATTGCCAAGACATTTATCATTAAGTTGTAAGTTGCTCTCCTACGGGCGTTTAGCAGCTGCGAGCAACTCTGAAAACTAGCGCCACGGATGCCTCCGGAGGCGGTTGGCACCTAGTAAAGGCTACTGTTGCAACTACATGAATTGACTTGGTAACAAACTCATAAGAGAATGTCTGTTAGCCCTTCCAAGCGGGAGTAACTCAGCTGGTAGAGTGCGACCTTGCCAAGGTCGATGTCGCGGGTTCGAATCCCGTCTCCCGCTCCATCCCACGGAACTTTCCTTTGTACCCCAACGTAGAGTATGTTTGAGGTTCA
>Ga0213876_10000869_pt1 | contig 20226 bp, 14 predicted proteins | sample BarmaccomBMRX_R9_FD_160113 | JGI IMG/M metagenome (GOLD analysis project Ga0213876, IMG submission 160113) | Root-associated microbial communities from Barbacenia macrantha in rupestrian grasslands, the National Park of Serra do Cipo, Brazil - RX_R9 | ecosystem: Host-associated > Plants > Roots... | reverse complement strand
CGGTTCCAAAGACATCCCAGGCAAAGCCAATGCGGGGCGTAACACTCGATAAGTTGTGGTTTAAGACGTGGTTGTTTGGAGCTAGGCCCGTTGACCCGTCCGCAATCTGCTGGTAGTAGCCGCTGCCGGGGCCGAGGTTGAAGTTCGTCAGCTTGGGGGAAAGAATCGAAAAGAAATTCGGCATCACATCGTAGCGGATGCCCAGGTTGAGCGTGAACCTGGGGGTCACCTTCCAATCGTCTTGCGCGAAGAAGCCCATGTAGAGCGCGCGGTAGGCACGATAGTAAGTAGCTTGCTGGTGAGTTAGCAGATTAACTGGAGTTGCCGATTCTGAAGTCGCCTCATCCTGGATGAAATCGAGCACGTTGTTGAAATTGAACGTCGGGCGAATATCTGCGCCGGTCTGTGAGTCGTATTCGCGAATGTTATTAATTTGAAGTCCGAACTTCAGCGTGTGTGTTTTAACTGTGTCTGAAAGAATATCTCGCCACCCGAACGTAGTTTGAGTGAAATTGCCGGGCCCCCAGTTCGAAAAACCGTTCAGTCCGACTACATTGATGTATGGGAAGGCATTCGTTGCTACGGGTAAGTTAGATCCGTAAGGGCGTATCATGCTGGCGCCTGCCTCGTTCAGCAGTGTGGATGAGAAGGTGTGTGTCCAGTTGAGGTTCGCAAAATCGGAACTGTTGGCCTGGTTCTCATTGAGAGCGGGCCGCGCCGTTGCGCCGACTGACGTATCGTAGGTGCGCATAAATTCCGCATAGAAACGGTCGTTGACGGTGGCGTAAGCGTCGGCGCGGATGCTGTATTGATAGCCGTTCTTCGGCACAGAATAGCTGATATTGGCCGTGCCTACTGCGGGTAGATTTCCGGGAATGCCCGCCGGGAGCGGATAGTAGCCAGGCGTTGATGCTGCCAACTGGCTCACGGTCCGAATGCCGGTGCTCGGATACGCCAGAGGCGCGGCTGTTTTCATGATCTGCGTAGCGATGTTGTTTGGCAGATTCGTTTGCGCCCAACTGAGGAGATCCTGGGTCTCGACGGTCGCCTGATACGCACTCGTAACGCTCGAGCGCAGAACGTCGATGCCGCCGTAGTAAAAGAGCTTATCCTTGATGATTCGCCCACCTATCGTCGCGCCCATTTCATTGCGCTTGAACGGGGGCACTGAGCTCTCGAATTCGGTTCGTGCACTAAGAACGTTATTCAAGAAATAGTAATCGAGTGTTCCGTGAGTCTGGTTAGCGCCTGATTTAGTGAAGACCTCAACGGTCGCTCCGCCATTTCTGCCTTTTTCCGCATCGAAATCGTTGGCTCTAATATCGATTGACTGAACGATTTCGGGATTGGGCGAGATAGAGGCGCCGCCTCCACGCGACGGAGTATCCGTGTACGCACCGTCCATCTGATACCCGTTCTCTTCTTGCCGTAATCCCGCGGCATTGATGTTGATGGCGTACTCATTCGTATAGTTATCTCCCGAGGTGACCGCATTGCCAGTAATTCCCGGCGAAAGTGCGGCCAGTGAAAAGACATTCTGCCCCGGGAGCGGGGTGTGCTCCACCTCGGTTTGCGAAACAACCGATCCCGTGGTGGCGTTTGTTAGTTGGACCGCGATGGGCGCAGCGGTGACGGTTACATTCTCGGTCACGGCTCCGATCTGCAGTACCGGCGAGAGCGTGCGCGTTTCGCCGACCTCGAGCACGAGATCGTTTTGTTGCCACGTGGTAAAGCCCCGCATTTCAATCTGCACCGTGTAAGTGGAGGCGCCCAGGCTGGCAATGCGGAAGTAACCGCTATCGTTCGTAGTGGCGGTCTTTTCCACGCCCAATTGCGTGTTCCTGACCGTGACTTTGGCGCCTTCAACGACGCTCCCCGAAGCTTCTTTTACGGTGCCCTCGATGCCGCTCGAGAATTGAGCTACTGCCTGCACGGCTCCGAGGCTCAAGGCGAGGACACCCAGAACTAAATACCTTTTTGCCAAGGCAAAGCTACGCATTGTATCTCCTAACACGGCACATTAAATGGATAGTTAGAGCGGAAACTGCGGATACAGCCCCCACTGGAGGGTGGTGGGTTCAAGAAGTGTTCGTTACTGATCAGACAGAGCCCAGTAATACGAATCAGTATGCTTTGAAAAGGGGACTACGTCAACGAGTTTCGCGAACGGACGACCAAATTTTACCGAATCCCCTGCCTTACCGTTTCGGCGGTTCTGAAGGACTCGCTTCAACCAGTGTGTAACTGCGCTCGGCCCCTTCTCTTGCGCGAGCCTCTTCGAGCAAGCTGCTCAGCTTCTTAGTTAGCGGCGGAACTTCGTCCTGGCGGCCGCTCTTGCGCAGCGCCAAAATTAAGTGATAGAGGGCGGTCTCGGCGGTTTCGCCGGTTGGGTCTTCGTCAAGCGCCAGGCGGCTTTGCTTGATGGCGTCGTCCGTTTGGCCCTGGCTGAGATACAGCCGCGCCAGGAGATTGCGCGCTTTCGGAAAATCGGACTGCAACTGAACGGCCCGTTGCGCGGCCTTTACGGCTTCGTCAAATTGGGGGCTTCCGGCGGTAGCGCCGCGACGCGTCAGAATCTCGGCCAGCAAATACCACAAATAGGCGTCATTCGCCGCTTTGCGCAGCCTGCTGCGAACTTCCTGTTCCGCCTCAGGGAGATTGTGGCGCTGCAGCTCGGCCAGCCCTTGCACTGCTTGCCCGTAGTGGATTTTAGGATCGAGCTCCTCGGCTTTCTGAAAGTCTTTTTGCGAGTTTTCGTAATCGTCCATCTGCACATATAGAATTCCCCGCGCCAGGTAGAGAGGCGCGGAATCAGGCAGCCGCTTCAAGCCGGCGTTCAGCATATCGATACCGACACGGTAGGACTGGTGCACAAGACACATATCTGCGAAATCGAGATAATACTGCGGCACGTCCGGATTACTAACAATCGCTTGCCTCAGATAAGTTACCGCGTTGGGAGTGTCCTTGATCCCCTCGTACGCTTGTGCGATTACAGCTAGCGAATCGGCGTCGTTTGGGCGCTTCAATAGCAGCGGTTTCAGCGTCGCGATCGCATCCTGATAGCGTTTCGCCATAACCTGCACAACAGCCAAGTTGTAGCGGGCCTTGTTGCTTTCAGGTTGTATCTCAATAACACGTTCAAATACTTTCACGGCCTCCTCGGGTTGGCGAAGCTGCAGCATGCATGAGCCGTATTGTTCGAGCGAAGTTACTTTCGTCGAGGTCAACGTGTGGCTCTGCTGAAATTCATCTGCTGCGGTTTTGCAGTCCCGCCGTTCGAAGGCGAGCGTAGCTAACATGGCGTGGCTCGTTTCATCTGCCGGGTGGAGGGCCACGATCTTCTGCAGCAAGGGAACAGCACTCTGGTCTGAGGCCTGGTATTCGATCTGCGCCGCTCCTTCGAGCGCAGGCAGATAATCCGGCGAAACCTTGAGGGCGTGCTCGTAAGATGCGAGCGCCTCTTTCTGCTGACCCAGGTGCTCGAGTGCGAAGCCGTTGAGTGTCCACAGCCCTGCATCCTGAGGTGACCGTTCAATGGCTTTTTCGAGCAGTTGACGGGCCTCAGTGTATTGGCCGGCGCGAAGATCGGCGAGGATGGTGCTTTTCTCCTGAGCGGAGGTGCTCTGCGCACGCAGGAGGGCAGCGGCGACCAGAATAGCCGGAATCACCATCTCCTTTAGAAGTATGGCGGATGCAGTATCAACGGCCACGGCTCAATGATATGGTGATCAGCGGAATGCCGGGCGCGAGAAAAACGCAGAAGTCAAATGTTGTAGGTGTGCTCGAGGGATGGACGCGGCGAGTGGGCGCGCTGCTGCTTGCCGTCTTGCCTGCAACTGTGGCACTGGGCCAGGGTGGTCCGCTGGTCCTGCAGCGCGATGGGCGGGTGATTTCGCTGGCGCCGTATGCGCCTAACATTTTGCGAGTGACGATGAGTGTCGAGTCGGCTGCTGCGGCGGGCGCTCCGGGTTACGGATTTGTGGCACAGCCCTCTGCCGAGGGATGGACACACGAGCGCGATGCGGCCGGCAATGAAGTCTTCCGATCGTCGCGGATGGTAGTGCGTCTATCGCCAGCCAATTTACCGCACGACAAGCTCCCGCAGCCAATGCCGCTGGATGCTCTGAATCTGCAGCTGCGCGACGTGTACTTCGGCGGGGGCGGTGATGGTCGCGCTCCACACAACGACCCGCTTCTGGTCACGACGGCGGAAGGTAAGACACTGCTGCACATGCGCACCTGGGCAATGACTCCGGAAAGTCCGGAGGTAGCCAAGGCGGACGCGGGCGCGAAAGGGTACCGCGTTGCGGCCGTGTTCGACTCGCCTGCAGACGAGCATTACTACGGCTTGGGGCAGCAGCAGAAGGGCTGGATGGACCTGCGCGATCACGAAGTCCGCTGCTGGCACGATTACACCGCCATCGGAGGCGAGGACGTGTGCGTCCCGTTCATGGTTTCGAGTCGCGGCTACGGGCTGGTTTGGGACAATCCGTCGAAAACGACGATCGACCTGGGGTTCAACGATCAAAATGTGTGGTCGTCCGAGATTGGGGACCGCGTTTCTTATTTTTTGATCGCGGGGAAGAACGCGGATGAGATTTACGAAGGCTACCGGCGCTTGACGGGCGTGGCGCACATGCTGCCGCGGGCCACCTATGGGTACATCCAAAGCAAGGCCATCTACCCGAGCCAGCAACAGATTCTGGATGTGGCGAACGGATATCGCGACAGGAAGTTACCGGTGGATGTGGTGGTGGTCGATTTCTTAAACATGACGAAGCAAGGCGAATTGGATCTGGACCCGAAGCGCTGGCCGGATCCGGCGGCGATGAATCGCGAACTGCACTCGATGCATATCGGCACGCTGCTGAGCGTGTGGCCGCACTTTGCCCAAGGGACGCAGTTCTACGACATGCTGCTCAACAAAGGCTGGCTGGTGCGTACGCGCGAAGGAAAACCAGACGTGGGCGGCTTCAAGGATGTGATCGGGCCGAATATCGACACGACGAACTCCGACGCGGCGCTGTGGTGGTGGGAAAAAATTCGCGACCGGTACGTGAAGCCGTACGGGTTCGACTACATCTGGCTGGATGAAACAGAGCCCGACGTTGACCCGGCGAACGACATGTTCTCTATCGGTTCGGGAACGCGCTTTTACAATGTATATCCGCTGTTTCACACCTCTTCGGTGTACGAAGGCTTCCGGCGCGACTTTGGCGACAGCCGCAGGGTAATGATCCTGGCGCGGGCCGCGTACCTGGGTGCACAACGCAATGGCACGGTGTTCTGGTCGAGCGATATTGTTTCGACATGGGACATGCTGAAGCGCTCCATTCCCGCCGGGCTGAACTTTGCAGCTACGGGGATGCCGTACTGGGACACGGATATCGCAGGATTCTTCTCGCCGGCGGTTCCGGCGGGCTATCACGCGGAGCATAAACCATTGATCGATGGCTCTGATGTACGCGGCACCATTGGAAATTACGAAGATTACCCGGAGCTATTTGTGCGTTGGTTTGAATGGGGCGCCTTTCAACCGGTGATGCGCGCGCACGGCGAGCGAGATCACAATGAGGTGTGGGCATATGGCAAGCAGGCAGAGCCAATTCTGGCGAAGTATCTGAAGCTGCGCTACCAGCTTCTGCCGTACACGTACTCGGCTGCCTATCGTAGCTATGAGACGGGCGCTCCCTACATGCGGGCGCTGTTCATGGATTTTCCGGAGGATCCGAAGACAGCAGATATTCCGGACGAATACATGTACGGACCGGCTTTGCTTGTGGCTCCGGTGACGGAACAAGGCGCCACGCGCCGCGCCGTGTATCTGCCGGCCGGCTGCGATTGGTACAACTATTGGACCAATGAGCGGCTGCACGGGGGACAGACGATTGTGGCGGATGCGCCGATCGATACACTGCCGCTGTTGGTCAGGGCCGGAGGCATTATTCCGCTGGGGTCGGAGGTGCTGAGCGCAGAGCAGCCGCAGACGATCGCGTCAGTACGGGTGTATCCCGGCGCGGATGGGACCTTTACGCTGTTTCAGGATGACGGGAACACCTATGCATACGAGAAGGGCGGCGGCTCCATGACGAAGCTCACCTGGGATGACGCTGCGCATCGGCTGAAGCACGAGGGTGCACCGGCGTGGAGCGGGCGGGATGCGTCCGTTGTGACAGTGGTGGGGAAGTAGGCGCGATTCAAAAATCGATATCCGCCGCTGCGTAAGGAGCGGCGCGTTCCGTGGCGGCATCTTCGGCAACGAGTCTCTTGATTTCCTGGAAGCTCATGAACTTGCCATCCACCGTGAGGCTCACTTCCTTGCTGAGCGGAATTGAATCTATCTCGACAACGTGGCCGAGTTTTCTGAGTTTTTGAATAACGTCACTCACATTGACATCCATATATAAACCGTATCGGCAAAATCGGCATAAGCTGATCTGCTGCCCTAAAATGTCGGAGTGACTCCGTGGTTTCCGCTGGAGACGGAACGGTTGCTTCTTCGCGACTTCCGTCTGGAAGATGAGCCTCATATTTGCGAATACGCCAGTGATCCGGAGGTCGCGCGCTTCACGGATTGGGGACCCAGCGATGTTTCGATTGTCCGGGCCAACTTGCGTGGCCGCCTGGAAGACCAAGAGAGATGGCCGCGGCCCTCCGTTGAAGTGGCGGTGGAGCTTCCCAGTGCGGCCCGCATCATAGGCGGTATGCGGATCACGGTGGTAGATGTGACGCACAGAACGGCAGATTTCGGGTACACATTCAACCGCCGCTACTGGAATAACGGCTATGCGACCGAAGCCGCGCGCGCTCTTTTGAATTTGGCCTTTTTGCAGCTAAATCTGCATCGCGTGTGGGCAACCTGTGATGTCCGAAACCATGGCTCGTATCGGGTGATGGAAAAGCTGGGTATGCGGCGGGAGGCGCTCTTCCAGCAGGACGTCCTGCAGAAGGGCGAGTGGCGTAATTCGTATCTATATGCCGTGCTCGCGGAAGAGTGGAATTAGCTCAGGCAAGAGGCCATTACCGCTCTCGCACGGGCGAGGCGCGTCGTTGCCAACGTGAACCTACCGCGCGGCCGGCTCTAACACCTCGTGATGTTGTTCGTGCGCGTCGATGATCGCCTTATACATCTCCGTCACCTCCTGAGGTTTGCCGTCGAGCATAAGATGGCCCTCATCGATGAGCAGCGCGCGGTCGCAGTAATCCAGGATGTCTTTGAGACTGTGCGTGACGAAGAGGATCGTTTTTTTCGCCTCGCGGAAACGGCGCAGCCGGTCGAAGCATTTCTCCTGAAACCCCATATCGCCGACCGAGAGGATTTCGTCAACCAACAGAATGTCGGGGTCGACTTCGATTGCGACCGCGAACGCCAGGCGCATGTACATGCCCGATGAATACTGTTTGACGGGCGCGTCGATGAAATCGCCGATCTCGGCAAATTCAATGATGGACTGCTCGCGCGCTTTCATCTCGCGTTTCGAGTAGCCGAGCAGGAGACCGTTCATCAGGACGTTTTCGCGTCCGGTCAGTTCGGAGTGGAAGCCGGCGCCGAGTTCGATCATGGGCGCGATCGTCCCATTCACCGTCACACGTCCCTCGGAGGGGCGATAAACGCCCGCCACCATCTTGAGCAGCGTACTTTTCCCTGAACCGTTCCGCCCGACGACGCCAACCATTTCACCCTGGCCCACATGAAAGGACACGTTCTTTACCGCGTCGAAATCGTGTACCAGAATCTCGTGCCGGAAAAATTTGGCGAACAGCGCGCGAATGCTGTCGGGGCGTTCCTGGAAAACGCGGAATCGCTGCGTGACGTTCTCAACATTGATCACGGTCGCGTTGTTGGGGGCCATTCGATCAGACGTAGTAGACAAACTGATCCTGATTTCGGCGGAAGATGGAGTAGCCAACAATGAGCGCGATGAGCCCGCAGACGAACGACATGAGGATGGATTGGGGCGTGGGTAACTTTCCTGCATAGACGCCCATGCGGAAGCCGTTCAGGGCGAAGATGAGCGGGTTCAACTTGAACAGCCATCGGTATTTTCCGAACATCTCAATCGGGTAAATGATAGGGGTGATGTAGAACCAGATCTGCAGGACGATTTGCAGGATGTGCGAAACGTCGCGGAAATAGACGTTGAGAGCGGCGAAGAAGAAGGTCGCGCCTAGGGTGATCATGGTTAATGCCAGCAGCGGAACGGGCAGATAGAGCCAGGTCACATAAAAAGGATGGCGCAGCACCAGCACGATGAAGACCAGCGAAATCATCGAGAGCAGGAAGTTGATCATGTTTGACGTGAGCGCGGCGACGGGGAAAACTACCTTGGGTACGCGCACCTTCTTAATAAGATCGGCATTGCCGACGATCGAGTCGGCTGCATAGGAAAGAGACTGCGAAAAGAAGGTCCAGGGAAGCAGCACGCTGATGAGAAAGACGGCGTAATGCGGTATCGGGATGCGCATGATGGTGGAGAAGACCATCGCCAGCACGATCATCTGCAGCAGGGGATTTAACAACGCCCAAAGGAAGCCCAGGAAGGAACGCTTGTACCGGATCTTCAACTCTTTCAGGGCCAACGCCCAGATCAGCTCCCGATAGCGATAAGTGTCTCGAAAAAGATCAACCATTACTTCGTGAAAACGACCGGTTTACACCAGCAGAAAAAGAGGCGGGCGGGACAACCGTCTCTCCATTCTAGCCAAGCCGCGTATCTAGTTCATTAGCGGGCTAAGTGTGGCTTCTATCGTTGTGCGCGCGCTTCCTCTATCATGTAGGTTCGAGGATACTTGGGCGATCCGCGCGGGGTTTGGGGGTATCTGCCCAATTTCTACTAAATGACAGTTTCCGTGATTATTCCAGCGGCTGGACTTGGCACGCGCATGGGCCGAAGCGCGCCGGAGAAGGCGGGAATCAGCAGAAAGCAATTCATGCTGCTGAATAACTCGCCCATCCTGATCCATACGATTCGCAAGTTTGCCGCTTCCGCGCTGGTGAGCGAAATAATTGTTGCCTTGCGCGAAGAAGATGAACCGTGGGCGAACGAGCTGTTTCGAAAAGAGGCGCCGGCGCAGCATCTCCGGACAGTGATCGGCGGCGAAACGCGCCAACAGTCAGTGGAGAACGCGCTCGCTGCCGTGCAGGCAGACACCGAATTAGTAGCCGTACACGATGCCGTGAGGCCGTTTGTCGAAAGCGAAATTATCGACAAAGTCATTCGTGAGGCGGCCGAGACCGGCGCCGCCATCGTGGGCATCGTCCCAGTGGACACAGTAAAGCAGGTGCATCGCAACAAGGTGCGGGCGACGCTGCCGCGAGAAAGACTGATTCTCACGCAGACGCCGCAAGTGTTTCGACTCGATCTGCTGCGACGCGCCTTTGAGAAAGCACGCGAGGATCTGTTTCTCGGCACGGACGAATCTTCGCTCGTGGAGCGCTTGGAGCAGGTGGAAGTTTCCGTGGTGCTGGGCACTGACCGCAACATCAAGATCACGAAGCCGAGCGACATGGAACTGGCGCGGCTGTATCTGGCGCTCGAGAATTCGGCCATCGGGGTCGGCTAGCCGATGGCCGGTTCCATGCCGCCGCTGCGCATTGGCCAAGGCTGGGATACGCATCGCCTGGTTGCCGGAAGGCCGCTGATATTGGCAGGAGTTCAGGTGCCGAGCGAGGTCGGGCTGAGCGGGCATTCCGATGCCGATGTTCTGTTCCATGCCGTGACCGATGCGGTGCTGGGCGCGTTAGCGCTGGGCGACATCGGAATGCACTTTCCGGATACGGCTGCGGAATGGAAAGATGCAGGGAGCCTGCAGTTCCTGCAGCACGCACTCGACTTGGCGGCACAGCGCGGTTATGCGTTGGCGAATGTGGATGCGACGATTCTGTTGGAGAAGCCGAAGTTGAAAGAGTTTCGAACGGCGATACGCCAAAATCTGTCGCGGGCGGTCGGGTTGCCGCTCGATTGTGTGAGCGTGAAGTTCAAGACCGGCGAGAAAGTGGGGCCGGTGGGCGAAGGGTTGTCGTGCGAAGCGCAGGCGGCCGTGCTGATGGCTGCGAGCGTGGAGTAGTTTCAGGCACTCCGATGCAGTATCGTTTCGCCATCCTGGCAGCGCGCGTCGTGATCGTGGCGTGCCTGATAGTTGCTGCATACGAGTGCCTGCTGTTTGCGCGGGCGGAATACCTGTATCGGGAAGACACCGCAACTTCAGTCCCCCGCGCCGTGGCATTGGTTCCGTTCAATGCGGATTATCAAACGCGCTTGGCGGCGTGGCAACCGCAGCGTAAGGAAGAGCTGCTCAACAAATCCGTTGCGCTGAATCCGTTCGACGTCGAAGCCTGGATGCAGTTGGGATTAACGGCTGAGCTGCAGGACGGTGACGCGAAGGCGGCGGAGCGTTATTACCTGCGGGCCGCTGACGTGGATAAAATGTTCCGGCCGCGTTGGACGCTGACGAACTTTTATTTTCGGCAGCAGAACCCGTCAGAATTTTTCCGCTGGGCGCGTGCGACGCTCGAGATCACCCCGTATGCGGCCGAGCCGGTGTTCGCGCAGATGTGGCTGGTGACTCAGGACGCGAAGACATTGGCCGCCGTGATTCCCGACCGGCCCAACGTTCTGGTGCAATATGCGCTGTACCTTCCCAAGGAAAAGCAATTCGATGCCATCCCGCCGATTGTGCAGCGGCTCACGGCCCACGTGGATGCGCGCGACGCACACGGCTACGGACGAGATGATCTGATCGGCCCGTTGGAGGACCGGCTGCTTCTGGCCGGCGAGGATGATGCCGCGCTCGAGATCTGGATCACCATGGTAAAGGCGCATTGGCTGACGTACGCCGCGCCCACCCGGAGTCATCCGCTGACGAATGGCGATTTTCACAACGCGTTCTTTCAGCATGGGTTTGATTGGGCCATCGCCAATCCGGAAGGTGTCACCATAACGCCCATTCCGGTGGACAAGCGACTACGGTTGACGTTCAGCGGCGACGAAGGTGAGCACGTGCCTATCCTCAGGCAGTTCATTCCCCTCCAGCCGGGTGGGAATTACCGTCTGCAATGGCTCACGGAAGCCGATCAAGTGACCTCGCCCAGCGGGCTGAACTGGCGCATCTATCCGCTCGAGAAGAACGCAGGGCCGGATCTGAAGAGCGGCGATGTGCTGGCGCCCGGAGCGGCGAGTTGGGATTTTCGGGCGGATGCTGCGGCGCGCTACGCCATGTTGACGCTGGAATATATCAGGCCGATAGGGAGTACTCGGGCGGCGGGAGTAGTGACAATCCGTGCAGTATCTCTGAAGGAGATTGACGCTGCGCACGAAGAGTAATAAGGATTCAACTCTTCGTGAAAGGTTGTCAATCGAGTGCTCGAATGTCCGGTTTGCGATAGCAACAACGTGCGTGTTTCCTTTCGTACCCCACCTTGGGATTTTGTCTGCCGCTGGCAGGGATTGCAGAGATATCGCTGCCGGGAGTGCCGCAAGAGCTTCTACCACCCGCTGCTGCCGGGGGAAACGTTTGCGCGCAAGCCACGCCGTCGACGCAGGGCGCAGCGTAATGTGGAGCATGGGATCACGCTCAACGGCTGGCAACGCAAGCTGCTGGATGGCGCATTGTTCGCGCTTATGGTAGTAGTGTTTTACGCTGCCATCAAGGCCATGAAATTTTGAAAGCAGCATCGAATAATTCGTGCAAAAGTGGCACGCGGTCAGCCGAGCTCTTTGCGCTTCAGAATAAGCGCATCCTCGTCTGCGGTGCCGGCGGCTTTATCGGCGGCCATCTGACGGCGTCGCTGATGCAAACGGACGTAGCGAGTGTGCGGGCTGTGGACCTGAAACCCGTGAGCGAGTGGCATCAGCACTGTCGAGAAGCAGAGAATCTCACGCTTGATCTGCAGGACCGGCACGCGTGCCAACAGGCGGTCAGCGGCGCCGATCTCGTCTACAACTTTGCCGCCGACATGGGCGGGATGGGTTTTATCGAGCACAACAAAGCGCTGTGCATGTTGAGTGTCTTGATCAATACGCACCTGCTGATGGCGGCGCGGGATGCGGGCGTCGAACGGTTCTTCTTTGCGTCGTCCGCGTGCGTGTATAACGCCGAAAAACAGAAGAGTCCGGATGTTACACCGCTGAAAGAGGAAGACGCTTATCCCGCGATGCCGGAGGACGGCTACGGTTGGGAAAAGCTATTCAGCGAGCGAATGTGCCGCAACTTCGCAGAAGATTTTGGCCTCGAATGCCGCGTCGCACGTTTTCACAACGTGTACGGGCCCCACGGTTCGTTTGAAGGAGGGCGCGAGAAAGCGCCCGCGGCCATTTGCAGAAAGGTGATTGAAGCCAAGCAAAGCGGCCGAAATGAAATTGAGATCTGGGGCGACGGCAAGCAGACCCGCAGCTTCACTTTCATCGACGATTGCCTGAAGGGCATTCATCTGCTGATGGCGAGCGATGTCCGGGAGCCGTTGAATATCGGCAGCAGCGAATTGGTGTCGATTGACGGCTTGGTGGATATCGTTGAGGAGCTCGCGGGCGTAAAGCTGAAGCGAACGTACGATCTCAGCGCCCCCAAAGGCGTCAACGGGCGCAACAGCGACAACACCAAAATTAGGCAATATTTCGATTGGGAGCCGGGCACGCCGCTGCGTCTGGGCATGGCGAGAACTTACGATTGGATCGAAAGCCAGGTGCTCGAGCGCTCGGCAGGGAGCGTCCAGCGCGCGGCGCTATCGGGCAGTCGCGGCGGTTGAGTACTCTTCGTAAGCGCCGAGGAAATCTGCGACTTTGCCGTGGTCGAAATGCCAGATGCGTGTGGCGACTTCATCCACCAGGTCTTCGTCGTGCGTGACCAGCAGCACCGTGCCTTCGAACTTTTGCAACGCGATGTTCAGCGCGTTGATGGATTCGAGATCGAGGTGGTTGGTCGGCTCGTCGAACACCAGCACGTTTGGTTTCTGGAGCATCAGCTTGCAGAAGATGAGACGTGCCGCTTCGCCGCCCGATAAAGCGTCGGTGGGCTTGATACCTTCTTCACCACGAAAGAGCATCTGACCTAGCAGGCCGCGAATCTCCTCCTTAGCCGCTTGCGGATCCCACTCGTGCAGCCATTCTTCGACGGTCGTGCCGTTGCGAATGCTGGGGCGGTGATCCTGCGCGAAGTAGCCCACCTGCACTTCATGACCCCAATTGACGAGGCCGGAATCGAGACCTACATCGGGATCGTCGACGCCCGGCGCATTAGCGAGCAGCGCCTTCAGCAGCGTGGTCTTACCCGCCCCGTTACGGCCCATGAGCGCGACCTTTTCACCGCGTTGCAGCGCCGCCGAGAAGTCGCGAATGACGGGATGGTCCGGGTAGCCCTTGGTCACGTTCTTGAACTCCAGGGCGTGGCGGCCCGACGGACGCTTCATCTCGAAGCGAATGAAAGGGCGTTGGATGTTCGAGCGTGCGAGCTCAGTAGTCTGCAGCCGCTCCACTTCTTTTTTGCGCGAAGTCACCTGGCTGGCGCGGGTGCCGGCCGAGAAGCGGGCGATGAACTCGTTTAACTGCGCGATCTTTTTTTCGCGCTGCGCGTTTTCAGATTCAATGCGAGCGCGCACCTGCGTCTTTTGCAGAACCATGTCGTCGTAGCCGCCGGTATAAGTGATGATCGTCTGGTAGTCGATGTCGGCGGTGTGGGTCGAGACGCTGTTCAAAAAGTGACGGTCGTGCGAGATGACGATTAGTGTGCCGCCGTAGTGAGTGAGAAAGTTCTGCAGCCAGTGAATGGATTCGAGATCGAGATAATTGGTGGGCTCATCGAGCAGCAGGGCTTCGGGATGGCCGAACAGGGCTTGCGCGAGCAGGACGCGGACCTTCTGGCCGCCCTGTAGCTCGCCCATCAGGCGGTGATGAAACGGTTCCGGAATATCGAGGCCGTCGAGCAGCACAGCCGCATCGCTCTCGGCCGTGTAGCCGTCTTCTTCCGAGACGACGCCCTCTAACTCGCCGAGACGCATGCCGTCCTCATCCGTGAGCTCGGCTTTGGAGTATAGTGTTTCGCGTTCTTCCAAAGCTTTCCAAAGCGGCATGTTGCCCATGATCACCGTGTCGATAACGCGATTTTCGTCGAATGCGGATTGGTCCTGGCGAAGAATGCCGACTTTGCGCGGACGAACTACCGCGCCCTTTTGCGGTTCGAGCTCGCCCGACAGAAGCTTCATGAAAGTCGACTTGCCCGCGCCGTTTGGCCCGGTGAGACCATAGCGGCGCCCGTCGGAAAACGTGGTGGTCACGTCTTCGAACAGAATCTTGCCGCCGTAGCGCATGCTTACATTGCTAACTGAAATCATGGGAGAAAATGCAGGTGGGAACCTCCATTTTAACTCAAGTAGCGGTGTTTAGCAGCGTTTGATTAAAGGGTGCCGTGCCTGAAGCGGCACCGCGCGATGATTCCGATACAAGCAAATCCCAGCGTGAAAAGTCCGGCCGGGATAGGTTCAGGAATCACCGGCGATAGTTGCACAACCATGTCGTTGTAATCGAACTGAGAGGCTGCAATGCACGGGCTGTTGTAGACGGTGAAGCTGCCTGCGCAAGCGTTGGCGCCCATCGAGCCGATGTAGAAAGTGGTGCCGGTCTGAAATACCGCGAAGTGCTGCAGTGCGTCGGCAGGCATAGAGCCGTTCGCGGAATTATCAGACGAGTTCATGTAGTAGCTGTAGTTCGTCTGTTGTGCATTGGTGCCGTAACCCTGAACGTTCTCGATAAAGAAGGCGTAACTCGCTCCCGCGGTTAAGGCGGGCAGAAGCGCGGTGGACCCGAGCGCTTGATCCGTGTTGAAGAGAATCGTGGGGCTGTTAATTTGCATGCCCGCGGGATCGGTCAGATAGTAGCCGAAGAAATCGAGACCGCTACCGCCATTTTTCTGGTTGGTCAGTGTCAGGTCTAGTGTGACCTGCATGCGCTCTCCGTCCGTGCTCGAGAAGTATAGATTGGCTGGCGCCGTGAGACCGCTGGTGCCATAGAACGGAATGTGGCCGGGCGCGTTCTTCATCGCGCACGCACTGCCGCCCACCAGACACCAGCCGATATTGTCTTGCGGGCCGTCGCCGGAGTTGTTGTTCCAATAGTAGAGACCGGGACTGTAAGAGGAACCGTCGTATAGGTAATTCGGGTCCCAGTTCGTGGAGATTCCTCCATTTAGCGTGTCTGCGTGCGCGGTGACAAGCGCCACGGGACCGATCATCAACAAACGAGAGAGGGTCCGATAACTCAAGTACAGTGTCCGGCAATGCCGGAGCAACTTAGTCGTCATTGCTTATAAATGTCGTGGCGAGAAGCGGGCTTGCCTCTCGCCACGTCAGTTGGGGAACTTAGAAAACTGGTGAGCCGTCCCAGAGCCGAACTGCAATCGCTCCGCTCATGGCTGCGTTAGCGCTATCAGAGCCGCGAGCGAAGCGACCGGAGCAGTTACGATACGACCGGGACAGTTCCCTAGGACGAGCGGCGCAGCTTACGGCGTACGAAGCCACCGAACAGTAACAGGCTGCCTCCCATGAGGCCGAACGTGGCCGGCTCGGGAGTGTTGACTGCGGTGACAAGGATGTCCTGAAAATCGAAATCCCCTGGGTGAACACAGGCCACGTTCGTGGTGCAGCCGACGCCATCGACGTCTCCGATGATATAGTTAGACCCGTTCTGGAAAACCGCAAAGTGCTGCAGGCCGTCGGGTCCCAGAGACAACTGCTGGTCCCAGGCGTCATTCATATAGAAGATGTAATCCGATTCCAACGCCGTACCGCCGCCTTTGATGTTCTCGATGTAATAGCCGTAATTCCCCGTTGGATTGAACGTGGTGGTGGATCCGATCGATATCGGTGAGGTGTTAGGGTTGGTCGTGAACAGCGGATGGAGGGTCGGCAGTCCCGATGTCGGAACCTCATAGTACCCGAACACATCATATGCGTCCGCAATGATTTCGTTGGTGTGGATTCCGTCGACGGTCAATGACACTGGGGAACCGGAACTGGTGAAATACATGTTCGCGACCGACCCACCGCTCGACGTGCCGAAGTACGGAATCGTTGTACCGGGGCTATTTGCCATAGTGCAAGTGCCTCCGCCCGTGATGCACCAGCCGACGTTATTTCTCGTGCCCGGATCCCCGGAATTATTGTTCCAGTAAGGTACACCGGGCGTCGGAGCGGTCCCTTGGTAAAGCTGAGATTGCGTCCAACTGCTGGCAGACTGCCAGCTTCCACCGCTGCCATTCAACGTGTCAGCGTTGGCCGTACATACACATAAGGCCGCGGAAAAACCTGCCGCGAGCACAATAGATTGTTTGATTTTTAACACATCCATATCGCCCCCAGAACCTCCGAACCGAGGAAGCTATTACTACTTATTCTAAACACTAGAGTTTATACAGGCTAAGGTGTTACGGATTGTGTATCGGATTCGCCCTTAGCCCGTACTGGTACGAGCTTTTTGACGCTGCTTAGTGGGGCTCGCAACGCTCGCACGAATCGCCGTACGTTGTTGGTTTGCCGTGGAAGAGCCGAAATGGTCTGCGTACTCGCGCGTCAGAACGGCGCCGAAGAAGAAGATTTGCGCCGAATAATAGACCCATACCACCAGCGCCACTAACGACCCCGCCGCGCCATACGTGGAGCCCACCGCGGCGGTAGCGAAATACAGCGCCAGCAGCGCTTTGCCCACGATGAAGAGAATGGCCGTGGCGAGCGCGCCAAACACTACTTCCTTCCAACGAATGGGCACGTTCGGCACGAACTTGAAGATCAGTCCGAAAAGTATGGCGAAGGCTAGCAGCTCGAGCGCCAGGTTGGCAATTTGGCTCAGTATCGAAATGTGCAGCGGAACCATGCCGCTGAAGAGCTTTTGAACGATAGCTAGGCCCGCGCTCAGCAGTAGTGAAGCGAGCAGCAGAATGCATAACCCAAGCACCATGCCGAATGAAACCAGGCGCTGGTGCATGAAGGACCGCAGGCCCGCCGATGAGGGCGCCGGCGCCTCCCAGATGGTGTTCAGCGAGTCTCGTAGTTCTACGAAAACACCGGAAGCTCCGAACAGCAGCGTCACGAATGCAACCACTGTAGCGGCAATTCCACCGCGCTGATGCGTGCTGTTGAGCAGCATTCTCACTGTTTCCGCGCTAGAAGAGCCCGCCGTTTCACTCACTCGAATCAGCACTTGTTGTTCGGCTGTGTTGTGGTTGAAGAAGAGGCTGCAAATAGCGACGACAAGAATCGAAAGCGGAGCCATCGAGAGCAACGTGTAGTAAGCGAGTGAAGCGCCCAGGCGAGGAGCATTGTGACGGTTCCACCGCGCCGCTGCAAGCCTGACTAAGCCCGGCAGTGAGTGCCAAAAAGAACTCATTTTAATATCTTGTAGTGCACCTGAGATGGATGTAACAGGCCACAGTAAAGGTGCGTCCAGGAGATACGTTGCAATGGGGCAATCACTCGCATGCCGATATGCTGTTCGTAGTGGCTTAGGCGGTATTTCAGCACCAAGATGAGACGATGCTTCCTCGCCTGGATTCCCTTTTTCATTTTCCTGTTTTGGATTACAAGCGCTGCGACGGTTTACGCGCAGAGCTTTGAAGGACGCACGGTTGTTTCCGTGAGTTACGAGCCGGCAGTGCAGCCGCCGGACCCGCGCGATTTATCCGTCATGCAACTTGTCAAAGTAGGCGAGCCGCTCGCCGAAACACAAGTCGCAGCGACAATCGATCGGCTTTATGCAAGCGGCCTCTACGATGACATTCAAGTGGACGCCGCACCGAGCGGTAACGGTGTTGCGATTCGGTTTATCACCACGGCGCGGCGCTTCATCGGGCACGTGGGAGCCCAGGGCAAAATCAAGGACCCTCCGACCCGCGCCGTCATCATCAGCGATTCTCAATTGAGTCTCGGAGCGCCATTCGATGAGGAGACACTCGCCGCGGCGCAGAAGCAGATCCAGCAGGAACTGCGCGACAACGGACTGTACCAAGCCCAGGTAGGCGTCGCCACCATCGAAGACCCGAGCACTCATCAAATGACGGTTCGTTTCCTCGTCCAGGTTGGCAAGCGCGCCCACTATGCGAAGCCGGCGATCAAGGGCGATACCAAACTCTCCGACGAAACCATCATTCGCGCCACCGGCTGGCGCATTCCGCTGATCCATCGCTGGCGGCAAGTCACCGACGCGCTAACCGACAAAGGCACTCAAGGCATTCGTAAAAAGTATTCGAAGAAAGACCGCCTGACGGCGACGGTCGATATGGAGTCGCTCGACTACGACGCAGACACCAACCGGGCGAAGGCCACCTTTGATATTGATGCCGGGCCCAAGGTAACGATTAAAGCCGTTGAGGCCAAAGTATCAAAGGGCAAATTGCGTGATCTCATTCCGGTGTATCAAGAGGGTTCGGTGGACAATGATCTGCTGACCGAGGGCGCAAAGAACTTACACGATTACTTCCAATCGCGCGGTTACCCGGATGTGGAGATAAATTACACCACCGGGCCGGTGCAGAACGATCAACAGATCATCAACTACTACATTGCGACGGGCGAGCGCCGTAAATTAGTCGCCGTGAACATCACGGGCAACAATTACTTCCTGCAGGACACATTACGCGAGCGCATCTTTTTGAAACCCGCATCGTTAATCCTGCGCTATGGCCGCTATAGCGAAACCTTCCGCAACAAAGACCACGAAGCGATTGAGAACCTATATCGGGCGCAAGGATTCCGGGATGTGAAGGTGACCTCAACCGTCGACACGAATTACAAAGGCAAGCCGAGCGACATCGCAGTCACGTTTCACGTCAATGAGGGCAAGCAATGGATCGTCTCCGATCTGAAGATCGAGGGTGCGATGCAACTGGATCTCACGCCTATCAAACAGGATTTGACCTCTGCCGTGGGGCAGCCGTATGCGGACGTAAACGTTGCGACCGATCGCAATCTCATCTTGAATCGCTACTATTCGGAAGGTTTCGCGGCCGCAACCTTCAGTTATGTAGAGTCTTTGGGGCCCGAGCCCAACACCATGAATCTGATCTATCGGATTCACGAAGGACCGCGGGAGTTTGTGCGCAAGACGATTATCTCCGGCTTGTATCGCACCAAACCCTCGCTCGTGCTGAGCCGCATCCAGTTGCAGGACGGCGAGCCCATTTCCATGACGAAAGTGAACGACATGGCGCGGCGGTTGTCTAATCTGGGAATTTTTGCGAGCGTCAACACCGCCTTGCAGGACCCCGATGGAACCAACCGCTATAAATACGTCCTGTACGACGTTGACGAGGCCGCGCGCTACACCTTCCGCTTTGGGTTCGGTTTGGAAGTCGGGCAGTTTGGCGGCACCACCCAAAATCTCGCGGCAGCCGCCGGAGCCAAGGGCGTGTCGCCCATTGTTTCAGCCGACGTCAGCCGCTTAAACATGTTCGGCATCGGCCAGACGCTTTCCTTGCAGGCGCGCTACTCCACTCTCGAGCAACGCGAGTCCATCAACTACATCATTCCGCGCGTCCTGGGTTCAGAGGGTCGAACGCTCACGTTTTCGATTCTCTACGACACCACGCAAGACGTTCAGACGTTTTCGGTGCGGCGCGAGGAAGCGGCTGTACAGTTGTCCCAGAGACTCAACCGTGCCTCGACCCTATTAACGCGATTTGTATACCGGAGAGACGCTCCCAACACCACCTTGCCTGCCTTAAACACGCCGGCATTTACGAACGCAGTGCGCATCGGGGAGTTGTCTCTCAGCTACATTCAAGATCACCGCGATAATCCCGGCGACGCTCACCGCGGATTCTGGAACACGCTCGATACTGGCATTGCGGGCAACTTCTTCGGCTCCCAGCGGAACTTTTACCGCTTTCTGTTTCGCCAGGCCACTTACACGCCGATCGGCAGCAAGTTCGTGCTGGCCAGGCAAACACAATTCGGTGGTCTGGTGCCGTTCAATATTCCTGTTGGGCTGAACAAATTCGACGTGATCCCGCTGCCTGAACGTATATTTGGCGGCGGCAGCGTTTCCATGCGCGGTTTTGGAGACAACCAGGCCGGACCGCGCGACATCGGTACGCCAACCGAGACGCCGAATGCGGCCTGTCTCGGCACCGCCGCGCCTGTAACATGCAAGGCGCCGACCGGGTTTCCTATTGGCGGCGATGCGATTTTCTTCAATACGGTCGAATTGCGGTTTCCCCTATTGTGGCCGAACCTGACGGCCG
>Ga0213876_10000868_pt1 | contig 20239 bp, 19 predicted proteins | sample BarmaccomBMRX_R9_FD_160113 | JGI IMG/M metagenome (GOLD analysis project Ga0213876, IMG submission 160113) | Root-associated microbial communities from Barbacenia macrantha in rupestrian grasslands, the National Park of Serra do Cipo, Brazil - RX_R9 | ecosystem: Host-associated > Plants > Roots... | reverse complement strand
TCCTTCTGGGGATGCTCTCCATGTATATCGCGACACGCATTTATCGACCCCGAGAGAAGGGCGCGGACCGTTAAATACGCGCTCTTCGCTGGTCCCACTTCCCGACGAGCTTGGAACCGTAAACCCCATTTGCACGTTGCTTGGCTGACGCGTCTTCGACGTTCGATCGAGAGAGCAGCATCATGGCAAGAGTAGCGGAATTCGGCGTCATTCCGGTCTTTCGCGACCGGGATGGACGCCTTGCGGTTCAACCGCAAATGATCTTCCCTTCTGAAGAAGATGCCAAGCGCGCCGCCCAGATCTTTGCGGAAGTGCTGGGCGGAGCAGTCGCCTTCTCGCGCGTCGCGGATCGCGAGGCGGGAGTGACCGAGGACGGGGTCATCATTGCCAAATACGGCGCGATGGCCAAACCCGGCCCTGCGAGCGCGACAGCCTCGAGAGCGGCTTAAGCAAAACTTCAAATGTGACAGAGAACAACACCGCCGCCCCACTCTTGGGGCGGCGGTGCCTCGCTCACATCATGAGATTCATCGGGTCGCCAGAGCCGCTGGCCGAAACCGGCCAAAAACTCTCCTGCGGCATCGTGAGAGCGAAAAGTGCCAACGACGCGTCGGCCTCATCTGCTTCCGCGATCAGGGTGTGCACGATGTGGGAAGCCGAAGGAGCGGAAGATCCCGGCGCGCTGCCGAGCGTGGCGATAAGCCACGCGCTGGTTTCGGCAGAGATCTTTCCGAGAGGCCCTTCGACCCAGATCGCATAATCCGCGACGGTCGCCGCCAAGAAGTCTCGCCAATCCGTCCCACCTAGAGCCGAACGATCCAGATCGATCAGCTGTTCGATGATGTGACGGTCCGCGGCGACCTCCTCATCGAGGACGGTGCGGATGGCGCGAATATCATCCTTCTCGATGCGCCGCGATGCGGCGATCGAGCCGAGATATTCGTCGAAATATGGATACATTTTATCCCCGAGCATGTTCAACGCCTCCCCGGCTTTTTTGCCGGCTTGTTTCCCTGTCCGCGAACATGATTCCATGGGGCTTATGCCAAGTCGTTAACGTGCAATCGTGAATGGATGTTCAGGTTAAACGGCCCTCAACAAGTCGTATCGAAAAGATGAATTTGTGCCCCACATGTCTCGCCAATACGCGCGGACCCGCACGCGACAAGATTAGCGCGATGGCGGCGCAATGCAATCGAGGAATGCTCGACGAATGCTCGAGGCTTTCGATCTCTCCTTTTGCGCGCCATGGGCTTGCCGCCAGATTGGAAGCGGGCTAACGCAACCTCATGTCGCGCACCGCTTTTTATCCGGGTTCGTTCGACCCCCTGACGAACGGGCATCTCGATGTGCTGCGTCATGCTTTTCACCTCACCGACCGGCTCGTGATCGGCATCGGTATGCAGGCATCGAAGACGCCGCTATTCAGCGTGGAAGCGCGAAGCGAGATGATCCGGGACGTCGCGGAGCCCCTAGCACACTCGTCCGGGGCGAGTTTCGAGGTCGTCGCCTTCGACGACCTCGTTGTCTTTGCGGCCCGCCGGGTCGGCGCCACGATCCTCATTCGCGGATTGCGCGACGGCACGGATCTCGATTACGAGATGCAGATGGCGGGAATGAACGAATCCATGGCGCCCGACGTGCTCACCGTTTTCCTGCCCTCTTCACCCATGGTCCGCCCCATCACGGCGACTTTGGTGCGCCAGATTGCTTCGATGGGCGGAGATGTGGCGGGCTTCGTGCCTGCTTCTGTCGCGCGCAAGCTGCGCGAGAAATTTCCCGGTTGAAGCAATCATCCCTCACACTATCTCAATGAAGGAAAGGCTGACCTCGTGATCCGCACGCTCGCTCTCGTAATCGCCGTTTGCGCCGCTCTGGGCTTCACGCAAGACCGAGCCTTGGCCCAAGCCAAGTCTGACCCGCAGAACACCGTCGTCCTCACCACCAAGGACGGAGACGTAACGATCAAGCTGAGGCCCGATCTCGCGCCCAAGCACGTGGCGCAGATCAAGACTCTGGTTAAGCGCAAATTCTACGATGGCCTGACTTTTCATCGCGTGATCGCCGGCTTCATGGCACAGACCGGTGACCCCAAGGGCGACGGCACCGGCGGGTCCGATCTGCCCAACATCCCCGCTGAATTCTCTTCGGCGCCGTTCAAGCGCGGCACCGTCGGCATGGCGCGGGCGAGCGATCCGGATAGCGCCAATTCGCAATTCTTCATCTGCCTTGCCGACGCGCCCTTCCTCAACCACAACTACACCGTCGTGGGCGAAGTCGTTTCGGGAATGGATGTCGTCGACAAGATCAAGAAGGGCAGCAAGGACGAAAACGGCACTGTGACCTCGCCCGACAAGATCGTCCGCATGCGGCTGGCCTCGGACCCAAAGTGACAAAGCGGGCGCAGCCTTGCGCGACGAGAGGGCGCACGCCGCACGCGAGCCGCGAACGCCTGCGTCAAGCTCGATCCGAAGACTATCGCGCTTCTTGGCGCGGCCTGTGGGCCGCGTTCGCGTTTCTCTCGTGTTCTTTTATCGTGCTGAGCGCCCGCGTTGCGAACGCCGAGCTCACGGAGTTCTGCCAGTTCACCGGCAATCCGGGCGCTTGCGGACCTTACGATCAGTATCAAGACGCCATCGGCCAGGAGTTGCGGATGACCTTGATGCTGCTGCCGCAAGGGAAGACGGCGACCGAGCCACCGGCAGCCGCGGCGCCTGCGCCCTTGCCAGGCAAGCTCAACACCATCCGCGACGCGCTCGGCGCCTTGCGCACGTGCTTTGCGGGCGCGGGGTTTGCGGAAAATTCTGAAGATCTGGCCGCGACCATCAGGTTCAGCTTCACGCGCGACGGCCATATTCTCGGCGAGCCTCGCTTCACCTATGTGCAGGCGGGACTCTCGCAGAGCGCGAAGCAGAGCTTCGAGCAGGCGATCGGTCATGCCCTTATGTCCTGCGCTCCCTTTTCCTTCACCGAAGGGCTCGGCGGCGCGATTGCCGGCAGGCCATTCAGCATCCGCATCGTCAAACCGGCAAAAGCGCCTGTGAGGAGTTGAAACATGACAGCGAATCCCGAAGACACGCTCATCCTCGAGACCACCAAAGGAAACGTCACCATCGCGCTTCGGCCCGATCTTGCGCCCAAGCATGTCGAGCGCATCAAGACATTGGCCCGGCAAGGCTTCTATGACGGCGTTGCCTTCCACCGCGTCATTGAAGGTTTCATGGCTCAGACAGGGTGTCCGCATGGCACCGGCACGGGCGGTTCCGAGCTCGGCAACCTCGCGGCGGAGTTCAACAGCGAGCCGCACAAGCGCGGCACCTGCTCCATGGCGCGTGCCTCGAGCCCCAATTCGGCGAATTCGCAATTCTTCATCTGCTTCAAGGACGCTCGTTTCTTGGACAAGCAATACACCGTGTGGGGTCAAGTGACGGACGGCATGGAGAATGTGGACAAGATCAAGCGCGGTGAGCCCGTGCGCGATCCCGACCGCATCGTGAAGGCGCGCATCGGCGCCGATCAAAAAGCGGCGTAGGACGTGGCGGCGATCGTCGGCCTCCTGCTCGGTGTGCTCGGCATCATTGCCGGGGCGACACTCGGAACGCAGGCCGCGATCAATGCGATGGTGTCGCGCGCCTTCGGCTCGCCTGTGACGGCGGCGGCGATTTCCTTCGCTACAGGGGCGCTCCTCCTCATCGTGATGGCACTTGCGCTGACACGCGTGCAGGGCATCGCCCCGGGCTGGCGTGATTTGCCGGCATGGGCATTCGTCAGCGGCGGCGCGCTCGGCGTCGTCTATCTGACCACCGCGATTTTCCTCACGCCGCGCATCGGCGCGGCCGCGACCATGGGTTTCGTGATCGCCGGGCAGTTGCTGGCGGGACTGGCGATCGACAATTTCGGCTTCTTCGGGCTGTCCTCGATCCCGCTTGCACCGAGCCGGCTTTTGGGCGCCGGGCTTCTGCTCGGCGGCGCCTTGATCTTGCGTTTCGCCTGAGCTTTGCATTGCGTGTCGAGCTTTTCGATTTTGAGCTTCCGGAAGAGCTGATCGCGCTGCGACCCGCCTTCCCGCGCGAAAGCGCACGCCTTCTCGTCGTCGACCCGAACGACGCAATCGAGCTCCGCGATCATCAGGTTGCTGATCTTACGGATCAACTGCGCGCCGGCGACATCATCGTCCTCAACGACACGCGCGTCATCCCGGCGCGTCTCTTCGGCAGGCGAGTCCGCGGCGAGACATCGGCGCGGGTGGAAATCCTGCTGCACAAGCGGCTCGCGGCCGATCGTTGGCGGGTCCTCGCACGACCCTCCAAACGCCTCGCGCCCGGCGATCGTATCGTGTTTGGTGACCCCAGTGAGGGCATCGTGTGCGAGCTTCAGCATCTCATGGCCACGGTCCAATCGAAAGCGCAGGATGGCGAGGTCGATCTTGCGTTCGATTTCCACGGCCCGATCCTCGATGAGGCCATCGAGCGTTTCGGCCACATGCCGCTCCCGCCCTATATCGCCCAGCGACGTGCGGATGATGAGCAAGACCGCACCGATTACCAGACGGTCTACGCGCGCGAGCCCGGTGCGGTCGCCGCGCCGACGGCCGGATTGCATCTCGATGCCGATCTTCTCGAGCGGATCCGCGCGCGTGGCGTCGAAGTCGCCACCGTGACGCTGCATGTTGGCCCGGGCACGTTCTTGCCGGTCAAGGTCGAGGACACGAAGTTGCACCGGATGCATCCGGAATGGGGGCGCGTCGACGCGCCGACCGCGGATGCGATCAACGCTGCAAGACGCAAGGGGGGACGCATCATCGCCATCGGCACGACGACGCTTCGCCTTTTGGAAAGCGCGGCGTCGCCCGACGGAAAGGTTCTGCCTTTCAGCGGCGAGACGGCGATCTTCATCACGCCCGGTTTTCGCTTCAGGCTCGCCGATGCTCTCATGACCAATTTTCATTTGCCGCGCTCGACGCTCTACATGCTCGTGAGCGCCTTTGCGGGTGTCGAAACCATGCGGCGCGCCTATGCGCATGCGATCGGGCACCGCTATCGCTTTTACTCTTACGGCGATGCGAGCTTACTTTTTCGCAGAGTCGAGCCGACGGAATGAACGGCTTCTCCTTCTCGATCGCGGCGCGCGACAAGGCGGCGCGCACCGGCGAGATCAAGACGCCGCGCGGCAATATTCGCACGCCGGCTTTCATGCCGGTCGGCACCGCCGCCACCGTGAAGGCGATGTATCCAGGAGACGTTGCGGCCCTCGGCGCCGATATCGTGCTCGCGAACACCTATCACCTCATGCTGCGCCCGGGCGCCGAACGGGTTGCGAAGCTTGGCGGCTTGCATCGATTCATGAATTGGCCGCGCCCGATCCTCACCGATTCGGGGGGCTTCCAAGTGATGTCGCTCGCCAATTTGCGCAAGGTCAGCGAAAGCGGCGTGTTGTTCCGCTCGCACATCGATGGTGAAGCCCATGAGCTTTCGCCCGAACGCGCCATCGAGATCCAGAACCTTCTCGGGGCCGATATCGTCATGCAGCTCGACGAATGTGTCGCCCTGCCCGCCACCGACGAAGTGGCGGAAAAGGCGATGCGACTGTCGCTTCGCTGGGCCGAGCGATGCCAGAAAGCCTTTGGCCGGCCGAATGATCGAGCTCTTTTCGCGATCGTGCAGGGCGGCGCCGCCGAAGACCTGCGCATCGAGAGCGCGAAGAGCCTAGCCGCCATGGATTTTCACGGCTACGCGATCGGCGGGCTTGCGGTCGGTGAGCCGCAAGAGATCATGTTGCGGGTGATCGACGCGGTCGAGCCGCATCTGCCGAGCCATCGTCCGCGCTATCTCATGGGGGTGGGCACGCCCGACGACATCATCAAATCCGTCGAGCGGGGCATCGACATGTTCGATTGCGTCATGCCCACGCGCGCGGGTCGTCATGGCCTCGCCTTCACGCGTTTCGGCAAGGTGAACCTCCGCAACGCCCGTCACGCCGAAGACAACAGGCCGCTCGACGAGCGCTCGACCTGCCTGGCCGCGCGCGACTGGAGCCGCGCTTACCTGCATCACCTCGTCAAGGCCGGCGAGATTCTGGGTATGATGATGCTGACTGCGATCAATCTCTCCTATTACCAGGAGCTCATGGCGACGCTTCGCGCCGCGATCGCGGCGAGCCGTCTCGACGAAGCGATCGCCGAAATCCGCGAAGATTGGGCGAGAGGCGATGCGTGACCATGCCCAGGTGTTCAGCGACCGATGCTCGTCCTCGCCCGTTACATAGGTAACGCGATCATGGCTGTGGTGTCCCGGGGTCTCCAGGATCAATCCTAAGAACCATTGGCGAGCACGCGGAAATCCGGGCCGGCCGTCTCCCCTTGCGCCGCATCTCGCAACAAGTCGGCGATGAGCTTCGCAATCGGCAAGCGGTAGTGCAACGGATCCCAATAATTTGAGTCGTTGGTCGTGATGGGGGAGGCGAAACGAAAATCGACTGTCGTCCCGTGATGGTGAGCGATGATGCGGGCGATGCGCGCCTTGCATTCGTCTTCCATGGCGGCTTCGAGGCTGCCCGGCACCGCCTGGATCGCGATATGAACAGGCGGGAACAGCGCGAGAAGGCGGGCGCTCGCCGGCAAAGCTGCGAGCGTTGCCTCCGACCACTGAAGCGCAGGGAACTGCCAAGCGGATCGGGTTGCGGGGCTCGCCTCGAATGGAGGTTCCACCGGAAGGATGCCGTGCCGCGCTCCGCCCCAGATATGGGCGGCCGCGCGCGCGGCGTCGTAAGACGCTTCCGGCGGGGTGAACACCTCGTAGCCGTCACGCGGCAGACGCTCTTTCATGAGACCTAGTCGGTTCATCACAACGCGTGCTCCGATTTCGAGCGTGCGCAGATTGAACAAATGCGGGATCGACGCCCAGCGACTGCCGTCATAGAGCCAAGACGGGAAGGCACGCTCGGTCAAAAGTTTCGCCGGAGCATTCGCGTCCGGGTCGCACCAGGATCGATCAAGGCTCCAGATCACGTTTCGCACATCGGGCGCGTGGGCGATGAAAAGGCGCGCAGCCTCGCTTTGCTCGAATGGGGTGGCGGCGTTCATGCCGAAATTCGCGAAATGCCCGCCGAAGGCCGCTTCGAGATGCGACGGTTTCAAAAGCCTGATCGTCGAGGTTCCGAAAACCGCACTGTCAAATTCCCCCGAGCGTAGCACTTGTGGATACATGAACCGTTGATTGATATCCATCAACGGTCTTTGGAAACGCAGCCGCAGCGGATTGGCGCCGTAGGGATCGACCAGCATGTTGAAGAGCAGAGCAGCGAGCGCAAAAACCAACGCGGCACCGCAAAACCACCGCAGCGCATCGCCCCAACCCGTGCTTCGGGCGTCGTCCATGGCCCGCGTCGTCGTGGTCATGGGAATTGGGTGACGCGCGTCAATTGTCCACGCGTGGAGCGTTCGCGCCGAATGCTGCTTTCCATGGCGTTTTATCCATCCGCTTCGAACATCCCCGTCAAGGCGTCCCACACCGCGAAGGAAGATCGGTGCGGCCTGATCGAGTCTACAAAGGCTGATCTTCTCAAAAAACGTGACCTCGAGGTTGCCCGACGATGCATATCTTACTTCGGAGCGGGGACTACCTTCCCGGGCGACACGTGGAAGAGCCTCGCGCTCTCGGGAAGTTCTCCGAACATGGCCTGATCGGCGCCCGTCATGAAGACTTGGCAGCCCAGTGAGGCGAGCACAGAAAACAAGGCGTTGCGGCGCGAAGGGTCGAGATGGGCAGCCACCTCGTCGAGGAGAACCAGGGGTGCCATGCCGCTCATCTGCGCCACGAGATGGGCGTGGGCCAGCACGAGCCCGATGAGCAGCGCCTTCTGCTCTCCTGTCGAGGCGCGCGCCGCCTCGATGCCTTTTGGTCCATGCCAAACGTGAAGATCCGAGGTTTGCGGGCCCGTGAGCGTGCGGCCGGCCGCGCGGTCACGCTGACGGGTATCGCGCAACGCCTTGCGCATCCGATCCTCGGCCTCGAGCGCGTTGTGCTCCACGATGAGGGCATCCGTCTCTCCGGCCAGGGCGAGCTCGGCGAACGGAAAGGGCGAACCATGCTCGCGCCGGCCCGCGATCAGGGCAGCTAGGCGCTCGATCGTCTCGCGCCGCGCCGACGCGATCGCGACTCCGAGCTCGGCGACTTGCCGCTCGACGGCGTCGAGCCAGACAGGATCGGGACGGACATCCTCGAGAAGCTTATTGCGCGAACGCAGCGCCTGTTCCAAGGCGGCAGCGCGCGACGCATGGCCCGGATCGACGGCAAGCACGAGCCGATCGACGAAACGCCTGCGCTCTCCCGGGGGGCCATTGAAGAGGCCGTCGAGGGATGGCGTCATCCAGACGACACGCAGATGCTCGCTGAAGATGCTCGACGAAGCCGCCGGTGCTCCATTGAGGCGCGTCTTGCGGGTGGGGTTCGAGGCGCCGGCCTCGCGCTCGATCCCGGTGCCGAGCACCGCCGGGCCGAGCGGGCCCACGAGCTCGGCGACGATCGAGAACCCTCCGGAACCGCCGTTACGCGCCATGTCGACGAGCGCTGCGCGGCGCAAGCCGCGGCCCGGGGCAAGAAGCGACAAGGCCTCGAGCAGGTTCGTCTTGCCCACGCCGTTCTCGCCGCAGAGCGCGATCAGCATCGGCTCGAATTCGGCGTCGAGCTCCGGAAAGCTGCGGAAGTCGGTGAGCCTGAGGCGCGTGACGCGCGGGGCGATCATGCAAGCTCGACCTGCACCCCTTGCGAGGCGGGCAGACTCCTCACACGCGCATGGGCATCAGCACGTAGAGCGTGGACGCCCCCTCGCGCTCCAGCATCAGCGTGGGCGAGCCCGGTTCGGCAAGCTTGAGAAGCGCGTTCTCGCCATCGAACTGGCCGAGCACATCGAGAAGATACCGCGCGTTGAAACCGATATCGAGCGCAGGCGCGTCGTATTCGGCCTCGAGCTCCTCGGTGGCGCTGCCTGCGTCCGGATTGGTGACCGAGAGAGTGAGGCGACCAGAAGTAAGCGAGAGCTTGACGGCTCGACCGCGCTCGCTCGAGATCGTCGAGACACGATCCACGGCGCGCGCGAACGCCTCCTTGTCGACGAGCAGCATGCGGTCATTGCCGGACGGGATGACGCGCTGGTAGTCCGGAAAAGTGCCGTCGATAAGCTTTGAGGTCAGGACGACCGCACCCGCCGAGATGCGGATCTTGGTTGCCGACAACTCGACCGTGACATCGCTCTCCTGATCTTCCAGAAGTTTTTGGATCTCGGCTACCGCCTTGCGCGGCACGATCACGCTCGGCATGCCGGCTGCCCCTTGCGGCGCCTCGGTCTCGACGCGCGCCAGGCGGTGCCCGTCGGTGGCGACAGCGCGCAGCACCGAGCCGTTGCCGCTGCTCATCTCATGCAGGAAAACGCCATTCAGATAGTAGCGGGTCTCCTCGGTCGAAATGGCAAAATGCGTCTTGTCGAAAAGGCGCTTGAGCACACTGGCCGCGATCTCAAACCGATGCGGCATCTCTCCGACGGAAAGATCGGGAAAATCGGATTCCGGCAAAGTCGAAAGCGTGAAGCGCGAACGTCCGGAGCGCAGCGTCATCTGACCGGTCTCCCCGGTCGACTCGAAGGTGACCTGGCTGCCTTCAGGCAATTTGCGCACAATCTCGTAGAGCGTGTGGGCCGGCGCCGTGACACCACCGCTTTGGGCGATCTCCGCGGGCACCATTTCGCTCACCTCCATGTCGAGATCGGTCGCCTTGAAGGCGATCGCGCCATCCCCGATGCGCAAGAGCACGTTCGACAGGATCGGAATGGTGTTGCGCCGCTCCACCACGCGGTGAACATGGCCAAGGGACTTCAGCAGCGAAGCCCGTTCGAGGGTGACTTTCATGGCGGGGCTCTTCGGCGATCGTGATTATTCGCGAACCAGCCGGGTGATGAACCCGGCCCGCGAATTTGAACGAGGCCGCGCCGCGACGCAAGCACCGTGATCCAGTTATCCGAATGAAGCTTCCGCTTCTCTGAAGAAAGGCTCCTCGCGTTCTCCCGAGAAACCCTGCCCCGCGCCTCAGTCGGTCAGCATGCGCCTCAAAAGCGCAATTTCGTCCTTGAGATTCGGATTTTCCCCGATCAAGCCCTCGATCTTGCGGACTGCATGCAAGACGGTGGTGTGGTCGCGGCCGCCGAAGCGCCTGCCGATCTCCGGGAGTGAGCGCAAGGTGAGGGTCTTCGAAAGATACATGGCGATCTGGCGCGGTCGCACGACGCTCGCGGTTCTGCGCGACGAGAGAAGGTCGGCGCGCGTCACATTGAAATGCGCGGAGACGAGCTTGAGGATCTCTTCCACTCGCACGCGTTTCGGTTCGCGCGCGCGAATGAGATCGCGGATCGCGGTCTCGGCCGATTCGAGCGTCACATGAGCGCCGGCAAAGCTTGCATGCGCGAGCAAGCGGTTCACTGCTCCGTCGAGATCACGCCCATTGCTGGTGATCGAGCATGCTACGAAATCGATGACCTCTTGCGGCACCTTGAAGGAAGGATCGCGTTCGCACGCAACTCCAATGCGTCGCTCGAGAATGCGGCGCCGCAGATCCTCGTCGAACGCACCGATCTCGACGCATAACCCTCCGGCGAGCCGAGATTTGATGCGCTCATCGAGTCCTTCGAGCTCGCTCGGGGGCCGATCGGCCGCGACCACCATCTGCCTGCGCTGATCGGCGAGCGCGTTGATGATGTGGCAGAACTCCTGCTGCACCGTCTTGCCCTGAAGGAACTGCACGTCGTCGACGATGAGAAGATCGATGTTGCGCATCTGATCCTTGAACTGGATCGCCGTCTGCGAACGCAGCGCCGAGACGAACCCATGCATGAAGCGATCCGCTGTGAGATACAGCGCCCGCATGCCGCGCGACTCGCAAGAATGCGCCATCGCTTGCGAGAGATGCGTCTTGCCGAGACCGACCGCCGCGTGGATGTAGAGAGGGTTGTAGACCGCCTGGCCACCCACCGTTTCTCCGACCTTGCGGGCGGCCGCACAGGCGAATTGATTGGATCGGCCGACGACGAAGTTGTCGAAGTTCAGTTGCCGGTCGAGCGCCGCGGCGACAGAGAGCGGCATCGCGATTTCCGATTGCCTCTTATCCTGTCGGCCGTCGATCGAAGCCCGCGCCTGAGGACGCCGCAGCGAGGCGTTGAGTTCGCAGGGAGTCGCGCCTTCCGCGAGCCGGGCACCGATGCGCATGATGGGGTTTCGCTGCGGCGAAGCACCGCGCACGCTCACCTCGACACTCACCGCGTTGCCGTCTGCTGCAAAGTGCTTGCGCAGCCGCTCCGCGTAATGGGTGTCGATCCAGCTCTTGAGGAAGCGAGTCGGCACGCTCAAGCGTGCCACGCCTTCCTCGATGCTCGCGAGCTCGAGCGAGCCGAACCAGCTTGCGACCACGTCGTCGCCGAGTTCGGCGCGCAGCTTGCGCCGCACCCGCTCCCACAACTCTCCGAGTGCGGAAGCCGAAAGGCTCGGTTCGGCGATTGGACGGATCGTCTTTTCCATCATGAGTTCGCCGAGAGAGACCTTTTCACCAGCACGGGTCGGAAGAGTGTTTTCGAACATCACGCTCATGCCAAAGAGGTTCGCTGCGGACATGCGTTCCCGTTCACCGACACGTGTTAGACGCATCGGTCCAAAAACGCGGCGGTTCAGGACATTCAGAAAGCCAAGCGGAAGCTAGACGGAGTTCACGCCGTTACGCGAACCTAGCGATACTCCGATACAAGGAACAAAATACACGTGAGCATGGAAACGAGAGCAGTATCCCCAGTTCATCAATTAGTGTCATTGCCCACTCCAGGTGGCGAGGCCCGTTTTGTTTTTTCGTTGGACGATGACGCCTGCCGCCGCCCGCCCTCTCGCCGCATCACGTAAGCATCTCGACGGCAACGCTGCAATTGCGGTTTTGCAACACTCATCGCTGATTCGTTTTCAAGGTCGGCGGCGGCCCACGAAGCTTCGTCGGCTGCGGCTCCTCAACCCGTTGCGGCTCATGGATATTTCATATTCAAGTCTGTGGATATTTTGGGGGGAGCGCATTAAACGAAAATTAATCATCGGCCCGGCGCGCGATGCAGTTGCAAACGGCTTGTCGCCCCGCCTTTCCACTCTTGGCGGACAACCCCATGACTCAACTGAAATTTCCATGTTCATATAGCCGGAACATGATCGAGGTCGGGTTGCGAGCCTCAGTTGAGGGTTGCTTCGCGCGAGTGGCAATCCCGCTTCTTCCCTGAGCGGAAGCGCGCATCACTCGACGCGTCGGCGCGCGACCCGGCGACGGGGCCTGTGGATAAATCAATGCCCACGAAGAGGCTGGGATCGGGTTCCATAGCGCCGATGTTCGCGGCCCTGTCGCGAGCCCGATCGGCTCCGATTCCGCGTTGAGATTGGCGTGTCGTTTGTGCAGCGCCGCTACGCTTCGGCGAACGACGCCCCGTTCGACACGTGCAGAATCCAGGAAATTGTCACACCGGCTTGCGACGGGATAGCCGTGTCGGGATCGGAGCGAAGCTTCAGCCGACGTTTTTCACACGCGCCGCGAGGCGCGAAACCTTGTTCGAAGCGGTTCGCTTGTGGAATACGCCTTTTTGCGCGGCCCGCATCAATTCGGGTTGGGCAGCCTTGAGCGCGGCTTGCGCCGCGGCGGCATCTCCCGAAGCGATCGCCTCCTCGACTTTTCGCACATGCGTGCGCACGCGGCTCTTACGGTTCTTGTTGACCTCGGCGCGTCGCACGGCTTGGCGAGCAGCCTTCTTGGCCGAAGTGGTGTTGGCCATCGGAATTCCTTGACGTGAGGTCGAGCCCGAACAGGGTCGCTTCTCAATTGACGATGCGGATGAGGCGAAGTCGCGCCGAGCGCACGTCTTCGCCGAAGGCCGGGTTTATAGTGTCAGCCTGGAGCAGCGTCAATGCACGGCGCTCGATGCACGGCGCCCGATCCTGGCCCAAACCTTTATTCTCGCCCAAAACTTTATTCTCGCTCAAGGCTCGCTCCTGGTCCAAGCCCGATCGCCTCACAGGCGAAACCAGCCGCGCCCGGCGCGCGCTCTCGGGACATGCTGACGTAAACCTCGCATCCGCGGGAGGGCACACCAAAGACGCGTCCTAATATATAATGTACGCGTTCCTTTCCGGCCGGTGCTTACGCAAAGCGATTGGACTTCGGAAAACCCTTTGGCGGCAGGCGTCCGGCATCTCCCCGATTTCCCAGCCAATCCCTGAGATCGGCCTTGCCGACGGTCCAGGTGCGGCCCGACGTATCGGTCCAGGTCAGACCCTCGTCGAGGCGGAACACGCGCGCATCGGAGAAACCACCGCTCTTATAGCGCTGCAGCCGGACGCCGGAGCCGCGCCCCATCTCGGCGACTTGGCGGATGGGGAAAATGATGAGCTTGCGATTCTCTCCGATCGCCGCGATGTGGTCGCCGTCGGCCGGCACCAGAAGCGCGGCGCGCGCGGGTGCACGCAGATTCAAGAACTGACGGCCCTTTCGAGTCGACGAGACGATGTCATCGGCCAACGCGACAAAGCCCCGCCCATCGCTCGCCGCGACGAGCAGCTTGCTCCCGGGACGATAGGGCACCGCGGTGACGACGTCGGCGCCTTCGTCGAAATCGACCATCAGCTTCACCGGATCTCCGAAGCCGCGTCCGCCTGGGAGCTTGCCTACGTCGAGCGTGTAGAGCTTGCCGTTCGAGGCGAGCACGAGGACCTTTGCGGTGGACTCGGTCGGAAAGGAGAGCTTGAGCGCGTCATCCCCTTTGAACTGCAACGCCGAGAGGTCTTGCACATGCCCCTTGAGGGCGCGCACCCAGCCCTTCTCGGAGAGCACGAAGGTCAATGGCTCGCGTTCCATGATCGCTTCGGCGAGATCGACATCGGCCGCGGGCGGCGCGTCGTCGAAGCTCGTGCGCCGCTTGCCGAGTTTCGTGTCCGGGCCGAAGGCCTTGCGGATCTCGCGAATATCGGCGGCCAGGACCTTCCATTGGCGCGCTGGCGAGCCGAGCAAACGTTCGATCTGGCCTTTCTCGACCGTGAGCGCATCGAATTCGCGCTTCAGCTCCAGCTCCTCGAGTCGCCGCAAGGCGCGAAGCCGCGTGTCGAGAATGGCGTTCGCCTGAACCTCTGTGAGCGTGAAGGCCTGCATCAACTCGATCTTCGGATCATCCTCGTGGCGGATGATGCGGATCACTTCATCGAGATTGAGGTAGACGATGAGGAGCCCGGAGAGAATCTCGAGGCGTCGCTCGATCGTCGCAAGCCGATGGCGCGAGCGCCGCTGCAGAACCTCTCGGCGATGATCGAGCCAGGCGAGAAGCACCTCTGCGAGCGAGACCACGCGCGGAATCTGTCCGCCCATCAACACATTCATGTTGAGCGGGACACGGCTCTCGAAGTCGGTCACGCGGAACAGGGATTCCATCATCACTGCCGGATCGACCGATCGGTTCCTCGGCTCGATCACGATGCGCACATCTTCGGCGCTCTCGTCGCGCAGATCGGCCACCAGCGGCAGCCTCTTGTTCTCGAGGAGCTCGGCGACGCGCTCGATCAGGCGGCCTTTCGGCACTCCATAAGGAATTTCGCTGACGACTGCGACCCAGGTGCCACGGCCGCCCTCCTCTTTGTCCCAGCGGGCGCGCACGCGGAAGCTCCCGCGGCCGGTCTCATAAGCTTGCAGCACCGCTTCCTTCGGCTCGACCACCACACCGCCGGTCGGGAAATCCGGTCCTTGAACAAAGGCCAACAGATCGGCGGTTTTCGCCTTGCGATTTTCGATCAGGTGAAGCGCCGCATCGCAAAGCTCGGCTGCGTTGTGCGGCGGGATCGAGGTCGCCATGCCGACGGCGATGCCTTGAGAACCATTGGCGAGCAGGTTTGGGAAGGCGCAAGGCAGAACGACCGGCTCTTGGTTCTCTCCATTGTAAGTATCGCGAAAGTCGACCGCGTCTTCATCGATGCCTTCGAGCAGGAGGCGGGCGACCTCGGTGAGGCGCGCTTCCGTGTAGCGATAGGCCGCGGGGTTGTCGCCGTCGATCGATCCATAATTGCCTTGGCCGTCCACGAGCGGATAGCGCTGGGCGAAATCCTGAGCGAGGCGGACCATGGCGTCGTAGATGGCCTGATCGCCATGCGGATGGAACTTGCCGATCACCTCGCCGACGACGCTCGCCGATTTCTTGAACGCCGCGCCCGGATCGAGGCGCAGCAGGCGCATCGCATGCAGGATGCGTCGGTGCACGGGCTTCAAACCGTCCCGCGCATCCGGCAATGCCCGTCCCATGATGGTCGAAAGCGCGTAGGAGAGATACCGCTCCTCGAGCGCGCTCTTGAGGTCGACATTTTCGATATTGCCGTCTTCCGGCGGCTTCATCGGCTTGCCCATGAGAATAGCCTTCGCTCACGCCGCGCTCGCAGACAACGCCGGCTGGTGATGATTCGCTCGAGGCCAGATCTGATGTCGGAAGGCGTCCCCGCGCAAGGCCTCGCGCGGTGGAGGGCGAAAGTGCCGCGCCACATCACTTGTGCGCCACATGCTTCGGCTTTCCGCAGAGGTCAAAAAAGCGAGGTCGTGGCCAGCGCCTTCGCCACCGCGAGCGTGCCCGCCGCCACCGTCACGTCGATCACCACTTGTCGACGGCCACGCCGAAGCACCAAGGCGTCGGCCCGCAGCGCCACGCTCCTCGCGGGCGCGAGATAGCTGATGCTCAATGAGCTCGTCGCGCTGCCGCGCAGCGTCTCGAAGTCCGCGCCCGAGAGCGCCGCCGCGACACCGGCGACATCGATGAACGCAGCGATCACGCCGCCATGCACGATGTCCTCGACCGTCACATTCTCCTTTTTGAAGGGCAGGCTGAGCACGGCACGATCGACGGCGAGTTCGTGCAACGTGATGCCCAGCGCGCATGCCACGGGTGAGCCGATGAGCAGCCGATCGATGCGCTCGGAAAGCCGAGGATCAATCCGAGGATCAGCTCCGTCTTTGCCGCCTTGTGGTGCCGTCATCGAGATCCTCCCTTGCGTTTCGCTCTCGAGTTCCACCTCACGCAATCGTGCACGTCGTCGGCGCCCTTAACGCTCGCCTTCGGCAAGCCACAGGTGTTTATGCGTGCACATAAACCCTCAATTCCGAGAGCCCACGATGACCTTTTCCAAAATCATGTCGCGCTCCTTCGCCTGCGCCATGGCCGTCGCCTTGACGACAATGGCTGTCGGCTCGTCGACCGCTTTCGCGCAAGCCACTCAGACCGTCCGGGTGCGCGGTTCGGTCGTCTCGCTCGAAGGCTCGATGCTCACAGTGAAGACGCGCCAAGGCGCGGATGTCACCATCAAGCTCGCCGACAATTTCCGCGTCGCCTCCGTGGTCAAGGCCTCCGCCGCCGACGTCAAGCCCGGCGTCTTCATCGGCACCGCGTCAGTCACGAAGGAAGGCGGCTCTCGCGCGCTCGAAGTGCTCGTATTTCCCGAGGCCCTGCGCGGCACGGGCGAGGGAGACTACGCTTGGGACCTCACGCCCGACAGCATGATGACCAATGGCACGGTGGGCTCATCCGTCGAGAGCGTTGCCGGCCCCGTGATCACGGTCGCCTATAAGGGAGGCGAGCGGAAGATCACGATTGGCCCAGACACTCCGATCGTGACGCTCGGGCCTGCCGACAAATCCGATATCAAGCCGGGAACGCCGGTCTTCACCACGACGCAAAAGCAGGCTGACGGCACCTACACGGCTGCAGCGGTGACACTCGGCAAGAACGGTGTCGCCCCACCGATGTGATCTGCGATGATGTGATCTGCGCCCAGTGTGATCCGCATTCCGGCGCGAGCCTCAAGGGGTAGACGCATGAAGGCTCGACGGCACCCGTCGAGCCTTTGCTTCGATGGCGCAGTTCAGCGAGCCTTGTGGGACATTCGCTAGACAGGAAAATTGCCGATCAAAGCTCAGGCCCCAAGTAGGCCTAAGGCGAAACACTTGCCAAATGGGCAGAAGACCATTATCTGACCTTCAAGCTTTTCAGCGTGCAATCGAAAACCTTTATCGAGAGCGGGGTCCGCTGGGGGCCGCGCTCTTTTCGTTTGATCGGACGTTGAATGGAAGAAGCAGGCGAAATTGCCGAGCCGCGCCTCGTCGCCGAGACGGGTCTTGCGGCGCGTGTCGCCGCCGCCATTGAGCCCTCGGTCCAGGCGGCGGGCTTTCGTCTCGTTCGCGTCAAGGTCACGGGTGAGGCCGGCTGCACCGTGCAAATCATGGCCGAACGGGCTGACGGCTCTATGAGCGTCGAAGATTGCGAAGCGGTGAGCCGTTTGATCTCGCCGATCCTCGACGTCGAGGATCCGATCGAGCGCGCCTATCGTCTCGAGATCTCTTCGCCCGGAATCGATCGTCCTTTGGTGCGCCGGTCCGACTTTGCTCGTTGGGCGGGTCATCGCGCGAAAGTCGAGCTCGCCCTGCCCCTCGAGGGGCGCAGGCGCTTCAACGGAGTGCTGGTCGGACTCGAGGGCGAGGGAGCGCGTTTGCGGCGGCTCGACGCGCCTGAAGGCGAGGACGCTGAGGTGCTTCTGCCGCTCGCGGAGATCGCCGAGGCCCGCCTCGTGCTCACCGACGAGCTGATCCGGGAAGCTCTCCGTCGCGGCAAGCGGGCCGGACGCGGGGCAACGAACCAGCAAGTTTCTTCCGGCCATGATGCAGAGCCGGCGCAACCCAAGACCGAACGAGCGGAGCGCGCTTTTCATGGCCGCCCGCAGAATTCTCAACGAATGATGCGACATCAATAGTCGGAGTGAATGAACCATGGCCGTCAGCGCAAACAGGCTGGAGCTTCTGCAGATCGCCGATGCCGTCGCCCGCGAGAAGCTCATCGATCGGCAGATCGTGATCTCGGCGATGGAGGAATCGATCGCCAAGGCCGCGCGTTCGCGTTATGGGCTCGAGACCGACATCCATGCCGAAATCAACCCGAAGACGGGCGAGTTGCGGATCGCCCGGCATCTTCTCGTGGCCGACGCCATCGACAATCCCGCGACCCAGATCAGCATCGAGGATGCCCGCAAGCGCAATCCCGCTGCTCAGGCCGGTGATTACATCTCCGAGCCGTTGCCGCCCTTCGAGTTCGGCCGCGTCGCCGCACAATCGGCAAAGCAGGTGATCGTGCAGAAGGTACGCGAGGCCGAGCGGGATCGCCAATATGACGAGTTCAAGGACCGCATCGGTCAAATCGTCAATGGCACGGTGAAGCGGGTGGAATACGGCAACGTGATCGTCGATCTCGGTCGCGGCGAAGCCATCATTCGTCGCGACGAGCTGATCCCGCGCGAGACGTTCAAGCCCGGCGATCGCGTCCGCGCCTATGTGCTCGATGTGCGGCGCGAGCAGCGCGGCCCGCAGATTTTCCTCTCACGCACCCATCCGCTCTTCATGGCCAAGCTCTTCGGTCAGGAAGTGCCCGAGATCTACGACGGCATCATCGAGGTGAAGGCGGTCGCGCGCGACCCTGGCTCTCGCGCCAAAATCGCGGTCATCTCGCGCGATTCATCGATCGACCCCGTCGGCGCTTGCGTCGGCATGCGCGGCTCGCGCGTGCAGGCGGTGGTCGGCGAGCTGCAGGGCGAAAAGATCGACATCATCCCCTGGTCGGCCGATGTCGCGACTTTCGTCGTCAACGCCTTGCAACCCGCCGAGGTCGCCAAGGTCGTGCTCGACGAAGACTCCGACAAGATCGAGGTGGTCGTGCCCGACGAGCAGCTCTCGCTCGCGATCGGGCGGCGCGGCCAGAATGTGCGCCTCGCCTCTCAGCTCACCGGTTGGGACATCGATATCCTGACCGAGGAAGAGGAGTCGGAGCGGCGCAAGCAGGAATTCGAGCATCGTTCGACACTGTTCATCAGCGCCCTTAACGTAGACGAGACTGTCGGCCAGCTCCTCGCCTCAGAAGGCTTCCGCTCGATCGAAGAGCTCGCTCACGTTGAGGAGAACGAGATCGCCTCGATCGAGGGCTTCGACGAGGAGACCGCGAAGGAGCTGCAGAGCCGGGCGCGCAATTATCTTGCGATGATCGAAGCCGAGCACGATGCCAAGCGCAAGGAGCTCGGTGTCGAGGACGCGCTCTTGAACATCGACGGCGTCACCATGGCGATGCTCGTCAAATTCGGCGAGAATGGGATCAAGTCCGTCGAGGATCTCGCCGGCTGCGCCACGGACGATCTTACCGGCTGGACCGAGCGCAAGGATGGGCAGGCGACCCGCCACGCCGGCGCGCTCGACGGCTTCGATATTTCCCGAGAAGAAGCGGAAGCCATGATCATGGCGGCACGCGTCGCCGTCGGTTGGATAGAGTTGCAAGCCGAAGGAACGCAGGCCAGTGAGAGCGAGGGTGGCGAAACGGCGGCCGACGCTGCGTCCTGAAGGGGAATGACGGCCTTGGATCGATCAGAGATGTCGATGATCTCCCGTCGGCATTCCCGGTCCTTGGGCAATGACGAGTTGGAGCGATGATGGACGGATGCGGGCATGGCGCGACATGCGCATGAGCTTGGATCGCGTGGTGTCGCGAGTGCCCCTGCGGCGGGGCGTGATGACGCTTGCCCGGAAGGCCGCGACATAGGGTCGCCACCGGAGCACGCACGAGGGCCCAAGCGGGCCAAGTCGGAACGTAGTTGCATCGTCACCCGCGCGCTGCTGCCTCCCGATCAATTGATTCGTTTCGTCCTTTCGCCCCAAGGGGTGGTCACGCCGGACATCCGACGCGCTTTGCCCGGCCGGGGAGTCTGGGTGACCGCGAACAAAGACCGGGTGGCCGAAGCTTCTCGCCGAAAAGCTTTTGCGCGGGCGTTCAAGAAGGAAGTCGCGGTTCCCGTCGATCTCGCCGATGAGGTGGATGCTCTCCTGCGCAAGGACGCGCTGCAGGCCCTTTCGCTGGCCAACAAGGCGGGCGCGGTGACGTCCGGCTTCGAGAAGACACGCTCCGCTCTCGAAAAAGGTGAGGTCCTGATCTTGATCGAGGCGAGTGACGGTTCACCGGAAGGCCGCAGGAAGCTTGTCGGCCTGTTGCGGCGGGGCGCCGGAAGTTCAGCGGTCAGCATCGGCGACGCCGGTGTGGATGGGCCTGAAATCATCGCCAGCTTCACCTCGTCGGAGCTGGATTTGGCGTTGGGGCGCCCCCATGTGATACATGCAGCCTTGCT
>Ga0213876_10000867_pt1 | contig 20240 bp, 20 predicted proteins | sample BarmaccomBMRX_R9_FD_160113 | JGI IMG/M metagenome (GOLD analysis project Ga0213876, IMG submission 160113) | Root-associated microbial communities from Barbacenia macrantha in rupestrian grasslands, the National Park of Serra do Cipo, Brazil - RX_R9 | ecosystem: Host-associated > Plants > Roots... | reverse complement strand
TTGATGATCGACGCGACGACGCCCGATCCGACGGTGCGTCCGCCTTCGCGGATGGCGAAGCGCAGCTTCTCTTCCATGGCGATGGGGACGATGAGCTCGACCTCGATCGAGACGTTGTCGCCCGGCATCACCATCTCGGTGCCTTCGGGAAGCTTGACGATCCCGGTCACGTCCGTGGTGCGGAAGTAGAACTGCGGACGGTAGTTGGTGAAGAACGGCGTGTGACGCCCGCCCTCGTCCTTCGTCAGGATGTACACTTCCGCCTTGAAGTTGGTGTGCGGCGTGATCGAGCCCGGCTTGGCCAGAACCTGGCCGCGCTCAACCCCCGTGCGGTCGATGCCGCGCAGCAGCGCGCCGATGTTGTCGCCCGCCTGGCCCTGGTCGAGCAGCTTGCGGAACATCTCAACGCCCGTGACCGTCGTCGACGAGGTCGCGCGGATGCCGATGATCTCCACCGTCTCGCCCACCTTCACGATGCCGCGCTCCACGCGACCCGTCACCACCGTGCCGCGGCCCGAGATCGAGAACACGTCCTCGATCGGCATCAGGAACGGCAGGTCGATCGGACGCTCAGGTTGCGGGATGCTCTCGTCCACAACCTTCATCAGCGCCAGAACCGCTTCCTTGCCGAGCTTGGGGTCCTTGTCCTCCAGCGCCATCAAGGCCGAGCCGCGCACGATCGGGATGTCGTCGCCCGGGAAGTCGTAGGACGACAGAAGCTCGCGCACCTCCATCTCGACCAGGTCCAGAAGCTCCGGATCGTCGACCATGTCGCACTTGTTCATGAACACCACCAAGGCAGGCACGCCCACCTGGCGCGCCAGAAGGATGTGCTCGCGGGTCTGCGGCATCGGGCCGTCCGCCGCCGACACAACCAGGATCGCGCCGTCCATCTGCGCCGCGCCCGTGATCATGTTCTTCACGTAGTCCGCGTGGCCTGGGCAGTCGACATGGGCATAGTGGCGGTTCGCCGTCTCGTACTCCACATGCGCCGTCGAGATCGTGATGCCGCGCGCCTTCTCTTCCGGCGCCTTGTCGATCTGGTCGTAGGCCGTGAACGTCGCACCGCCCGTCTCCGCCAGAACCTTCGTGATCGCTGCCGTCAAAGACGTCTTGCCATGGTCCACATGACCGATCGTCCCGATGTTGCAGTGCGGCTTGTTCCGCTCGAATTTTGCCTTGCCCATGGTCTTTCCTTCGTCTCGTTCGTTCCGCTTTCCGGGCGGATATAGGTACTCGTAACTCTATCTGCCGGCTTGCCGAGCCGTAGCTCGCCGCAACCGGCCCGCCTTCGCCCTTGGGGCTTCGGCGCGGCAGCCTTCTCTCGCGTTGCGAGCGAAGGCTGGAGCGGGTGAAGGGAATCGAACCCTCGTCATCAGCTTGGAAGGCTGTTGCTCTACCATTGAGCTACACCCGCCTCATTCGACTTCCTTCTACTCAACTCCTTACTCTTACATTCGCCCGGCTCGCCAAGGCGTAGCTGCGCGAACCTGGTTCCAGCCCGTCGTCGCCCTTCGGGCTATGCCGGGCAGTCTCCGCTGCCGCGCAGCGAAGACTGGTGGGGGAAGTAGGACTCGAACCTACGAAGCTGAAAGCAGCGGATTTACAGTCCGCCCCCTTTGCCGCTCGGGACATTCCCCCGAAAACCTTTTCCAATCAGATCAACGGGTTACTTTACGCTCGAACAGAACGGCCGAACGTGGAGAATTCTCCCGAAAAGCTGGTTGCGGATCGGGGGTTATGGTGAGATTGCACTAGAGTGTCAATAGAATATTAGCGCGGAAAAGCCCGGAATCCGGCCCGCCTTCACCCATGACCAAAGGCTAACCTAGCGTCCGGCAAAAATGCAAGAAAAACCGCCGATTGCGCCGCGGCCCGGCACCCTATAAGTCCCCCTTTGCCATGCCCCGTCCCGACCGCCGCCACTTCTATCCCAAGCCCGACAGCCGCACGGGCGAGGGTCTCTGGCTCTACGGCCTGCATGCCGTGCGCGCCGCGCTCGCAAATCCGGCGCGCAAGGTCAAGCGCGCGGTCCTGACCGGCCGCGCCGTGGAGGAGATCGGGCCCAAACTGCTCGGCCGGGTGCGCCAGGAGGTCGTGGACGGCGACGCGGTCTCGCGCCTGCTGCCGGCCGGCGCGGTGCACCAGGGCGTGGCGCTGCAATGCGATCCCCTGCCCAAGCGCGACCTGGACGAGGTGCTGGACGCAGCCCCGCAGGGCCGCCGCCATATCGTCGTGGTGCTCGACCAGATCTCGGACCCGCAGAACACCGGCGCGATCCTGCGCACCGCCGCGGCTTTCGGCGTCGCGGCCGTCGTCGTGCAGGACCGTCATTCGCCGCCCGAGTCCGGCACGCTGGCCAAAGCGGCGTCAGGCGCGCTCGACAGCGTACCCTATATCCACGTCGTCAACATCGCCCGCACGCTGGAGCAATTGGGCGAACGCGAGTTCTGGCGCATCGCGCTGGCCGGCGACGGCGACGGCTCGCTCAAGGAGGCGATGCCCGCGGGCGACGTCGCGCTGGTCCTGGGCTCGGAAGGCTCGGGCATCCGCCGCCTGGTGCGCGAGCGCTGCGATGCTTCCGCCTTCGTGCCCATCGCGCGCGACATGGAGAGCCTGAACGTGTCGAACGCCGCGGCGATCGCGCTCTACGAGATGCGGCGCGGCTAGAACACCGCGGCCACGACGTTGTCGCCGCCGTAGTTCTCGATGAACACGAGGACCTTGTAGCCCTCGGCCAGCTGCACGCGGCCCTGCGCGTCGTGCATGAGCAGGCCCTGGTTGCTCATCGTCGCGGTGCGCCGGTCCATTGCGAAACGCGGCGCGAGCCCGCGATATTGCGTGCGGATCAGGTTGAACAGCGCCGCCGCGTTCTCGGGCGCGAGCCGCACGCAGCCGGCGCTGGCGCGCTGCCCGAGCAAGGCTGTGTCGGTGCCGTGGGCGGCGTGGATCGCAAGCCCCGTCTGCAAGCCGCCGACCTGCCAGTTGAAGAACATCGCATAGGGCATCGGCTGGCCCCACTGCCCCGAGGTGTGGTGGCGGTACATGCGGTCGGGGTCGAGCTCATAATAGCCCTGCGGCGTATAGCTGGGCGCGCGCTTGCCGCCGGGCGTGAACTCGACCAGCTCGCGCCCGGTCGACACCGGCCAGTTGTGAAGCAGGTCGAGATCGCCGCCCGCCTGCTTCTTGAACACGTACATGCGCTGTGCCCAGGGGCCGCGGTCGGCCTTGCTGACATAGAGGAACAGCTCGAAGTTCTCGAGCATCTCGCTGGTGAGACTGTCCTTCAACCGCAGCATCACGCGCGTGAGCTCGCCCGGGCTCGGCGCCTTCAGGTCGGGCAGCGGCGCGGGCGCCTGCGCTTCGGCCTGGTCTTGGCTTTCGGGCGGCGCGAGCGTCATCGCCGGCTTCTGCGGGGCGGCCTGCGCGACCTGGGCCGGCGGCGGCTCGGAGACGGCCGGACGCAGCGCGGGCGTGACGACGACGCGCGGCATCTGCTGCTGCGCTTTTTTGGCCGGTGCCTTGGCGGGCGCCGCGGCGACCTTCACGGGCTTCGGCCTGGCGCTGGCGACGGCCTTGGGTGGGTCGACATAGTCGAAGAAGCGCTTGTCCCATTCGACGACCTTGGCCCAGGCCGGACGAATCGCATTCTCGTTCGCGGAAGCGGCGCCCCGCCTGATCGAGGCCCAGGTCGTATCCCCGGCCCGGCTCGCCGCATGCCCCCAGTCGGGGTTGCGCTGGAGCGCGATCGCGACGCCGAACGCCGACGCGCTCACCAGATAGATCGCGCTCAAGGCCGATAGGGTTCTCATCGCGGTTCCGTGTGCTGCGGGCAGCGTAGCCGAGAACGGCCGCGCCTGTCCCATTCCGGGTCAGAACGCAGTTAACAGGATTCACCGAGTTTGGTTGCCAGGCAAGCCCTAAACCGCGCCGCCGCGGGCGAGGTCGGCCTTCAGGGTGCGCGTCACCCGCCAGTAGCAGGCGCAGGCCAGGAGCCCCGTGGCGATGCTGGTGCACATCAGCGCCCAGCGCAGCGAGTCGTCGCCCAGCACCGGATGCAGCCGGCTGCTGATGAAACCGACCGTCGCAGGCCCGAGCCCCAGCGCGATCAGGTTGAGGATGAAGAGCAGGATGCCCACGGTCTGCGCCCGCATCCGCAGCGGCACCATGCCCTGCGCCATGGCATAGGACGGGCCCAGATAGATCGCGCCCATGGTGGCGGGGACGACCGCGGCGGCGAGCGCCATGCGGATATCGGGCAAGAGATAGAACAGCGGCGCGAAGGGCAGCGATATCAAGGTGCCGACGATCGGCACGTACATGTACCAGTTCATGTCGCGCTTGCCGAAGCGGTCGGCGAACACGCCCGACAGGAAGGTGCCGACGGCGCCGAACACGCCGGTGAGGATCGCGAGCGCGAAGCCGACCGCGATCGGCTGCATGTGGTGCGAGACGATCAGGAACTTCGGGATGAAGTACACCCCGGCATAGCCGCCGAAGGCATGCATCGAGCAGCCGAGCGCGATCCACTTGAACGACGGCTGGCGCCAGAGATGGCGCACGACCTCCATCAGGCGCGGCGTGGTGTCGCCGGCGACGAGATTGTCGACGAGGCCGCGCGGCGGCTCGCGCACCGTGAGCATCAGCAACGCCACCAGCAGGAGCCCCGGCGCGCCCGAGGCGATGAAGGCCGAGCGCCAGCCGTAGTTCTGCAGCACCCAGCCGCCGCCGAAGAAACCGAGCAGCAACCCGACGTTCAGCCCCGCGGAATAGAAGGCGAGCGCGCCGGCGCGCCGCTGCGGCGGATAGAGATCTGCGATGATGGAGTTGATCGCCGGCCCCGTGCCCGCCTCGCCGATGCCGGTGCAGAAGCGCAGCACGATCAGATGCCAGATGTTGCGCGCATAGCCCGACAGCACCGTCATCAGGCTGAAGGTCGCGAGCGACACCGCGATCAGGTTGCGCCTGTTCCAGCGGTCGGCGAGCGTGGCGAAGGGGATCGCGAGCGTCGCATAGATCGCCGCGAACACGGTGCCCGAGAGCAGGCCCGCGCCGAAATCGTCTATTTTGAATTCCTGCTGGATATAGGGAAGCAGGATGCCGAGGATCTGGCGGTCGAGATAGTTGACCACATAGGTGAGCGTGAGCACGAACAGCACGTAGTTGCGGGTGTTCGGGCTGAACCCCGCGGCGGAAGATCTATCGCTCACGCATGCCCCTCGTGCTCGCCGGATGCGACGCTAGACTGAAAGCGGGAAAACGCAAAATCACCTCTGGCCCGAGCGCTGTCCCTTGCGGCCCTTGACGGCGAGGTCGACGGTCGCGAGCCGCCGCCCGCCTTCGGCGTACCATTCGCCGCGGAGCAGGTTCATCAGCGCGAAATAGTCGCCGAAGGAGTCTTCTACCGCGCGGCTGAAGCCCTGCGCGTCCTGCGCCTTGTTCATCTGCAGCTTGGCGTAGCGCAACACGCCGGGCGAATTCTCGGCGACGCGGCGCGCATAGGCATAGGTCTCGCGCTCGAGGTCGCTTCCGCCCAGCACGCGGTTCACCAGCCCGTATTGCGCGGCTTCGCCCGCCGTGACGAACCGGCTCTCGAAGCAGAGCTCTTTCGCGCGGCGGATGCCGATGTCCCAGGGCAGCGACATGTATTCGACATAGCCGGCGAGAAACTGCGCGTCCTCGGCGGCGAAGACGACGTCGCAGGCCGCGGCCAGCATCCAGCCCGCATAGATGCAATAGCCCTCGACCATGGCCACGGTCGGCTTCTCGAAATTGCGCCATTTGAGCAGCAGGTCGAAATTATACTTGCGGAACTCGTCATAGGTCTCGATGCCCGGCGCGGCGCCGAGGTTCTTGCGGTACTCGACGCCCTCCGGCGTGCCCAGATCGTGCCCCGACGAGAAGTTGCCCCCAGCGCCGCGCACGACGACCACGCGCACCGTCTTGTCCGCGCGCGCCAGGTCGAACGCCGCATCGATCTCGTCGAGCATGCGGTAGCCTTGCGCGTTCTTGTATTGCGGCAGGTTCAGCGTGATCGTGGCGATTGCGCCGTCGGTCGAATAGAGGATGTCGTGGAAGACGCTCATTGCGCGAACTTGCCCGACTTCGCCCAGCCGCGCGGCACCAGCCGTCCCGCCTGCGCGCGCGCCCCGCGCCAGTCCTTCAGCTCGGACGCCGAGAACTCGCGGTTGTTCTGGTCCTTCAGGCCCTCCTTCCAGGTGAAGGTCGTGGCGTCGAGCAGGCCGCCGTCCTTGTAGCGCTGCAGGTAGTTGCCCTGGCCGCGCGCCATCTCGGGCAGCTCTTCCAGCGCGAAGATCACCATCTTGCGGTTCTCGCCCACGACCGCGATGCTATCGCCGTCCACGAAGCGGCAGACGGTGGCTTCGGAGCCCGTCTTCACGTTCATCACGCGCTTGCCGTTCTTGGTCATCGCCACGGCTTCGTCCTCGTTGGTGATGAAGCCGTGGCCTGAGGTCGACGCCACCAGCAGCTTGCGGCCTTTGCTGTGCACGAACATCTCGACCAGGTCGGCGTCCGACGGCAGGTCGATGAAGGTACGGATCGCCTCGCCGTTGCCGCGCCCGCCGGGAAGCTTCGAGCAGTCGAGCGTGAAGAACCGCCCGTCGGTCGCGAACATCATCAGCTGGTCGGTCGTCTCGGCATGGATCCAGAACCGCTCGCGGTCGCCCTCGCGGTATTTGACCGCGTCGCTGGGCTCCTGGTGCCCTTTGAACGCGCGCAGCCAGCCCTTCTGCGAGCAGACCACGGTGATCGGCTCCTTTTCGACCGCGGTCTCCAAGGTCGCGACCTCTTCCGAGATCGCCTCGATCTTGGCCAGGAACTTCGCCTCGACGATCTCGGTGCGGCGCTTGCCGATGGCGGTCTTGAGCCCGAACTTCGCGTCGATCTCGCCGATCTGCGCGATGAGCTTCTCGGATTGCAGCTTCTGCGAGCCGAGCAGCTTCTTCAGGTCCTTCTGCTCGGCGCTGAGATCGGCATGTTCCTTGCGGATCTCCATCTCCTCCAGCTTGCGCAGGGAGCGCAGCCGCATGTTGAGGATCGCATCCGCCTGGTTCTCGGTGAGCTTGAACGCCTGCATCAATTTCGGCTTGGGCTCGTCCTCGGTGCGGATGATCTTGATGACCTTGTCGAGGTTCAGATAGACGGCGAGATAGCCGTCGAGCACCTCCAGCCGCGTCGCGATCTTCTCGAGCCGATGCCGCGAGCGCCGCTCCAAGACCTCGCGGCGATGCTCGATGAACGCCATCAAGACCTCGCGCAGGCTCATCACCCGCGGCACCAGGCCCTTGTCCAGCACGTTCATGTTGAGCGGGAAGCGCGTCTCCAGGTCGCTCTGGCGGAACAGCTGCTCCATCAGCAGCTCGGGCTCGACCGTGCGCGTCTTGGGCGTCAGCACGATGCGGATGTCTTCGGCGGATTCGTCGTGGATGTCGTCGAGCAGCGGCAGCTTCTTCTGCTCCAGCAGCTCGGCCACCTGCGCGATCAGCTTGGACTTCTGGACCTGGTAGGGAATCTCGGTGACGACGAGCTGGTACATGCCACGCGCGCCCTCTTCCTTGGTCCAGCGCGCGCGGATGCGGAAAGACCCGCGTCCGGTCTTGTAGGCCTCGGCGATGGTCGCGGCGTCGTCCATCAGGATGCCGCCGGTCGGGAAGTCGGGGCCCTTGACCAGCCGGAACAGCGTACGGTCCTGGATGTTCGGGTTCTCGATCAGCTGAACCAGCGCGGCGCAGAGCTCGCCCAGATTGTGCGGCGGGATCGACGTCGCCATGCCGACCGCGATGCCGCTCGAGCCGTTGGCGAGCAGGTTCGGGAAGGCGGCGGGAAGGACGATGGGCTCTTCGTCCTCGCCGTCGTATGTGGCACGGAAATCGACCGCGTTCTCGTCCAGGCCGTCGAGCAGCGCCTGCGCGGCCTCGGCGAGCTTGCTCTCGGTGTAGCGCATCGCGGCGGGGTTATCGCCGTCGACATTGCCGAAATTTCCCTGGCCTTCGACCAGCGGATAGCGGACCGCGAAATCCTGCGCCAATCGGACAAGCGCATCGTAAATGGCCTGGTCGCCGTGCGGATGGAAAGAGCCCATCACGTCGCCGACGACCTTGGCGGACTTCTTCGGCGCCGTCGTGGGCCCGAGACCGAGACGGCGCATGCCGAACAGGATGCGGCGGTGCACGGGCTTCAAGCCGTCGCGCGCATCGGGCAGCGCGCGCTGGGTGATGGTGGAGAGCGCGTAAGCCAGGTAGCGCTCGGCCAGCGCCTTGCTCAGCTCCTCGGTGCGGATGTCGTCTTTGATGTCGGCCATGGGACCTTATGTAACCGATTCGAGGCGCGCCCGGGCCGCGGGCAACTCCTTGCCGTGCGGCACGAGCACGCGTTCGTTGAGAAAATAGCCGGTGAGCTTGAGGCCCGCGGCGATATCGGCCCGGCCGACGGCGTTCTGCGAGCCGAGCAGGAAGGGCGGCAGCTTGAACAGCTTGTCCTTGTATTCCGCTCCGCCGTCGCGCGACACGGCGCGGCCCGAGCGCGGCGAAACATAGACCAGCTCTTCCGTCGTCCCTGTCGCGGCGCAATGCGTGAGGTCGAGGCCGAAGCCCAGCGCGTCGAGCAGCCCCGCCTCCCAGCGCACATAGAGCGGCCCCCAGTGATCGATCCCATCATCGGCCATCGCGTCGAGCAAAATCTCGGCGCCAAGATAGACCGGCGCATGGGTCTCGCGCTCGGGCATCGCGGCGCTGGCGACCGCGGCGAAGGCGTTGAGGCCGGTCAGCGCCTCGCGCCCCTCCATCAGCGCGCCGGCGCGCGCCTTGGCGAGCTCCGCCGAGAAACTTCCCAGATGCTCGCTCAGCCGCGCACGCCAATGCACCGCCAGCGTGTTGCCGGGCTGCAATACCGGCTTCATCTTGCGCGAGGCGCCGCCGCGCACCAGGCCGAGATGGCGGCCGTGGTCGCGGGTGAGCGCCTCGACGATCGCGCCGCTCTCGCCGAGCGGGCGGACGGACAGCACGATGGCGTCGTCGGACCAGTCCATCAGTCGTCGGGGAACTCCAGCCCCATCTCCAGATAGTGCTCGCGCTTCTCGGCCCAGTCCTCGCGCACCTTGACGAACAGGAACAGGTGCACGCGCCGGCCGAAGATCTCTTCCAGCTCGATGCGCGCCAGCTCGCCGATCTTCTTGATCGTGGCGCCGCCCTTGCCGAGCACGATCGCCTTCTGGCCGTCGCGCTGGACGTAGATCGTCTGGTCGATCTTGACCGAGCCGTCCTTGCGCTCTTCCCACTTCTCGGTCTCGACGGTGGAGGCGTAAGGCAGCTCGTCATGCAGGCGCAGATAGATCTTCTCGCGCGTGATCTCGGCCGCGAGCAGGCGCGAGGAGATGTCGCCGGCCTGATCTTCCGGAAACAGCCAGGGGCTTTCGGGCATGCGCTCCGCGCACCACGCGGCCAGGTCCTCGATGCCGTCGCCCTTGAGCGCGGAGATCAGGAAGACGTGTTCGAACACCGCTTCGTCGTTGAGGCGCTCGATCAACGGCAACAGGTCGGTGCGCTTCATGCCGTCGATCTTGTTGAGCGCGAGCACGGCCTTGGCGCCGCCCTCTTTCAGCTTCTCGACGATGGCATGGGTGTCGCGCGCGGCAAGGCCTTCGGGCTGCGCGACGAGGTCCGCCGCATCGACGATCAAGACCGTCGCGTCGGCGTCCTTGGCGCCCGCCCAAGCCGAGGTCACCATCGCGCGGTCGAGGCGGCGGCGCGGCTTGAAGATGCCCGGCGTGTCGACGAAGACGATCTCGGTTTCGCCCCGGATCGCGACGCCGCGCACCGGCATGCGCGTCGTCTGCACCTTGGGACTGACGATGGCGATCTTGGTGCCGACCAGCGCATTGACCAGCGTCGACTTGCCCGCGTTCGGAGCGCCTATGATCGCGGCGAAGCCGCAGCGCGTCGTCATGAACTCATGCTCGTCATGAAACCTTGTCCAGCATCTTCTTGGCCGCGTCCTGCTCCGCCTCGCGCTTCGAGCCGCCCTCGCCGATCTCGGGCGCGATACCTCTCACCGAGACTTCGACCTTGAACCGCGGCGCATGGTCGGGGCCTTCGCGCCCGACCTGACGGTATTGCGGCGCAGTGGGCTTAGCCCCCTTGGCTCCTTTGCGCGCCTGCGCCCATTCCTGCAGCGCCGTCTTGGGATCGCGCATGTCGTTGCCCAGCGACGCGAAGGCATCGGCCCAATAGGTCTCGACGAAGGCACGTGCCGCGTCCATCCCACCGTCGAGATAGAGCGCCGCGATCACCGCCTCGCAGGCGCAGGCCAGGATCGCCGGCTTCTTGCGCCCGCCGCTGCCCATCTCCGACTTGGCGAGGATCAGCCGATCGGGCAGCCCCGCCGCTTCCGCCGCCCGCGCGCAGGCGTCCTGGCGCACCAGCGCGTTCAGCTTGAGCGCCAGCGCGCCTTCGCTGTCGCCGGGATAGAGCGCGTGCAGCCTCTCGGCCACGATCAGCCCGAGCACGCGGTCGCCCAAGAACTCCAGCCGCTCGTTGGAGCGCGCGGTATCGACGCTCGCATGCGTCAGCGCGCGCGCGATCAGCGCCTTGTCCTGGAAGCTATGGCCGGCGATCGCGTCGATGTCAGATGCCGGTGAACATCCGGCTGAAGCGGATGGCTCCGGGCCACGTCCAGGGTTCGTACCAGACTGCGCTGTCATCGATCGAGAAGAACTTGAACTCGGCTTTGCCGACGAGGTTTTCGGCCGGAACGTAGCCCACATCCAGGCGGCTGTCGTCGGAATTGTCGCGGTTGTCGCCCATCATGAAGTAATGGCCGGGCGGCACCGTGAAGACCTGGGTGTTGTCCTCGTTGCTGTCGTCCATGCGGTCGAGCACGAAATAGCTGACCCCGTTGGGCAACGTCTCCTGGTAGCGCGGCACGGCGCGCACCACGCCGAACGGGTCGGTCTCGACATAGTCGGCGACGCGCTTCTTGGGCACCGCCTTGCCGTTCAGGAACAGCACGCCGTTCAGCACCTGGACGCGGTCGCCCGGCAGGCCGATGACGCGTTTGATGAAGTCCTCGTTGTATTCCGGCGAGTTCGGGTTGGGCATCTTGAAGACCACGACGTCGCCGGGCTTGGGGTCCGAGCCGAACAGGCGGCCGTGGAAGAAGTCGCCGACCGGCCAGCCGCGGAACGGGAACGAGTTGCGGCTGTAGCCATAGGCGAACTTCTCGACGAAGAGATAGTCGCCGACCAAGAGCGTGTTCTCCATCGAGGCCGAGGGGATGTTGAACGGCTGGAAGAACAGCGTGCGGATGACGAGCGCGATCAGGAGCGCGTAGAAGATGGTCTTGATGGTCTCGAGCCAGGACTCGCCCTGGGCCGGCGCCTTGGCTTTGGCCTTGGCGGGGGGCGGCGGCGGAGCGTCCTCGGCCTCGCTTTCGGCCACGGTCTGGGCGAGCGGGCTTTGCTCGTCCTCGAGCGGGCCGGCTTCGTCGGCGGGGACACTCACGTCGGTCATTTCGGGTTCGTCTTCCATCAGGGGGCGGACCAAAGCGGACCGGGCCCGGGGCGTCAAGGCAAACTGCCCGCCTTACTTAAGTGGCGCGGGCGGGCGTTCAACCGCCTGAATTATTACGATTGCTTGAGCCAGCGGGAAATCGTCGGTGATGGTGAGCTCGATCAGGGGGGTAAGACCGGGCGGCGTGATGGCTTCGAGGCGCTTCAACGCCCCGCCGGTCAGCCGCATGGTGGGTTTGCCGCCGGGCAGGTTCACCACCCCCATGTCCCGCCAGAAGACGCCGCGGTTCAGCCCCGTGCCCAGCGCCTTGGCGCAGGCTTCCTTGGCGGCGAAGCGCTTGGCATAGGAGGCGGCGCGGTTGGCGCGGCGATCGGACTTGGCGCGCTCGATGTCGGTGAAGATGCGCTCGATGAAGCGGTCGCCGAAGCGCTGAATCGACTTCTCGATGCGGCGGATGTCGATGAGGTCGTTGCCGATACCCAGAATCAATTTGGCCTCGAAGTTGGGCGCGCCTCGTCCATCAACTCCCGCATACGCCGGATCGAGGCTCCGAAGCCGTCGAAGATCGCCTCGCCGACCAGGAAGTGGCCGATGTTGAGCTCGCGGATCTCCGGAATCGCGGCGATGGGCTTCACCGTGTCGTAGCTGAGGCCATGGCCGGCATGGACCTCGAGCCCGAGCGAAGCGCCATAGGCAGCACCCTCGCGGATGGCCTGGAGATGCTTCTCGCGCTCGGCGCCGGTGGTGTCGCAATAGGCGCCGGTATGGAGCTCGACCACGGGCGCACCGAGAGACCTGGCCGCGTCGAGCTGGCGCTTGTCGGCCTCGATGAACAGCGACACCCGCACCTTCGCGTCGCCGAGCCTGGCGACGATGGGCGCGAGACGGTTGTGCTGGCCGGCCGCGTCGATGCCGCCTTCGGTCGTGCGCTCCTCGCGCTTCTCGGGAACGATGCAGGCGGCATGGGGGCGGTGCTTGAGCGCGATGGCCAGCATCTCGTCTGTCGCCGCCATTTCCAGATTGAGCGGCAGATCGATCTCGCGCGCCAGCCGCTCGATGTCGGCGTCGGAGATGTGCCTCCGGTCCTCGCGCAGATGCGCGGTGATGCCGTCCGCGCCCGCCTCTGCCGCCAGCCTCGCCGCGCGCACCGGATCGGGAAACGCGCCGCCGCGGGCGTTGCGGATCGTCGCCACGTGGTCGATGTTCACGCCGAGGCGGAGCCTGGTCACGCCAGCCCCCTGCTCCCCGGCTTCACCGCGGGGATATCGCGCAAATGCTTCGGCAGCTTGTCGGCTTCCCAGGCCGGCACCTTCATCGAGGCGAGCGCGATCAGCTTCACGCCGACCTTCGCCTTGCCGCCGGAGCGGTCGATGAGGCACGCCGCCGCGACGGGCCTGGCGCCCGCGGCGCGGATCGCCTCCAGGCATTCGCGCGACGACACGCCGGTCGAGACGATGTCCTCGACCATCAGGACCGGCTGGTTCTTTTCGAGATGGAAGTTGCGGCGCAGCTGGAACTTGCCGTCGACGCGTTCGACATACATCGCGGGCAGCCCGAGCTGGCGGCCCATCTCGTAGCCCGGGACGATGCCGCCGACCGCGGGCGAGACGATGGCGGTGAACTTCGCCTTCACCTCCTCGCGCACCTTGGCGGCCAGCGCCTTGCACAGCTTGGCGGTCCGCTTGGCGTCCTGGAACACCAGCGCCTTCTGCAGGAAGGTGTCGGAGTGCAGCCCGCTCGACAGGATGAAATGGCCTTCCAGAAGCGCGCCGGCCTTCTTGAACTCGCTCAGCACCTGCTCGGTGTTCATGCGCCGATTTCCTTGTCGCGAACGCGGTCGACCGATTCGACCGCCGCGTTCACGCGTAGCGCGCCCAGGATGTTCTGCAAATGCGCCAGATCGCGCACCTCGATGTCGATCAGGAACTCGAAGAACAGCGGATTGCGCGCTGCGACCTTGAGATTGAAGATATTGCCGCCGTTGTTGCCGATGACGGTGGCGACCTGGGCCAGCGATCCCGGCACGTTCTTGGTGCGCACGGTGATGCGCGCCACGCTGGGGCCGCCCTCGGCGGCATGGCTGCCCCAGGTGACGTCGATCCAGTCCTCCATCTCGGCTTCGGCGCGCTCCAGCTCCTCGCAGTCGACGGTGTGGATGACGACGCCCTCGCCCGGCACCAGCAGGCCGACGATCCGGTCGCCCGGCAGCGGATGGCAGCAATGGCCAAGGTGGTACGAGATGCCTTCCTTCAGCCCGCGGATCGAGATCGGCTTGCGCTTGATGCCCGGCTCGACGAAGGCGGCCTGCTTGCGCCGCTCCGGATCGCGCTTGAGCTCGGGGAACACCGCCTCGAGCACCTCGTGCCCGCGCAGCGAGCCCATTCCGGCTTCGGCGAAGACGTCTTCCGCCTTCGACATACGCAGCTTTTTGGCGACGCCGTCGATCGCCTTGTCGGTCATCTCGAAGCCTTCGTCGGCGAAGACCTTCTCCAGGATCTTGCGGCCGAACTTCACGTGCTCGTCGCGCTGGGCGTGACGCAGGAAGCGGCGGATCTCGGCGCGCGCGCGGCCCGTCACGACGAACTGCTCCCACAAGGGCGACGGCGTCTGCTCCTTGGTGCGGATGATCTCGACCTGGTCGCCGTTGCGCAACGGGGTATGCAGCGGAGTGTGCTTGCCGTTGATCTTGGCGCCGACGCAGTGGTTGCCCAGGTCGGTATGCACCGCATAGGCGAAATCGATCGGCGTCGCGCCGCGCGGCAGCGAGATCAGATCGCCCTTGGGCGTGAAGCAGAAGACCTGGTCCTGGTACATGTTGAGGCGCGAGTTCTCGAGGAACTCCTCGGCGCTGTCGCCGCGCTCCAGAAGGTCGACCATGTCGCGCAGCCATTCCAGCGCGCGCGCCTCGCCGCCGTCCTTGTCGACGTGCTCGCGATAGCGCCAATGCGCGGCCACGCCGCGCTCGGCGATGTCGTGCATCTCCTGCGTGCGGATCTGAACCTCGACGCGCTGGTGCTCGGGCCCGATGACGGTGGTGTGGATCGAGCGGTAGCCGTTGGCCTTGGGCGTCGAGATGAAGTCCTTGAAGCGCTCCGGCACCATCTGCCAGTTGGTGTGCAGCACGCCGAGCGCGCGGTAGCAGTCCTCCACCGTCGCCACGATCACGCGGAAGCCCAGGATGTCGGACAGTTGCTCGAAGTTCAGCTGCTTGTCCTTGAGCTTGCGCCAGATCGAATAGGGCCGCTTGGCGCGGCCCTGAACGCGCGCGACGAGCCCGTTGTCGGCGAGCTTCATGCTGAGGACGCCGGCGATGCGCGAGATGCGGTCGACGCGGGTATCCTCGAGCTGGGCGATACGGGTGACGATGGAGTCGCGCGCCTCGGGCTGAAGCTCGGCAAAGGCCAGGTCCTCGAGCTCCTCGCGCATGTTCTGCATGCCGATGCGGCCCGCGAGCGGGGCATAGATGTCGACGGTCTCCTGGGCGATGCGCCGGCGCTTGTCGGGCTTGGAGATGAAGTTCAGCGTGCGCATGTTGTGCAGCCGGTCGGCGAGCTTGACCAGCAGCACGCGGATGTCGTTGGACATCGCCAGCATCAGTTTGCGGAAGTTCTCGGCCTGCTTGGTGCGCTCCGAGAAGAGCTCGAGCTGCGAGAGCTTGGTGACGCCGTCGACCAGGCCGGCGATCTCCTCGCCGAAATTCGCCCTTATGTCGTCCAGGGTGACCAGCGTGTCCTCGACCGTGTCGTGCAGCAGGGCAGTGGCGATGGTGGCCACGTCCAGCTTCAGGTCGGTCAGGATCGCGGCGACCTCGAGAGGGTGGGTGAAATAGGGATCGCCCGAGGCGCGGAACTGCTTGCCGTGCGCCTGCATGGCATAGACATAGGCCTTGTCGAGCAAGGCCTCGTCCGCGTCGGGGTCGTAAGCCTTGACCCGGGCGACCAGATCGGTCTGGCGCATCAGCGCGCGTTTGGCCGGGGCGGTCGCAGTCGCAGTTGCGGTCGCAGGCGTGTGCTCGGGGGTGGCCGCAGGCGCGCGCTCGGTCGCGGGGACGGCAGGGTGAATCCCACCCTGTGCCCCGGCCTGGGTTCTGCCGGGTTGCGACGAAGCGCTCATGGTTCGACACAATATATAGCAGTTTTCGGGATTTGGCGCGATTCGCTGACAGAAGAGTCGAAATTCGTCCCGCCCCTGCTATCTTGGCGGGACAGGGGGAATCGATGCGAAAGCTTCTGACAGCCGCCGTGTTGCTGCTGGTGACTTCGGTGCCGAGCTCCGCGGCCTATTACGGGGAGGTCGCAGCCTTCGCCTTCAAGTTCTGCCCGAAGGGCTGGACGCCGGCCCATGGAGACGAGATGCGCGTCTACAGCCACACCTACATGTTCTCCCTGCTGCAGCGGGACTATGGCGCCGGGCGGGACGCCAATTCGTTCAAGCTGCCCGATCTTCGCGACCCTCCGACGCTTCCCGACGAGAGCGCCAGGGACCGCGCCAAGCTCACCTGGTGCATCCGCACCCGCGACGCCATGTTCCCGCCGCACCCCGAGGGGCGCGAGGATTAGGAGACCGATATGCGCAAAACCATTCTGGGCGCAACCCTTCTGATCGCCTCGCTGGCGCCGGCCGCGGCCTATAACGACGTCTTCATCGGCGAGGTCCACGCCTTTGCCGGCAGCTATTGCCCCCACACCTGGATGCCTGCCGACGGACGCGAGCTGAAGATCGACGACAATCGCCCGCTGTTCGCGCTCCTGGGCATTGCATATGGCGGCGACGGTCACAAGACTTTCGCCTTGCCCGACCTGCGCAGCAAAGCGCCGGCGCAGCTGGGCAAGGACGACAAAGGCCACCGCTTCAAGCTTCAGTGGTGCGTCAAGGTCAAGGACGGCCAGTTCCAGAGTGGGCCGGAATAAAAAGACGGCATGAAAAAAGGCGGCGCTTCGCAGCACCGCCCTTTCGGAACATGGTCGGCCGACGAACTACTCTTCGTAGTCGGCTTCGGGCTCGGGCTGCGGCTCGGCGCGGCGCTGGGCCTCGGAGGTGAGCGCACGCAGCAGCTCTTCTTCCGTGACCTGACGATGCATCGGATCCTCGCGGTCGTCGGACGTCTCGCGGACCTCCTCCGGCTCGTCGACCTCGGCGTGCTTCTGCAGCGAGCGGATGTAGTCTTCCTTCAGATCCTCGGGCTTGAGTTCCTTGCCCGCGATCTCGCGCAGCGCCACGACCGGATTCTTGTCGCGGTCGCGGTCGACCAGCGTCTCGGCGCCGCCGGAGAGCTGGCGCGCCCGATAGCCGGACAGCAGCACCAGGTCGAACCGGTTCGGGATCTTGTCGACGCAATCTTCGACGGTCACACGGGCCATGAGAATCCTTCGAATTCAGTGTGTTAGACGGCGCGGCCCGATTCTGCCGCGCAACGAAGCGGCGGACACTATACAAAACCTTGTGGCATCACAAGGGTCGGCCGGCCTGGGGCGGGGTCTGGGCGCGGTGCTCGGCCACCAGCGGCCGCGTCCGCCGCCAGGTCTCCCAGGCGGTCGCCGCCACCAGCGCGAAGGCGAAGAACAGCATCGCGTCGGTATACGTCAGAAGCTCGGGGCTCGGCGGATGGCTCATGTCGCGCGCGGCGCCGCCGTTCATCCAATAGTTCAGGGCGAAGCGCACCATGAACACGCCCAGGAAGATCATCGAGCCGATCGGCGAGGCCTTGCTCATCACATAGCCGGTCTCGGGCTCGATCGAGAATTCCTGGTGCAGCGCGCGGAAATAGCCGGCCACGGCGCCGATCGCGGCGGCCGCGACGAACAGCGCGATGCCGAGAAGGCCGGGCCTGGGCGAGGTCCAAAGCGCAAGCGCCATCAGCAGCGCTATGACCGCGGGCCTGACCCACAGCGAGTTCGGGCGCACGCGCTGCGGCTTGGCCTGCGCCATCATGCGGCGCGTCACCAGCGCCACCACGATCAGCGGCGCGATGAAGGGCGCGATATCCTTGAAGCCCATCTTCCGTTTCCTTTCGGGACGCGGTCATAGCGTTTCGCGCGAACCCGGGCAACGCGCGCCGGGGCTCGCGGAGTTTTGTCTAAAAACGCGGCGATAGCATTCACCGGAAGCTAGGCAATCCGCCAGTTGCGAGATTTTCACGGAAACGATTTGCGCGGGCCCGAGTTCTTTTTCCCGAGGGACGAAAACGGCGGGACAACGAAGACAACGAATGGAATGGAACAATGGGACGTGATGGAAGAAACGGAGACTACGTGATCGGCCCCGATGGGCGCACCCTCACCTTGGCCGACCTGCCCAAGCGCGACACCACGCGCTGGGTGACGCGGCGCAAGGCCGAGGTCGTTGCGGCCGTGCAGGGCGGTCTGCTCAGCCTCGACGAGGCCTGCGAGCGCTACCGGCTCTCGCTGGAGGAATATCTGTCCTGGCAGCACGCGATCGCGCGTCACGGCATGGACGGCCTGCGCGCGACGCATGTTCAGGATTACCGCAGCCACCACTGAAACCTGAGGTGAAGCGAGCGCGAGGCGCGGGGCCCCACCTCTCCGCGCCTTTCGCATGTTCGGCACCCAGCCGTCCGGCAGCGTCGAGCCCCGGCCAACGGCAGTGTCGATCCCGACCAACCCACGCGCGCGAGCGCTCCAACGGCCTTAGGCGACGGGCGCCGGGCATGGTACACCCCGAAGAAACCAGCTCGGGGCGGCCGCAGTGCGGGTTCACATCTTCGACGCCTTCGTCGGCGAACACCATTTCCGCGGCTTCGCCTTCAACAAGAAAGGCGAAAAGCTCAAACGGGAGATGACGCTCGGCTCGTCCGACATCACGCTCGAACCGTCGGTGTGGGAGCATTACACCGAAGAGGTGATTCACGACGACGGCACTCCGAAAACGAGGGCTCTCACGCAAGAGCTGAGAGCGCGCGGCTTCGCCGTCACCTCGATGCCCAAGCCGGTGACGCGTTTTTTCGTGTTCGACGTGGAATTGGACGTGGGGTCGTTCCGGGTCTATTCCGCCGACAGGGAGCTCAAGCGGTTCCGTGAGTTCAGAAAGACCTTGGAGCTCGGCGTCGACGGCGACAAATGGCGCGGCGAGGAAGAACGGTATATCGGCGAGCTGGACATATCGTCGAAGCAGCAGGCCAAGGCTCTGGGCATCGAAGACTATCCCGGGCTGTTGACGCGCGGATATTGCATGGCGCTCGTGCGGGCGAGCACCAACATCGCGTACATCGAAAAGAGCGTCACCCGCGAAATGAACAAGAAGACCGCCGAGACGGGAATCCACGTGACGAAAGTGAGCATCCAGCTGAGCAAATCCAAACGCGAACCGGGCGAGCGCTCCGGCGACGCCGGAGAGGAAATGGCCCCCGCGAAGGGAACGCCGACGGCGCCGCCGCAGGAGCCGCGCGCAAAATCGCATATCGAAGCCGGAACGCCCATCATCCTGGCGATCATCGTCGCCATCACCTTGATCGGGGCGGCAAGCATCGTCGCCGGCGTCGTCCTGTTCTACATGGGCGCGTCGGGCGCGACGGAAATGAGCCTGTTCGGCAACACGTTCAAGTCCCAGAACGTGGCGGTCGCCTGCCTGTTCATCGGCGCGCTGATCGTGGCGGCGACGGCGCGAAGGGCGCTCACCTCCGTGGAGCGCCTCATCGGCCACCCACGCTAGCGCACCGCGTCCACTCGTCACACAAAAGTGTAGGCAAGCGCATATCGCCCCGGCCGCCCGTCTCGCTTAAGCTCCGCCGCGAAATTTCCCCGGGGAACACCATGAGATTTTCACTTGGATTCGCCGCGGCCGCGGTGGCGCTTTCGCTCGCCGGCACGGCGCACACCTCGCCCGAATCGATCGGAGCCGCGGTATCCGACAACTCGCGGCCGGCGGCCGACCGCCAGGCCGATGCGCGGCGCCAGCCCTACAAGACCATCCTGTTCTCCGGCGTGAAGCAGGGCGACGTGGTGGGCGAGTTCCTGCCCGGCGGCGGCTACTACACGCGCATGCTGAGCGACGTCGTCGGCCCGCACGGCAAGGTCTATGCGCTCGAGACCACGCGCTGGGGCCAGCAGAACCTCGACTCGACCAAGGCGGTCACGACCGAGAAGGGCCATGAGAACGTGAAGTTCGACGCCTCGCCCTTCGGCGAGTTCCACCTGCCCGAACCGGTCGACGTGTTCTGGACCACGCTCAACTATCACGACCTCCACATAGCCAAATACGGCACGGTCGACATGGCCAAGTTCAACAAGCACGTCTATGACAGTCTGAAGCCCGGCGGCATCTATTTCATCACCGACCACGTCGCCAATGCGGGCACGACCGACGAGCAGATCGCAACGCTGCACCGCATCGACAAGGACGTGGTGATCAAGGAGGTGACCGCGGCCGGCTTCCAGCTCGTGGGCGAGAGCGGCGCGCTGCACCGCACCGGCGACGACCACACCAAGCCGGTGTTCGACAAGTCCGTGCAGGGCCACACCGACCAGTTCATGCTGAAGTTCAGGAAGGCGTGACGCGCTCCCGGCTTGCGTTCGCGACCTGACGCATCGGCGGCGTTGCGCTATGCTCCCGGGCCAAGCCTGGGGGGAAAATGAAACTTGCCGATCGCGTATTGGCCGTGCTGCTGATCGTGGGTGCCGCGGTGACGGCGCTCTACTGGTGGAGCTATTTCACCGGCGGCGACGTCATGGTGCTGCACGAGCGCTGGTACACCGC
>Ga0213876_10000866_pt1 | contig 20246 bp, 18 predicted proteins | sample BarmaccomBMRX_R9_FD_160113 | JGI IMG/M metagenome (GOLD analysis project Ga0213876, IMG submission 160113) | Root-associated microbial communities from Barbacenia macrantha in rupestrian grasslands, the National Park of Serra do Cipo, Brazil - RX_R9 | ecosystem: Host-associated > Plants > Roots... | reverse complement strand
TGTGCCCGCCGTGTGACCGAACTCCGAACCCCGAACCCCGAACTCGTTACCCGTTACTCGCCACCTCGTACTCCTGCTGGGGATACATTTTCGACAACTCGCAGGCGATCGTGAGAAGTTTGTGGGGCATGCCCGGTTTGAGCCGAGGCTGACCGCTCGTCGTGATCATGAAGATGTGATCCATCTGCGTCACCGTTACGAAGCCGTTTTCGAGCTGATAGATCGCCACCTGGCCTTCCGGCAGTCGCAGGTCATCCCGGCGGTTCGGAAGCCGCCCGAACAGGAGCGAGTAATCCCGGTCGGGTACCCGGAGTTGCTCGTAATAATGTTCGGCCAAGCGTGAAGCGAGCACCGGGCCGCGGTTCTGAACGATCAAACAACCGTCGAGTCCCGGCAGCTTCGCCACCAACTCTGCGACCACTTGCGCGTCGAGCGGTTCGTCGGAGAAAAATTCGCTTTCCAACCGGTAAGGATCAAAGCCTTCTGCGACGGGCGGCAGAGGTTGGCCGAACCACAACGGCAAACCGATGCTCTTTTCATCAGCCCGGGTTGCAACCGCTTCGGCGTCGCGCAACTGCGCGGCATAGGATTCAAAGCCGGTCCGGTCATGCAGTTCCTGGAGCGTCGAGGCGCCTTGCACAAATGAATCCGGCTTACCTTCGCGCCAGGGAAGCTCCGGGCCCGCCAAGTCACGCGGTTTCTCCTCAAGTTGGAACGGCAGGCGCAGCGTCTGTTCGTCCTCCGGAGCGGCCGGGGCGGTTTGGGCTTCGGGTTGGCCGGACCGGACGGAACCCAAAGGGGTCGACTGATCTGAGGGATTCCGGCGTCCTTCCGAGCGCTCGATTTCGCCCTTCAGGGTCTCAAGTGCAACCTGGCGCTCTTCCAGTTCGCGGCGCAGATCGGCTACTTCTGCAGAGAGCTGATCCCGCTGTTCGCGGAGCTGATGCAGTTCAACTTCCAATCCCCCCTTCTCCCGCAACGCGGAATCCACCTCCGTCCTTGCCTGCGCCAGACGTTCTTCCAGGCCGGCAGCGGCGTCCGGATCGGGTCGAGCAGCCAGGGCCTCAGTACGGAGTTGGGCCAGGTCACGGCGCACCTGCTCGGCGTCGGCCTGAAACGAGCTCCACATTTCCCGATACTCGGCGGCTTGCTCCTGGCGCACCCGGAGTAATGCCTGGCTCTCCAGCAACTGCTCCCTGACCCGCTGTTGCTCGTCCATGCGAACCGCCAGTTCATCTTCGGCCTGCCGGACCTGTTGCCGGATGCGTTCCAGCTCGTTCTGCGCCTGGCCGGTTTCCGCCAGAATCTGGGACAGACGGCGGACGGCGGTTTCCGTCTCGACCTTGTTGCGCATCAACGCCGCCAGGCCCCCAAGCAATTCTTCCTCTGTTTTGGACAGGACGGCCGAGGCCAGTGACGGATCCATCCGGAGCCACGTGTGGACCTGCTCGGGCGCGTTGGCCTCCCGACTAAGCTCGCGAGGATTGACGGCTGGACTGGACGGATTGGATGGTTGAACGCTGAGATCGGCTGGGTTCACGGGCGTGGCATCAATGTGCGGCGGTTATTTTTGATGGATCAGAACGGCATCGAGAGGAAAGTAAGACTCTTGGTTTTTTAACCGGTTGTTCCCGGCCAGGGAAATAAAGGCATCCACTCTCCAGCGCAAGCCGGCGGAATTACGGACGTCACATCGCCGCGTTTGGTGCCTCGGCAACGGCAACCAAGCCCGCCCATCAGCATCATAGGCTGAATGCTCGACGAGGAAACCCGTGCGTTCTGCCGGCGATGCACCCCCGCTGGAAGCCCTGGCGAGAAACAATTTCGATTACCCATCGCAAGCCGATCGCAAGTCTCGAACTTTGACCGGAGCAAAAAGCTCTTACCGCTCCAAGTCCGGGATGGCAAGATGCCAGAGAATACTGCTGATGCAAATACGATAGGACTGATAATTCAGGTCCGGTTTTCATTCGCAGGCAGTCGAGGTCACGACGCCACGCACGCTTGAATTGTGACCCAGTTTTTCTCTTTTTTGTGATTTTTTGTTCTGCGTCGGTTCAGGCATTTAACCCGGAGCTTGACGGGGAGATGCCACAGGGCGATACGTAGCACTCTCAGCCCCGCGCCGGTGTAGCTCAGTGGTAGAGCACTCGATTCGTAATCGAGCGGTCACGAGTTCGAATCTCGTCACCGGCTGGCAAAAAATGCCACGAATGGAGAAGAGTGGCGGGTAACGGGTAGCGGGTAGCGGGTAACGGGTAGCGGGTAACGAATGGGGGGCGTCGAGGCCTCCAATTCACTCCCGGCAGTTCTTCCTGGGCTGACGCGCGGCACTCTTTACCGGGAACAACTTCGGCTCGCGGTCTTCCACCCGCCACCCGCTATTCGTTACTCGTTAGGCGTTACCCGCCACCCTCTTCCATTTGTGGCATTTTTCAGAAGCCGCCTAACTCGTCGCGGACGGCGGCGAACTGCTCGACTGCGAACTCGAGGTCTGCATCCGAATGGGCAGCCGACACCTGGGTACGGATTCGGGCGGTTCCGTGCGGCACCACCGGATAAAAGAAGCCGATCACGTACAAGCCGCGTTCGAGAAGGCGGTCGGCGGTTTTCTGCGACAGGGCGGCGTCACCGATCATGACGGGAACGATCGGGTGCTCGCCGGGCTTGATGGTGAGACCGCGCCGGGCCAGGGCAGCCCGGAACCACCGCGTGTTGCGCTCCAGCCGGTCGCGCAACTCGGTGGAACGGGACGCAATTTCGATCGCCTTTAATGAACCTGCGATGACGCTGGGAGTGACGCTATTGGAGAAGAGGTATGGGCGCGAGCGCTGCCGTAGGAGCTCAACGATCAGTTTGCGCCCGGTCAGGTACCCGCCGCTGCCGCCTCCGAGCGCCTTGCCGAGGGTGCCGGTGATGATGTCGACCCGGTCGCCCACCCCGCAGTATTCGGGTGTGCCGCGGCCGGTTTTGCCGAGAAAGCCGGCCGCATGACACTCGTCGATCATCACCATGGCGCCGTACCGCTCCGCGAGGTCGCAGATGGCGCGCAGGTTGGCAATCGTGCCGTCCATGGAAAACACGCCGTCGGTGGCGATCAGACGGTAGCGCGCGGACTGCGCCTCCCGCAGCCTGGCTTCAAGATCATCCATGTCGTTGTGGCGGTACCGGTACCGGGTGGCTTTGCAGAGGCGGATGCCGTCTATGATGGAAGCATGGTTCAGCTCATCGCTGATCACGGCGTCATCGGGCGCGAGCAAAGTCTCAAACAGGCCGCCGTTCGCGTCGAAACAACTGCCGTACAGGATGCTGTCTTCCGTGCCATGGAACCGGGTGAGCGCCGCTTCAAGTTCCCGGTGGATCTCCTGGGTGCCGCAGATGAACCGGACGGAGGCCAGGCCGAATCCCCAGCGATCCAGTGCCTCACGCGCGGCCTGGATGACTTCGGGATGATCGGCCAGTCCGAGATAGTTATTGGAGCAGAAGTTCAGCACGTCGCGCCCGCCGGCCGTTTGGACCCATGGCCCTTGCCGCGATGCGAGGGTGCGTTCGCGTTTCAGCAGACCCTGCCGTTCGATGTCGGCAAGCTGCCGCGTCAGGTGATCGGAAAATCCATTCAGCATGGGCGCATCGCAAAACTTATTCGGGTTTCAACGTGACGGCCTGCGGGGGCACGGGAGCGTTTTCCCAGTGCAGGACGATCTTGCCGGATTGCCCGCTGCGCATCAACTTGAACGCTTCCTCGTACGCATCGAACGGGAAATGGTGGGTGATTACCGGGGCAATATCGAGGCCCGACTGGATCAACGCCGTCATCTTGTACCAGGTCTCGTACATTTCCCGTCCGTAAATGCCCTTGATCGTCAGGCCGTTAAAGACCACCAGGTCCCAGTCGATGGCCGCCTTTTTTGATTGGATACCCAAAAGGGCCAGCTTGCCGCCATGGCACATCGCGGCCAGCATGCTGTTGAGCGCGCCGGCGTCTCCGGACATTTCCAGGCCGACGTCGAATCCTTCTTTCATCCCCAACCTGCTCATTACCTCGTGCAGGCTGCCGGTCCGGACGTCCAGGGCAACCGTCACCCCCAAACGGCGGGCCAACTCCAGCCGGTACGGGTTCACGTCGGTGATGACGACGTAACGGGCGCCGGCGTGCCGGACGATGGGCACCGCCATCAGACCGATCGGACCGGCCCCGGTGATCAGCACGTCCTCACCCAGCACGTCGAAGGACAGGGCGGTGTGGACCGCGTTCCCGAGGGGATCGAAACAGGAAAGGATCTCCAGGGGGATTTTGGGATCCGCCAACCAAACGTTGGTTTCCGGGATGGTAAGGTACTCGGCAAATGCTCCCGGCCGGTTGACGCCAACCCCGCTGGTCTGATTGCAAAGGTGCCGTCTGCCCGCGAGGCAGTTGCGGCATCGTCCGCAGACGACGTGGCCTTCTCCGGTAACGATCATGCCCGGTTGAAAGTCGTGCACGAACCGGCCCGCCTCGGTAATCACGCCGACGAATTCATGGCCGATCACCATCGGCGTCGGGATGGTTTTCTGCGCCCATGCATCCCATTCGTAAATGTGCACATCCGTTCCACAGATTGAGGCGCGCAGCACCCGGATCAGGACCTCAAACCCGCCCGGCTCCGGCCTCGGCACTTCTTCCAGCCAGAGGCCGGGGGACCGTTGTTTCTTTACGAGGGCGCGCATGGTTGTTTGCATAATCGTCGACCGGCCAGGAAAGATCGGCCAACTGGAGCCGGCCGCAAGCGCACCCGGGCCGTGGGCGGTGCGTGACTCGCGACGTGCAAGCGCCTATACTCCGCGCCATGCGTTTGATCGCGCTCGACCCTGCCCTCCGAAATTCGGGTTACGCTTTGCTCGAACGAAGTTCAAGCCAGGTGCGCGTTTTAGATTTCGGCGTGATCAGAAACGACGCTTCGCTTTGCATGAGCTCGTGCCTGGTGGAAATTCATCGGACGATCGCCGCCCTGGTTGAACGTTACCGGCCTGAACTTTGCGCCGTGGAAAGCGTAATTTTCGTGCAGAACTCGAAAACCGCCGTCACCCTGGGCGCGGCGCGTGGCTCGGCGCTTCTGGCCGTCGCCCAGCGCGGCCTTCTGATTTATGAATACCCGCCGAAACGGGTCAAACAGGCAGTTGTCGGCCGGGGCAATGCGCAGAAAGATCAGGTCAGCTTCATGGTACGGGCATTGCTCGGGCTGGAACAAACCCCGGACTCTGACGCCGCCGATGCGCTGGCCATCGGGTTGACTCACCTGCAAATGCAAGCGACGCCGCATGCCCTGGTCGGCGCATACCGCAACATCTGAAGATGAGGACGCGGTTCGTTGACGCCGGACGGCTTACGTTCGAGGAAGGTTTGAAGTTGCAGGAAGCGCAGGTGGAACGTTGCCTGGCGATGGGCGAAGAAGTTGTTTTTCTGCTGGAGCACGAGCCGGTTTATACGATCGGACGGCTCCCGGACAAAAGCAGCCTCGGCCCGGTGGAGCGGCTGCCTTATCCCAGCTTCGAGATCAACCGCGGCGGCCAGGCCACCTATCACGGCCCGGGCCAACTGGTCGCTTACCCCATCCTCGACCTGCGCGCCCGGGGACGCGATTTACACCTTTACCTCCGGAACCTGGAGGGCGTGCTGATCGACCTGCTGGCCGGGTTCGGCGTCGCGTCCCAGCGGGTGCCGGGCAAGACGGGCGTGTGGGTGCACCAGCGAAAAATCGCGTCCATCGGCGTTGGCGTGCGAAAATGGATCACCATGCACGGCCTCGCGTTGAACGTCGCTTCGGACCTCCATGGGTTTGATCACATCGTGCCTTGCGGGTTGGCCGGCGTTACGATGACCTCGCTAAGCCGGGAATCAGGCCGCGAGGTCAGCATCGGTGAGGTCAAAACCCGGTTCCCCGGGTGTTTTGAACGCGTCTTCGGGGAACCGGTAACGGGTAGCGGGTAGCGGGGAACGGGTAGCGGGGAACGGGTTGGTACGGAGCGGCGGGTGCCGAGCAGGCGGGGATGCCGTCGTTCTATCGGGACGCATGAAACGGAACGGCAGAGGCTCTTTCATTCGGCACTTGGCACCAGTTACTCCTCACCCTCGCATCGCGAGGAAGTTGGCCAGGAGCTTCCGACCCTCGTGGGTGAGGATTGACTCCGGGTGGAATTGCACCCCGTGGACAGGGTGCCGGCGGTGCCGCAGCCCCATAATCTCGCCGTCGGAGGTTTCGGCCAGGATCTCCAGGTCCGGCGGCAGGGTTTCACGCCGGACGATCAATGAATGGTAACGGGTCGCTTCAAACGGGTTCGGCAACCCGGCGAACACGCCATCGCCTTCGTGCAGGATGGGGGAGGTCTTGCCATGCATCAACCGGTCCGCCCGAACGACCTCGCCGCCGTACACGTGCCCGATGCATTGATGTCCGAGGCAGACGCCCAGGATCGGAACGCGCGGGCCGAAATAACGGATCAGGTCGTTACAGATCCCCGTTTCCAGGGGCGTTCCAGGTCCCGGCGATAAACAGATGCGTTCCGGGTCCAACTTTCGGGCCTCATCCAGCGTAATCTCGTCGTTGCGGCGGACGGCCATGCTGGCTCCCAAGTCCCCGAAATACTGGACGAGGTTGTAAGTGAACGAATCGTAATTGTCGATAACCAGCATCATAACAGTTGTTGGGCCCGCTCGATGGCCCGGAACAGGGCCATCGCCTTGTTCACGCTCTCCTGATATTCGCCTTCCGGGGTGGAGTCCGCAACCACGCCGCCGCCGGCTTGCACGTAGGCCATGCCGTCTTTCATGACCACCGTCCGGAGGGCGATACAGGAATCGAGGTTCCCATCGAAACCGAAATAGCCGATCGCCCCGGAGTAGACGGCGCGTTTGGCTTTTTCGAACTCATTGATGAGCTGCATGGCCCGCACTTTGGGGGCACCCGAGACCGTGCCGGCGGGAAAGGTGGCGCGCATGACGTCGTAGGCGTCCCGGCCTTCCTGCAGACAGCCGGCCACGTGCGAGACGATGTGCATCACATGGCTGTAGCGCTCGATGGTCATCAGGTCGGAAACCTTGACTGAACCGTAATCGCAGATCCGGCCGACGTCGTTCCGCGCCAGGTCAACCAGCATGACGTGTTCGGCACGCTCTTTGGGGTCGCACAGGAGTTCCTCCGCAAGTTTCTGATCTTCCTCCAGAGTTGCGCCCCGCCGGCGGGTACCCGCCAGGGGCCGGATCTCCACTTTCCGTCCCTGGAGGCGCACGTGCACCTCGGGTGAACTTCCGACCAGCGCGAAACGCTCGCCCAGACGCAGGCAGAACAGGTAGGGCGACGGGTTCACGAAGCGAAGCGCGCGATATAACGCCAGCGGATCACCCCGAAAAGGCGCTTCGAAACGCTGCGAAGGCACAATCTGGAAGATGTCACCGGCCCGGATATGCTCTTTGGCCCGCTCCACCATCTCGTAAAATTCCTCACGGGTGGTGTTGCTGACCGGCTGCAGCGAGGCGGGGATCGGTGCGGCGTTCATCAACCGGCTGGACGTCGGCGCCTGCAGCCGGCCGATGATCCCATGAACCCTCGCCCCCGCCTCCCGGTAAGCCGTTTCCGGGTCCTGATCCTCCAGGAGGGCGAGCGCCACGATCTTCAGGCGACGGAACCGGTGATCGAAAACCAGGAAGTTGTCGGTGATCATGAACACCGAATCCGGCAGTTGCAGGGTATCCGCCGGCGGCGGCGATACCGTCGGCTCAAAGAAACGGACCACATCGAAACCGATGTAGCCGACGGCGCCCCCTGCAAAAGGCGGCAAATTCGGGAGGGACACCGCACGGTAGCGTCCCATCAGGCGTTTAACCTCCGTCAGCGGGTCTGAATTCGTGATAAAACGCTCCTCGCGTCCGTTTTCTTCAATCAGGATTTTGGCGCCACGGCTTTCGAAGTAGACCCGCGGCTGGCTGCCCAGGATCGAATACCGCCCGACATGGTCGTTCAGTTCGGCCGATTCGAAGAGAAAAGAGCGCCGGCCGTCATCGATTTTTTCAAGCACGCTGAGCGGAGTCTCGTAATCGGCCACGAACTCCGTATAGACGGGGACCAGGTTGCCCTGTTTGGCCAGTTCGGCAAACTCCGCAAACGACGGGTACAACGGGTGCGGATTCATCAGCGGTACACAGCCTCCGGCTCAAACACCTTGGATTCCCGGACCGGCAAGGGGTTTCCTTCACGATCCAGTTCCTGGAAAAAGCAGGACCGGTAACCGGTATGGCACGCACCGGCGACCTGTTCCACCTCGAACAATAAGGCATCCCGATCGCAATCGGCAAACCAGCGTTGCACCCGCTGAGTGTGGCCGCTGCTTTCGCCTTTGAGCCACAGTTTGCGGCGCGAGCGGCTCCAGTAATGCATCAGGCCGGTTTCGAGGGTGCGCGCGAGGGCTTCGCGGTTCATCCAGGCCATCATCAACACCCGGCCGGGCGGCCGGCTTTCCCGCACGATCGCCGGGATCAAACCGTCCGGATCAAACTTGAATTCTAGGTTCATTGCGTCGGTTCAAAAGCTCTACCGCAACCGGCGGGAGGGAGCAAGGGCGGCACCCCGGGCAAAATCTTCCTTCATTGCATAAGCCGGAAACGGCCTCTCCAACGAACAGAAGGGGAAATCCGGCGTACCGGGACCAGTTGGGCTGGTCAAAAATTGAAAAGGGTAACGTAAAAAAAAGCTGGACGAATGGCGCTGGTTCATCCCTTTTTCAGTATCTACTTAGGTCCGCAGTTTTCCCCCCGTCCCGCCCCCACGATCTGTAAAAAGGGACGAAGAAGTATTAGAAAAACTTATGGTTCGATAATATAGGAAGAGAACACCACGAAGCCATGGAGCGAGCCGAATGAATTGCGTTGATACCCAGGGCCTTTTGGGAGAGCGCTTGAGCAGGTCGACCGGCGTCAGTCAGGAGCGGTGTCAGAAGGGCAAACTTCGAAAACTTTTTCCGGGTGGACCGCCCCCGGCCCGCTCCGGGGCAGGTTTGGTGACCTTGCTCTGGCTGGCGCAGGGGGCTTCGGCGTGGGCGCAGGGTTCAAGCCTGCCGATGCGTCCGATCCAGAACATTTTCGAGCCGCACTCGGGTCCGGCCGATACGTTGATGCAGATCGCGGTGCTGACGATGGTCATCTGCGCCGGTATATTTCTGATCGTCGGGGGCCTGACCGTGTACGCCATCTGGCGCTACCGGCGGCGCGGCCCCGAAGACGACAATGCTGAGCCGCCGCAGGTTTACGGCAGCGCGGCGATCGAACTGGCCTGGGCGGTGCCGCCGATTTTGATCGTGGTGGTGCTGGCTCTGGTCACAGCCCGAACCATCGGCGAGCTTCGCGCGCCGCGGAGCAACCCGAACGACCTCCAGGTCGTGGTGGTCGGCCACCGGTACTGGTGGGAATTCCGTTACCCGAAAGAGGACATCGTCACCGCCAACGAATTGCACGTTCCGGTCGATGACCGGAAGACCGGCGAGGTCACGCAACTGATCCTGCATTCGGCTGATACGAACCATGGTTTCTGGGTACCTGAACTGGGAGGCAAAAGCTGGTTGGTACCCAACTACGAAAACACGATGTTCATCCAGCCGTGGGATGCCGGCGTTTACCTGGGCAACTGCACGGTGTTGTGCGGCGACCAGCACGCCAACATGCTCATCCGCGTCATCGTTGAATCGAAGGAGGATTTTCAAAAGTGGGTTGCGGACCAGAAGCAGGTTCCACCCCAAAACTCGACTGCCGACCAGGGCAAAAGGCAGTTTATAGATAATTCCTGCGGCAGCTGCCATCGTATTACCGGAACCGTAGCCGACGGCGTGTTCGGACCGGACCTTACCCACTTCGCCAGCCGGCAGACGCTGGGCTCGGGGGTTGCCCCGAACGATGATGCCAACCTGCGCTCCTGGCTGCAGGACCCGCAGGTGCTCAAGCCGGGCTGCCTGATGCCTAACATGAAGCTCAAAGAAGCCCAGGTGGAGCAAATCCTAGCCTACCTCAAGACCCTTAAATAACATGGCAAACGGAACCAGTACGATTGAAGTCGGGACGGAGGAGTTTCCGGCACTTCCCGGCCAGGAGAAAGGAACCCTGACCGGTTGGGTCAACGACCTCGTCTTCACCGTCGACCACAAAAAGCTAGGGCTGCTGTACATCGGCACAGCCTGGTTGTTTTTCGTGGCCGGCGGGATCATGGCAACCTTGATTCGGCTGCAGGTGGCGCTGCCGGGCAACCATTTGGTCAACCCCGAAACCTTCAACGCCCTGTTCACCATGCACGGCACGATCATGATTTTCTTCGTGGCGATGCCGCTGATTTTCGGGTTTGCCAATTATATCGTGCCGTTGCAGATCGGGGCGCGCGACATGGCGTTTCCGCGGCTGAACGCCTTCTCTTTCTGGCTCACGTTTTTCGGCGGGTGCCTGCTTCTGCTGAGTTACGTGACCGGGCCGAGCCTTTACGCGGCCGGCGGGCCGCCCGAGGTGGCCTGGTTTGCCCTTGCCCCGCTGAGCTCGCGCGCTTTCTACCCGGGGCCGAGCGTGGATTACTGGTCGTTGGCCCTGCTGGTGAGCGGTATCGGCAGCGTGACGGGCGGCATCAACATCATGACGACCATCTTCTGTTACCGGACCAAGGGCATGACGCTCTACCGGATGCCGCTGTTTACCTGGCTGAGCCTGACGACCATGTTTCTCGTGGTCGTCTTCCTGCCGCCGTTGTCCGCCGCGCAGATCATGCTCCTGCTGCAACGTTACCTGGGCGCGAAGTTTTTCGAGCCGCTGGCGGGCGGTTCGCCGATCCTCTGGCAGCACTTCTTCTGGATATTCGGTCACCCGGAAGTGTACATCCTGGTGCTGCCGGCCTTCGGCATCCTGAACGAAGTGGTGCCGGTTTTTTCCCGCAAACCGATCTTCGGCTACCCCATGATGGTGGCGGCCAGCGTCCTGATCGGGTTTGTCAGCGCCGGGGTCTGGGCTCACCACATGTTCACGGTTGGCCTCAACTCCTTCAGCGTCACCTTCTTTGCGTTTGCGACCATGGTGATTGCGATCCCCACCGGTCTGAAGATCTTCAACTGGCTGGGGACCATGTGGGGCGGCAAGATTCGCTTTGAAGTGCCGATGCTCTTCTCCATCGCTTTCATCCTGCAATTCCTGATTGCCGGGCTGACGGGCATCATGCTGGGTGTAGCACCGTATGACTGGCAGTTGAACGACTCCTACTTCGTCATAGCGCATTTCCATTACGTGATTGTGGGCGGCATCGTGATGGCCATCTTTTCCGGCACCTACTTCTGGTACCCGAAAGCCTTCGGCCGGATGCTGGACCACCGGCTTGGCCTGTGGCATTTCTGGCTCTTCACGATCGGCTTCCACCTGACGTTCGACCCGCAGCACTTCGCGGGCATTCTGGGTATGCCGCGGCGCATCTACACTTACCAGCCGGGCCGGGGCTGGGAGATCTGGAACCTGCTGTCGACGATCGGCGCACTGATTCAGGGGGTAGCCTCGGTCATCTTCATCTTCAACCTTTTCTGGTCAGCCTGGCGCGGCAAGAAGGCCGGGGAGGATCCATGGGACGCGTGGACGCTCGAGTGGGCCACCACTTCTCCGCCGCCGGATTACAACTTCGAGACCTTGCCCGAAGTGCGCAGCCGCCGTCCGCTTTGGGATCTCAAACATCCGGAAGATCCCGACTGGAAGTTCGAGTAACCACCAGGGAACAATCAAGGGAGCAGACAAGTGAGCAACGCAGCAGCTGAAAACCCCGTAAACGTCGCCGAATGGACCCTGCCGTCTCCCCGTAAAGTGGGGATGACGCTGGTGATTCTGACCGAATCGGCGCTATTCACCATATTCGTGGTAGCATACGTCTACTACATGGGCAAAAGCCTGAGCGGCCCGTACCCGCATGAAGTGCTGGAACTACCGATCCTCGGCAGCATCATGCTGTTCGGCAGCAGCGGCACCATCGTGAGGGCCGAGCACTGGCTCAAGCACAACAACCTGCCTCGGTTCCACCTGTGGTGGGGCGTGACCGTCCTGCTGGGCCTCGGTTTTCTTGTTTATACGGGGATGGAGTGGAACAAGCTGATCTACCGGGAGCACCTGACCCTCAACAGCAACCTGTTCGGGTCGACCTATTATTCGCTGGTCGGTTTACACGCGAGCCACGTGGTGGTCGGGGCGCTCCTTCTATCGATGGTCCTGATCGCCTCGCTGCGCGGGTCCATCCAGCACCGGCACCACGAGCATATCGAAATGATTTCCTGGTACTGGCATTTCGTCGATGCCGTCTGGGTGGTGGTTTTAACCGTCGTTTACATCATCAGCCCGAGAGTTTACTAGCAAGCACCTGGAAGATTCCCGATGGACCCTGAACAATACACGCTCGCGCAGGCGAAGAAGGAGACGCACCCGGAGGCGTCAGCGCATTCTTCTCACGACGAACATCATGGGCACGAACATGAAGACGGCGTTGAACTGCCGCTTCCCACCGCATGGCCGATCATAGCGGCCTTGGGCGTCACCCTGCTCGCGCTCGGGGTGGTGACCCAACTATTCGTGTCGCTGGTGGGTCTTCTGGTCGGATTGGCCGGTGCGATCGGCTGGTTCCGCGATGTCTTCCCGGTGCCGAAGCACGAGATTTCACCTTACGCCGCGGTGCGGGCTGCGCCCATAAAGGTTTCGCCGCGCAGCGTGAGCGCGATTGAGATGAGTGGAGGATCGCACCGGACTTATTACCCGGTCAAGGTTCACCGGTATTCGGCAGGGGTCAAGGGCGGCCTGGCGGGAGGGGCCGCCATGGCAATCCTGGCCATGCTGTACGGGTTGGTGGCGCAACACAGCATCTGGTATCCGATCAACCTGCTCTCAGCGGCGGCTTTGCCGTCAATGACGGATGCCACGGTGCAAACCCTGGACCAATTTCACATCGGCGCCTTCCTGGTCGCGGTGATTTCCCACGGGATTATTTGCGTTATGGTCGGACTGCTCTATACCGTTCTGCTGCCGATGCTGCCGGCCCGTTTTGAATGGCTCTGGGGCGGTATCGTGACGCCCCTGATCTGGACGGCGCTTCTCGCGCCGATCTTCGACATCATCAACCCGGCGCTCGCAGAGCACGTCAATTGGTTTTGGTTCGTAATCTGCCAGGTTTCCTTCGGGGTGGTCGGCGGGTACGTGGTGTACAAGTCTGCAAAGGTCGAGACGATGCAGTCCTGGTCGCTGGCGGCCCGGCTGGGTGTCCACGCCATGGAAACCGAGCGGAAGGAACCATGAAGAAATATTTTGGGCGGCAGCACTTTCTTTGCGGCCTGGCGGGCCTCGCCTGCCTGACGGTCACGGGCTGCGGCCGGTTCCCCGGCCAACCCCGGCCGGAAGACCGATGGAAACCGCCGAGCTCAATCACTGAGTTTACTACCCTGTACCAGACTAACTGCCGGGCCTGCCACAGCGATGGGAAGGATTTGACTCCGTCGATCGCGATGAACAATCCGCTCTACCTGGCGGTGATTCCGCGCGACGTCCTGCGCAAAGTGGTTTCCGAGGGGGTCCAAAATTCATTGATGCCGGGATTTGAGGAAGGGCATAACGGAGATCTGACGGCCGAGCAGATGGACTCACTGGTGAACGGCATCTACGACTGGGCGAAAAACGGTGCGCCGGCGGCCGGGACAGCCCTTCCGCCCTATTCTGCGCCTCCGGCCGACGCCGGCCGGGGCGGAACGGCGTTCAAGACCTACTGTGCAAGCTGCCATAATGAGGATGGCAACGGCGGCAAGGGCGGGTCGGTGGTGAATTCCGACTACCTGCACCTGGTCAGCGACCAGTACCTGCGGTCCGTCGTGATTGCCGGGCGGCCGGAACTCGGGATGCCGAACTACCAACAACTGGTGCCGAACAAGCCGATGTCGCCGGAGGAAATTTCGGACGTGGTGGCCTGGCTGATTTCACACCGCCAACGGACCAGCCCGGAGCTCGTCGAGGCGGGCGCCCCGGGGCCGACACCCATAACTCACTAGTTCCCATTTATGGATCCGGATCACGATCACGATCACGATATAAACGAGCATACACCGCCCCCGGGGATCCGGGCCGACTCCCCCTCACGCCGTGATTTTTTGTTCGGGCTGGGGGTCGGATTAAACGCGATTGCCGCGGCGATGGTAGGCGTGCCCCTGATCGGCTTTGTGCTTGCCAGCTTCAGGAAGCCGCCTCCTACCTGGATTTCGCTTGGATCGCTTTCCCAGTTCCCTGAGAACACCACCCGCATGGCATCTTTCACCAATCCGGGTGCCCGCCCCGAGGACGGCCCGACGGCCCACATTCCGGTCTGGGTTCGACGGTTGGCGCAGAATGAAATCACCGTGTTTGCGGTGAATTGCACGCATTTGGGCTGCCCGGTGCGTTGGTTCGAAGAGTCGAAGCTTTTTCTCTGCCCGTGCCATGGAGGCGCATTTTACGCCGACGGCGAACACGCCGCCGGGCCGCCGCCGCGCCCGCTTTACAAGTACGAGTCCAAGATCGAAAACGGTGAACTGCAGATCAACGGCGGTTACCTGCCCACCATCGCCCATCCGCTCAGTCCGAAAGCATAGCCAACGTTATGATGAACGCGCTTCGAAATGCCGCGAATTGGTTGGACCGGCGACTCCACCTCGTCAAGCTTTGGGAACAGACGGCGGGTCACCCTGTGCCGGTGAGCACCGGGAGCTGGTTTTATACCTTCGGAAGCATGACGACGCTGTGCCTTGTGATGCAGCTCGTCACCGGTATCCTGCTCGCTTTCGTCTACGTTCCGTCCGCGGCCGAGTCCTATCAGACGTTGGAAACGCTGAACTTCATTACGCCCCTGGGCTGGTTCATGCGCGGAATGCACTACTGGGGTTCCAACATGATGGTGATCATGATGGCTCTGCACATGACGCAGGTGTTCCTCTGGGGCGCTTACAAGTACCCGCGCGAACTCACCTGGATCACCGGCGTCGTGTTGTTGCTGGTCACCTTGGGGATGGCGTTTACGGGCCAGGTGATGCGCTGGGATGCCGACGCGTACTGGGGCGTAGGCATCGGGGCGGCGATCATGGGGCGCGTCCCAGTCATCGGGGGTGACCTTGTCAGCCTGTTGTTAGGGGGGCCTATTATCGGGAGTGAAACGCTCAGCCGCTTCTTCGCGCTGCACGTCTTCATCATCCCGGGGACTTTGCTGGCGATGCTGGCGGTGCACCTCCGGCTGGTGCTCGGCAAGGGCATTAATGAAGTGCCCGCGCCCGGCGTCCAGGTCCGAAGGGCGACGTACGACAAATTTTACCACCGGGTTTTGCGTGACCAGGGCGCCCCGTTTGTGCCGGACGTGGTCAGTAAGGACCTGGTGGCGAACGGGCTGCTGTTAATCGCCATCGTTTGCCTGGCGTTATTCGTGGGACCTAAAGGTCCTGCGATCCCGGCGCAGCCTAACCTGGTCATTTCCGAGGCCAAGCCGGACTTTCCGTTCCTGTGGCTCTTGTCGGCGGCGGCCCTGCTGCCGAACGGCTCGGAATACGTGCTTTTCTTTGTAATGCCGGTGATCGCCATCGGCATATTGTTCCTGTTGCCCTTTGTCTGCGGCGAAGGCGAAAAAAACTGGCGCCGCCGCCCGGTCTCGATCATTGCGGTAATTCTGATTTATCTGACGATCGGGATGCTGACCTATGCTGGGATGACCGGGCCGTGGTCGCCGCACATGGAAGCGTGGTCCAACAACCTGCTTCCGCCGGATTTGCTCAAAGACCGTACGCCGGTCGAACTGGCGGGCGCGGTGGTATTCCAGAACAAGCAATGCCGGAACTGTCATGCGGTCGGTGAGGATGGCGGCCAGCGGGGTCCTAACCTGACCCGCATTGGGACCCGAATGACGCAGCCCCAACTGGTCCGGCAGGTGATTCAGGGCGGCGGCAACATGCCGGCGTACGGAAACACCCTTTCGCAGGAGGAGGTCCGCTGTCTGGTCGCGTACCTCGCCTCGTTGCACCCACGCAACGAGATCCCGGCGCGTGACCCGGAAATTCCGTCGAAGGGTTACCGTGCGGGCGAACCGGCCGGCCTGCAACCGGTGAAGAACGCGCCGCCGCCGCCCGGGGTTGAACAACCGCCCCGGGCCGATCACCACGACTGAGATCCCCTTTTTTTCAACGACCGCGCGGGCTGAGAACCGCCCGCGCGGTTTTTGCATTTTCGCGGGGCAGTGGCAATAGGGTAAGCGGGTCCTGGCAGCCCGCAGAGTTTCAATGGATGTAAACGACGCGATTTATGGTTCATGGTCTTTCCGCCTTGAGCCGGTCCTGCTGCTGTTTTTAGCCGGCGTGGTTTACCTGCGCGGCTGGTTCAGGGTCCGCCGGCTTGCGCCGGGACGCTTTGACGGTTGGCGTTTGTGCTGTTTCGAAGGCGGGTTGTTCACGGTTTTCATCGCCATTTGTTCACCCCTGGACGCATTCGGCAGCCTTTTGCTGCAGGTTCACATGGTGCAGCACCTGCTCCTGATGATGGTGGCCCCTGCCCTCCTCCTGCTCGGGCAGCCGTACTTGCCGCTGCTCAGCGGAATGCCGCGCTGGCTGGCGCGCGACGTCGCCGGACCGCTGCTCACCAGCCCGTGGCTCAAACAAGCCGGACGCCGGCTGACGCATCCGGCCGTTTGCTGGCTGGCGTACGTTGCCGCGACTTTGCTTTGGCACCTGCCCCCCTTTTACGAACTGACGCTGCACTCATCAGCGTGGCACGAGTTCGAGCACGCCTGCTTTCTGACCACCGCCCTCTTGTTCTGGTGGCCCGTGATCCAGCCCTGGCCGAGCCGGCCGCGCTGGCCGCGCTGGGCGATGATTCCATACCTGCTCCTCGCCGATTTTGAGAACACCGCGCTGTCCGCCTTCCTGAGTTTTTACGACCGGGTCCTTTACCCCACTTACGAACGGGTGCCCCGGCTGGGCAACATCAGCGCAGTCTCAGATCAAAACATCGCCGGCGCCATCATGTGGGTGCCGGGATCTCTCCTCTTTCTGATTCCGGCCGGCGTTATCGCCTGGCAATTTCTTTCGCCGCCGCGGCGCTATCGCCCGATGCCGGTCCCGGCCGGGTCTTCTCTTTCCCCGGCGCGGTATCCGTCCGGGCCGCGCCGAACGGATCTTCTGCGCTTACCCTATCTCGGCCGGGTGCTGAAATCGCTGGTCACACGGCGCGTGATCCAGTCTGTTTTGTTCCTGCTGGCGGCAGCGATCGTTGCCGACGGGTTTTTCGGCCCGCAGGTTGCGCCCTTGAACCTTGCCGGGGTGCTGCCCTGGATACACTGGCGAGGCTTCACCGTCATCGCCCTCGTCCTGCTCGGAAACGTGTTTTGTTATGCGTGCCCTTTCACGTTCCTGCGGGACATAGGACGCAAATTTCTGCCCGCCGACCGGAACTGGCCGCGGGCGTTGCGGTCGAAATGGATTGCCGTCCTGCTCCTGGCCATTTACTTGTGGGCCTACGAGGCATTTTCTCTCTGGAACAGCCCTTGGCTGACCGCGTGGATCATCGTCGGGTATTTTACTGCGGCCTTCGTGATCGACGGCATCTTCCGGGGCGCGAGCTTCTGCAAATACGTCTGTCCGATCGGGCAGTTCCATTTTTTCCAGGCTTGGTTTTCACCCTTCGAAGTCCGGGTGCGCACGCCTGACGTCTGCCGGGATTGCCGGTCGCACGCCTGTATCCGCGGCGACAAAATACAGCGCGGTTGCGAACTCCGCCTCTTCCAACCCCGCAAGCAAAGCAACCAGGATTGTACGTTCTGCCTGGATTGCGTCCGAGCCTGCCCGCACGACAATGTCGGCGTGATCGCGGTCAAACCGGCTGCCGCGCTCGGCCACGATCTTTCGACATCCGGCGTTGGGAAGATAAGCCGGCGCCTCGACCTGCTGGCGATTTTCACGGTGCTGATTTTCGGCGCTTACGCCAATGCCGCGGCGATGGTTAGCCCCGTGGCCGGTTTTCTCGAATGGTTCCGCCTTAGCTTCGGTTTGCTCCCCTACCCCGTGGCGGTGGCATGGTTTTACGTCGTCCTGGTGATGGTTCTTCCCGGGGTTCTGCTCGGCGCGTGCGGCTGGATAAGCCAAACCTTCGGAAACTGCCGTCTGGCGATTAAGGACATCATCTCACAGTTTCTGGTCGATCTGGCACCCCTGGGGGCGGCGATGTGGCTTGCCCACTTCATGTTTCACCTGTTCGCGGCCTCGCACGCGCCGATTCCCATTTTGCAGAGGATCCTTACCGACCTGCACTGGCTTCCGGCGAATCTGCCGGCGTGGCACCCGCGGAGCTGGGCTTTTCCGGAATGGCTGGACGTTGAGTTTTTCCTGCTGGATCTCGGCTTCCTGGTATCACTCCTTGGCCTCTGGCGGACGGCGCGCCGGCTCGGCGGGACCGGCTCAGGGGCGGCGCTGCGGCTTGCCCTCCCGTGGATGGGCGCGGCGCTGGTGTTGTTTGCCGCAGGCGTTTGGATCCTTTTTCAGCCGATGCAGATGCGCGGGTTAATGATGCAATGAAGTCGAGGATCCAACGTCTGGCCGGCTTTTGCCTCGTGTGGTTTGTCCTGACCGGTACCTGCCGGGCCGACGGCGGCACCGTTCAGTTTACCGCGATACGCCAAGGCCTGCAGGTGTCGGTCTTTACGGATCCGGGCATTCCTTCAGCCGGACCGCTTGATCTCAGCGTGCTGGTCCAGGATGCCGCTACCCACGCCGCGATTTTAGACGCAGAGGTCCGCGCAACCCTGGCGCCTGAAACGCCGAAAACCCTGCCTGCCTCCGCCTGGGCTCCGCCCCTCTGCGCAGCGAACAGCACTTCCAACCTGCAATCTTTCCAACTCGATCATCGCGCGGCTCAGAACCGGTTGTATTACGCTGCCCTGGTGCAGATTCCTGCAGCGGGTAGATGGCGCCTGGAGGTGGACGTACTACGGCGAGGCACCCAGGCCGTTTCGATCGAGGGTGCCCTGCAAGTGGCTGACCAGGTTGCGCCCTGGACGAGCTACTGGCACCTGTTCCTGTTTCCGCCACTCGCGATCGGATTGTTCGTGGCCGTCCAGTCCCGCCGCTCCGCACGACGCACACCGCAAGGCGCCTCTTCGGAAATCGCTTGATTGCGGGGTTGAATTGTACGACCACCGCCGTCTCGATTCATGAAACTCCGGCACAAACTTTCCAAGCTCCTCGACGGCACCGCACTCCAGAGTTTTCAAAACTTGATTTACCGCCGTTTGCATCCGATTCGGATCGAGGACGTTCTGGCCGGGGTTGATCAGGCTGCCCTGACGCGGATCCGTGAGAAATACTCGGTTCCGGGTGAACTAACGCATTGGCCCAAGTACGTCGACGCACCGCGATGGCTGCGGTTGAACATCAAGCGCGCGCAGGAACTGCGTTTGAATACGCGCCGGCACCCGTTGCGCATCCTCGACCTGGGCAGTGGAGGCGGCTACTTTCTGCTCGTCAGCCGGTTTTTGGGACATTCGGGAATGGGTTTGGATATCGATGATCCCCCGATGTACGGTGAAATGTTCGAGGCTTTCCGACTTCCCCGCGTCGTTTGGACAATCACAGCGTTCGAACCGTTGCCTGATCTGGGTGATCGCTTCGACCTGGTGACGGCCTTCTCGATTTGCTTCAACGAACACAAAAGACCCGGCGTCTGGGGCCCGGAACCATGGCGATTTTTATTGCAGGACCTGAAAAAGCGTTTCCTGAAACCGTCCGGCGAAATTTTTCTCGGTCTAAACCCCGAACCGGATGGAACCTTTTATACGCCTGGCTTGCGCGAGTTTTTCTTAGCCCGAGGCGCAACGATCGATCGGTCCAAGGTCTGGTTCAAAAGGATCGACCGCCTCTGATCACACGGTCACACGGCGGGCACAGCGGGTGTGGCGGGCACAACGTAAGAGTTCACACGGCGAACACGGCGAGCCACGGCGACCACGGCGGGAAGAGGGGGAGAGAGTTCGGAGTTCGGAGTTCGGAGGCGTCGTAGAACCGGGTCCGATCTCCCCCGAGGGTCAGACTCACCCGGCGGGAAGACGGAATCATCCGCAGAACACGCAGAAACAGATCCACGAAACCGGAGCTTGACATCGGCATCTCGCCCCCATGATGCCGCTCCGAACTCCGAACTCCGAACTCCGAACTCCGAACTCCGAACTCCGAACTCC